>Ga0070717_10000042_pt1 | contig 109755 bp, 105 predicted proteins | sample LARL113metaG_FD_71366 | JGI IMG/M metagenome (GOLD analysis project Ga0070717, IMG submission 71366) | Corn, switchgrass and miscanthus rhizosphere microbial communities from Kellogg Biological Station, Michigan, USA - LAR L11-3 metaG | ecosystem: Host-associated > Plants > Roots >...
CTGAAGCCGCGTAGACGGCGAAGGATCCCCTGCCCACATGCGCGTCTCTTGCAGAAAGGCGGGGGATTCCTCACCGTCTGCGCGGCTCGGAATGACACGGACGCCTTGTGCAGAGCTTCCCAAGCTCCCGTATCTCCGTTACCTGTGACAAGATTCTGCAGCGCTGCTCGAAGACGTAGATCGTGGTGAACCTTTCCATCGACTACATTGGCGAGAAGCACGACTGGGGCGCACCTTGGGTGCGTACCGGCAGTCGCCGGTCGTGAACTTCCTATCGGAAGTATGAGTGTGGCAATCGCTGCTCCCGACCGTCCGTGGATCTTCGGCATCAGGCCGAGGAATGTGATCGGTGCGGAGTGGCAGGCGATCGTGCAGTCGATTCTGCAGCGGGTGTTCAGAACGGCTCCGACCGGCGCGCGTACCGCGGAAGCCGAAGCCGCACTCGGGCTCGGGTCTTGTATCTATTTCTATGTGTTTCAGACGAGCGCTCGCTTCGGCTCGGTCGTGTTTCTCTGGCGAGAAAACCCCTCGCGGCCGTGGAGCTCTGGCGACGGTGCTGCCGCGCCGTTCGATACCGGCGGCATCTGGCATGACCGCGTCGTCACGGACCCGCCGCTGGCGAAGGCCGAGCGCAAGTCGTTCGTGCAGACCCACTCTCGGCCGATCGATCGATGGCTGACGGAGTTCGTTTCCTGGATCGATACGAATTACGACGAGACCGCCGATTACCTCGCGAACCGTCCCCCGCGCGTGGGGGTTCCGGGAATCGTTTACGATAGTCGGAACGCAGACGGCGGCTGGACGTGGGAAGCAAGGGTACGGAAAGCATCATGGAACGAACAGATCTCGATCCGGCATGTCTTCTGGTCCCGCGAAGATCGGACAGACTTCGAGACTTGGCTGATTCACCGGAGTACTCTCGACGCGAAAGCGGCCGAAGATCTCATCGACCTGATCCAGACTGTGACCATCGAGACCCCGCGACACGAGCAAGCCAGCGTGGAAGTGGCCCGTTACCTCATGAGGATCGCCGCCAATGACTGACGTCTTCCGCCTCTGGGGCTTCGACGGCGAGCTGAAGGGCAACGAAGAGCGCCTGCAGGCTCGTTTGCCGATGTTCACCCGTAACGGGTTGGATCAGGTGTTCCTGGCCAGGAAGCTTGATTGGTCGCCGGATCTGCCCGAGAGCGACGTCCTACGCATGACCGTCCACGAAGCCGAGGAAGCGGGGGAGCGGCTCGAGGTGAGGTGGGGAACGCCGCCACAGGTCGTTCCCGGTCAATACGTCGTCGTGACCGGCCGCACGTTTGGGCATCGCTTGCGGCGGCTCGGGATCACGTGGCACGGCACGGGGGTGCAAGACGGCTTCAGCGTCCGGTTGATGCCGGCCGTAAGGTTTGACATTTGCGCGCTGCTCATCGAGAGCAGTGCGAGGAACCAATTCGACGGCGCGATCGGAAACGGCGAAGTCAATGCGATGGCTCGCGAAGCGCTGTCGGTCATGCAGAACGTCGGTGTCGACAACGTGCGTCCGCAACTCGTTCGAGCACTGGGGCTGCATTTCCTCGCCGGCGAGACGGACCAGTTCGTGCGCGTGTTGCGGCTCGGTGCGAGAAGCCTTCAGGAGGATTCGGCGCGGTTGAAGCAGGAGATGCACGAGTACCTGCAATTCGTACAGGCCTCTCCGGCTGTCGAGCCCGAGCCGCGTATCGACGACGTGTTCGTCCCGGCGATGGTCAAGTTCGACGTCGAGAAGGCCAGTCTCCCACACGCTAAGCGCGGGAAGATCATCTATGGGCCTGGCGGATTCAAGAGACACTCGTACCTATCGGAAAAAGGGTTCGGATTCTCGATATCGAACCTCGAGGTGACCCGTATCAACTCGAAGAAGCTCACAAACTGGATCGTGAGCAAGGAGCAGGCGGAGAGTTGATGGCAGAGGCGAACGGCGAAGACACTCCGCTCCATTCGGTCATCAACACCCTGCTCTCAGTCATGACCGACCCCGATCGCGTCTCGAGGATCCTCGCCGTGATCTCGGATCCGGCGAAACCGCCCTCGCAGCTTGCCGACCTCATCCCATCGTCTGCATTGCGGCTGGCGATGGCCGTCGCGTCGCAACCGCACTTTCAGTCCCTCGCCGACTCCAACCCGGACGTTGCGGAGCAGTTGACCGCGGTGCGGGAGCGGGTGCTGGCCTCGTTTCCCGGAATCGCGCTCTCCTCCGTGGCCTTTCCTTCGGCCGGACTCGAGGAGTCGCGGGAAGACGGACCGAACGAATTTCTCTGCCGCTTAGCTGCAGTGGAGCATGCGAAGGTCTGGTTCGGGGATCCGCCGACCCTCGCGCCTGCGGTGCAACTCGTCGTGACCGATGAGGAGGGCGACCACGTTCTCGACCAGGTCCTCGACTGGGATGACTTGCTCTTCCTCGCAGAGAGCACCCTGAGCGTCCTTAAAGAAAGCGTCGGCGCCGGAGCGACGCTGGTCAAGGCAGAAGCCATCGCGGAGTTTCTCGAATCCCTTCCGGAAAAATCAGTCGCAATCACCGCCCTCCTGCAGGAACTGGGCGACGCCGCTGCGACTTATAAACGGTGAGCAACCCCTCCGCGCGCACGTATGCCCGCCGTGTGCAAGCCACGCCGCCGCGCCCCACGTCATCAACGTCGCCGCGGCGATTGCGATCGGCGTCGCGAGTAACTCCTCGCACGCATTCGGCGCGCAGTTCGCCGCGCAGCGCGTCAAAGCGCCCGCGTCCGGATCAGCTCCTTCGCCTTTTCGATCAGCGCGTCGAGCGGCATCGTGCTCTGCTGGCCGCCGCGCTCGCGCAGCGCCACGCTGCCGCTCGCCGCTTCCTTCTCGCCGACGACGAGCATGAACGGCACCTTCTGCAGCTGAGCGTTGCGGATCTTCGCGCCGAGCTTCTCGTTCGACTCGTCGATCTCCGCGCGGATCCCCGCCGCCTTCAGCTTCGCCAGCACGTCGCGGCCGTAGTCGACGAACTTCTCCGACAGCGGCAGCACCGCCGCCTGCACGGGCGCGAGCCAGAACGGGAACGCGCCGGCGAAGTGCTCGATGATGATGCCGACGAAGCGCTCGATCGAGCCGAGGATCGCGCGGTGGATCATCACCGGGCGGTGCTCCGCGTTGTCGGCCCCGATGTACTCGAGCTTGAAGCGCTCCGGCAGGTTGTAGTCGATCTGCACCGTGCCGAGCTGCCACGGACGTCCGATCGCGTCCGTCACCTGGTACTCGAGCTTCGGGCCGTAGAACGCGCCCTCGCCGGGGTTGATGTGATACGCGAGGCCGTTCTTCTTCAGCGCGTTCTCCAGCGCCGACTCCGCCGCGTCCCACACCGCGTCGCTGCCGAGGCGTTTCTCGGGGCGCGTGGAGAGGGCGATGCGGACGTCGGTGAAGCCGAAGACGTCGTACATCTCCTTGATGAGGTGCAGCTCGCGGTCGATCTCCGGCTCGAGCTGCTCGGGCGTGATGAAGAGGTGCGCGTCGTCCTGCGCGAATGCGCGCACGCGCACCAGGCCCGCCGTCACGCCGCTCCGCTCGTAGCGGTGCAGGCGCGCGAAGTCGGCCAGGCGGATCGGCAGGTCGCGGTACGAGCGGCGCTCCATCGCGTAAATCTGCGTGTGGCCGGGGCAGTTCATCGGCTTCAGCCCGTACTCCTTCTCCTCCACCTCGGAGAAGAACATGTTCTCCTTGTAGTTGTCGTAGTGCCCGCTGATCTTGAACAGCTCCGTGTCCCACACCAGCGGCGTCACCACCTCGCTGTAGCCGTCGCGCCGGTAGTACTCGCGCACGAAGTCGATCAGCTCGTTGTAGATCACCGCGCCCTTCGGCAGGAAGTTCGGCATGGCCGGCGCGAAGTGCGAGAAGTAGATCAGGCCGAGCTCGCGCCCGAGCTTGCGGTGGTCGCGCGCGCGCGCCTCCTCGATCTGCTTGAGGTGCGCGTCGAGCTGCTCCTTGTCGGCCCAGGCGGTGCCGTAGATCCGCTGGAGCATCTGGTTGCGCTCGTCGCCGCGCCAGTACGCGCCGGCGACGTGCGTCAGCTTGAACGCGCCGAGGCGGCCGGTCGAGGGGACGTGCGGCCCGCGGCAGAGATCGAACCATTCGCCCTGGCGGTAGACCGACAGCGTCTCGTTGCCGGGGATCGACTCGATGATCTCGACCTTGAACTTTTCGCCGACGTCGCCGAAGACCTTGACGGCCTCCTCGCGCGACCACTCCTCGCGGCGGATCGGCAGGTCGCGCCGGACGATCTCCCCCATCTTCTCCTCGATGCGGCGGAGGTCTTCGTCGCTGAACGGGCGGTCGGTGGCGAAGTCGTAGTAGAAGCCGTTCTCGATCACCGGGCCGATGGTGACCTGCGTGCCGGGGAAGAGCTCCTGCACGGCCATGGCCATGAGGTGCGCGGTGGAGTGGCGGATGGTGTCGAGGCCCTCGGCCGACTTCGGCGTGACGATCTCGACCTTCGCGCCGTCGGGGACGTGCGCGTAGACATCGACGACTTTGCCGTCGACCTTGCCGGCGATGGCGTCCTTCTGCAGGCGCTTGCCGATCGCGCCGGCGACGTCGAGCACGGTGGCGTTGTCGGGGACGTCGCGTTTCGATCCGTCTGGTAGTTCTACGTTCATCGCAGAGACCTTCCCAAAATGAAACAGGGCCGATTTGCGTCGGCCCTGTCGTTGATTGCTTCGTGAGAACAGATCATCGACAGGGGAGCGAGGGCGTTCCCGTCGTTCGCGTCTGCCGAGTCTCCGTGACCTTCATCGGTGGGGGAGTATAGCATCGCCCATGCCGATGAAAATCGAGGTCGGGCGGAGCGTGCGCGCGGCGCTGCTCGCGTTCCTGCTGAGCCGCGCGCTGTTCTTCGCGCTCGTCGTGGCCGGCTCGAACGTCGCCTTCGTGCGCAAGGTCTACAACGACCGCATCTGGGAGACGACGGTGGAACTGCAGCGCGGGCGCATCGTGCCGCAGCTCGTGATCGCGGTGATGAACGGCGACGCCTGGTACTACCGCTCCATCGCCGTGAGCGGCTACGACCGCCGGCCGTTCGCGCCCGGCCCGGCGAACTGGGCGTTCTTCCCGCTCTTCCCGCTGGCGGTGCGGCTGCTCGGCGGCGACTACGCGATCACCGGGATGCTCGTCGCGAACGCCGCACTCCTCGGCGCGCTGCTCCTGCTCGCGCCGCTGACGCGCGCCCGCGGCGGCAGCGACGACGACGCCGCGCGCGCCGTCTTCTACGCGGCGTTCTTTCCGACGAGCTACTTCTTCTCGATGCCGCTGCCGGAGTCGCTCTTTTTCTTGCTGACGGTCGCCGCGTTCTTCGCCGCGCAGCGCGACCGCTGGTGGCTCTCGGGGATTGCCGGCGCGCTCGCCGCGGCGACGCGTCCCGCGGGCATCCTGCTGCTGCCGGCGCTCGCGCTGCTCGCGATCGAGCGTGGGGTCTGGCGCCGCGCGCTGGCGTGGCTGCTGCTCATCCCGCTCGGCACCGCCGCCTTCATGCTGCAGCTCCATCGCCTCACCGGGAACGCCTTCGCCTTCGCCGGCGTGCAAGCGAGCTGGAATCGCCATCCGTCCGCGCCGTGGACGCCGCTGCTCGCGTTTCTGCGCCGGCCGGGCGTCGTCGGCGAGCCGTGGAACCTGATCGGCTTGAACTTCGCCGCGGCGCTGCTGATCGCCGCCGCGGCCGCGTGGTTCCTGGCCCGAAGGCAATGGTCGCTCGGCGCGTACGCGCTGCTGTCGCTGCTCCTGCCGCTGAGCGCAGGCTCGCTGCAGTCGATCGCGCGCTACGCCGCGGTCGTCTTCCCGCTGCACATCGCGCTCGCGTTCGCGGGACGGCGCGCCGCCGTCGACCGCATCATCGTCGCGATCAGCATCGCCCTCTTCGGCTGGCTCGTCGCGCTGCTGACGCTGCGCGTCGACTTCGCGCTGGCGTGAGGCGCAACGTTTCGCTTGCTACAGGCACTCCGGCTTCGGCGGCGGCGGCATGTTCTTTGGGGGCGGCGGCTGGTAAAACTGCGTCGTACCGGGGTCCTTGTAATGACAGACGGCGCAGTTCTCCGCGATCAGCACGTTCATCGCGACCGGGTGCTGGTTCGGCTCGGATACCAACGTGTAGTTCGCCGGCGGATTGAACGACGCCGGCGTCAGACCCGGCGAGAGATCGATTTTCTCGTAGACGAGCTGGCCGTAGGCCTGGTGCACCGCGCCGGCGCCGCCGCCGACGAGCGAGAGCGGCAGTTTGTATTTCTCGCCGTGCGGCCCCTCGACCAGCGTCGTCCGGACGGCGAAGTAGCCGGGATTCGTCTTGGACGGGCCGCACTTGTTGTTGCCGCTCGTGAAGAACCACTCCGCCGGAATTCGGCTCGTGACGTCGCCCGCCGGCAGGTTGGGCGGCGTGGTCGTCGACGGCTGCACGGTGAGGTGGTCGTAGAAACGCGAGATCATGTCGCGCCGCGGCGGTCCGAGGTTGATCGCGACCAGCGCCCATTCCCGCCGCTGCACGCTGTAGACGCGGGCCGTGTACGCGCCGCCCTGGCTCGAATCGGGCATGACGAACCACAGGACCGACGTGCCCTTGAAGCGCACCGGCTCGCCGGGGATCAGCACCGATCGCCCGAAGTACGCCTTCATGTAGCGCTTGCCGTCGAGCGTCTCCAGGTAGAAGAGTTTGTTGTCCGGCAGATGCTTCGGCGCGTTCAGTTCCTTTTCCTGCCAGATCGAGAACACCGCCGTAAACTGCGGCGGCAACTTGGTGTGGTCGAGAAACCGCGGCTGCGTCGCAAAGAGCAGCGGCATGAGCCAAAGCAATTTTTTCATCACACGAGAGACGTGCGGCGGCGGGAGTGTGTGACGGAAGGAAGGCTGGTAGGCCCCAGCGGGCTCGAACCGCTGAATACACCCAGTCCGTGGACATCCTGGGATGTACGTAGTTTCAGTAATTTACGAGCGTCCGCGGACGTCCCGGGATAGCCTCGGATGGCCGTAGGCCGACCCTGCGAACACCTCGTGAACACTTGAGGTGGCGTTCGAGGCCACCGGTTCGCGGCGTCATCTGTAGTCTCTCGAGTCGCGTCCTGAGCTGCCGATGGACGCCGTCGCGGTGAAATTTATGATGCCCGCTAGGGTTAACGTCATGGATGCTTGACGTATTAACCTCTGAGGTTAATACTTCGCGAGGGTGCGCATCTCGTTCAAGCACGCTGACCTCCGCAATCTATGCAACGATGACAAGCTGTTGCGGAAGCGGTTCGGAGAGCAAGGCAGGAAGAAGATTCGCCAGCGCCTCGACGACTTCGATGCTGCTGACAATCTTGCCGTCATCGGCCGGCTTCCCGGCCCCCGCTGCGAGGAACTGAAGGGCGACCGCGCGGGCACGTTCTCCGTCCGCGCTCACGACGGCTACCGCATCGTCTTCGTGCCTGACGACGATCCCGTGCCTCGGAAGGACGATGGTGGCGTGAACTGGTCGGCGGTGACCGCAATCCGCATCGAATCTATCGAGGATTACCATGACTGACACGATGAAGACGCAGTACCACCCTCGGACGGTCTCTCCTCCCGGCGAGACACTCGCCGAGACACTCGAAGAATTGGAGATGTCGCAGGCGGATCTCGCCCGAAGGATGGGTCGACCGACGAAGACGATTAACGAAATCGTGCAAGGGAAAGCAGCGATCCTCCCCGAAACGGCTCTCCAGCTTGAGAATGTTCTTGGAATTCCCGCGTCGTTCTGGATGGCACGGGAGATGGCGTATCGCACTGCGCTCGCGCGCTCGGAACGAAGAACGACCGTCGGCTCGCACGAGGCGCTCGAGTGGGCGGGCGAGTTCCCGTGCAAGGAAATGGCAAGGTGGGGCTGGATTCGCAAGGTCGCGAGAAGAGCCGATTACGTCCAGGAACTGTTTGAGTTCTTCGGTGTTGCCTCCCTCCAAGCGTGGGAAGCGACATGGAGTCGCCCCGAAGTCGCATTTCGTCGATCGCTCACGAAGGATGGCAGTCGCCATGCTGTTGCGGCCTGGCTGCGCCGCGGCGAGATCGAGGCCGCAACACAGAAGACGGGCCGTTACGACGAAAAAGCATTCCGCGCGACGCTACGCCGTTGCCGTGAACTCACGACAGAAGATCCCGAGACATTCTGCCCAACGATCCGGCAGGCGTGTGCACCCGCCGGGGTCGCTGTCCTGTTTGTGCCGGAGCTCCCCGGCGCTCGTGTTTCTGGCGCAAGCCGATGGCTGACACCGCATCGCGCACTCATTCAGCTATCGCTGCGCTTCAAAACGGATGACCAACTCTGGTTCTCATTCTTCCATGAGGCAGGGCACATTTTGCTACACACGAAGAAGGGCATCTTCATCGACGACGGGACCAGCACCTCAACTCAAGAGAAGGAAGCGAACGCCTTTGCAAGCGGCATCCTTATCCCGGATGACGCCTTCGAACGCCTGTCGCGGATGCGCCCACTCTCGACCGAGAGCGTTCTCGCATTTGCCGAGGAGGAGCGAATCGCGCCGGGGATCGTGGTTGGACGTTTACAGCATGAGCGTCTCATTCCGTTCACTCATCTGAATGGCCTGAAGCGTTCTCTTACCTGGGCACGCTGAGCCGCATCTGGGTCGCCCCTGACAAAAGGAAGCGTTAAGCAGGATGACGACTGGTGACCGGTGGGTCGGCTGGATCGAGGAGGTGCCGGGGGTGAACTGTCGGGACCCGTCACGCGACGCCCGAGTTTCCAGCACTCGCCGCGCGACTATCGCCGTTCGATGACCCCTCGCATGAGCAGCTGAAGCGACGACCACGACGCAAGCAATAACACGTCGTCGCCGACCCAAACCCCGACCCGGTGAACACTTGCGTGAATACTTTCCGCCGAAGGACGGCAAAAAAAGAGCCGCCCAGTCTTGCGAACGTGAGCGGCGTGAATGGTTTGCATGGTAGGCCCCAGCGGGCTCGAACCGCTGACCTCCACCGTGTCAAGGTGGCGCTCTAACCAACTGAGCTAGGGGCCTGAGGCAGGCGGCGGCGAAGATAACCCAACGCCGCGCGAGTCCGCAACAACCCCCGCGCCCGCCCTGCGCATTCCGTCGCCGGGCGCGGGCTCGGCCATAATCCATCGCCGATGCCGCTCTCGACGAAGCCGCGCGTGGCCGTGATCGGCGCGGGGGCGTTCGGCGGCTGGACGGCGCTGCACCTGCGCCGGCTCGGCGCCGACGTCACGCTGCTCGACGCCCGCGGCCCCGGCAACGCCCTCTCGAGCTCCGGCGGCGAGACGCGCGTGCTCCGCGCGATCTACGGCGGCGACCGCGTCTACTCCGAGATGGTCGCGCGCTCGCTCGCGCTGTGGGAGTCGCTCGACGCCGCGGCCGCGGAGACGCTCTACGTGCCCACCGGCATGCTGTGGATCATGCGCGGCGACGACGCCTACGTCCGCTCCGCGCTCCCGATCCTGCGCGACCTCGGCCTCGCCGTCGACGCCCTGCCGGTCGCCGCCGCGGCGCGGAGATATCCGCAAGTCGACTTCCGCGGCGTGCACTCCGTCTGGTTCGAGCGTCGCGCCGGCGCGCTCTTCTCGCGCCGCGCCTGCCGCGCCGTGCGCGACGCCTTCGTCGACGCCGGCGGCGACTATCGCGAGGCCGACGTGACGCCGGGCCGCATCGTCGTCGATGCCGACGTCTACGTCTTCGCCTGCGGCCCCTGGCTCGGCACGCTCTTCCCCGACGTCATCGGCGGCGGCGTCCGCCCGACGCGGCAGGAGGTCTACTACTTCGCGACGCCGTCGGACGAGTTCCAGGCCGGCCAGCTCCCGATGTGGATCGACTTCGGCGAGCGCATCGTCTACGGCATGCCGGGCATCGACGGCGGCGGCTTCAAGGTCGCCGACGACACGCGCGGCACGACGATCGATCCGTCGACGATGACGCGCACCGCGACGCCCGCCGGCATCGAGAGCGCCCGCGCCTTCCTCGCCGAGCGCTTCCCCGCGCTGGCGAAGGCGCCGCTGCGGTCGGCCGAGGTCTGCCAGTACGAGAACAGCCCCGACGGGAACCTTATCGTCGACCGCCATCCGCACGCGAAGAACGTCTGGCTCCTCGGCGGCGGCTCCGGCCACGGCTTCAAGCTCGCCCCAGCCCTCGGCGAGCTCGCCGCGCAGGCGGTGCTGGCGGGGAAAGACGTGCCGGCGATGTTTCGCCTCGAGCGGCTGCGCGCCTCGACGGAGCCGAAGACGCAGTTCGAGAACGGCTGATTCCCAACCTTTTCGGCCGCGGCGCGTAATCGGCGTCATGCTCGTCCTCGTTCTCGCCGCGGTCATCGATCTTTCCACCGATCTTCACGCCGCCGCCGTGAAGGCCGGCCTGCCGGCGATGCAGGCGTCCGTCGTCGACGCGAACGGCATCGTCGCGCACGGTGCGTGGGGCAGCGCGAAGGGGCCGGACGGTCCGCCGGTGTCGAACGCCGACGCCTTCCACATCGGCTCGTGCACGAAGCCGATGACGGCGACGGTGCTGGCCACGCTCGTCGATCAGCACAAGCTCCGCTGGGACACGAAGGTGCTCGACGTCTTCCCGGAATGGAAGCGCGACATTCGTCCCGAGTTCGCGCCGGTCACGCTCGCCGACCTCCTGAGCCACGAAGCGGGCGTGGAGGCGTTCGGCGAAGAGACGGAGACGGCGAAAGTCCCGAAGCTCACCGGCTCGCCGATCGAGCGCCGCCGCGCCTTCGCGCACTTCGCGCTGCAGCAGCCGCCCGTCGTCGCGCCGCGGACGGCGTTCTCGTATTCGAACGCCGGCTACGTCGTGGCCGCGGCGATGGCCGAGCGCGTCACCGGCCGCACGTGGGAGACGCTCGTCCGCGAGCGGATTTTCCGCCCGCTGAAGATGATGTCCGCCGGCTTCGGCTGGCCCGAGCGCGTCTGGGGCCACGTGGCCGGCGGCGACGGCAAGTGGATCCCATCCGATCCGCACGGCGTCTATCGCCTTCCCGATTACCTCGCGCCCTGCGGCGACGTCCACATGACCTCGGACGACCTCGCCGAGTTCCTGCGCGCGCACCTCCGCGCCATGCGCGGCACCGCGACCATCATCCCGCCGTCCACCGCCGCCGTGATGCACGCGAAGCGCATCAAGACCGGCCTCGGCTTCGGCGTCGCCTCCGTCGCCGGCTTCGAGAACGTCGCCACGCACAGCGGCAGCGCCGACACGTTCATCACCGTCATCGCCATCTCCGCGGAGCACGACGTCGCGGTCGCGGTGTCGGCGAACGCCGCGGGCGACGCCGCGCAGCACGCCGTCGGCGCGATGCTGCGAGAGTTGCTGGTCCGATTCGCGCGCTGACCCTATACTGGCGCGGCAATTTCGATGGTCCACCTGCTCCTCGCGCACCCGGGTCACGAGCTCCTGCTTCATGGATGGATCTCGCGCACGAAGCCGATCGTCCATGTCCTGACCGATGCCTCGGCGCACGGCTCCGCGACGCTGCGTCTCGGCACCACCGCGGCGCTCCTCGGCGACCTCGGCGCGCGCCGCGGCGCGATCTTCGGCCGCCTGTCCGACGCCGAGGCGTACGCGATGATTCTCGAGCGCAACGGCGCGCTGCTCCTGTCGCTCGCCGCGGAGCTCGCGGCGGAGCTGGAGAAGGATCGGCCGTCGATGATCGTCGCCGACGCCGCGGAAGGCTACAACCCGGTCCACGACCTCTGCCGCTTCATCGCCGGCGCCGCGATCGCCATGTCCGGCGTCGACGTCGAGCAGTACGAATACGCCGTCGTCAGGCACCCGCATGCGCCCGATGCCGCGATCGTCGTCGACCTCGACGCCGCCGAATACGCCGCCAAAATCGAACGGGCCCGCGCGCACGCCGCCGTCCTGAGCGACGTCGACGATCTGCTGTCGCGCTACGGCGCGGATGCCTATCGCCGCGAGACGCTCCGGCGCGTCGACGACTGGACGGCGTTCGACGGCGACGCGCCGCCGCTGTACGAGCGTTTCGGCGAGGAGCGCGTGGCCGCCGGCCGTTACGCGCGGGTGATCCGGCGGGACGAGCACCTGCGGCCGCTGCGCGACGCGTTGCGCGCGGAGGCGCTCAAGCGCTCATGCGCGTTCTGATCGCCGGCCACTCGCTCGACGAGGTCGGCGGCGTCCAGAGCTACGAGCGCGACCTGGCGTCGTGGCTGCTGGCCCGCGGCCATGCGCCGGTCGTCTACGGCACGCAGCTCGGCGAAGCGGCGCGCCAGCTCGACGCGCGGACGATCCCGGTCGTCGACGACCTCGGCACCGTCACCGCGCCGGTCGACGTCATCCACGGCGACAGCGCGCTCGAGACGATGGCCGCGCTGCTCCACTTTCCGGACGCGCCGGCGATCTTCGTCTGCCACGGATGGGAGGACATCGGCCGCACCATCCCGCGGTTCCCGCGCATCCTTCGCTATGTCGCCGTCGACGACACCTGCGCCGACCGCCTCGTGACGCGTGCCGGCATCCCGCCCGAGCGGCTCTCCGTGCTGCTCAACGGCGTCGACGTCGGCGCCTTCCGGCAGCGCGATCCGCTCCCGCCGAAGCCGCGGCGCGCCGTCGTCTTCGGCAACCTCGCGCACGAGCTCACGTTCGTGCCAGCGATCCGCGAGGCCTGCCGGCGAGCGGGGATCGACGTCGACGTCGTCGGCGCCGCCGCCGGCACCGCCGTCGCGCAACCGGAATCGATCCTCGGCCAATACGACCTCGCGTTCGCGAAAGCGAAGTGCGCGATGGAAGCGATGGCCTGCGGCCTGGCCGTCATTCTTTGCAGCGAGGCCGGTGTCGGCGGCATGGTCGGCACGAACGACTTCGATCGCCTGCGCCGCCTCAACTTCGGCATCCGCACGCTGCAGACGCCGCTGTCGGCGGAGACGTTGAGCGCGGAGATCGCGCGGTACGACGCCGCCGACGCGCGCGCCGTGTCCGATCGCATCCGCGAGACGGCGTCGTCCGACGACCTGTACGCGTCGCTGCTCTCGATCTACGAGGCGGCGATCGAGGAGCACGCCGGCGCGACCGCCGACCGGCTCGCGGAGAGCCGCGCCGCGGCGGCGTTTCTCCACGACCTCGCCATCCGCGAGCGCCACCGCGAAAGCCGTCTCTGGACGCTGGCCAGGGCCTCGCAGCGCGCGCTGCGGCTGCCGGTCGTCGGCCCCGCCGCGACGCGGGCGCTGCGCTGGCTGATGCGGCGTTCCTAGCGAATCACTCGGTGGAGACGTTTGCTGCGACGCGGTAAACTTACGCCCTTCATTCACGTTTCAAGGGAGGCTGTTCATGCCGGCACGACAGGGGCCGTTGACGGCAGTACGGAGCACGCGCGGTGCGGTGAGTTATCAGCTCGAGGTGTCGCATGACGAGCTGCATAAGGTGCGGGTGGTGATGCGGGTGGTGAAAGGTAATGATCCGGACTACGTGCGTCGCCTGGCCGCGATGCAAATCGTGCAGTGGCAGGAGCAGTGGGCGCGGAAGGAACAACTCGCGGCACGTTTACGCGATAAATATGCGGTTGCGGCGCAACGCGAAGCCAAGAAACAGTACGAAGAAGAACAAAAGCAGCTCGCTGAAAGCCGAACGGCCGAGGCGAAGGAGGCGCTCGAGGAGCTCCGGCATACGCTGCACGGTGCCCTCGGCAAGCGTCACGCCATTGGCTGGGCATCTCTGCGCAATACGGCGCCATTTCCGGTTCCGCAGCCGCCGCCTCCGGCGCCGCGGCAGGCGCCGAACCCCCGTCAATTGCCGGCGGAGCCATTGCCGTTTGAATCTCGCTTCGCGCCCGTTCTGAGGTGGTGGGACAAGCTGTTTGCGAACCGCCGCTCACGCATCGAGGCGGAAGCGGCGGCGGCGTTTGCGGCAGCTCATCAGCAGTGGGTGGAGACGTGCCGGACCGTTACGGCGGCGAACGAACAGTCGCAGCAGGGATGGGCAGCGCAGTGCGCGCGGGCCGCTGCCGAACACGAACGGGCATCGCAGGATTGGGAGAAGAGCCGCGCGGCTTACGTGCAGCAGCAAGAGGACGAAAATGCTGCTGTCGAAAGGCAGCGCGTCGCATACGAGGCGCTGAGCCCCGACGCGATCGTGGCGTATTGCGAAATGGTGCTGGAGAATTCTCCGTATCCAGAATGGTGCCCGAAGGCGGCGGAGCTCGAGTACAACCCCGAAAGCCGTCTCCTCGTCGTCGAATACGCGCTTCCCGCGCCCGATGCGCTGCCGACACTCACGGAAGTCAAATATGTTGCGTCACGCGACGAATTCGTCGAGAAGCATCTGCCGTCGAGCCAGCACGAACGCCTGTACGACGAGCTTCTTTACCAGATCACGTTGCGGACCACTCACGAACTGTTCGACGCTGACGCCGTCGACGCGCTCGCGCTGATCGTCTTCAACGGATTCGTGCGCAGCATCGATCGCGGCACGGGTTTGGAGACCACCGCGTGCGTGCTGTCGGTGCAGGCCAGCAAGGCCGAATTCGCCGCGATCAGCCTTGCCAATGTCGATCCTAAAGTCTGTTTCAAGCAGCTCAAGGGCGTCGGCAGCACGAAGCTCCACAACATCGCGGCGGTTCCGCCGATCATGCGCATTCGCCGTGACGACGGGCGCTTCATCGCCGCGCACGATGTCGCTTATCAGCTCGACGACGCTTACAACCTTGCCGCCATGGATTGGGACGAATTCGAGCAGCTCATCCGCGAGCTCTTCGAACAGGAATTCAAGGTCGCCGGCGGTGAGGTGAAGGTCACGCGTGCCAGCAGAGACGGCGGTGTCGACGCGGTCGCCTTCGATCCGGACCCGATCCGCGGCGGAAAGATCGTCATCCAGGCAAAACGATACACGAATACCGTTAGCGCCGCCGCCGTGCGCGATTTATACGGCACTGTGCTGAATGAGGGCGCGACAAAGGGCATCCTCGTAACGACGTCGGACTACGGTCCCGATGCATATACCTTCGCCAACAACAAGCCGCTGACGCTGCTCAACGGCAGCAATCTGTTGCATCTCCTGGAGAAACATGGCCATCGCGCGAGAATCGATCTGCACGCCGCCCGCGCGGCGGCAATGGAGCAACGGTCCCGCGCCTGACAACTCGGCCGCGACCCCAGCGACGCTTTGATGATGGTCACCGCACGATGGTGCTCTGCAGGAGATCGAAGATCCGGTCGACGGTGGCGTTCTTGACGTGCCGGTTGTCGGCGTTCAGCGTGTGCGGGTTGTAGGCGAGCGTCATCTCGAACGAGGGGAAGTACCAGACGCGCGGAAGCGAGCGGACGATGCGCTCGGCGACGGCGCGCAGGACGCACTTGCCGGCAAACGACTGCGTGACCGCCTCGGCGCCGGCGAAGGTCGCGTAGCTCGCCACGGGACTGACAGTGAGGAGGACGTCGAGATCGGCGTTCAAGGCGCGCAGGCGCGTCAGCGAATCCTCGAGCCGGCTCGCGTCGTCTTCGAACGAAAAGATCCTCGGCTCGAACCGATTCGCATCGAAGATTTCGTTCGGCGGGCGCCGCGCCCAGGCGAGGCCGGAGGCGCGGTCGATCCACGCTTCGTTCTGTCCGAGGGTGATGATGAGGACGCGCGCCTCGGCGAACGCGCGACGCGACGCGGCGCGATGCTCGCCGATCGCCGCCGCGGCCTGCTCCCGCGTCGGAAAATATCCGATGGCCGGCTCTCGCAGCGGATCGAACCATCCCTCGGCCGCGCGCTCGACGGGCATCGGAAAGTCGCCGGCGGTGGAGTACATGACGATCTGCTGCAGCGCCGCAATCGTGTAGACGCGCCCCCAATTCGCCGAGGCGGGGAAGACGTCGGATTCGGCGGTGACGTAGTTGAATCGTCGCTCGCGCATGTACGACGCGAACTCGTCCGCGAAGCAGGAGCCGATGGACGCGACCGGCGTTTCGCGGCGAATGACCAGGCCGTCGAGCTGCCCGGCGATCCCGGCGCCGACGCAGTCGTCGAAGTTGACGCCGCGCGGATAGACCTGCGCGCCGGCGAGCCCGAACTGCTCGACGCCGCGATGCGGAGCGGGACGACGACGGCGCACGTCCTCGATCCAATCCCGGACGCGCCGCCGAGCGCCGGGAGGAAGAGCATTGAGCACGGCCTTCGCGAACCGCAACATGTCACCTCGAAGGAAACGCCGATTCAACGCTGCGCGACCCGGCGCCACTTGGCGCCGAGTTTCGGCAGGAACGTCGAGATCGTCTCATTGTGTGCCAGCGCCGCCTTCACGAGTGGGCGAATGACAGCCGCCACCTGATCGAACTGCAGGAACCGATTCGATGCCGGCACGGCGCGCAATTGCCACTGTACGAGATCTTCGACGAGTTGATCGCCCTGCTCGGTGTCTCCAGAATTCCGGGATAGACGGCGTACGCGATCGCCTCCTTGACGACGATGAAGTCCAATCCCGCGGCGGCCGCCGCGGCCTTCATCGCGCCTTCTTTCGGCCGCAGCAGGGCATGAAACGCCTCGTGCATCAGAACGCCGATCGGATCGATGAGCGGGACCTCGACCACGATGCGGCCGCCGTTCGCTCCCCCTCCGCCGTCCCGATCCTCGGCGTTGGCGACGAAGAAGACGTCGACGGTCGGAGGCTCGGTGACTTCGCTGAAGTGCGCGAGCTGCTTGACGAGCGGCGCCAGGCGCTCGCGTTCGGCGAGGAGTTGTTGTTCCACCGCGGCGATCGCTGCGTGCCGTTGTTGCAGTAACGGCTCGAGCTTCGGCGCGAAATGCAAGAGGATGTCGCGCTCGGCATTGGCTTCGTCCGCCGTCAAGAGTCCGGCCGCGATTCCTTTCGCGGCAGCGTCGTCAATGGAGTCGTCGACCAGAAAACTCTGCTCGAATCCCTTGCCCCAGCCGCGCTTCTTGCGCATCTCGGCGTGCCGCTGCAGAAGCTCACGGTCGTGCCCGTCAAGCAGTTTGGTCGCTTCGGCCTACGCGCGTATTCCTCGTGCGTGAAGACGTCCCACCGCGAGAGCTGATCGACGATGTGAAAGACCTGCGCCGTCCGCGCGTCGGCCACCACGAGGACGATCCCGCCGAGGTCGACGCGTTCGGGCGCGGCGAGGAGGGTTCTCGGCAATTCCAAGCAATCGGCACATGACCGTTGGACGCCCGGCGGAACGGGGACGTTGGATACAAACTAATGAGATCAGGAACGCGTCTTTTGTATCGAGCAACGAGAGCTTTTGGCGTAAGAATCGTTGTTTTGAGCAAAGTAACGGTCGTTGCTTCCGTCCGCTGAGCCGTACATGGCGTTTAAAAGGAAACGCACCATGAGAAACAAGGATGTCATAAGGGGAACGGTAAGGGACTAAGAGGTCGCAAATGGCCGCGGCAGAGACGCCTGGGCCGGCGGCCGACCTCGCGAAGCTGGGGCAGGAACTGCTCGCGCAGCAGCGCGCGATCTGCGAGCGCATTCCGGACTTCGTGATGCCGCATCCGTCGCTCAAGAAGCTCGTCGGGCCGGCGGCGAGCGTCAGCGAGGCGGCGGTGAACGAGGGGCTTGCCGCGTGTGCCACGCACCCGTCGCCGGTCAGTGCCGTCGATGCCGCCGCCATTCAGTACAACCAGGATTACGAAGCCGCGTTCACCGAGCTTCGCGACGAGCTGGAGAAGTCGTTCGCGGGCATCGACTACTCGATCCGGCTGAAGCGCCCACGACAACGGCAAAGCCATGCAGCGAATCCTGGCCGTGGCGCGCAGCCTGGTGAAGGCGGCGGAGAATGCCGGCCTGGCCGTGCACATCGAGACATTGAAGAAAGGCTTCAAGCGCCGCCGCCACCGGGCCACACCCGAAACGCCGGCGCCGGACGCGCCCGCCGCTCCCATCGCCTGAATTCCTCCGCTCCCCGAGGTGATGCCGCGGCGTTACCTCGGGGGAGCGCATTCCCTGGCGCCCGACAACCGGCAGATTGGCGAGTCGTCTTACTTGTTCAGATATTTCTCGAGCCAGCCGACTGTGCGCTCGATCGCGTCGATCTGCGTAAACCGGCCGACGAAAAGACTGGGAGTCGAATGATCTTGCGATTAATCGCCAGCGCCCTCGAGGCACGGGATACGCTCCATCCGCAACTTCTCGTGGCACAAGGGTTGATCGAACAGATGCGGCCGGAGGATCTCACCGACGAGGAGCGCGCGTTTCTCGTCGCGGCGTCGTTGTTTCTGCACGATCAAAGACTCGGACGATCGGGCCAACGGAATGTACATGCTGCAGCACCTCGCCGATCACGATCCCTGACATCTTCGCCGGATCGTCAGCAGGCAGTAGGTGCAATCTCAGCACTGTCTGAGAAGCTTCCGAGCAAAGCCATGCAGCGAGTCCTGGCCGTGGTGCGCAGCCTGGTGAAGGCGGAGAACGCCGGACTGGCCGTGCACATCGAAGCGGCTGCGGCAGGAGCTCGACGGCGACGCGCATCGGCTCGAGGGCGCTAATGCTGTGCTCGACGACGTCGTTGCCGGAGATCATCTAGGAGATGCTTCGACCAGGCCGGTCGCTGCGCTGGAGTTAGGCGCGGACTGGAACGCTGCGCCATACAGCCGCGATACAATTAGCGCTTCTCTTCAGCGGAGCCTAACGAGTGTCTCAATCGGCCGCCTACGTTCGCTGGCCTGGCGCCCTTGCGATAGCTGTGATGATCGCCGCGACGGCGCTGCTGCTGTTGCCGCGCGGCGACAACGGCGCGCCACGAATTCGTGTCCTCGGGGCGGGGTATTTACGTCCGACGCCTGGCCGGCTTGCAGGCGAAGCTCGCTACCGGCCGTGGAAGCACCGAAGCAGCATCGAGCCATCTGATGCCGAGCTCCTCCACATGCTCGCAAATGTGGCGGCGCAGTCCCATCAGCCGGCGAGCGTTCTCGATGCGGCCGTCGTCGATCTGGTCCGCGGATCGATCGCTAAAGCCATCGCCGGCTTCGAACTTGCCAGCTCGCGACCAGCCGAGCAAGAGGAGGCGCTGACAGATCTTTCGGCCGCGTATCTTGCTCGGTTCGACGCGGGGGGCGACTGCATCGATCTCCTGCGTGCCGTCCAGGCTGCGGATCGCGGTCTGCATCTTTTTCCTCGCAACGAGCCGCTTCGCTTCAATCGCGCTGTCGCGCTGTCGCGTCTTGGCGCGCGCACCCTCGCGACGCGGGAGGCCAATGCGATCAACGACGCTGACGAACGCTGGCGCGCCGAGGCTGCCGCGCACGTGCAGGCGCTGAACCGTCGGACGATCGAGGAAGAGTGGCGGCTCGAGCGGCCGCGTCTGGATGCTCCTGCCGTTACCGCGGGTGAAGTCGAGGCCGTCGTCGCGCGCCTGCCGATGAACGCACGCGCGTTCTGCGAATCGGAATTGCTGCCGCTGTGGGCAGTCGCCGCCGAGCGCGGCGACAGTCGGCGAGCGGATCGCGAACTGCGCCTGGCCAGCATGATTGCGGACGCATTGCGGCGCACGCGCGGGGAGGAACTGGCGAACGATGTCGTCGCTTCGATTCGCCGCGTGATGACGAGTGGCACGCCTGCCGATCGCGCACGCCTCTTCGCCGGTCTGCGCAGCTTCGGCGAAGGAGCCGCGCTGTACGAGGAGCAGAAACTGTCGTCAGCGGAGAGGCCGCTCCGCGAGGCAGCCTCCGCGCTCGACGCCATCGGCAATCCACTCGCTCAGTGGGCTCGCTTTTATCTGGCGATTCACGAGTACTACGGCAACGCCGCGAGCGGTTTGGCGACGCTCACTGCGTTGCTGCACGCTATTCCGGCCGACCGTTATCCAGCTCTGGCGGGACGAATCGAATGGATCGCCGGTACTGCAGAGCAGGTGCAGGGTCACGTTCAGTCGTCCGTGGGCCGCTACGAACGGGCGGCTTCGTATCTGCGCCGCGCAGGCGGCGACCCCGCTGCCGCATTCGTCACTGTGCTGCTGGCGCAGACCTACACCGCTCTCGGCGAGCACCGTGTCGCCTGGGACGCGCGGTTGCGGGCATTTCATGCGGTGCCATATGCGGAGGAACTGCGGCGCGACATCGCGATGTGGTCCGAGGCTAAGGAAGCACTCGTACGGCAGAACGCCGTCACACTCGCGCGCCCGCTGGTGGAAGAGGAGGTCGTTGCCGCGGAAAAGTGGGGGCGCGCGCTCGGAATCGCGACGGCGTACCTCGATCGTGCGGCGTACCGGCTTGAAGTAGGCGACGAGGTCTCGGCGTTGGCCGACCTGCAGCGTGCGAAAGATGCGATTGCGCACATCGAAGCCGGTGGACTGCGCGAACAGATGACGAACATCGCGCGGATTACCGAGGGAATGGTTGTTCGGTATGAGGCTCCGGAACGTGCCGCGACGCTTCTCCGCGCCGGGCTGCAGGCGCAGGCGAGCACCGGTACGATCTTCGATTCGATCACGTACACCACTGAGCTGGCAAACGCAGAGATTAGAAGCGGCCACACGGCTGACGGTGCGTCGAGCCTGGAACGCGTGATTCGGCTCATGGAAGGCGTTCGTGCAACAGTGGAAGACCCTGTCACCCGCATGCAAGCCTTTCGGCAGGCGCAGCCGGCGTTCAACCGTTTGATCGATCTGCGGCTGTTGGCGCACGAAGACGCAGCAGCATTCGCGCTCGCGGAGCGCGCTCGGTCGCGTGTCGTTCTCGACATGCGCGGAGGACGACAGGGCGAGCGGTTCGCGTCACTGCAGGATGTCGCGCGCGCGATGCCGGCGGACACGGTGCTCGTCAGCTTCGTTGTCCTCGATGATCGTGTAGCGGCGTGGGTCATCGGCGGCGGCGTAGCGCACATGGTGACGCTCTCGAGATCGCCCGGCGTGCTTGAGCGCGAGATCGTCGATCTACGATTGGAGATGGCTCGTGGCGCTTCGGCCGACTCGATTCGCGCCGCCAGCGCGGCGCTGTATCGGGACCTCATCGCGCCGCTGGAACTTTATACAGACGCACCGCCCAAGGCTCTGGTAATCGTGCCCGACCGAGTGCTTGCACGTGTTCCCTTTGCTGTGTTATTCGATTCGAAAAAGAAACAGTACCTCATCGAAGAGCGTGAAGTGAGCATTGCGCCGAGCGCAACGGTGCTGCTGGCCGCCGGTACACGCCATCGCAGTCAGCCGCAAACGGCGCTCGCCGCAGGCATTAGCCGTTCAGGTGTCTTTCACGGAGTTGCTCTGCCCGCTCTGCCGTATGCCGAACGCGACGCGGAGGAGGTTTCGCGGTGGTATCCGAAAACGACGTTGCTCGTGCGGGGAACTGCGAGGCCCGAGAATTTTCTTAATGCGTCTCTCCATAAGGACGTGATTCAGTTCTCGGGTCATGCCGTCGTCGATACTGAGTCCCCGCGGAGGTCGGTGCTTTTATTTGTAGACGCTGCTGACACTGCTTTCGAACCGCTTTCGCTCGGCAGGTTGCTCGCTGCGGGCATGCGCGATGTCCGCTTGGTGGTGCTCGCCGCGTGTCGCACAGAGGATTCGGTGGCCGATGACCGCGAGGGACAGATGGGTCTGGCCGGCGCGTTCATCGCCAGCGGTGCCGATGAAATGCTCGCGAGTTCGTTTGACGTCGACGACACGGCGGTCACGCCGCTCCTGCGCTGCTTTCACGGCTCTTACAGTCGGAGCGGCCGGGCGCCGGCAGCATTCCGTGCTGCAGTTCTAGAACTGCTTCGCAACGGATCAGAGTCGTCTAAGTCTCCCGCCATATGGGGCTGCTTCTCGATTATTCGTGGAACGATGGGTCAAGGGGGTATGCAATGAAGGTGATTCTTACTATTTCCGGCCTCAGCGTGTTGGCATGCCAATCGCGAAATCCGCGGCCGACGACGCCCGATGCTGTCGACGTCATTATTCCGGATGCTCACAGGCATCGCCCGCGTCTGACGTATTGTCCAGAGGACTTCGCCCAGCCCGATAAGCGCCTCAAGCCGGAGATGGTCGTCGGCACGTCTGGGCAGCGTCTGGCGTGCCTCGATCTTTCGTTTTGGCCACTGTTGGCGATGACTGTGGGTGCGGATGCGGGCGAATTCTCGATGACGTGGGGCGATCCGAAGCAGCCAACGCCGACGTACCCTGACGACGAGCGATGGATGAATTGGGTACCGACCCTGCAGGAACTCGGTTTCGATCCCTTTCCCATGCCGCTGGGATTGCCGAACGGTGCTAGCGCTCGGCTGACGCTACCGAAAGGGCAGATCTACAGCCGGAATGTCGTGCTCGACAAGGAGCGCAACTACGTCCAGTGGAAGTTTCCATCTGCGTCCGGGTTAATCAAGTCTGTGGCGAACGAGATCGTGTACACGGCCGACCGAATCACAGAGGTGACGATCGCCACGCCGGACGGCGTACAGGTGTTTTATGTCAACGAGCGCTCGACTCGTTCACTGCTCCTGAGCATCAGCAACGATCTCGAGACTGTTCCTTCCGACTATAACGATCCGCTTCAGTCTCTCGATCACCTGAAGCACTTGAGCGAGCTCGCGAAAATACACGACGGCGTATTCAAGCCGCCGGTCCGCTACTCTCCCGTCAGAACGGCGCGCCCGATCTGCAATCAGGCGCTGTTCGTTTACGATACTGTAAGTAACATGTCTGCCGTCGCGCCCGAGTCATGCTGCGCATAGGAGGTGTTCCGCTCAACCTGAATCTCGTTCGGTTCGGTGTCAGAACCGGCATTGGCCCTCGTATCGACACGGACGCCACTGACGATCTCGGTGTCTGTGAGGCGCGCGATCTCGATGCCTTCCAGCAGGCCGGTTGGCGTTTCAGCGAAACGCCACCACCGGACTTTCACGGCGGCAGTGATGTGGAGATCGGCAGGCTTGCGAGGTATTCGGAAAAAAGAGGTTTCGTGATTCTGACGGACCGTGTGCTCGTACGGTTGCCGGATGACGTCGATGTCCGCTCGCTCGGCGTCGCTTTCGGCCGTGTGGATCGTCTGCCATTCCGCGCCGTGTTCTACGACGCCCAAGTCGAGTTTTCCGGTGCCGATCTCGAGACGGCCATCGAATCGGCAATTGCCGCGCTGCAGTCGCATCCCGGCGTCGTCGCCGAGCCGGTGCTCATCTATAACTTCGTGCACAGGCTCACCAGCGGCGGGACCGTTTCGCCAGAGGCGATCGAGTCGCAGTGGGAGGCGATCCACCTCCGTGATGCATGGCGCGTTGCAAGCACGAAGGGCAAAGGCGTGTACGCCGCCGTCATTGATCTCGGATTCCATCTCGATAGCCAGTTGGCAATCGAGTGGTGCGCATTCGTTCCTGAAAAAGGCAATCCCAGCTACGCGCAAACAGATATTCAACCCGTCTATCACGGAACCCTCTGTGCCGGGCTGATCGGCGCTCGTCCAGGCGAGATCAACGTGACCGGCGCCGCACCAGACGTGAAGCTCATTCTCATCGCCGTCGAAAAAGTGACGACACAAATCGCGATTGCGAATGCGATCCGGCTCGCTGCCGTGCCCGAGGGCAATCGGCCAGGCGCGGACGTCATCAGTTGCAGCCTCGCGCCATGCGAGCGTGCGATGGAGGTTTCGTCGCTGCTACGGACTGCCGTCGACGATGCATTGGCCAGCGGCCGCGGCAATTTAGGTACGCCGCAGCCTCTCGGTACAGCCGTCTTCTGGGCGGACGTCGATCAGCCGATCGCGATTCCGCCGGGCACGATCGAGGAGTACGGACCGGTAGTCTGTGTCGGAGCGAGCGAAGATGACGGGTGGAATCGGTTCAGCGGTTACGGTAATGGCCTCGACTTCCTTGCGCCGCGTCAGGCGATCGTGCTCGGAGTTATGGGAAGCAGCGCTGCGAGAACTCTGGAGACGGGAACGAGTGTTGCCGCTCCGCAGGCCGCAGGCGTGGCGGCTCTCGTGCTGTCGACTCGGCCGCGAATGAAGGCGACGGATCTCGCCGCGCTGATCGCAAATGCCTGTGATCGTCAAGACGCCCGGGCGAATGCCGGTTCGGGTGTTCTCAATGCGCTGAAAACGGTGACCGACGCCTTGCAGGTGCCGCCGTAAAAAGCCGCCCACGGCGCGACGAGTTACGTGATGCGATCGTTGGTAGGCGCTAGCGGACTCGAACCGCTGACCCCCACCGTGGTAGGATAGCACGACGGGCGGGGGTCAGGGGCGCTTCGGGAGTTCGACGTCGACGCGGGTCGAGACTGCGTTTTTTCGCGGCGTTCTGTCAACTCGGCGTCTGCGAACTCGCACTCACTTTCGCGCAGCGGTCGCAAATCCGAAAGACGATTGCGGCCGGACCTTGCGAACACTTGCGCGAACACTTTCCGCCGAAGGAAGGCAAAAAAGGACGCGGTCCGGAAAGAAGAGATCCTTGTTCGGTTCAACAACTTCCGTGAGATCGGTCATTTTTGGTGGATGTCGTGGTGGTCCGCGGACAGCAGGTGCACAGCTCATCTCCGGCCGCGGAAGCATCGAATGAAGAGTTGATGAAGAGTTGATCACGAACGAATGCAGGCGCTCGCGAGGTGTCGCGACTCCGGACGGGGAAGGCTATACTGATAGCACCATGTCCCGAACGATCATCGCTTGCTGGGCATTGCTCTTCGTATGCGCGGCGGTTCCGCAGGCGGACGCTTCGCAAGACATACGCAGGCCGATGGGCGTCTACGCAAAGGTCAACGTCGAGGACGCGATCAAAGGCTATCCCGGTTCCGTCACGCCGTCGCCGGCACAATTGCACTCCTACCTTCGCGCGCTCTACGCGGACCTGTTGGCCAACCCTGCGATCTCGGGGATCACCGTGGGAATGCACTGGGACAACATCCAGCTATCCGAGACGATTTATGATTGGAGTTACCTGGACGACGCCTTCGACGACGCCATTGCGGCTCGGAAACCCGTCCAGCTCATCATTACGCCCGGCTTCAATTCGCCGCAATGGCTGTTGGCGAAAATCCCCTCCTGTGATGGACTCTTTAAAAATGGAATCGCTTCGGCCGATTGCGGTTCAGTGACCTTTGAGGGATTCCCGCAGGAGCAACACTCCGACAGCAAGGTGCTTCCTCTGCCCTGGAACAGCGTCTATAAAGGGGCATGGCAGAATCTCCTCGCGCAGCTCAATGCCAGATACTCCGCCAATCCCGCGTTCGTCTGCATCGCCGTGGCGGGGCCGACCGGCCCGTCGGATGAGATGATCCTCCCGACCACTGCCAACGACGCGTCCATCCAACCGTCTGGTCTGTCGGTCGACGATACGTGGGCCGCCCTGATCAAGCATTCCTTTCCGGACAACAGCAGTTACCAGGGCTCGGATCAGGTGTTCATCGATGAGTGGAAACAGGTCATTGACGCGTATGAGAGGATTTTTTCAGGGGTGACCCTTTCCATCAGTCCTGACGCGGGGAATGACCTGCCCACGTTCGGCAAGAAGGTCACGCCGCATCCCGACAACGTACTTTACGTCAACGACTGCGCGGCCAGCATCGCCAGCAATATAGGCATCATGTCCTGCGAAGCGAAAACGGAGATCCTGTCGTATTTCGTCGCGGTGACCGGTCCTAATGGAAAGGCAACCCGAGTTGGAGGAATGACGGCCTCGAGCCCCGATACGCTCGCCGCGGGCGATATTGGTATCGCCGGTGTGAAGCTGCTGACGTCGTTTTCGCCGCCGCTTTCTCCTCCGTTTCTCGGCGGAGCCGAATTCGATCATCCAGTCTCGGGCTCGAACAACTTTCAGGACGAAGGATGTCCGAGTTATCCGACCGTGTGCGCGGGCCTTACCGTCGAGGAGGCCGCCTACCATGTGCTGACCGTCTTTTTCAATGGGACGCCGGTCGCGGCGTCCTACGGCGGAACGCCGGGCAATGCGCACATGCACTATCTGGAGGTCCCTTACCTCGACGTTCAATATGCGGAAACGCATCCAACCCCGGCTGTACCGAGCTCCATCATCGGCAACATGTCGCTCCAGGATCTGCTGAACAAGGCGAGCCACGACCTGGCCGTGATCAACGCGCGCCGGCGCGCCGTTAGGCACTGAGGATCGTCCGCCCTGTTCGCCACCCAGCGGTAGGTTCGAGTCCCGCACCGACCCAAATGCAAGTGCTTAGAAGGCCGCGTGTACGGGTCTCATCGAAAACGCAGGGCGCGCACGGCGAGTATTCGCCGATGCGGACCGGAGCAGTAGGCCGAGAGCCGGATCGCAACAGCGCGGGTTCGCCTGCTACTCCTGTCGCAGGGCGGCCATCGCTTCGACTCGGGTCGCGCGGCGAGCCGGGATGTAGCTGGCCAGCACGGCGATGACGAACATCAGTGCGATGGCGAACGCCAGCGCGGCGGGGTCGGCGGGTTGCAGGCCGAAGAGCAGGCTCGAGATCCACCTGCCGGCGGCGAACACCAGCGGCACTCCGATGCCGACGCCAATCAGCACGAGCAGCAGCGACTCGCGAAGAACGAGCCACAGGATGCCGCTGCGCTGCGCGCCCAGGGCGATGCGGACTCCGATTTCCCTGGTGCGGCCGGACGTCGCATAGGCCATGACTCCGTAGAGTCCGATGCAGACGAGGACGACCGCCAGCATGCCGAATGCGCCGGAGAGATCGGCGATCATGCGCTCGGTGACGAGCGAGTCCGAGAGACGCTGGTTCATGGTCGTCATGACGACGGCAGGGATGTCCGGGGCCGCCTGCCTCATGACGCTGCGAATCGCGGACGACACCGACGAAGGATCGCCGGCCGTGCGAACGACGATCGCCGCTCCCGCCGTCCAGTCGCTGCCGATCGGGTTGAAATACGGAACGTAAAAACGAGGGGACGGTTTCTCCTTCGGGCTGCGCTGTTTCGCGTCCCGAGCCACCCCGACGATCGTGAAGGGAACCTCGCCCGATGTCGTGTGGACGAACACTCGCTGACCGATCGGGTCGGAGTGCGGAAAGAATTTGCGGGCCATGGTCTCGTTGATCACGCCGACGCGCTGTCGATTGCCGCTGTCGCCGTCGGTCATCTCGCGCCCTTCGAGAATGGGGATTCCGGTGGTCGAGAAGAAATCGGGTCCGACCATGGACCAGCGGGCATGCGCCTCGTCTTCCGGCAATGGCTTCTGCCCTTCGATTGTGACGGGGGATCTGGAATCCATGCCCCCCATCAGTGGATTGTCGATGAGAGTCGCGCCGCGGACGCCGGGGATGGCATGAATTCCCGACAGAATGCTCCGATCGAGTGGAGGGATCGCGGCCGCGGGGTAACCGTAAGAGCGCGGGTTCACAAAGAATTCGAGCAAATGGTCGCGGTCGTAGCCGAGCCGCGCGTCCGACAAATTGCGAAAGCTGCGCAGGAAAAGCCCGGCCACGACGAGAAGGAGGAGCGACAGCGCGACCTGCGCGATCACCAGCATCTTGCCGAGGGGAATGCGGCCGGGGCGGGTAGTGGCGCCAGTTGCGCCGCGGGATGTGCCCTTCAGGACGGAGTTGAGATCCACCCTGGTCGCCTGTAGGGCGGGAGCCAGGCCAAAGACGATTCCGGTCAGCAGGGAAACGCCAAGGGTGAAGGCGAGAATGGCGCTGTCGGGACGGAGATCGATGCGAACCGGATTCGACGTGCTGGAGACGATGTGCAAAAGAGCGGCGTCGGCCCATTGGGCCAGCAGCAGGCCAACGGCGCCGCCGATGGCGGCGAGCAGGATGCTTTCGGTGAGCACCTGTCGGAAGAGGCGCGGCGCGCCGGCGCCCAAAGCAATGCGGACCGAAATTTCCTTCTGACGCGCGGCGGAGCGGGCCAGGAGAATGTTGGCGACATTCGCGCAGGCGATGAGGAGAATCAGCCCCACGACCACCATGAGGATTTGCAGCGGCTTGCCGAAATCGCCCCGGAGGGTCGAGGCGCCGTGGCTGCCGGGCGTGACGGCAAGGTGCTGATTCAGGAATCGCTGCTTGTCGTCCGCGGACATCCCGCCCGTTTGCGCTTCCATCATCTGGTGGAACTCCAGCTCGATGCCGGCTTTCGCCTGGGCCGGAGTGATCCCGGGCTTCAGGCGCCCCATTGCCTGCAGCCACTCCGTTTTCCGGAATGGGCTCGTCTCCGGTGAGAGGTAATCGGACCCTGGGAAAATCTCGCTCTGCATCGTGAGCGGCACCCAAATGTCCGGATTGGCGCCGACGGTCTCGCCGTGAAACTGTGGCGGAGCGACGCCCACGATGTCGTACGAGGTCTTCAGGATACGAATTTTGCGGCCGATCACGTCGGGGGCGCCGCCGAAACGGTCCTGCCAGAACGCGTAGCTGATCACGGCAACCGGATTCGCGTCGCGCAGCCGATCGACTTCGGGTCCGAAGGCGTGGCCGAGAACCGGAGTGACGCCGAGAACGGAGAAATACGAGCCGCTGATCAGGCTCACACCGGCGGAAGTGCCGTTCGCGGCGGAATCGGAGGTCCGGAGCTCGACGACGATGCGGGCGGTGAAGCTCGAGACCGCCAGCAGGCCTGAGAACACCGGATTTCGCCGCTCCAGTTGCTGAAATTCGGGCCAGGTGACGAAATCGCGGTCGCCGTCGCCGAAGCCGATCTCGAGCCCCTGCTCGTCGGGATGCGTGAGAAAGACGAGTTGCTGCGGGTCCCTGACGGGAAGACTGCTGAGCAGCACGGAATGGATGACGGAGAAGATGGCGGTGTTCGCGCCGATTCCGAGCGCCAGCGTCACGATGACGGTGATCGCGTATCCGCGATGACGGGAAAGCTGTCGAGCCGCAAACTTCAGATCCGATGTCGACGTCATGAGTGCGGACCCAGGGCAAGCGGGTTGCCACCATCGACGATACTGGAAAATCAGCGATTTAAGGGGCGGGGGCGCGGTCACGCGGTGTCCGAATGTGGGACGCGACTGTCCGCGTGGAGACATTCGGGGGAGACGCGAAGCGGCGCGGCTTCGCTCCTAATCGTGATCGGCCAGCCATTTACGCCCGGCGCGGCAAATGGCACCGCGGTTGCGCCATGGGCCGCGACGATGGACATCGCCCGCCCCGAACGTGCACGAGAGCTCCGCCTGCGGCGAATCATCGCCTGGACAGCCGGGGCGGTCGTGATCGGACTGGTCACGCTCGGCCTGTCGCGGCTGAAACCGGCCGCGCCGCAGGTCGAGAAGGCGAGCCTCTGGATTGGCCAGGTCGAGCGCGGACCGATGCTGCGCGAGGTCCGCGGTTCCGGAACGCTCGTGCCGGTCGAAGTGAACTGGATCGCCTCGCCGAACGACGCGCGCGTGTCGCGCATCCTCACGCTGGCGGGAAGCGCCGTCGAGCCCGGCACGGTGATCCTGGAGCTCTCGAATCCCGAGCAGATGCAGCGCGAGACCGATGCGAAGTTCCAGCTCGTCGCGGCGGAAGCGGATTATGCGAGCCTGAAGAGCCGTCTGGAAAGCGACCGGCTCAATGAGCAGGCCGCGGTCGCACAGTTGAAGGCCGAGTACGAGCAGGCGAAGCTTCGCGCCGACGTCGACGAGGACATGTTCCGGCGCGGCATTCTCCCCGACCTGGCGCGGCGCGTATCGCGGAACGCGGCGGAAGAACTGGCCACGCGGTACAAATTCGCGCAGGAGCGGCTGAGCGTCAGCGGCGGCTCCACGAACGCGCAGCTCGCCGCGCAGCGCGCGAAGGTTGATCAGTACCGGACGCAGTACGCGCTGCAGCAGGGCCAGGTGGCGCTGCTGCGCGTGCGCGCCGGGATCGCCGGAGTGCTGCAGCAGGTCAGCGCCGAGGTCGGACAGCGCGTGAACGCGGGAACGGTCCTCGCCAAAGTCGTGCAGCCGTCGCGCCTCAAGGCCGCGGTGAAAATCCCGGAGACGCAGGCGAAGGACATCCAGCTCGGGCAGCGCGCGTCCGTCGATACGCGCAACGGAGTCGTCGCCGGGCATGTGATGCGCATCGATCCGGCGGCGGAGAACGGCACCGTCACCGTCGACGTCGGACTCGATGGCGCGCTGCCGAAAGGGGCGCGTCCGGATCTCAACGTCGACGGCACGATCGAGCTCGAACGGCTCGCCCGCGTGCTGTACGTCCAGAGGCCGGTGCACGCGGACGAAGAGCAGAGCGGAACGGTGTTCCGGCTCGATCCGAGCGGCGCCACGGCGCGGCGGGTCAAAGTGCGCTTTGGCCGCAGCTCCGTCAGCGCGATTCAGATCGAGTCGGGATTGAAGGAAGGCGATCGCATCATTCTTTCCGACGTCAGCCAGTGGGACAGATACGATCAAATCCGCCTGCAGTGAGAGAAGGAAACCGCATGGCCGAACCGATCATCCACCTCGACAACGTCACCAAGGTCTTCTACACCGATGAGATCGAGACGCACGCGCTGGCCGGCGTGGAGCTCGACATCGCGCCGGGAGAGTTCGTTTCCATCGCCGGTCCGTCCGGCTGCGGTAAATCGACCCTCCTCTCGATCCTCGGACTGCTCGACGCGCCGAGCGATGGCGCCTATGTCCTCGATGGTCATCCCGTCACGGCTCTCACGGCGGTCGAGCGGGCGCACATCCGCAACGAGAAGATCGGATTCATCTTCCAAGCGTTCAATCTGATCGGCGACCTGAACGTCTATGAGAACGTCGAGCTCCCGCTCACCTATCGGAGGCTGAGCCCTGGGGAGCGGAAGACGCGCGTGCAGAGCGCGCTGGAGCGCGTCGGCATGGCCCATCGCATGAAGCACTTCCCGGCGCAGTTGTCGGGCGGTCAGCAGCAGCGCGTGGCCGTGGCGCGGGCTCTCGTGGGTGACCCGGCCATTCTCCTCGCGGACGAGCCCACCGGAAACCTCGATTCGAAGAACGGGGACGCCGTGATGGATCTCCTGCGCGAGATTCACGGCGCGGGCGCCACCATCTGCATGGTTACGCACGACCCGCGCTTCACCCGTTACGCCGGGCGCACCGTCCACCTTTTCGACGGCCGCATCGTCGAAGAGACGCACAATCGCGCCGCCGAAGACGAGCTGCGCGAGAGCGGCTTTCAGGTTCAATAATGTCGCCGTGACGGTCGCAGATCGGGTGATTCAGTTGAACGACGGCTGGCTCCTCCATGAATGATCGGGCCAGGGTTCTCATCGCCGACGACCAGCAGGACGTGCTGCATGCGATGCGCCTGCTGCTCAGGGAGCGATACGAGGTCACGACGGTCAACTCGCCCGCGGCAGTCCTGCGCGCCGTCGAGCGCATGCTGTTCGAGCTGGTCATCGTCGATCTCAATTACACGCGCGACACGACGTCGGCGGCCGAAGGGCTCGAACTTCTCTCGCAGTTGCACGCGTGGGACAGCACCCTGCCCATCGTGGTGATGACGGCGTGGGGCTCGATCGACGTCGCCGTCGATGCCATGAAGCGCGGCGCGCGCGACTTCATTCAGAAGCCGTGGGAGAACGAGCGGCTGGAGGCGATCGTCGCCACGCAGGTCGAGCTCGGACGCGCGCTGCGCAGCGGGCAGCGGCTGGAGATCGAGAACCGGATCCTTCGCGACGAGCGCTATCCGAATCTCATGGCCCAGTCGCCGGTGATGCGGCCGATTCTCGAAATGATCGAGCGCATCGGCCCCTCCGAGGCGAACGTGTTGATCACGGGGGAAAACGGAAGCGGCAAAGGCGTCGTCGCCCGCGCGCTGCATGCGAGGTCGCGGCGCGCCTCGAAGCCGCTCGTATCGGTCAACGTCGGCGGGCTGTCGGAAGGCGTTTTCGAGAGCGAGCTGTTCGGCCACATGCGCGGCGCCTTCACGGATGCGAAGTCGGACCGCGTCGGCCGCTTCGAGCTCGCCGACGGCGGAACGCTCTTTCTCGACGAGATCGCGAACATCCCGCCGGCGCAGCAGGCGAAGCTGCTCCGCGTGATCGAGACCGGAGAATTCGAGCGCGTCGGATCGTCGCAGACGCGGCACGCCGATGTGCGCCTGATCTCGGCGACGAACGCGGTGCTCGCCGACGAAGTGAGCTCCGGACGCTTTCGCCAGGATCTGCTCTTTCGCCTCCGGACGGTCGAGATTCACCTGCCGCCGCTGCGCGAACGGCGCGAGGACATCGCTCTTTTCGCGGGGCATTTCCTGACGCAGCAGGCGAGGCGCTACCGCAAGGAGATCGGCGGATTCGACGACGCGGCCATGAAAGCGCTGCTCGACCACGCCTGGCCCGGCAACGTGCGCGAGCTCGAGCATGCCATCGAGCGCGCGGTGCTGATGGCCACCGACCGCACCATTCGCAGGAGCGACCTCGGGCTGCAAAGGCCGGCCGAAAGCGAGCCGCGCCTCGAGGAGGTCAGCCTCGAAGAGGTCGAAGCCATCCTGATTCGAAAGGCGCTGGCGCGATACGACGGCAACGTTTCCAAAGTCGCGGAGACCCTCGGCCTGAGCCGCAGCGCGCTCTATCGGAGGATTCAGCGGTACGGACTGTGATCGAGATGGCCAAATGGAAAGTCGACCGCATCACTCTCCTGACGATCGCGGCCGCATGTCCGCCGCTGATTGCCGTCGTTGTCCTTCTCCTTCCGACGCCGGCGGTCGTGCGATGGGCCGTTGCCGCGACTGCACCCGTCGCGACGGCCATCCTGTTCCGCGTGCTGCATCGGAGCGCCTGGCGGCTGCGCACGATCTCGAGCTTCGTCGCCGCCCTGCGCGAGGAGGACTACTCGATCCGCCTGCGCGACCCGAAACATGCCGACGCCATCGGCGAGGTGGCCATCGAATTCAACAGGCTCGCGCAGCACCTGCAGGATCGAAGGTTGGGCGGCCTCGAAGCGACGGCGCTGCTCGAGACGGTGATCCGCGAGATCGAGGTTGCGATCTTCGCCTTCGACGCCGAGCAGCGGCTGCGCCTCGTCAATCCCGCCGGCCAGCGCCTTCTGGCCGCGCCGGCCGGCAATCTCCTCGGCCGCAGCGCCGCCGATCTGCGGCTCCTCCCCTGCCTCCAGTCCGATGACGCGACGGTGGAGATGTCGTTCGGCAGCGAAAGCGGGCGGTTTGGCGTGCGGCGGTCGACCTTTCGCGAGGGCGGACATCGCCACACGCTGCTCGTCATCACGAACCTGAGCGAGGTTCTGCGCGACGAGGAGCGGCAGGCGTGGATCCGTCTGGTGCGCGTCCTCAGCCACGAGTTGAACAACTCGCTCGCTCCGATCCGCTCGATTGCACGGACGCTGTTGTCGCTCGCGTCGCGCGAGGCCATGCCGCCCGACTGGGACGAAGACGTGAAGAAGGGACTGGAGGTCATCGCCTCGCGCGCCGAGTCGCTCACCCGGTTTACGGACGCGTATTCGAAACTGGCGCGCCTGCCGCCGCCGCAGTTCCGGGCTGTCGATCTCGGCGCGCTCATCGAGCGCGTGGCCGGGCTCGAGGACCGCTTGGACGTCATCGTGATCGCGGGGCCGCCCGTCACGATCGAAGCCGACGCGGACCAGGTCGAGCAACTGATCATCAATCTGCTGCGCAATGCCGCGGACGCATCGATCGAGACCGGCGGCAGCGTGCAGATGCGGTGGAGCGCCGACGAGCGCATGGCGGAGATTGCCATCGCCGACGAGGGCCGCGGCCTCGCCGGCGGAGCGAACCTCTTCGTCCCCTTCTACACGACCAAGCCGGGCGGCACCGGCATCGGCCTGGTCCTCAGCCGCCAGATCGCCGAGGCCCACCACGGCACCCTCACGCTGGAGAACCGCGGCAATGCCACCGGCTGCATCGCCCGCCTGCGCCTGCCGCTGCCGAGCTCCCGTCAGGCCGACCGAACGCACTCCTGGAGCGCGTGAACGGCTGCCGGTAGGGAGCGCCTGCCCGTCAGGAGCACCAAACACGAACGCCGCTCCATCTGTCGTGACGTGAGCGGCGTGAATCGTTTGCTTGGTAGGCGCTAGCGGACTCGAACCGCTGACCCCCACCGTGTGAATGACGGTCCCCGTCCCTGGACGTCCTAGGATATACGTAGTTTCAGTAGTTTACGAGCGTCTCGGGACGTTCCGGGATGTCCTCGGATAACCGTAGGCGACCGATCGAACACTCGTCGAACACTTCGTTCTCCCAGGTTACACGCGTTCCAACGCGGCGGCCCGCGGGCTGAGGTGGCGGACTTGGTACCAAACATCGTGATCAACTCACGTTCCAAGTACACTCGACCGAACAGCCTGTTTCTGAGGACCAACTCTGATGGTCAAGCCGCCAACCGAAGCGTTCTTCGCGGTAACCGGATCGCAGCGGCCGTACATCTACGATCTCCCACAGGTCCTTTCGCTTCCTCACGGTTTTGAGTTCAGGTTCCGATATCGCCATCAGTGGATCGACAACCGGCTGTGGGACCGCATCCGGAACGACGCCAAATCGTTCGAGGGCCGAGATCTCATCCTGCTCTTCCACTCGCAAGAAGAGCAGCGAATCGTTCCGTTGCGACGCGCGACCATCGTGCGAGTCGAGGAACTCGGAGCGCTCGTTTTCATCCGGTTTCGGTTGTGCGAGTTTGTGAAAAGCACGCTCCTCGATCTGCGCGCGTCCGGACGCAAAGCCTCCACTCAGCGCAAGCAGCAGAGCACTGCCTGGATGGACGGCGTCGTCCAACTCGGCGGTAGTTCCTCGCCCGGCTTTGGACAGTTCGATCTGGCGAAGTCACTTCCCGAGGGCTGGTACTTCCGATCCGCGGCTGCATCATCGTTGGCATGGTCGAATGACCCGGTAGATGCATGGAGTGCGCTCGCCACGATGTTGCAGGATGAGGCAAATCTCTCTGGCGTGCCGCTCTTCTATCTGCTCGGTTTCGAGGATGAACATCGCAAGCTAATCAAGCCGTCCGTCGTCAGAAATCGGTTTCGCAGCGCAGCCGCTGTGACGGGGTTTCGCCTCGTGGAGCGAGCGCGTTACCGACTCCGTCTGCTGACGTGGAACGGGTCGTATCCGAAGGCAGCCGCGATGCGCGTCAACTCCCACGTTGATCCGGCGATTCTTTCCTTGGAAGGAGCAGCTGATCTGGTCCTCGGACGGTATGACATTCTCGAGTACACCTTCGTCGGAAACAAAGCCGGATACGCGGAACTCGGCATCGCAGCAGAACCGATCGAGCCGATCGGAGAGAGTACCGACGATACGAACGATGCACCAGCCAACAGCGTTCTTCGTCGGATGGCAGCGTCGCTCGGATGGCGCATCGGACAAACCCGCGCCACGCCGCAGAAAAAAGAGACTGACCAATGGAAGAAGTGGCCAGCGATCTACCTCGCCCGCATTCCGATCAAGATGCGTATCAGCATTCCGCGCGCGATGCTGACGCTGCTCCTGGCGCTGAGTGGTCTCGCCCTTTACCTCGGTGCGCCGCAACTCTTCCCGACGAAAGCGGGAGAGCCACCGAACACGATCGCATCCGGTCTGCAAGCACTCGGCCTCTTGATTGCCTTCATCTGCGTCAGCGGGATTACCGAGAAGCTCATCAAGGTTCGAGAGCACGTGATCAAGCTTGGCGAAAAGCCAAAGCTTCCGGCACCATAGGTACATGACAGCCATGACTCGACGAGAACTGCTCAGCGCAGCGAACGAGATTCGTCGTGAAGTCGAGCCGCACTTCCGACCCGACACCGCAGCGCAAGGCTTCAAGGGATCAACACCGAGCACCGGCCACTGCGCCGCCGTCTCGGTTCTCGTGAACGCACGCTTGGGCGGTGAGTTCGTGAGTGCCATCGTGGAGAACGTGAGCCATTGGTTCAACCGACTCCAAACCGCTGATGGCGCAATCGATGTCGATGTGACGGCCGACCAGTTCGGCCGCACACCGATCATCTCGGCAACGGCTGGCCAACTCTACGACGGCTCCCGCGTGCGACTTCACCGCGAGTTGAACGTAGAAACCTTGCACCGGGCATTGATCCTCGCGCGGCGTGCCGGCATGGATGACGTCGCCGCGCACCTTCAACGTATCCTCGATGCCAGGACCGTTGCGGTCGCGTCCTAGCCGCTGTCGATCTACGTCGGGTGGAGTGTCAGTAAGGATCGCGCCTCACGGCTGCCATGCGAACTGACCCTTGACGACCTGTTCCGGGTCGCTTGGCAGCGGTACCCGCGCGCCGTGTCGTACGGGATACGACAACGTATGCGCCGCGACGGCATCGAGCACGCCTGGCGTGTTGATGCGTGAGGAAAGCCACCGTTTGCGCCAGTACGTCGCGATCAACTGCGTGCGCTCGGCGTGGTGATCATGGGGGATAAGGTACCGCGGTCGTGTCGTCAGACCTAGCAGCACGTCGCCAGCGTTGCGCGCAAGCTTGACAGCGTAGACGAGGCGCGGCATTCCGTGCTTGAGAATCGGGTCCGCGGGAAAGCCGGTTTGTTCGAGCGCCTCCCTGATCTTGCGCATCAGCGGGTTGACGCCTTCGCCGAAGATGCTATTCACGCGTCGTCCCTCGATGCGCCGGGAAAGCAGGACGTTTATTTCGCGGATCGTGCTGCTGCTGAAGTGGAAAGAGCCGTACCCCTCGCTATGCCCGAGTTCCTCGTACCGTACGACATCGTTAGGTTGGCCCCCGATCGCCTCGCTAGGAATCTTGACGCGGTTGTACTGGCTCGATCCTTCAGCATACAGGCTGGTCGTGAAGAGTGCGACGAGGCGTGGGTAGCGCTTGACCGCTGCGCCCTTCATCGATGACGCGATGACGCTCGCTTGGTCTTGGTAGCGCCGCGCGTATCGTTGAACGACCTCTGGACTCGTCAGAAGCATGCAGACGAGTTTCCCGCCGAGCACGTGGTTGTACGGGGCAACCGCGCCGCACACGGTGATGTCCATCATGTCGATTCCGACATGGACCGACTTGATACGTCGCACGAGTTGCCGGATCGCGTCGCGAACCTCGGTTTGCGCCAGCGAGGAGCGCACCTGATCGAGGGTGCGCATTGGGTGCGTGCTTAGCGCGCGCCGGATGCTCAAGAGCGATGCGAGTTGGTCGGCACGCTTGCTCCTAAACAGCGGCGTCGCTACCGCAGCGCGCCAATCGGCCGAGCCTTTGAGATTCGTCATCGTCGTGGGGTAGCGATGGTGCTGAGCGCGAGCACGTATGGCCTCCTTGCGCAATCGCGTGACGACGTCGGTCGACGGATTGCGCAACTCAGCGCGCGTGATTAGGCCATCGCGCAGCAGGTCAGCAGTGTAGATGTCGCGAATAAGCGCATCGAGCGTGAGCAGTAAGCGCCGCGCGATCTTCACATTCGGCTTGGCCTGTAGCGCCTCGACGAACTGCGCCGGATGCCATCCAATCCACTTATCGCGCAGTTCCTGCTGCACCACCGAACTACCGAGACTGGCGATACCGATCACGGGATGGTTAGGTGCTGCCGCGTCTCGTACCAAGACGAGCATCGAACGACCGGGCAGTGACTTATAGGCGTTGGTCCAAGTCAGACGAAAGTACCGCCAGATGTCGCGCAGTACTAACCCGGTGTGTGGGCACGTCTCCTCGCCGTTGACGAACTGCAAGTAAGGCTGGATGGCTTGTGCCAGCACGCCATCACGCTCGTCCGGCGAATCCGCAGTTAGGCTCGCCGCCAGCCTGTCGCGCAGATCTCTTCCGTCGCGCATGACCGAAAAGATGGAGTGCCATCCTGCTTTCGTGAGGCGGCGACGTTCCATGCGCTCAACAAACTCACGCACACTCGGGTCACGCAGTTGTGCATCACGTTCCTGCAGGTGCACGCGGCGGACACGTTCGCGCGAAGGCAGCCCCGGCTCAGGAGGTCGGACCCACACGCTGTCACGATCGGCGAGCACCGCCCATCCTTGTCCGACGAGGTCGAGGAGCACGTGAATCGTGACGCGAGCCTCGAGTTCCGCGGTCGTTTTCGTGGCCTCCCCTGCAGCGTGCAACTCTTTGCGGATCGCATGCAACCGTTCGCGGCGACGCTCCTCATCGAACGTGCTCAAACGTTTTGCAGCCCGGAGGACCTGCTCGTCGACTGCCGCCGTGATCGGAAGCCATTCGCTCATGCTAGGAATGCCGCCAGAGCGTTGCTCCACGACTCGCGCAAACGTCGAGCGGTCTGCTTCTCCGCGTTGTTCCGCACGGAAGCTTCGGCTCGGGCAGCCGCGAAGAGGAGCAGGTCAAGATGCCGTTTGACCGTTCTGGTCTGCTCATTTTCGCATCCCCGCATCGGCTCGTAAACGCGATCGAAAAATGGATGCTCCCGGTTGAGGATGACGAGAATCTCGTCGGCGGAGATCACAGGCTCGAAAAATGACAGGTCCTCGCTGATCCGATCCTCCATGCGGTACGTGCGTCGACTCGTCACGAGCGACGCGCGCCGCTTCGTGTACGCCACCTTGCGCGGCGGCTCCATCGTGAAGTCCCGCCGCTCCGCGTGCCCGGCCGCGGTCGAGGATGCTGCGCGACACGCCGCGAACGTTGCGCGGACGGTCGCGTTCAGCTGGTGCGCGATGCCAGCCATGTCCGGCGTGAGCACGTCAGTAAGTCGCGCCGACGGGTGAATGCCCTGCTTCGTGTGCGTGACACCAAATAGTTCATCTAGCGTCGGTGGGAACTCGACTTCGCACCGCCACCAGTCATCGTAGTTTTCCTTGCGCTTCCCACCCATGAAGTACCAGCCCGTATCGATCTCGCGTCCGCCACGCACGACCGAGACGCCGGCACTTTTCGCGATGCCCCAACGACGCTTCTCGGATGAGGAAAGGCCCTCCCACTCGGAAATCGGCAGCAACGAGAAGGTCACACGGACCGTGCCGGGCGCCTCGCGAAGCTCAAACTCCAGGGTCGGTCCGAACGGCTGTGCGCCTGCCATGCCTTGGCCGGCGCGAAGGAAAAGCGGATCAAGCGGCAACACTTCTTCCTCGTTGATGAACAAAGATCGGCCATGCCAGAGTTGATGACGAAAGATTCGGCCCAGCGCCGGCATCAGGACCGCGGCGAGATCGTCGGACCTGGAGCGGTCGAGTCGGTCGCACTTACTCCACCGGACGATCGTGCCTGACGTTGCTCCCGGCGCGTTACATGCCTCGGGTTCCGGCACACTCGTCAACACCCCAGCGACGATCTCATCAACGTCCAGGTACGTCGTCCATGCAGCACCATCCTGCCACGAGACAATCTCGACCCGACGCGCTTGACTTACGCTGCTGTTGGGTAAGCCCATGCCGTACCTACCAATGCCGACCCGCGAGTTAAACCTCCTGGAGCCGCCGAACTGGAGCGCAAGCCGCATCGTTTCGCGCGACATGCCACAGCCGTCATCGCTGACCGCCAACGCGAGGGGGTCCCCCGCAATGGTGATGCGCACGGACGAGGCGTTCGCCTCAAACGCGTTGTCGACTAACTCGGCGACCGCGGCGGCTGTGCCACGATACCCCGCATCTCGTGTAGCCTGAATGAATTGCGAGAGCACGACCAGATCGGCCGTCATCACATCCTCCTGCCACCGTAGAGTAGCTCGCGGGCGCGGCAGCTCCTAATCCTTTCAGCGACTTATCAACCGAGGTCGACGGCGAGTATATTCAGGGTAAGCAGGCGGACTTCTCGCCCTCACCGGGCTCCAAAAAACGGGGCCTCTGACAAAGGTCGACGAAGCACAAGCCAAAAGGGGAGAGCCCTCCTGCAACGAAAGGAGGCCACCTGATGGCTGAAACCAGCAGTACTCCGTCTTTTTTTTTCATCGAGTTCCTTCAACGTTGGGACCGCGAGATCCGCCACGCGTCCAACGCCGCAGCAAAACGCATCAAGGGCACCCGCGAAGACGCTGAGGACTTTGCCCAAGAAGCCCGCATTCGCCTCGTCCGCCTCGCGGCTCGTCCGCAAGCAGGCGTCGACCGTTACGTGCGCCGCGTCGTCGCGAACGCGATCAAGACCGCAATCACCCGCACCGATACCACTGCATTCGAGGAGATCGACGCGCAGATCGAGGCAGTCCCGCCCGACGAACCGATCGCGGAGGTGACAGCATGGACCGAGAAGCTGCCGCCGCGACTGCGCGCCGTTTACCAACACCTCTACGTCGATGGCCGCACCCAGCGCGAAACCGCTCATCTCATGGATCTGACGCAGCCACGCATCGCGCAGATGCACCGGCAACTGCTGGACGCCGGCCGTCGTGACCTGCAACACCTCGCCTAGTCAACATCAAGGAGGCAACAATGCCCGACAACGTGATGACCATCGACAACGTCGAACGACAGCAGCGCTACGTGGAGCAGCAGGAGCAAAAGGGACAGGGTCTCGGCATCGTCTTCGCGGATGCATTCCTGCGCGGCATGCGCGACATCGGATACAAAAACCCGGCGTGGGCACTCGCCGAGCAGGTCGACAATGCGGTCCAGGCAGGCGCGAACACCGTTGCGATTCGCATCGGCTACAAGCCCGGCAACAAGACGCAAGTCAAGCCCGACATGATCGCGGTCTGCGACAACGGCAACGGCATGATTCCGAAAATGATCAGTTATGCGGTCCGGTGGGGAGGCACGGACCGCGAGGGCGACCGAACCGGCTTCGGGCGGTACGGGTATGGCCTGCCGAGTTCTGCGGTAGCGCTTGCCAAGCGTTACACGGTTTTCGCGAAGACGAAAGATACCGACTGGCACGCCGTCACCGTCGACATCGATCAACTCGCACAGGTTGCAGGCGACGTCGACAAAACCGCGGAACTCCTGACCGCACGTCCAGCGACGCTTCCGCTGTGGGTGACGAGGTCCACCGGCGACGACAAACTCGACATGACCAGCGTGCCATCAGGAGCGATCATCCTGCTGGAGGATCTGGACCGGCTGGATCAGTTGGGTGGCTGGAAAAAGACCGAGACACTGCGCACGAAACTCCTGCAACACTTCGGCGCGATCTATCGTCACCTGATACCCGAACGGCGGATCTTCGTCGATGGCGTTCCGACACAGGTCGTCGATCCGTTGTTCCTGATGGAACATGGCCGTTTCTTCGACGAAACGCGTGTGCATGCTGAAAAAGTGGAGACGCGGACGTTTGAGGTGACCACTTCGCGGAAAACGACAGGGAAGGTAACGCTTCGCGCTGCGGTCCTCCCACCGCATTTCCAGCTTGCCGATCCGTCCGAGTATGGCGTGAAGGAGAAGGGCAGTAAGACGAACAACCGTCTCGACATCATGAAGGCATATAACGGCTTGCTCGTCTGCCGCGAGGGGCGCCACATCGACACCATCAGTCCGCGCTTTACAAAATTCCAGAACTACGATGCGAACATCAAGATCGAGATCAACTTCGATCCCGAACTCGATGAATTCTTTGGTCTCACGACTGCCAAGCAGCAGATCGTCATCACCGAAGAGATGTGGGAGAAGTTGCAGCACAGCGGCAAAGACGGGGGCGCACTCGTCGCGCTGGTGAAGTCCATGCGCGCTCGGTTTGAAGAATTACAGATCGAGTTGAAGGCGAAGGCGCAGAACGTTGTGACAGGCGATGCGCCCCGCCCGAGCGTGCTCGCGATGGAGGAGTCAGAGAAGTTCAAAGGTACCGTGCAGGAGCCGACGCCGGCGCAGCAGGAAGCGGCGACGAAGAATCTCGAAGAGTTCGCGGCGAGCAAAGCTGAAACAACCGGCCAACCGAAGGAACAGGTCCTGAAGGAGCTGGCTCACGAAACGACGAAGCGCCGATGGGAAGTGGAGTTCCTGCCGATCCCCGAAGGACCGTTCTATCGCCCCCTTGCTCTCGGCGAACAGAAGCGGCTCGTCATCAACACCGATCATCCATTCTTCGCAAAGATTTTCGAGCGTGCCACGCTCGATGTGCGTGCGGCGCTTGAGGTGCTGCTGTTCGTAGTGGCAGAGCGCGAGTTGGAGGTCAGTAATGATGCCGCTACGTTCTACAAAGCTGAACGCCAGCGCTGGTCAGAACGCCTGCGCCACGCGCTAGACACTCTCGTCGCAGACGAGACGATCGTCAACACTGCCTCGATGATCGCAGAGGCCATGCACAACGCGGATGGAGTGACGATCTCGTAGCGATTGCGATTCTCACGGCGGCGGGCTCGCGCCCGCCGCAGTATCGTTTTCCGAAAACCTCTCTCTCGACATCACCGCCGCTAGTCGCCGGGGAACAAATACGCCTGACGAAAGCCTTTTGCGACGCACTCCATCTGATCAACGACCGTGCTTGCGAAGTCGACGAGTTCGTGGTGCAGCCAGTCATCGACTGTCGTGTCGTTGCTAACAGCAGAGTGCTCTATCGCACGGACGAGATACTCGGGTAGTCGGACGGTGATCGTCCGTAGTGCAAGCAGTGGCGGCAGTACCGCAGCGGCGTCGCATCCGAGCGCCTCGTGCAACTCGGCAAGCGACCATTGGCGAAACCCGAGGTGCGCGACCTGTCGCCAGGTGAAGCGCCACCTGCCGTTGGCGCGGTACGCGTCTTCATGGTCGGCGCGTGCTTCTCGTTCCAGTCGGCCGCGTGTCATGCCCAGGAGCCGAGCCACCTCGCAGAGTCGATAGGTCGGCTGGCGGTGGAGGAAGAGTTCTCGGATGTGCTGTGCCTCGACGGACGTCATGTTCGCTCTCCAAGGTCACGGCCGCTCTTGAACTGGATGGTCGTCATCGCTCTGCTCCGAGAAGGTCGCGCACCGTGTGCCGGCCGAAGGCGGCGCGAATCTCCGCACGTTCATGGTCTTCGAACTCGTTCAGGTGCGCGTCACGGCACGCGACGCGCAGCGTGTGTTGCTCGAAGAGTTGCTCCGGCCTGACGTGCTCTCCCGTAAGGCGCCGGGCAGCGAGCACGATGCTCGCGATGCAGGCCAGCGTTGGCAGCATGCGTCCGAGGCGGATGCGCAGCAGGTGTTGGCGCGAGTATCCAGCTTCTCGTGCGAGGTGCGCAGGCTTGATGCGGTGCGATCGGATGAAGAGTTCCAGGCATGTGCTGCGCGGAGTTGCGAGATCCTCAGTTGCTGTTTCGACGTTTTCCTCGTGAACTACGCCGTCGCTCTTTCCGAGTGCGAGTGCCGCGGTCGTGACGCCGAGGAGTTGGAGCAGGCTGCGTCTGGTCAGGTCCATCGGGTTGCTCCGGTACCGCGCGTCCGCGCGCGTGCTGCTTCCTTGGCATGGTTATGCACGGCGAACCTCGGGTCGCGCCGTAACGCTGACCGCACATTGCGGCAGGCCAATGACGACGCCGCGGCGTTGGATGCGCTTGATGACGGCGATGGCGCGGTACAGGGGATAGTGGCCGTCATCGCGTGACACGTTGACGCGTCGCTCGTCGGTTTCGATGAAGAACTCGCCGGGATGCCGTGAGCGCAGGCCGTCACGCTGCAGCACGCCGAGGATCGTCTCGCCCTCGTTGTTTCGCTTAACAACGAGTTGTCCGGTGCAACTTGAGATCGTGGGCTCCACGGTCAGGACGTCGTGCGTCGTGATGCCGACGTGGGGATGGTCGGTGATCGTGGTGGCGCGGAAGAGCCCCCAGGGAAGTCGGCCGTGGACGAGTTCACCGGCAGGTATCTGAAAGATCGCGCGAAGTTCGTTCAGGTCGCGCTCGCGGTAGAACCCGAGGTCCGGTGGGTCGGTAATGTTGCATGCTTCTGAGAGCGCGCGATGTTGCTGGATGCGGAGATAGTTCTCCTGCTCGTCGCGGTACGTACGTTGAAGGATGCGCGTGACGACACCCATGATCTCCTCGCGGATCGCGGGTTGCCGGTTGCGATAGTACGGATTGTCTTTTCCCAAGCTCCGCTCGTTGGCGTAGTACGCCACACGTACTCGTCGATCGGGCCGTACACAGGATGCGGAGCGTTGGCCTTGATGACCACGATGTCGCGATGGCGCGGCGACCGGTTCGTGGAGACGATGACGACGTCGTTGTCGAGGATGGTAGGTTGCATGCTGTCCCCGATGACGGTCGTCGCGTACACGTTGCCGCGTGCGATCTGTCGCGCCACGCTGACCGGGACACGGATTGGCTGTTTCGTGCGTGCTGGTGCTGCTGGGATGTGCGGTCGGCGGATGCGTACCGTCCCGTCAGGATCGCGTTCGAGCGTGCCGAGGTATTCGCAATCACTCATCGATCATTCCCTTTCGGCGTGTTCACGCTTGGAGAAGGTCGATGGTGCGAATGGCGCTGTGCAGGACGTGTCGACCGGTTCTCTCAAGACACTTGTTCGTACCTTGATCGAGCCGGCTTCTCGTAATGGTTTTTGGCGCGTGTTTTCAGTGGGTTTCGCGTCGGAGGATGAGCGTTACCGCGCCGAGCACCCGGAACTCCGGGCCTTGGGCGATGACTTCGAACGCGTCGTCGAGCAGTGCGCGTGCGCCGTGCTTCGTCCAGAAGCGCCCCACGAACACGCGTTGAGCGATAGTGGCGATGACGAACTCGCCCGTCGCCGCTTCGCCATGGCGGCGCGGCTCCACGATGAGAAGATCACGATCCGCAAGCGCGAGCTGCGGGACATCGCCGGCAATACGGAACACGAACTCGCCAGGGTCGATCTTGTCGGCGGGAATCGTGATGCGCTCGTCGCTCTCGCTCGGCGGCGTGCCCTGGGAGACGATGCCCACCGCATGAATGGTTGTCGATGCAGAAGGAGAGCGTTGGGGGAAGCGCGAGCGTGGCACTGCCTTGTTCGTACCTTGGCCTCAGCGGCTTCTCGTAGTGTTGTTCACGCCTTCCGGGCGTTTTCACAGCGTTTCGCCGTTGTACGTTTATCGGGACTGTGAAACACCGCCAGATGCCAACAGACGGTGGCTGTGCGCGCTGCGGCGCAAGAAAGACCTACGCAGCGATACAATCGATCTCGGTGGGCGTGAGGCACCGCGTGCCGGGGCGATCGAGCATGACGAGGTCGCGGTAGCGCTGCGCAACCTCCGCGCTCGTGAAGAACACCACCAGGTCCACGTCGCTTGGGTACTTCGCGACGTTTGCAGCGATGTCGGAGCGGCCTGTTTCCACCTCGACGAACAGGACGCGATCGCCGCGACCGGCGCGCAGATCAGCACTCTTACCACCACCCAGCGCGAATTCCTCTGCGACCGCCCATCCCTTGCGTTCGAGAACGGTGCGCAACTCGTGCTTCCAGAACTCATGCTCGGCACCACCGCCGCGCGTCTGCCGCAGCGTGATGCCGCGTGACGCGAGCAGCGCCGTGCCGTCAGTCGTGAGCGTGAGAATCTTCACTTGGCCGCGCGGTGTGCTCACCGCGTCGAAACGTGCGAGGCCGCGTTTGAGGATCGCGTCCTTGGTGCGGTTGCCGATCTCCATGTGCCACCCGAGGCGCTGATAGCGGTGCGTGATCGGGCTGATGGGCGTTTGCGCCACGTCACGGAGGAGCGCCTCTTCGCGATCGTTGAGTTGCTCCATCGTCGGCGCACCGTCGCTTGGTTCGGCGGGTTGGATGCGCGACCACTGTGCATGCACTTCCTCGTCGGGGATCGTGAGGTTCTTGATGGGCTGCAAGCCGAACGTGAAGAGGATGGGCGAATAGAAGCGGACGGGCAGTCGCGCGATCCCGGTCCCGATCGGGAGTTTCGGGAGCCAACGCGCATCGATCTGCAGGAGTTGGCTCGCGAACGTCACATCCTTTGGGTAATCGCAGCGGAGGATGAGTTTGAAGCCGCTGTTCGCGATGAGACTCTCGCTCACGTCGGCCTGCTGCGTGGCGGCGATGATCGCTTCGCCAAACTCGCGCACCTCGCGCGCTAGTCGTGCGGGAACGCTCACCTCGCCGGGCCGCTCGCGCGGGAACACGTTGTGTCCCTCGTCGAAGATGAGGACGTGCTGCAACTCCTCGCGTCGCGCCGTGCTGTTCTTGCGCAGGAGGAGGACGACTTCGAGCCAGAAGAGGCAGAAGAACCGTTTCTGGTCATCGCCGAACCCTTGGAGCTCGAACACGACCGAACGAGTTAGCAGGTCACTGACTGGTGTGCTGGTCGTTGCGTTTAACGATCGGCCGAAGCTGCCCTTCGTGAGTTCCTCCAGGCTGCGCGTTGAGCTTTCGAGCCATCCGTAGCGCCGGCTGCCGCTCCGTGTTGCGTCTAACTCGCGCGCGAGCAACTCATAGGCGTGCGTGAGCGTCGCGCCCTCGCCGTGCTGCGCGTGCGCTTGCAGCAATGCTTCTTTCATCACGTTGCGCGCGCCCTGCAGGAGGAGGTAGCTCGTGCTGATGATGTCCGAGAGCGCCTCGGCCCACTCCTCGAACTCGACGCCGGGTGGTGGCGTGAGGGCATTGATTGCAAGCGGCGCGGTAGTGCGTCCAACCGTGAAGACGATGAGCGACTCGCTCGCCGGTGCACGCAGCAGGCAGCGGTAGTTGCGCTTGAAGTCGAAGACCATGAACGGAATTCGTGCTGTCTGGATTTGTACCAGGAGGTTGAGGAGGAGCGTGGATTTTCCCGTACCCGTCGGTCCGAGGATGAAGATGTGCCGGAGGAGTTCATTGCGTCCAACGCGGAAGGGGTACGGCGGAATGCTGGGATAGCTGACCATGCCGACGGTGAACTCGCCACTGCCGATGAGCGCCGCTGGCGGCGCGTCGAGGACGAGCTTTTCATCACCGACGGCAAGCCCGAGTTTCTTGACGCCGAGGAGTGTGAGGTATTCCTCGATTTCGCGCTTGCGCTCAATATCTGCTGTTTGGTACTCGATCCAGAGGCGGTCGATCGCGGTGTCGTAGAGCGGCTTGAGCTTGCGGAAAAGGTCGGGGAGCACGGTTACAGCTCGTCGAGTCGCTTGCGTCGCTGTTCTTGCTCGAGTGTGGTTTTGTGAATCTCGCGGTCTTCGCGCGTGAGCGGTTGCTCGTCTGTCCATGCAGAGCGTTCTTCTGCTCGTTCCTCGCGATGCAGTTCGGTCTCCGTGCGTTCGAGCAGGTGTCTCTCCTTGCGGTTGTTCGGATCATCGGGTGCGTTTTCGTGTCCTGGGAGCACTTGCTGGAGTTCGTCGCGGATCATTGCCTCATCGGCGTGGATGCCGTCGAGGTTGCGTGCCTTGATCGCTTCGCGCGTTTTGATTTCCTCGCCGATCATCGCGTGCTGGAGTTCGAGCACGGCGGTTTTGTCGCCGTGCAAGGCGGCGGTCATCGCTTCAGCGCGCAAATCATTCTTCTCGTTCATGCGTCACCTCGGAATTGTGTCAGCAGCTCGGCGGGGAAAATCCACTCGGTCGTGGCGGGGTCGAACAGGTGCTCGTACGCGAAGCGTGGCCGGACCGGGTCGCGATCCGTGCGCAGCGTATCGACGAAATACCAGGTCGTGATGCGCGGCAGATCTGACGTCGTGCTGAAGACGAGTTTTGTCAGGGCGTGGGTGCTCACGACGCGCAAGAGAGCGCTTTCCTCGCCGGTGGGGTAGACGTCGATGGCTGGTGCGTTGAACGCGTTGATGATTGCGCCTAACGACGCGTCGACGTGGAGGTACATGGGCGTGCCGATCGCGTTGATCGCTCGATACCGGATGATGTTCTGCCGAAACAGGCCGGTGTGATTCAGGAGCGCGAAGCATTCCTTCACGTACGCTTTGCCGTTGGTGGGGAGGCGCTTTGCAAAGCGCGGCAAGTACTCCCACGTGCGTTTTCCCAGGCGCGCATAGATGGAATCCCAAATGGTGGGCAGGCTGTGGCCCTGCTCGGCCGTCTCGAAGATGACGGGGATCAGGAGCGGGAGTCGTTCGACGATATCCCACACCTGTACGTCGCCGTCGACCGGCAGCTCGCTCGGTCCGAAGTCCTGCAGCACCTGCCAGCCATCGGCCGATGCAATCGTCGTCACGCGCGCGGCAGTCGCGCCTTCTGCCGCATGCAGGACGCGCATGACCTCTTCCTCATGGACGCGTGGCACGAGGCAGTGCAGGTAGAGCGTCGTCGCGCCCGGCCGCTGCAACACCCACTCGGCGCGAATCGCGTAGGGAAACGAGCGCCAGACCGGCGCAGGATCATCAATGAACAGGTGAACGGTCGAGAGACCGAGCGAACGATACGCGACGCTCGGATAGAAGAACAGGTCGTTCGCGAGCGCCGCCTGCCAGCGATACACGCTGCGCGCGGTCAACCGATTCGTTCGCGCGAGTTCTTCAATCCCCATCGCGCGCCGTGACTGATGCACGAGCGCAAGGAACGCGGATAAGTGCTTTTGTCCCACCATCACGCCACATGGGGAGACAAGTAGTTCTTATAAAGCGCCCGACGAGAAACATCACCATTATGTCAGGTGCTGGATATATACCACCTCCACCCAAGAGTAGGCACAATGGCATGGCTCCATTTCACGAAACAAGACCGCCTGCAGGCGAGCATGGCCGCACGGCGCGAACAAGCAGAAGTCGTCCGCCAGCACTTGCGCCGGCGCGAATTCTACGCGATCACGCCGCGGCTGCTTGATGAAGCACTCGCTGACGCGACGCTCTTGCCCGAGACGTTTGAAGAATATTTCGCCGAAGCAACGCCACAACAATTCCGAAAGGCAACGGAGCTGGAGGTGCACCTGTGGAGCACGCTGCGGGACGCGAGAAATACCAACGCGTACGAGGACGCGGCGTACGAGCAACTCCAACGCCGCATGACCTTTGTCGTCACTGCGCTCATCGATCTCCTCACGATGGAGGAGGAGATGACCGCCAGCCCGCTGGTCGCGCACTACCTCCAACTCATCGACAATCTCCGCAGCTACGCGAAGCGAGGCGAGCCATGAACGACGAGCACTGGATCATGGTCCTCTACCAACGCTATCGCGAACTCTACGGTGACCCTACTGCCACACCAGGCAGCGCGGGAGCCGGGCACGAATCCCCTTCGCGTCCCGCTCCCGCTTCCTAATGCTAGAACTCGACAAAATACACAACACGGATTGTTTCAGCGCAACAACACAGATACCCAACGACGGCGTAGACAGCGTCATCACCGACCCGCCGTACCCAAATCGGATGAACCTCTTCGACGGGTCACTCGTCGACGGGCTCGCGATGCTCTACCTCGCGTGCAAAAAGGCCAAGAAGTACGTGGTCTTCTTCTGGAACCCCTTCGACGTCCCGCCACCACCGACAGGATGGCATGAGGTCGCACGCCACGTCTGGCACAAGCCCGACGCGAAAAGCATCACGCACTACGAGGTCATCGTGTGTTGGAGCAAAGAAGCCAAGCAACGCGTGAGCAGGGTCTGGAGCATTCCCATCCTCGACTATCGATCGCTCCATGATTGGAAGCCCCACCCGACGCAGAAGCCCGTCCGGCTCCTCCGGTACCTCCTGGAGCAGTACACGGCAGAGGGCGAGACCGTCTACGACCCCTTCGTCGGAAGCGGCACGACGGCAGTGGCATGCCAGCAGATGAAACGCCACTTCATCGCCGTCGAAAGCGACCCCAAGTACGCCGAGATCGCAACGAGCCGCCTCAAAGCACCGGAGCCAGAACCAGCACCCGCCACGGCAGCAGTGCCCGATGAGGAGCAGGCACCTGACGAGATCACGCCAACGACGAGCGACGACGCGGCACCCGTGGCGGCGCCACAGAAGCCAGCGCGAAAACGACCGGCCAAAGCCAAGGTACCGGCCCCGGAGGTCGCATGACAACCATCGACGAACTGCTGTCCCGCGTCTCACGCCTGGAGGAGACGGTTGAGCATCTCACCGCGCACCATGACGAGCAGTACCTCGTCATCCATGACGATGTGAGTGCCGATACGTGCGATCGGCTCTTCAACCTGAACCTGCGCCAGGCGCAGAAGACGACGAAGCGACGAGGTGCGAAAGGGAAATGCATAAAAAGACGCGCGGCATAGAACGTCGGAATGACTACGGTGGCCCAACTCGCGAAACGTATGGACAAGCTGGAGCAGGAAATGAAGCGACTCCGTCAAGTACACGCTGACCCTGACGGCATTCTCGACGAGGACGATCGCCGCGCCATCGCAGCGGCCGACGAGGACGCACGCAACGATCGCCTCGTCTCGCACACTGCGCTGAAGAGAAAGTACGGGTTGTGACGTGTGCTCCGTCTCGACTATGCGCGCCAAGCGGAACGCTTCCTCGACGAAAGCCAGCAGGTGCTCCGACGGCGACTTCTGGCGAGGACCGAAGCCTTACCTGACGACCCGGTGCCGCATGACGCAGTACGCGTGAGGGGCGAGTTGGGGCTGACCTACCGCATCCGCGTCGGTGATTACCGCGTGCTCTATCGGATTGAGCCCGAACATCAGCGCATTCTCGTCATCAAGATTGACAAGCGCGGGCGTGTCTACAGCGCCTGACATTTCGCACAACACCGCCGACATGTGCTTCCGCCTGACATTGCGTCTAACGCCGGCGTCAGGCGCCGAAGCGAAAGAACTAAATAGATCACGATCCCCCACCTGCTCGTGCGTCGCAATCGCGAGCCCCATGACCGGTGAGGTGTGCACTTTCGGGCCACAGCCCGGACGGAGCATTTGCTTCTTAGTTCACCTCTCTCCAGGTCAGGCGGGGTTCAAATACTTGCGGCGGCACGGAGACCGCCCATGGAGATCGACATCCACCATTTTGAGCACCAATTCGAGCAGGCGTTCGCGAACCTCGATCGGCAGCCGATCAGCGAGCGCAACCGACAGCTCATTCGCAACTACTGCCAAGCGTGCTTACTTCGCCAGGTCTGCGGCAAGGTGCGCCTGGCGCGTGTCATCGTGACCCTGACGATGATCGCGCGCATGCTGCAGAAGGATTTCGACAATCTCACACGAGCAGATCTGGAGGGCGTCATGACGCGACTCATGCAACGCCAACCGCCGTATAGCGTCATGACGATCAGTACCCACCAAAAGATCCTGCGACGCTTCCTTGCGTACATCAGCGCGCCCGACGAATTCCCCCACATCAAAGTCATGCCCGAAGCCATCGCATGGATGAACGGTCACGTACGACGCCGCGACCGGCCAGCAATCCAGCGCAGCGACCTCTACACGCCGGCAGAGATCGACCAACTCCTGCGAGCAACGAACTACGCGCGCGACCGAGCATTCATCAGCATGCTCTGGGAAGCAGGACCGCGCGTCAGCGAGATCGGCAACATGCACGTCAAAGACGCCATCCCACTCACGAACGGGTACACCATCAACATCACGGGCAAGACCGGCACGAGAACCCCGCTCATCATCACGAGCGCCCCCTACCTCAGCGCGTGGCTCGGCCTGCACCCGCAGGCCAACAATCCGGACGCGCCACTCTGGCCACAACTCCGTTCGGGCAAGCCGGTGACGTACGACGCGATCGCCCGCATGCTCCAGCGCACGTTTCGCAAAGCAGGCATCAAAAAGCCAGTCCACCCACACCTCTTCCGACACAGCAGAGTCACGTACGTGCTCGCCAACGGGATCATGAACGAGCAACAAGCAAAGACGTACTTCGGGTGGACGCCGGAAAGCGACGTGATCGGCAGCACGTACGCGCACCTCACGGACAGCGACGCGAACAACGCCATCCTCCGCGAGAACAATCTCGCGCCGCACCAGCAAGCGCAACGCGACCTGCAGCCCGTCACGTGCCGCATCTGCAACGCGCTCAACCCACCACGATCAGAGTTTTGCCAGCACTGCATGGCAGTCCTGGACCTGCGCAAAGCCTACGAGCACCAGCAACTCCACGACCTCAAGGAGGAGCTCTTCACGCAGATGTTCAAGGTCATGGTCGAGAAAGGGCTCATCGACGAGGCGGCAAGCGCCATCCACACCGCCGGTCTGGGCCAGACGCTCAAGCGGCTCGCGCAGCACCTCACCGGCGAACAAGACATTGCGTCCAACGTGGAAAAAGACCCGCGAGGACGTGAAACAAGAGAAGCGACGTGAAACAAATCATGTGAAAGAAGGCGAAGTCGTTCGTACAACACGACTTGCGTCGAACGCTCCCGACCGAACGACGTTCTGACCCAGCGCGCGGGGAGGTGCATGCTTGTTGCGCCTAACGCGTTGATTTTATGTGGCTTGCGTCTAACATGCGTTTCGTTTCACACGCTTTCGTTCAACGCTTCATTTCCCCCCTTCTTCACCTTCTCCACGCCGCCGAAGGCGGTTCCCACTTTTCCGCCCGAAGGGCGAATCCAATCGCCCCGCGCAGCGGGGACACTCGTCAAATCGTCCCTTGGGACACCACGCCACATCGCCCCGCCAATTCAGGCGAAAATCACACGAACCACCACACGACCACCACCAGCTATGACAACCAAACGCATCACCCGCACCGACTACGACAAACTCCTCACCGTCACACTCCCCGCCACCGCGACCGCGAAAGAAATCCTCAACCACCTCGGCACGCTCATCGACGCAGCACACGCCTACCACGACAAAGAAGGAGCACAAGCAGCGCTCGCCATCGCAGCGAGCCGCGACACGACCACCTGGAACTCAACCGACCGAGCACTCCTCCACTTCTTCCTCGCCAACGCCAACGACGACCTCTGGCGCAACGAACAGACCACGCCCGCGCAACAATGGGAATGGACCAGCAAGCACTTCGACGAAACACTGCTGCACCTGCGTCAAGCACGCAACGAACCCGGCTTCACCACACTCCCAGCAGCAGCGCAGTGCAAGATCCTCACGAACCTCGGGAACAACCTCAGCACCATCGGCCGCTACATCGAAGCGCAAGAGCAGTGGAATCACGCACTCACCATCGACCCCACCTTCCCCATGGCACGCGCCAACCGCGGCTACGGACGGTACTACTACGCAGGAACACTTCACGAGCGCGGGCACCGCGAAGCATTCCTCCACCTCGCCCACGAAGACCTCCGCACCAGCACCCCACATGTCGCCGACGCCGAAGCCAAGCAAGCCTTCGCAGCAATACAAGCGAAGATCGAACAACTCGCACCGGCCGCCTACTGGCAAAAGCCGCACACCTTCCGCACACGCTCGCTCGGCCAAACACCCGAGGAGATCGCATACCGCACCTGGACACTCAACCACCGCCTCTTCCTCAACCCGATCAACGACCTCACGACCGAAAGCGCCGCAGCACGAGACAACATCCACACGCCAACGATGCTCGTGCCACTCGACGAACCACCCAGCTACCAAGGATTCTTCAACCAACTCAAGCAGGAGTACACAACCGCCAGATTCCTCCTCTACCAAGGACTCGACCACCAAGCACCAGCATGGGCCGACAAGGACGTCATGCTCTACAACACGCTCGACTACCCCGCCTACGGCACCAACCTCGAACTCACAAAACTCGCGTACCGCTCCTGCTACAGCCTCTTCGACAAAATCGCGTACCTCATCAACCAGTACCTCAAGCTCGGCATCAGCGAAAAACGCGTGAACTTCAAAAGCCTCTGGTACGAGAAAGAAGATCCCAAACGAGCACTCAAGGCGACCTTCCACCGTTACGCGAACCTGCCACTGCGCGGCCTCTACTGGATCAGCCGCGACCTCGACGAGAACAACCCACGCCACGTCAGCCCCGACGCCGCACAACTCAGCACCATCCGCCAACACCTCGAACACAAATACCTGAAAGCGCACACCATCGACTGGCCACTCGCCAAAGGCGACCCACGCCGCGACGACACGCTTGCGCTCAACATTGATCAGCACGAGTTCGAAGCAAAAGCACAGCGCCTCATCACCATGACGCGCGCAGCACTCCTCTACCTCATCCTCGCGATCACCGTCGAAGAACGACACCGACGAAAGGGCAGCAACGACACGCTCATCGAAACCGAACTCCCCACCTACGACGACGAATGGAAGACATAACGCGCCGTGACGCTCCCGAGCAATCGAAAGCTTTGAATACACCGACGCCTGACGACCCACTGTGAAACCAGGAACGGTCAGCTACATCATCGCAACATACGCCGCCATCATGAGCATCGCCGCGCTCCTCATCGGAATCACCGAAGGCTCCTGGCAGGCAGGCCTCTTCCTCGCCCTCCTCTGGGCCATCATCGCAACCGGGTGTTACTTCTTCGGCCGCTGGCGTCGCGCACGGCTCAGGCAGCATCAAGCAGTTCCTCGAACGTGATCCGCTCGTGTGGGTTATCGCAGCGGCGGAACTCGCGCAAGCAATCGTCGCGACAGTACCAGACGCCGTTGAAGAGGACGCGTGGCCGTGCTCGGACCGTCGCACAGCGCCGGACCGCCTTGCGTTCAGTATTGCCGAACAAGGAAGGCGCGACCGCACCGGAAAGTATTTAAGTGGCACTAACCGGCTAGCGCGGCATGAGTGACTACACGGAAATGAAGACCAGCGACTTCTTTGCGCAATGCAAGGCGTTGCTGCAGCGCGCTAAAGCGAGCCCGGACCTACACGACGCAGGGTTTACGGCTCACATCGATTACGTGGTCGTGAGCCTTGACACGCGAGCATACGCCGCAAGCGCGCAAGTCGCGCTGACACTCACGCGGCCACTAATTAGTATCGGAAAGACACGGAATGGAATGGCCGACGTGATCTTCGTGCACATCCTCAAGGCAAACGGCGTTAGCAGTCCTAACTCCGCGAAACTCTGCAGGTTTGAGGCCGACATCGTCGATACGAATATCTCTGGAAATCGGCTCGAGATGCGATCATCGACAGGAGTCTTCACCATCAACGGATAGGTCGATCCGAGCCATTTCTCACGGAAAAGCCCGCGGAATGCTCTGGAGCACTGTGCGCGACTAAAGAAAGAGCGAAGGGGCAACCGCAACCAGTCTGCCTACGCGCACCTCGCCATGACTGTGCTCGACCTCGTGCGCACTGATCGTACACGCGCCAGCATCGTAGCGCACGACGTAGTAGCACTCGCTATCGCCGTGCAACTCGTCATTCGCACGCGGATGCGTTCGTGCACGCTGCTACTTCTTCTTCTTTCCCTTTGACAAAGGCGTGCCCGAAGGTGATGACGCGTAAGGGAGGTCTTCCAGTCCAACGACCGTGAGTGAATATAGGTCTGGCAGGCCGGCGGCGGTCGCCGATCGGAGGTCGATGACGTTCTTCCCGGCCTCCAGTTCGAGAACGGCTACGCGGGCGACCTGCGGAACGACGGGGCTCGCCGTTTTTGCAAACGGGTATTGGCTTTTGCTTGCCCCGAAGATATCAACGCCGGCATCGTGAGGAACATCCGGCGCCGTAAGAACATTGACGGGACGATCCGTCGTCGCGGCATAGTCTGCTGCCACTAGATAAAGCCCTTTCTGGGGTGTATTGACGACATAGCCCACGTGCGACGCGGTAATTATCGGATCGGATGTGACGGCGCCATTCGGCAAGTCCTTGATATAGGCGGTGTATCGTCCGTCCAGCCATCCTGAGCTGTTCTCCGCGGGTGTTCCATGAGCTTTTATCGTAGTTCCCCATCGTCGTCGCAGAGACGATTGGCTGAGCCGCGGCAAGATGATGGTTGGTTTCAGAATAGGCAGAGGAGACGTCGTTACGATCGATAGCGCACCGATATCTTGGCGTACACATTCTCCCAGTGCGCCATTAGGTCGCACTAGCAGCACGTTGTGCCGTTGGCGTGCGGCGCTAAGCATATTGCTGCCAGTTGTCGACCAGACGCATCGGACCGGCTGATCGAACACCACGACCGCTTCGTTGCGCTGCAGGTCAACCTCGGGATTGAAGGTAATGTGAAGCGCGAACTTCTTGGCGTAGTCAGGATTCTGTTCAGCGTAGACCACTGTAACGTTGCGACGTCCTGTACAATTTTGAACGAGGTCCTCCATCGCCTTTGACACAGTAAGAATCTCTTGGCGCAGTTCTTCCTTCGCGGATGAGGAGAGTGCGCCTGACTGAAGCAACAGTGATTCTCTTTCATTAGCGTTAAACGTTCCGCCCTGGCCACCGATTGAAAGGCCGAAGCCACTGAGACTTCCAGAGCCAGACGAACCGCCGCTGTTCTGCTCAAAGTTACGTGCTTGGTTCAGCCACTCGCTACTGTTGGCTTGATTAAGTGAATACTGCAATCGAGCCACATTGACAAGGTATGAAGGAAGGGTGATGCAGGGATCGGATTGAGCTGCGACGGATACACAACCGATCAGCAAAAGGGAAGTAGTAACGCCGACGACTTTGACCATCGTGCCCGCCTCTTCAAAATGAATGGCTCGGGTTGACCGACCTTACCAATATTTGAAGGCTGAAATTCTAGCACGGCTAAGGGATCTCGGCGCGCGAGATAGTCTTGCTCCTCGACCGCCAGGAAGAAGCGGTCGAGATCCGCCAGTACCGCGGCTGGGAAGCCCTCCTCGCGCACCACAACCTGGTGCCAATCCGACTCGGTCACCTGGAGGTGGTCTGCGCCCGCGCTCATGCGCTCACCCTGCACAAGACGCACACACTTTCCTCGACGCCATCTTCGCGCTTGACCGTGCCCACGAGGTGCTCGTGGTCGTCGGCATCCGGCAGTTCCTGCCAGGGCGGCCGGTAACTCGGTGGGAGTTGGTCGCGCGCCGGCGTTACCAAGTACGGCGTGGCCTTGTCACCCGCCTGCTGCGCTTCGCGCAACTTGGCGAGATCGCGCTGGATGTTCCAGTGCGCCTGGACGAGGATGTCCAGGTATTCGATCCACGCCGCGACGGCGTCGCGATGGAGCGCCTCGATGGGCAGGTAGGGCAGGCACGTGTCTGCCCGTCGCGCCTGCGCAAGCAAGTAGCGCAGGTACGCGAGTTGTCGGTCCGATGGTTGTTCGTTCATGGGGTGTTCCTCCGAAAAGAGCGGGTTGCTCTCTTCAGCGGCACTCCCTGTGCGCATCCCACACACGAACCTGACAGCCAGCACGAACGTGCAGCGTCATTTCGAAGCAAACCATGCTCGCGGTGGCGGCAGGTCAGTGATCGTGCGGTGCGCACCAAGCGACGGAGAGCAACCGCTCGGAGGGCACCCTGACGATCAGTCGGGACGGGAACACCATGGCGCGTTGTCGCGGATTAAGGGGTGGGAAAAACAACGTTCGCGGCACTCCTACCGGTGGAACGACCAACGATGTCGCACTCCGAAGGGCCGCGATTCGTCAGCGTTTCGTGAAATCCAGGGCACGAGAAAGGGCAAGAACATGGCAGCGAATCAGGATCTTCAGGATCTGTTCAACCGAATGTCTGCGGCGTGCAACGGCCAGTTCGGACTCTTCGTGCCGACGTCGACTTTCGATCGGCATGCGCTTGATGCGATCCAGCGATCCGTGGCGGGCATACAAGCCAGCGGTGGTCTGCCAATCCCGGCGCGCGGAGCGGCGATGTCGCCGCAACTCCCTGCTGGTTCTCAGCCAACGATGCATGTCAGCATCCAGAACAACGAGATCTACCTCGAGTCGTCCCCGTTCACGCTCAATGTTGTGCTCCACGTGGCTCGCAATCAGGCGCAGGCGCTGAGCTCAATCAGCTTCGCGTTCACTCAGTTCGTCCTCCATCTCGTCCCTCGCGCGAATGAGTTGGCGTTCGAACTCGACAGCGTCAACGTCCAGCCACCAGTAATCACCCCTGACCCGAACCGCGCCGCGGTCATCACCGCACTGGGTTGGACCCCACAGGAAGTTTCGACCTTCGAAAAATTCGAGGAGTTCGCCGCGTTCAGTGGCAAAGGAACACTCGCGCCATCGCTTGCCGGAATGATTACGCCGCCGCCATTCGTCGCGGCATTTCGCGGCGTTCATCTCGCGCCACTCACACTTGAGCGGCTGCAGGCGGCACACGTTGGGGAAGGCATCCTCATCACCAGCACATCAGTCACCACGTTGCTGCCGCCAGACTGCAGCGGGTGCGACAACGCCGATCAAGAGTTCGTAACGACCGTTGGTCCCAAAACCGGGCCGCACTACCCCATCACGCTCGCGATCGTGCCACGGGCGAACCCGCCGCAACCCGCGAAGCTACTCACGAGCCTACGGACCACGGACCTCACACTCTACGCATTACTGCCAAAACCACTCGTGTCGCTTTCCTTCGGCCCGCAGGCGTTCCCCGCAGTGACCGTGGGTGACGGTGGATGGTTCGCCGGTTTTCAGTACCGATGGGATGCGGCGATCAGTTTGCAAACGTTCGCGCTCTCGATCGACACCACGAGTCCCGCGCTCATCATCAATACGAGTGTGCATTTCCGCCTCGACGCCGCGGCGTGGATCAATCTGCCTTGCGACGGACGCCTCGATGTTGGCTCCGGCACCGTGACGGGTGACATCCAGAACATTGTTATTCGCGTCGACATCCTGCTCGACAAGACTACGCAGGAGATTCGCTTCGACGCAAAGCTCATCAACTTCAACGTGACAAACCTGGACGTCAACATCCATCTCCTCGGATTCCCGATCGACCAGATCCTCGACCTCGTCGTCAAGAACAACGCGCCGGGCATGATTTCGGATCAGTTGCGGAGCGCCGTTTCACGTGGGCGGTTCGTCCTCGCGGATCTCTCGAAACTCGTGCCGGGCCTCGGGATGACGTTCCGATCCGAAACCTTCTTTTCCACGGTCGACGCAATGCTCTTCGGCGTCTCGACGAGCGATGACTAGCAGTCGCGCCCGGGCTTCTCGTAGACGAGTGCGGTCCTTCAGGGTAGGGATCTCTGCAACTAGACAGGGAATCCTTCGGAGGAGGACGGGGGACGGGGTAGGGACGCGTCGGTCCGCGTCACTCCTACATAAACGGTCCTTCGTTCGAGGCCAGGTCACAGAGACGTTCGTAGCGCGAGATTGTAGTTCAAGCGAGGACAACAGCAAGGGTGAGGACGTATCGCCAGCGATCGCGCGATGAGCGTCGACGACGTGCGTGGTCGCGCCTCGTCCGCTTGGTGGTGTCGCTTGCACTTCTCGCCTTTGGCTTTGCCGGTGTCAGCTTTTTCGTCGTTCCCACCGGGCCGCAGAACTGGACACTCGCCGCGCTCCTGCTCTCGCTGGGCAGCCTCCTGTACAGCGTCTGGTCCTCCGCATCGCAAGGTGCGCGCATGACGCGCCTTGAGGGCTTACTCTCCACGGCAAGCATCGGGGCGTTTCCTGAACACATTGACGAAATCACGCGGCTCGCTGCAGGCATCCGGCATGACTTCTACTGCATGGTCGATTGCGTGGACTATGCGAGCTTCTCCGACCCGGAAGGTCACGACAAACTCGCCGCAGCACTCAAGAACGCGCTCACGAAGAAACCAGCAGCAACCGTACGCATCCTGGTCTGCGGCACGCCCGCAGCGATCACCCGCAGCAGCCCACTCTTCGGCCTCCCATGGTCAGAACTACAGCAGACGCCGGAGTTTCACGACTACTTCTCCAAGTACCACCGCGGCACGACAGCGCCAGTCACGGAAGAAGCATTCCGGCAATTCCTCCTCGCGCGCGAACAGACCGTTGCCGACGACCTTCGCGACAAAGGCGCGCAGATCAAGACCGCAGTCGCGAACTCGTGCAGCCAGTTTCTCTGGGTTGCCGATGATCGTGAAGCAGTATTCCTCTGGGTGGTGGGAGACGGAGCTGCGATGCAGGCATATCGCACGCGCGACACGAAACTCATCGAAGCCCTACGAGCCACGTTTGAGGCGAACTGGCCCTCAACCCCGTAGGTCCTAGCCTCGTCACAGCCGCAGCCCCCGGATCATGCTCGGAGAACTCCTCGAAGAGCAGTATCACGGGAACGTCGACGCCCGCGCGCGATTCGCAGGGTCGACGTTGGGGTTCCGAGGGTAGGGAACCGGCTGTCTCCGCCACTCCTTAGCAGAGGAACGCCGCATGTCTGCGAACGCATCGAGCCGGCAAAAAGGTCTCGACGAGGAAATTCTGCTTGCCCAATACAAGGAGAACTGCGATCAGGCGCGTCAGCACGAAAACCTACGCGAGCGCACAACCGCGATGATCGCGGCAACCGTGGGCGTCCTGCTTGGGTTTCTCGGTTTGAAGGAATGTACGACGCTTCCCGCCGGACCACTCATATCGCTGATCGCCACATTCATCATCCTGCTCGGCGTCTTCGGCATCTTCGCCTCATGGCTGTTCAACAACCGCGCGCACATGCACCGCGCAACGATCGACAACATCCTCATCCTGCTTGAAGCAAAGTCAGTACGACCGCTGGGCATCAAGAAAGCGCGCCTCGGTTGGATCTGGTACGCTTTCCACCTTCTGATCGTGCTTCTGGGAGGCGTGCTGCTGCGCTTCTCTTGGCACGACGTCCAAGCGCTCTGGCGATAGCCAACCGATGCCACGCTTCGACTTTGCGATCTCCTTCGCCGGCCCCGAGCGATCCCTGGCGCGATCACTTGCCCAGTCACTCAGCCGCGCAGGACTCCGCGTGTTCTTCGACGAATTGTTCGAGCACGAGATGCTCGGGACGGACGGCGCGGACTACCTCAACCGCGTCTTCTTCGAACAATCCCGCTACTGCGTCGCACTCGTCTCCGAGAACTATGAAAAGCACGCGTGGTCCCAACTCGAACGACGAGCCGCGCAAGCACGAGAGCATGTTGCCGGACCGGGCGCACTCCTCCCCGTGCTCGTAGACGCCACCAAGCCGTCCTGGTTGCTGCCCACGCGCGTGTACTTCAACCTCGCTGAGCGCAGCCTTGCCGATCTCGTCGAGGTGCTCTGCCGGAAGCACGCCGGCGATCTCACCTCATTCCGCAAGACATTCGACCTCGTACTCGATCGCAGTGATGGCCGGCTCTTCGTTAGTCAAGGCTGGGAAGCGGACGACTTTCTCATCCATTGCTCCAACGCTGACGAGGGACGCCGACAAGTCATCCATTTACGGCGACAGTACGAGAAGTGGCAAGCATCAGATTTGCCGATCAAGCGACCGTCGCGCTGGCTCTTCCACGGCGAGGGCAACACCCTCGTTGGAGTACATGACCTTGGGAATGACACGCTGCTCGTTTACGACCGCGCAACCGAACAAACACGGACATTGCAACCGCCGCGACATTACCGATGGACCACGCCGACCGACGCCAATGAGCGCAACGGTCAAGTACTCATCGCGTTCTGCGGCGGTGACGTGTGGCTTCTCCAGCCAGGAACCATGATGATCCGTGAGGTACGACCAGGCACAGACGATGTGCAGTACACGTACGCGGACTTCTGGAACGAATTCTTCGTCGTTGCGCTTGAGGAGCGGTGTGAGGTGGAGGTGAGGCGACTCGACAACGGAGCGCTCGTCTCGCAGTTGAAAAGTCCGATACCTGCTGAAGGCCTCCGATGCTTTCCCGAAGCCGATCTCATCGCGATCATCGGACTCAACTCTGTCGCAACGATCCGCTTCTCCAATGGTGAAGTACTCGCGACGGAGGAACTCATCGGATTCGACCTGCCACCCGGATCGCCGACCGAAGCGACGCTGCGCGGCGTTACCGAGTTTCCGTGGCCGTCCAACACCCTGGAGATTCTCGACGCAGGCGGATCACACCGTGTACGGCTGCGCCGCGGAGCCGCGACACAATGGTCAAACCTGGCGCTCTGCAGATCCGGTGACGCGCTCGCAGCGATCCGCGGCAGCACGATCTTGCTCTACACGCGCAGTACCTTGTCAGAGCCGTAAGCGCCGCACCGGACTCCGTGGAAACTCCTCGAAGACCAGCGTGACGGGTACGTCGAGGCGGGCGATCTTGAGGAACGCTCGCCGCATCATTAGTTTGCCAAAGCCGTCCGTCCTACCGGCGCAGGCGTCGGAGCGCAGCGAGGGTGACTCGTCGAGGAGTTGCGCTGGCGTGATCTCGAAGGCGCGGCAGAGCCGGAGCAAGACGAAAAAGCCCGGCTCTTGCCGGCCGGTCTCGAGTCGCGAGATGTAGTTTTCGTGCAGGTCCGCCGCTTCGGCGAGCTGTTCTTGCGACCAGCCGCGGGCCTCACGTAACTCGCGAATGCGCCGTCCCACGGCCGCTCCAGTCTCCAACCGCGATGTCAGGCACAAGAAAACTAGAACGAATCTTCCTCCGATTCGGATAACAGCTGGGCTCCTCTTCTCTCGATGCCCGGCTGCCCGTCTACCGAAATGGGTATGTTGTGTCTGGTTGATGTGCCGTCGTTCCACGCTTGTTCGCACTCGGGGCACGATTCTTTGTACCAGGCGACGTCATCCCATGTTTTCTTGTACAGCCAACGGTGCTTCTTGGGGATGGTTCGGAGGTCCAATCCCTCTAAGAGTCGCCGTCCGGTCTTGGGGAATGGGTTAAGCACCGCCATGTAGAAGCGCCAACGGTGATGTTTTCCTTGGAACGCCTCGCAAACGCGCTTGATGATCGGTGGCCCGTGCTGGTCAGCAGTTACCTGTACCGTACGGCAAATCGCACTGATGAACTCGTCGACGAATAGTCCTTCCTTGCCTTCGTTCGGCTTCTGTATGAGATCAGGAAGCAGTGGCGTGAGTCGCTTCGCTATGTCCACGCAGGCCGGCCAGATTTCGTCAATACGTTCGAACGCGGTTTCGATCACGGACCGCAGAACCGGCGGATAGAGCGTGATGTCCTCCCAGTTGCTTCCCTTCAGGCGTTTGATGCCAAGGAGCGAGGCATCCACGTCGCCGATTCTTACGAGTTTCGCCATCACGTCGTGAAACGGCGGCTCGATGCTTGGTGAGATGCGCACGAGCGTGCCGAGGCGGAAACGTTCCTGGCGTGGGTGTTCCGCGTAGACTTGCTCAGCATCCCAAAGGATCGTACAGCGCGTGAGCGTGTCAAGCGAGTCGGTCGCAGCAACCCATTGCAGAAAGTCGTCGACAAACCATGTGGCGGGATAACCCTCGTTGATGCTGCTGACAATGCAGCCGAGGTCTGCTTTCGGCAGATGCAGTCGTGCGTCGTAGACGACATCTCGGAACCCACGGATATGACGCTCTACGCTGAATGCCTCGCGTGTGATCCAACCGTTCTCGCCGAGCGTGGCCACAATGTCGCGAAATGCGAGTTGTGTTCCCTGACCGTCGCGAAAGAACGCCTCGGCGATTGATTCAACGGGATCGAAACCGATCTGAGCGAGCGTGATGAGCGTCTGGAGAACGAAAGCAGCATCACGCTGGTGTGGATCACGACGCAGGACACTCCAATCGCTCGCCCAATCTCTCGGACCTCTCACGGGAACAGGTGCCGCGAGGTCTACGATTGCTTCTTCAGTAATATAGATCTTGGTTAACTCCACGCCAGCGGAGACTGCGAACGACACGACGCCTTCGCGTGTTGAATCGCTTCGCTGCAATGCTTCGAGCATCAATCGGTCTTCTTCAAAGAAGGTGGCAGCTAGAATTCGACCGTTAGCGCGCACCGCCGCGGAACCTTTGCCAAGATGCATTACAAACGTTTTCTTCTCCTCAAAGAACAGGCGCGCCGGGTCACCGTCTAGACCCAAGATATGCTCCCGCGCCTCTCTGCTCAGCCACAGCGCGCCATCGGCATACACAGGAACATGGGCATCGCTGGCCGCTACTGATTCTTCCTGCATCTCCTGACAGATACGGCGAACGCGCTCGCGCTCCTTATTAAATCTCTTTGACGCCGCACGCTGCGACTCGGGATCATTCCAATCGCGTTTCCATGTAGCGACAAGACGCCGCCCGACGCTGGCGACGCCGGCACTCCAGGTCGCGTAGAGCTGGTAGCGGAAGTCACTCAGCGATAGGTTTTTAGCTCCGGTCATCTCCTCGCTCGCGATGGTTGAAGTTTACACAACAGCTGCGACCCGGCGGTTTCGATTACCGAGCACGTTACGCAACGTTTCCTACATCTCCGGCTCTCTGTCGTCGAGGACACTCTGGCGACAGGATGCCGTTCGAGTGCACTCCGAACTGCACGTCGCTCGACAGGGTGCCGCGTGCCGTGTGCATCTCGGTTTCGTGGCCGATACTTTGTGTGATGCCATCCCCGGCGAGGGTTGGGAAGGCGTCCTCCAGGCATACCAGACAGTCCGATCCGAACTTTTCGCCCGAGTTGCGACCGCGGAGTTGCTCCAAGCGCTAGACGCCGCCTGCTACGCGAGAAACGAGTTCGCAGCGCGGTTGACGCACCTCCCGCAGCGGGAAGGCGATCTCTCGCTGGGCATGTACGTTGATCTCTCACGCGACGAACTGCCACAACAACCCATCCCATCACTCCTCCGAAACGTCCTCCGCTACTCGCCGAGGACGTTCCCCGTCGCAACGATCGTCATCCGATACGAGCTTTAAGGTATCAACTACCGAGGTGGTGAACGTTCACCACCGTTCGCGCACACCACCGCCTTGCGTCCACGATCCGGATGCCCCCACGCTGCGTCGCGGAGGTGGAGCATGGATGTTCTTCTCGACGACCCACCACGGCTCTCGATTAAGCCGACGCGGGACGACCCGCGCTGCATTGATCTTCAGGGCATCTCGTGGCCGGCTACTCCGCTCATTCCGCTCCCATCGGGTGCCGCGGCTGTGATCTGCCTCGTGATGCTGCAGTCTGACCCTCGCCGGAAGGGGGCGTCGTCGTGAAGCCAGAACGCGACAGCTTCCCTGCACTTTCGAATGACCAGCGGCCCGTCGATGCCGAAGCGAGTGTGCGTGTCGGCGTGCTGTTTCCCACGCACGATCCGCATGGTCGGTCGTTTCCTCCAGAGTATTTCGCCACGATCGACTTCTTTCTCGTGCGAGCGGCTGGTGGCTTCACGCGCGCCGGGCTCGTGTTCGGTGGATGGCAAGCGCCCGATGGCCGTGTCGTACACGACGAGTCAGTCTCGTACTCGGTCACCTGTCCTGCCGCTGCTGCGCCAGTGCTCGCGCTCAAGCTCCAAACGCTCCTCACGATTCTCTTCGAGCAGGAAGCGGCCTTCGTCGAACTCGCGGATGTTCGTCGGGCGCAGGAGCGACCGTCATGACTGCGATAAGCGAGATCAGTCACCGTGATTGCGCCGGACGAATCGCGGGCGAAGCGGGTGGCGTGAGTGTGCGAGTGCGCCAGCGGACCGCACGTCACCGTGCAAGTGCCGCGCGGCAGCGATCTCCGTGCGCACGGCGATTGGTGCCACGCCCCATTTCAACGAAAGGAGACTCGATGATTCCTCGACCACTTCTTAATTCGCTCGTGGAGACCGTAGCGATGCTGCTGCTCGTTCCGACTATGGTTACGGCCTGCAACAACCTACCGCCCGCCGTGCACGACCTGTTTCTCGATGCGAGGGTGCCACCGGGCGTCACGCTCGATCTCGTCTGCGATGCTGATGTGACCGGGTGCACGGCAGCAACACTGCGTTCAACGGTCTCGTCGCTTGTTCCTGGTCTGCCGCCGCAGAGCGTGGTTCGGTTGTTCGCTGTCGCCGACGATATCGTCGATAGTCGTGAGCTCTACCGGTGCGCGACGGGCGCTCGCAAGCCGAATGCGCAGGCGGAGCAGGATCGTCGCGCTGCGGAGGCACGGCAGATCACTGACGGCGTTCTCGCCGCTGCTGGGCCGCTGTTCGCGATTACGAAGCGGCACGCGAGTCCGATCGCGCAGACGATCCATCGTGTCCTCCTGGCCGGCAACCCGAGCGGCGGCGTGCACCATCTCGTCATCCTCACGGACGCGCGCCAAGTAACTAAAGCGCTCGCACCCGACGATCCGTTGGGCGACCTGGACTTTGAATGCGGCGCTATTCCTGACGACTTCCCCGATCGTCTCGCGCGCTTCTTCCCCAAGGACTCGCTACACGGCGTGCATGTGCACTTCGCGAACGTCGAGCTCTCCAGCGTCGACGGTCATCGCTGCTCAGACCCGGACACGACGACGTATGCGCGCATGCGGGACGCGTGGGTGAGCGGCCTCTCGCGCCAGGGCGCGGTCGTCACGTGGGACATGGGTCCGATCGGAGGACTGCAATGATCACGCTGCGCGGCACCAGTACGAAACGGCTGAGCAAAGCCGCTGCGAAGTTCGGTACACGGCACGGCAAGAAAGGCATCGAGCACTCGCCCGACGTTGTCGAACAGCGCCTAATCCAGGCGCGCCTCGCCGACCATCCGTCGAAGGATGAGCAACTCGCGCAGTGGCACCAGGCAGCAGTACCGCACACCGACCGGCAGCGATGGGAAGCCGAACTGCACGAGGTCGAGACCGCGCAGACGAAATGCGCGCCGCGCTGGGCGCTCTCGGCTGCCGCGATCGGCCTGACGCTCGTCGAGTTCACCGGGATCAGCGGATTGCTCGCAGCCCAAGGTTTCGAGAACCCGCAGCGCTCGATCGTCGCGATCGGCGGAGCCCTCATCCTCACCTTCCTCACGAAAAAGGCAGCAGAGGAGAAGACGTCATGAAGAAACTTTGGTACTGGATCGCGCTCGCCGCAACGGCGGTCCTCGTCATCGCCATGTCCGTGCTCCGGCACAGCGAAGCGCGCGGCCAGGATGCGCTCACGAGCTTCGCGCTCACCGTCTTTCTCACCGGACTCACGCTCGGCCCGAGCGTCATCAACGTCGGCGTCGTGCGACGCATAGCGCCGGTCGAAGAACTCGCGCGACGACGACGACTCCTGCGCCGACTCATCCGCGGCGACCAGCGCAAATGTGCGGCAGCGGCAAATCGGATCGAGCAGCGCGCGCTGCACTGCGCGTGGTGGGACCAGATGAGCGCCATGATCCGCGCCGCCTACACGCTCGCCTTCCGCGAAGCAGGCGGCAATGTCCCAACGCAAGTGACCACGCAGCAGGTCACTGCAGAGAAGCGCGCTGCCCCGCGCTCCCGCACGATCAGTGACGAGTTCGCGGCCTTCGAAGCAACCGTGCGTCGCGAGACGCGCAAGCCGACCGATGTTCCGAACCCGTACCGGACGAACTAATGCGCGAGGATATTTCGCACAACGAACCACGAGCGCAAACGGTGCCCATGGTGCGCACGCTTGCGTACGCACTCATCGCGCTTGCGGTCTCGTACTTCGTCGCGTTCTTTCGCGCGCCGGCAATCCAGTTCCTGGCGACGCAACTCGGGTATGCCGCTGGGCTGCCGTGGGCTGCGAGCGTCGCGTGTGGCATTACGCGCGACCGCGTCACGCTCATCGCGCTCGTCACGATACTCGTCCTTTTCATCGCGCCGAGCGGCGTGCACGCGCTGGCTCGCGCGCTCGTCCCCGTGGGCGCCGGACTCGTCATCGGCCAACTCATCGGCCAGGGTATTCGGGAGGAACGTGGACAATCCATATGACGACCCGCTCGGGATCGAAGCCGAGGAGCGCGAGCAAACCGTCATCAGCCGGCTCGACGGCCAGCACGTCCTCGGTGCTGAACAAGCATCGCGCGTCCTCGTCGACAACACTGGCGGCCGGTCGTATCACGGCGTGCGTCGCCTCGTGCGCGGACCGGACGGTCGCGTCACAAAACCCGAGGAGACGTTCGCGTGCGCGTGCGGCCGGGAACTCCTCTCCATCCACGCCGTCGTCTTCTGCCAAGTCTGCCAGTTCGCGATCTGCCGAACCTGCGCGAAGACCAGTGACGACGGCACAACAAAACTCGTGGTGTGCGCGTCCTGCTATGAGCACGGTAAATGGTCGCGCGCGATCAAATGCTGCATCGCGCGCTTGCGGAGCTTCATCGCATGGCTCGCGAACATCTAGCCCGCATCGAGCGACGGGAGGACGTGCTCGCATTTGTCGAGCAATACCACCTCGCAGAACACGATACCTCGATCGCACGCGCCATCCTCGCGCTTCAGCACGACAACGGCTCACGCCTGGGGCAGCACCTCTTCCGCACCGTGTGCGACCGATGCGCACGCTACGTCACCTTCCATCATCAGTACCCCTTCATCACCGCGTCACGCCACGTCCTGCACGTCGGCACGCAGCCGATCCTCTGCCAGTTCGCAGACCACTCGCCGATCAGCTTCACGCCGGGTGAATCTGCACGCGGCCTGATCGTGATCGGCAGCACCGGCAGCGGCAAGACCGTGCTCCTGCTGCGCATCGCAGACGCCGACCTTGCGACGAATCAGGAGTGGATCGTCGACGCGAAAGATGACGCGCGGGCACTCGCGGTCCGACACCAGCACGTCCTCGTGTTCACCGCGACCTCACCGGTTGACCTCCTCGCCCGGCCTCCCTACCTCAGCGTGAACGAACACGTCGCCCTGCTCACCGAGGGATTCGCGCGCACGATGTACATCGGCCAGACCGGCAAGGCGGTTCTGCACGAAGCACTCACCAAACTCTTCACCGAATTCGAGCGGCCGACGCTCGCCGAACTCATCACGACCGTCGATGGTTTGCTGCGCAAGGGCGACACGTACGACCGCGCCAACGCCATCAGAAATATCGCACTGCGCATCCGCCGCCTCGTCAGCAAATTTCCCGGATTCACCGCCACGCCCAGCGTCCCGCTCCACCAGCTGTGCGAGCACAGCGTCCTGTGGAGCCTCACGGCGTACACGGACCTCGAAGACCTCATCGTGACACTCGCGGTCCTCAACCTCTTCCATCACCATCGTGCGCACAACCTGCGCGAACACACCACGACGATCCACGTGGACGAAGCACTCCTTGCCTTCCGCGAAGAGAACGGCCGACATATCAACGGCAACCTCCTCGCAGAACTCGTCGGTCTCACCCGCGAATACGGCATCGCCTGGCGACTCAGCGTCAATACGCTGTCGCTCGTCGATCCCGCCGTCATCGCCAACACGTTCGCGATCATTGCGCTCAACGTCAACAGCGGCAACGAAGCACAAGCCGTCGCGCGCACGCTGGGCCTCTCACCCGAGCAGGCCGAGTATCACGCGCGCAAACTCACCCGCGGCCAAGCACTCCTGCGCCTCGGCGACCGCTGGCGCTATCCCCTCCTGTGCACGTACGAGGATCTCCCCTTCCCGAAGACGGTGAGCGGCGATGCGTGGGCGGCGGCGACACATCGCATCCAGACATTGGCAGCAAGGGAAGGGGACAACGGGCAGCCGACGCCGGCGCACGCGCCGTCATCCTCACCACCGTCACGCGTTGCGCCGGTGGTGGAGGTTCCGTCGAACGTACGAAGGATTGCGCTCAACAAGCATGCAACGGCGCTGCTGCACGATGTAGCGGCTCATCCCCTGACGCTCTCCACGCCAAGCTACCGACGCTGCAACCTGCGCCTCTCGGAAGGCGATCGCGCGAAGACACTCCTCGTCAATATCGGCTTTCTCGAGTCGCATCGCGTCCGCACGGGCACTGGCCGGGGGAAGACGGGGAGCGCATTGCGCCTAACGCCGGCCGGATGGGAATGGCTGGGCAAGAAGCCAGCGAAAGGCACGCGCGGCGGCGACTCCGTCCAACACGCCTTCACTATCCACGAACTACATCGCCGCATCCGACACAGCAGTGTCGAAACGCTCGGCGCAGACCTCGTCGTTTCGTACAACACCACGGCGCATCAGCAACTCCATCGCGCACTCGAAACGCTCAGCGATCGGAAGATTCGGCTCAATGACGGCGATCTGCTCGCGCTCGAAGTCGAGTGCTCGCGGCCCGCGGTCACCGCGCCGCGCAATATTGCGCGTAACGCCGGTTTCGCGGTAACGATCATCGCCGTCCTCGGCAAGGTCGATGAACTGGAGCATCAGATCGGCGAGCAAGACCGTGTGGTCATCCTTGACGTGCTGCGTCTGCTCGACGCGCTGCGGGAGGATGCATGACGCGCTACCTCAGCGCGCAGGCTGTCGCACAGCTCCTCGGCATCAAGACGGGGACGCTCGCAAAGTGGCGTCGGCAAGGCCGTGGCCCGACCGGATGGCTGCACCTGAGCGCGACGCTCGTCGTGTACCCGAGCGAGCAGGTCGAGCAGTACCTCAAGGAACGCACTGCTTCTGGGGGCTAGCTTTCTTTTCGTTTAACGCCATTGTTTGGTGACTGATGAAGCGACCCGTTGGCCTGAAGTCGTACGACAAGCACCGCAAGAAGGCGGTCTTCGAGTGCATCGTGCCCGGCACCGGAGCGCGATTGCGCAAGCGTAAAGTCGTCACCGTCAAAAGCCAGAACGATCTGCTCGCGCAACTCGCCACGTTCCGCGAGAGCATCAAACATCCCGAGCAGGCAGTCACGCTCCCCAGCGACATCCCCACGCTGCGCTCGTACAGCACCACGGAGTGGGAGAGCATTAGTAGCCGCCTCTCCGACGCGAAACGCAAGCATCAGCGTGCGCTCCTCACGCAGCACGTCCTCCCGGTGCTCGGCAATCTGCGCCTGCATCACGTCACGATCGCGCACCTCGAAGATTTCGTGAGCGTCATGCAGCGCAAGCGGCACGACGAGCGGCTCTACAGCAACAGCACGATCAACTCGTGCCTGCACCTCATCAGAAAAATCCTCAAGCACGCTTGGCGTCGACGCGTCCTCACCGACTATCCCTTGCGCGAGAAGCTGCCCCTCCTGCCCGAGCCCGTCGTGCAGAATGAGCTCACCATTGAGGAGCGCGAAGCATTTCTCGCCAGCTTCGACAACGAGGCAGGTTTCCGGTCGCACTTCACGACCACCGCACTCGCAGCACGGAAGGAACGCAAGCACCAACCGCCGAATGCGCAGAGCGACTACGTCACGTACGCGTTCGAACGCTTCTCGTGGAGCAAGCCCCTCTTCACGCTCGCCCTCTACACCGGCCTGCGACGCTCCGACCTGCGGCTGCTCAAGTGGAGCAACATCGATCTGCAGCAGGGCGTCATCCGCCTGATCATGGGCAAGACGAAACGTCCCGTACTCCTGCCGATCGTGCCGCGCGTGCGACAAGCACTCGACGTGTGCCGAGCGCGAACGGTGATGAGCGAGTACGTGCTCCTCACGCCCGAGGGCCGGCCGTACAGCGAGAGCACGATCAAGCGCTACTTCAAGACCGCGAAAGCACTCGCTGGCATCACGCGCTGCTTCCGCTTCCACGACCAGCGGCACACGTTTGCCAGCACGCTCGCAAGCAAAGGCATTAACAGCTTCATGCTGCGCGACCTCCTCGGCCACACGTCGACAAGAACGACGGAACGCTACGCGCGACCGAGCAGCGAAGCCCTCGACGCCGTCATCCGCGCCCTTGCGTAACGCGCAGGGGTAGGGCAACGCCTTGCCCGATCACTCCTCATGAGAGGAGGTCTTCAGCGCTCTCATGGATGACCAAGCGCAGGCGTTCTACGAGTTGCGGTTCAGGACGACGTTCCTTGAGACGAAGGGAGCCGCCTTCCAGGATCTCTTCGTTGCCGTCATGGCGAAGGCGCATCCTGGCGACTTCATCGCATGCCGACCGTGGGGAAGGATGGGTGACCACAAAAACGATGGCTACCTAAAGTCTGAGCGGACACTCTTCCAAGTCTATGCACCCAACGAGATGCGAGTGGTGGAGGCGGTACGCAAGATCACCGAGGATTTCACCGGCGCACGACCGTACTGGCAGGAGTACTTCGATCGTTGGGTGTTCGTGCATAACGCATCCGCTGGTCTGGCGCCTGACATCATCGCAACGCTCTTGGAGCTGGAGCGACAGCATGCGCCGATCACGGTTACGTCATGGGGATATGAGGAACTCCTGCTGCGCCTTCGGAGGCTCTCACTTGCGGATCTCTCCTCGCTCTACGGTGCGCTCCCGACTGCGCGCGCGAACGCTCGGCAAAGGAGACGCGCCGCGCAGGAGTACATGCGCACGGGACAGCACGATGCGGCGATGCGGGAAATGATGGGGGCGCTTGCCATCGCTCGGGAAGACGGCGACGACGAGGAAGAGGTGGAGATCCTTTCCGCCATGGCGCTGTATTGCTCAAGCCGAGACAAGCGCCACGATCGCCAAGACTACTTCCGGCAAGCCGAGAAGAAAGCAGATCAACTGAAGTCACCGGCCGCAAGAGCAATCTATCTGCGCGCTCATGCCGCCGCGCTGGAGCAGCAACGCGACTGGACAGGGGCGGAGGCGGCATACCGCGAGGCGCTGCTCCACTGCACAACGTCACCGGAGGACGAGAAAGGCAACCTCGCAAGCCAAGGCTGCGTCGTTCGATCTTCGTTTGTTCATTTCCTCTGCGACCGAAAGCGCTCCGACGAAGCCAGGACACTCCTCGCGGAGTGCGAGGCATTCGCACGCGAACACGCCGATGACGAAGACGGGGAACTCTTCGAAGCTGCACTCGAAGCAGGCATTCACCTCTCGCTGGAAACCGCGGATGAGGGAGGCGCGCTCGCGCGCATCGAGGAACTCGAACGGGTCGCCACAACATCGCGCATCGCGCATCGCATCGGAGGCGTGCTACTCAACATCGCCAACGAAGCCGTGCATCGAAAAGCGCCGGCCGCCGCCACGGCCGCTTCAACGGCCGCAGTACGTCTCGCACGGCGATCCGACGATGGATCATCGCCGAACCTGCTCGTCGGCGCGCTCTATACAGAGGCAATGGTCATCGCGAAGAGCGGCCACGATGACAAGACTGCACTCGCGAAAACAGAAGCTATCCTCGACCTTTGCCGCGAGGAAGCAGACGCACCAATCAAGCAAGCTGCCCAACATCTCATCGCAGAACTGCGCCGCCTCGCGGGCGACTCCCAAACGGCCGTTGACCTCGCCCGACAGACACTCGCGGAAACCGACGGCGGACCAGAGAACGTCGCTTTCTCCAAGCTTGCGCTCGCACGCGCGCTCAACGACAACGGCGAGACGGAACAGGCGCTACAGCATGCGAAGGAGGCGTGGGTTCTGCTCAAGCCAACAAGCACTCATGCTCTTCCCGCCGCAGTCGTTGATGTTCTGTCGCACATCACGAACTACGCATCACAACTCGGCATGAGGGATGACGTGCTCGACGCCGTCCACGAACTCGAAGCTCTCAAAGACGTGCCCGACGAGGTTCAGGAGTTGAAGCAACAGGCCTTTAGGCGCATCGCAGCGAACTGGCAGTTGCGCCAACGCTTCCTCGATGTCCTCAACGAACCAGACCCGGCAACCCTCGCCGATACGAAGCGGGCAGCCTCGCTTGCCGAAGCCAATGCCGTCGTCACTCGTCCGCTGCTGCGACTCTGGAAAGAACTGCCCGGATCAGTAACGGGCAGCTACGATTTTTGGGCCCGTGGCAACTTCGAGCGCATCCTCCTCAACACGCGACGTTTCCCGAACAGCTTCAACATCACGCTCGAAGTGCGAACGCTTGACGACGTCAAGCGCGCGATCCGCCTATGGGTGCTGTACACAGACTTCCTGCTGCTGCTCTGGAAGGGACCTGTGACTAGCGGCGTCGCACTAACATCGTTTCTCGCTGAGTACACCGATCCCGGCGGTTGGGGGTATACGATCTGCGGCGGCGATACCTTCCAGCACAAGCGAACGAAACAACGGCGCCACCCAGCGATCGCGTACACGACGCTCCTGCCAGAAGACGTTGCGGCGTTCTTGGCGAGCGAGGCGCGGCCATTCATTCACGCCGGCCGACTCCTCATCGTTCCAGCCACTGGCGTAGGGTGTGTCAATCCTGGACATGGCCCCTTCGAGCAACTCCTTGCCGAAGCAGCGAACGCGATTCCAAACATCCGCTGGAAGGCCGCAGAGCGAACGCCTATCGGCAACATTCCTCACTCGCCAAATGCTCCATTCGCGGTGCTTGCAGAACTCATCGAGAAGGAGGCCACGCGTTTGCGCAAGCTCCGCCTCCTTCTGCTGCGCAGAACGAAAGACACGGCATCGGACCTGGAAGCGAAAACCCTCGCGCTGGAAATCGACGATGCCTTACGCGAGATGCAGGATCGTCACGCTGCCTTCGCGCGGAGGAAGAACCTCGATCGGGCATCGGAACCCGTCGCGCGTGCAACCGCGCGGTTCAAGACACACGACGACGATTCTGCGTATGCACCGCTCTTGGTGCTCCAGACTCTGGGCTACGGATGGCGCGTCGACAGCCCGCAAGTACCGAAGATCGCCTCGCGCTTTGAGCCCAACGAAGACGACGTGATCGGAACCTGGCTCGCACCACCATCCTCCGGTTGGAGGTTCACAAACGCGAGCATCGTCAAAGCAAAAGCCGAGGAAGCAAATGACCCGACAGCCGAATAACACGTCCCAGGGACGTGTGTTCCGACCGATGCCCGACCGTTCGAACACTATTTCGAACACCCCGACAGCGATGGGCACAAACACGAACGCCGCTCGGTCGTCTAACCTGAGCGGCGTCAAATGGTTGCGTGGTAGGCGCTAGCGGACTCGAACCGCTGACCCCCACCGTGTGAAGGTGATGCTCTACCGACTGAGCTAAGCGCCTATGGGACTCGTGTCAACGAACGGCTCGTCCTCGCCATTCCGGGAGGGGGCGGTAGGATAGCACGACGGGTGGGGGTCAGGGGCGCGGCAGGAACTCGACGTCGACGCGCGCGGGGGCTTGCTCGGGGGCGCCGCCGCGGTGCTCGTCTTTGGCGAAGGGGGTGCCGAGGGCCTGCTCGACGAAGTCGTTGCCGGAGATCATCCAGGAGAGGGCTTCGACCAGGCCGGTCGCCGCGCCGCGCAGCAGTGACGGGGCGTCGAGCGCCGTGCCGGCGCGACGGAAGCGGATCGTCTCCTCGCGGTAGCCGAGCTTCGAGAGCGTGATCTCGCAACCCTCGGCGTCGCGGGGCAACGCGATCGTCGTGGGCGTGTAGCCGGCGTGGCGCGGCTCCTCGCCGGCGCAGGCGAGCGTGATCGCGGCGTGCGAGGGCGACGACGTCACCGGGATCCTCTGCATCGGGTCGACGATCGTCGAGGCGCAGCCGGCCGAGAGCAGCAGGGCGGCGGCGAAAAAGAATCGGAGGGGAAGGGGAGCGGTGATGAACATGAGCATCTCCATACCGATCGGTATGGTCGGAACTGTAGCGCTCTTTCCGCGGCCCGTCAATACCGCACGGTATGGTGGTTGGAGATGCCGGCCGTTTCGTGGAGAATACCGGGCGGTATGGCGAGCGCATCGAGATCCGCCGACGAGTGGGCCGATGCCGCCCTGGAGGCTTTCGCCTCCGGCGGCGTACGGGCGGCGTCGATTCCGGCCATCGCCCGGACCCTCGGCGTCACCAAGGGGAGCTTCTACTGGCACTTCCGCGGCTTCGACGACCTCGTCGACGCCGCCCTCGCCCGCTGGGAGGCGCAGGACCGCGCCGTCCTCGACGAGCTGCGCGGCGTCGCCGATCCGCGCCAGCGGCTGATCGCGTTGTTCAAGGAATCGGTGCGGATGCCGTGGGCGCACGCGCTCTTCGTCGCGCTCAGCGGGTCGTCGATGCCGCTCGTCTCGGCCGCGATCCTGCGGATCTCCGAGCAGCGCATCCGCTTTCTTCGCGAGGCCTATCGGGAGCTCGGCTTCGCCGATGCGAAGGAGCGGGCGCTCCTCGTCTACACGGCGTACGTCGGCCTCCTGCACCTTCGCGGCGAGGGGATGCTGAAGTCGGCGAAGCAGGTCGACGCCTTCGTCTCGCACGCCATCGCCACGCTCGTGCCCTGATACGATTTCTCCATGCGCACTCTGCTGCTCCTTCTCCTCGCCGCGAACGCCTTCGCCGCGCCGCCGCATCTCGCCGAAAAGCAAGCCGCCGCCGCGGACATCGACGCGAATCGCGCGCAGCTCACCGCGCTCAGCGACGAGGTCTGGCGCTACGCCGAGACCGCGCTCAAGGAGACGAAGTCGTCGAAGGCGCTCGCCGACTTCGCCGAGTCGAAGGGTTTCCGCGTCACGCGCGGCGTGGCCGGCATGCCGACCGCGTTTGTCGCCGAGTACGGCAGCGGGCGGCCGGTCATCGGCATCATGGGCGAATACGACGCGCTCCCCGGCCTCTCGCAAAAAGCGGAGCCGATGCGCGCCGTCATCGAGGCGGGCGCGCCCGGCCACGGCTGCGGGCACAACCTCTTCGGCGTTGGCAGCCTCGCCGCGGCCACGGCGGTCAAGGACCTCATCGCCGCCGGCAAGCTCCACGGCACCGTCAAATTCTTCGGCACGCCGGCCGAGGAAGCCGTCGGGGGGAAGATCTACATGCTGCGCGAGGGAGTGATGAACGGCGTCGACGTCATGCTGGCCTGGCACCCCGACGACGAGACGCGCGCCGACACGAAGAGCACGCAGGCCATCGTCGACGTCACCGTCGAGTTCTTCGGCCGCGCCGCGCACGCCGCCTTCGATCCGTGGGACGGGCGCAGCGCCGTCGACGGCCTGGAGATCTTCACCCACGCCGTGAACATGATGCGCGAGCACGTCCACCCCAGCTCGCGCATGCACTACGCCATCCTCAGGGGCGGCGACGTGCCGAACGTCGTGCCGGAGTACGGCAAGGTGTGGATCTGGCTGCGCGACGAGAAGCGCGAGCTCGTCGACGACATGCTCGCGCGGATGCGCAAGGCCGCCACCGGCTCGGCGATGGCCGCCGACGTCGAGGCCAAGGTCACGATCAACGGCGGCGACTGGAACATGCTCGTGAACATGACCGGCGAGCGCCTCGCGCAGCAGAACCTCGACTGGCTCGGCACGCTGCCGTTCACGGCCGAGGAGCAGGCGTTCGCGAAGTCGATCCAGCGCGCGAACAAGATCGAGGAGAAGGGGCTGAACGCGGCGGTCAAGCCGTTCGAGGCGAATCCCGGGCCGGCCGACGGAGGTTCGACCGACGTCGCCGACATCAGCTGGAACATCCCGACGATTCACCTGTCCGTGGCCACCGCGCCGGCCGGCGTGCCGTGGCATGGCTGGAGCGTCGTGGCGTGCGGCGGGATGTCGATCGGACACAAGGGGATGATCTTCGCGTCGAAGGCGCTGGCGGCGACGATGATCGATCTCTTCGCCGATCCGAACAACGTCAAGGCGGTGCGCGACGAGTTCGCGAAGACGAGCGCGGGCGTGACGTACACCGCGTACATCCCGCCAGGGCCTCCGGCGCTGCCGAGCGCGAATCCGTGATGCGCCGCGCCGCGAAGGCCGCCGCCGCTGCCGCCGCCGCGGCCGTGAGCGCGGCGGCAATCGAGCGCCGTTTCTTCGCCGCGCCGCGCTACCGCGGCCCGCGCAGCGACCACTTCGACGGCGAGCGTTTTCACAACGCCGAGGAGTCGGAGCAGCGGGCGCTGGCATTCCTGAAGTGGCAGACGTCGCGCCGGCCGGGGCGCTGGAACCGCTACCGCGACTTTCCGCCCGGCCCGCCGCCGCCCGAGCGCGTCGGCGGCGGCGCGCTGCGGCTCACGTTCGTGAATCATTCGACGACGCTGATCCAGCTCGACGGCGTCAACGTCCTCACCGATCCGATCTGGTCGGAGCGCACTTCGCCGGTGCAATTCGCGGGACCGCGGCGGCATCGCCCGCCCGGCATCCGCTTCCGCGATCTGCCGCCGATCGACGTCGTGCTCGTGAGCCACAACCACTACGACCATCTCGACGTCGCCACGCTGCACCGGCTGCAGTGGCGTCACCGGCCGCGGATCTTCACGGCGCTCGGCAACGCGCGGCTCATGGCGCGCGAGGGCATCCTCGGCGCGCACGATCTCGACTGGTGGCAGTCAGCACCGGCGAGCGGCGTCCCTCACCCGGCACCTGCGGCGCCACCCTCTCCCCGCGCGCGGGGAGAGGGAATCGTCGTCACGTGTGTGCCGGCGCGGCACTTCTCCGCGCGCGGGCTGTCTGACCGCGATCGCAATCTCTGGAGCGGCTTCGTCGTCAGCGGGCCGTCGGGCAACGTCTACTTCGCGGGCGACACCGGGTGGGGCGGCCACTTCGCGGCCATCGGCGCGCGCTTCGCGCCGATCCGCCTGGCGCTGCTGCCGATCGGCTCGTACCTGCCGCGCTGGTTCATGCAGCCGGCGCACATCGATCCTCAGCAGGCCGTCGGCGCGCATCGGGCGTTGGGCGCGCGGACGTCGATCCCCATTCACTACGGTACATTCGGGTTGGGCGACGACGGCGAGGACGAGCCGGTCGTCGAGCTACGGCGGGCGATGGGCGAGGAGGCATTCGTGATCCTGGATCATGGAGAAGGAGTGGAGGTGCCATGAAGCTTCACCGTTCCATCGGCGGCGTCTCGCACGCCATCCTCGACTACGTTTTCGCGATCCTCATCGCCATCGCGCCGCGCGTCGTCGGCTTCAACGGGCGGCAGGCGACGTGGTGCTATCTCTTCGCCGTGCTGATGCTGGCGCTGGCGCTGCTGACGCAGTTCCACGTCGTCGGCTTCGTGAGCCACGGCGTGGCCGAGCTCCTGCTCGCGCTCGTGCTCATCGTCCTGCCGTGGGCGGCCGGCTTCTGGCCCGGCGTCCTCTCGCGGAACTTCTACGTCTGCATGGGAGTGCTGATACTCGCGCTGTGGGCGCTCACCGACTTTCGAAACGTGCGATCTGCCGGTCGTGCAGCCGCCCCAAAACCAACGGCGCCAGCAGAGCGCCCACCAGCGCCGTAGCCATGTCTTCCTGCGTGTCCCACGGGTCGCCCTGCGTGCCGAGGAACGCGTCGGCGCGCGCGCCGGTGGCGACGGCGGTCTGCCATTCGACGAGCTCGTAGGCGGCGCTGATGCCGAGGCAGATCAGGACGACGATCGCGTAGAGCCAGCCGCGGCTGCGCACTACGTTGCGGCGGATGAAGATCTCGCGCGCGAGCAGCGCCGGAACGAAGCCCTGCGCGAAGTGGCCGATGCGGTCGTAGTCGTTGCGTACGAGGTGAAACGCGCGCTCCATCCAGAAGCCCAGCGGCACCTCGGCGTACGTGTAGTGCCCGCCGACCATGAGGATGATCGCGTGCAGCGTCAGCAGCGCGAGGAGCAGCGGCGTGAGCGGGAAACGGCGGTGCGTCGCGAAGATCAGCGCGATGCCGACGATCGCGGGAAACACTTCCATGAACCAGGTGAAATAGTCGTGCGGCCGCACCGCCGACCAGACGAACACCGCGAGGAAGACGATCAGGAGTGCGGTGTTCGTCCGCGACATCCCGCGAATGCTACTTCTTCTTCGACGACGACTTCTTCGAGGAGCTCTTCTTCGACGAAGACTTCTTCGACGAAGACTTCTTCGAGGACGACTTCTTGGATGACGATTTCTTCGACGGCACTTTGCCGCCTTCGCGCCGCGCCTCGGAGAGGCCGATGGCGATGGCCTGCTTGCGGCTCGTCACCTTCTTCCCCGAGCTGCCGCTCTTCAGCGTCCCGTGCTTCCGCTCGTGCATCGCCTTCTCGACTTTGTCCTGGGCTTTCTTCCCGTACTTCGAAGCCATTGCATTCCTCCTTGCACAGCTGCTTGTGCAAGAAGTGAGCTCAGCGATCGACGTACGACGAGCGCGCGAGCACGTAGGCGTCGCGATGGCCGGCCACGTCCACCTCGATCAGGTGCGTGCCCCGCACCGGCGTCTGCGGCTTGCGCACCTCGAGCTCGTAGTGCCCGGCGAGCGTCTTCTGCAGGCGCTGCGCGGCGAGGTGCGGGAAGTTGTGCGTGCTCGCGTAGAATCCGCCGGTGTCCTCGGCGACCTTCTCCAGTCCCGCCGACAGCGAGTGCGAGTCGGCCTCGGTGAAGTCGATGGAGAAGACGCTCACGCGGGCCATCTCCAGCGCCTGGCGCGCCAGGCCGTAGTTCGGCTCCATGTGCACGCCGTCGCGGTTGAAGCGCCCGATGCCGTAGCTGAAGAAGATCAGCGACTTCGGGCCGGGGATGTTCATCAGCGCGTTCGCGATCTCGAGCAGCGCGCGCTCCGGCGAGCCGGCCTTCCGCAGCTCCTCGGGATCGAGGCGCGAGCCGAGCGACGGCAGCGGTACGCGCTGCGGCCACGGCGGATCGTCGACGAGCAGCGCCCGCTCCATGGCAAAGGCGATGGCGTGCTTGTCGCTGGTGAAGTCCTGGCGGAACTTGAGATGCGAGTCGAAGGAGAGCACGGCCACGCGGTCCTCCGGCTCGAGCCAGTCCAGCCAGTCGTCCTGCAGCAGAAGGATCTTCATCTGCCCGCGCACGCGGACGCTGTTGCGCGCGAAGTCGGTTTGGAAAAAGAAGATGAGGAGGCGGCCGCGCGACGGTGGCGCGGGCGCGGACGCAGTCGTCGTCGCCGGCGCGAGCGTCTCGTCGATCTCGCGCTGCGCGGCGGTGTCGGCGATCCAGTCGGCCGACTCGACAACGGCCGGCTTCCCGTCGATGCGCACGCGGAAGTCGGACGGCTTGAGGCCGGCGATCGGATCGCCGGCGGCGTCGGTCACGCGGGCGTCGACGATCACCCGCTCGACGGTGATCGCCTCCTGCACCTTCGGCTGCTGCTGCAGGGCGGCGGCGAGGAAAAGCGCGTCGAGCATCGCCGCAGTTTAAACTTCGCGCTCATGCGCAAGCCGCTTCTCGCCGCCATCGTTTTCCTTTTTGCGACCGCCGCCTTCGCCGCCCGTTTCGAGGAGCTCTTCCTCGACAAGACGATGCGCGTGAACTACTTCCACACCGGCAACAAGGGCGAGGAGCTGATCGCCCTCGACTCGGTCGTCTCCGACGGCCCGTGGCCGGGCAGCCGCACGCGCCTGCTCGACACGCTGAACCTCGGCAACTACTTCTTCGAGGTCATCGACCGCGAGACGAACCAGCCGATCTATTCGCGCGGCTTCGCCTCGGTGTTCGGCGAGTGGGTCACGACCGACGAGGCGAAGGAGCGCGCCGGGACGCTGAGCGAGTCGGTGCGCTTCCCGTGGCCGCGCAAGCCGGTGCAGCTCGTGATCAAGAAGCGCGACAAGAACGGCGCCTTCCAGCAGCTCTGGTCGACGCTGATCGATCCATCGTCGCGCTTCGTCAATCCCGCGGACCGCAAGGCCGCCGGCAAGGTCTGGAGCGTGATCGAGAACGGCGCGCCGTCGGAGAAAGTCGACATCCTCGTCATCGCCGAGGGGTACACCGAGGCCGAGCTGCCGAAGTTCCACAAGGACGTGGAGCGGATGATCGGGAAGCTCTTCGCCACCGAGCCGTTCAAGAGCCGCAGGAAGGACTTCAACGTCCGCGCGCTCGACCTGGTCGAGCCGGTGACGGGCGTGAATCGCCCGCGCACGAACGACTTCCGCCGCACGCTCACGGGCGTCGAGTACAACATCTTCGACTCGGAGCGCTACGTCCTCACGCTCGACGATCGCCGCATGCGCGACATCGCCTCGTCGGCGCCGTACGATTTCATCGAGATCCTGGTCAACGAGAAGACGTACGGCGGCGGCGGGATCTTCAACGACCAGGCCACGGCGTGCGTCGACTCGGCGTTCGCCGAGTACGTCTTCGTGCACGAGTTCGGGCACCACTTCGCCGCGCTCGCCGACGAGTACTACACGTCGCCGGTGTCGTACGAGACGACCGGCGCGGCCGAGCATCCGGAGCCGTGGGAGCCGAACGTGACGGCGAACGGCGCGCATCCGAAGTGGGCGACGGACGCCGGCGTGCCGCTGCCGACGCCGTGGGAGAAGGAGGCGTTCGAGACGCACAGCCGCGCGGTGCAGAAGGAGCGGGCGCACCTGCGCGCGATCAACGCGCCGGAGTCGCAGATGGACACGCTCTTCACCGAGGAGCGGGAGTGGGAGACGAAGTTCTTCGCGTCGCAGAAGTACGCCGGGAAGGTGGGCGCGTTCGAGGGCGCCGCGTACGAGCCGCGCGGGCTCTACCGGCCGGAGCTCGACTGCATCATGTTCACGCGCGACGAGGTGGGGTTCTGCCGCGTCTGCAGGAAGGCGATCGAGCGGATCATCGACGAATACTCGAAGTAGTGCCGGCGTCTCGCCGGCTGGAGGCGCGCCGTCCCGGTGCGCGGCGGCGGGGCGCCGCCGGTCCGGCCGGCGGGGACGCCGGCTCTACTTCAAGATTGCCGCCGCGATCCGGCCCAGCGGCAGCACTTCCGCCGCCGCCCCCAGCGCGATCGCTTCCTTCGGCATCCCGAACACCACCGACGTCGCCTCGTCCTGCGCGATCGTCCAGGCGCCGGCGCCGCGCATCTCGGCGAGGCCGGCGGCGCCGTCGTCGCCCATGCCGGTGAGGATCACGCCTGTCGCGCTCGGGCCGGCGGCCTGGGCGACGGAGCGGAAGAGCACGTCGATGCTCGGGCGATGGCGCGACACGAGCGGGCCGTTCGTCACCTGCACGTACAGCCTCGTGCCGCAGCGGCGGACGAGCGTGTGCCGGTTGCCGGGCGAGATCAGCACACGTCCCGGATGGATCACGTCGCCGTACGCCGCCTCCTTCACCTCGACCCTGGCCAGCGCGTTGAGGCGCTGCGCGAACGCGGCCGTGAATCCCTCCGGCATGTGCTGCACGACCACCATGCCGGGCGCGTCGGGTGGCAGCGTCTCGATGATCGCGCGTAGCGCCTCCGTCCCTCCCGTCGACGCGCCGATGGCCACCACATGCGGCAGCGCCTCGGCCGCGGGCCGCGGCGCGATGGCCGGCAGCACCGCGTCGGCGGAGAGGCGCGGCGTCACGCGGACGCGGCGGCCGACGCGCGCCTGCGCCGCGGCGTTGATCGTGTCGGCGAGCAGCACGGCCGAGTCGGCGATGAAGTCGCGCACGCCGACGCTCGGCTTGAGGATCACGTCCACCGCCCCTTTTTCGAGCGCGCGCATCGCGGTCTCGCTGCCGCGCGGCGCCGTGGTCGAGCAGATCACCACCGGAATCGGATCGTCGCGCATGACCTGCTCGAGAAACGTGAGGCCGTCGACGCGCGGCAGTTGCAGGTCGAGCACGATCACCGCGGGGCGGTGCTTGGCGATCTTCCGTTCGGCGATGATCGGATCGGCGGCCGTGTCGATCGAGAACTGCTTCGACAGGAGCATCGAAAACGCCTGGCGGACGACCGCGGAGTCGTCGACGACGAGGACGTGCTGGCGCGGAGTCATGGGCGTTCCTTCAGCGCGTACACCGTCGGGCCGGCGGCGCGCACGCGCTCGACGTGGTTGAGCGATTCGGAGTGGCCGAGGAAGAAGAAGCCGGCGGGATCGAGCCGGTCGAGCAGGCGATCGATCACGCGCCGCTTCGACGGCGCGTCGAAGTAGATCAGCACGTTGCGGCAGAAGACGAGATCGAAGCGGCCGGTGACCGGATACGACTCGTCGTTCAGGTTGATGCGCGCGAAGCGGATCGCCGAGGCGAGCTCCGGCCGCGCGGCCATCTTCCCCTCCTGCGCGCCGCGGCCGCGGAGCATGAACGTCTTGCGGTAGTGCGGCGGGATCTCCTCGGCGCGCTCCATCGGCCAGATGCCGGCGGCGGCGCGCTCGAGGACCTTCGTCGACAGGTCGGAGGCGAGGATGTCGATCGACCAGTCGGGAAGATGCCACGACAGCGACATGGCGATGGAGAACGGCTCCTCGCCGGTCGAGCAACCGGCACTCCAGACGCGCACGTGCTTCGCGCGCGCGCCGCCCTCGGCCGCGGCGCGCCAGGCCGGCAGGATCTGCTGCTCCAGAAACGCGAACTGCTTCGGCTCGCGGAAGAAGTGCGTCTCGTTCGTGCAGAGCGCGTCGATCATGCGCACGAGCTCCTCGCGATCGCTCCACACGCGGTCGTAGTACGCGGCGAACGAGGCCAGCTCGAGCGCGCGCAGGCGCGGCGAGAGGCGTCCGACCAGAAGGGCGCGCTTCTGGTCGGACAGGAAGATCCCCGCTTCGCTTTGCACGAGCGCCTGGAAGCGGCGGAAGTCGCGCGTGGTGAGTTCAGAGTGCATGGTGTGCCTCGCTGTTACGCGACGCCCGTCATCCTGAGCCGGCGAAGCGCGGCGAAGGATCTCCGGATGCGAAGGTCGTCGCATTTGGAGATCCTTCGCCGTCTCCGCGGCTCAGGATGACGGAGTCGGTCAGAATGCGTGGAAATCCGTCATTGACTTCGCCGCCATCGGCGGCAGTTTCGGCGCTGCTGCGTGCGCCGGGACCGCGGCGTGCGGCCGCGCTGCCGGCGCGCGCTCGCCGTTGATGCGGAAGAAGCTGACCAGGTTTTGCAGCCCCTCGGCTTGCGCGGCCATCTCCTCGGCCGTGGCCGCGAGCTCCTCGGCGGCGCTGGCGTTGCGCTGCGTCACCTGATCGACCTGGGCGAGCGACTGGTTGATCTGGGCCACGCCGGACGACTGCTCGTTCGACGCCGCGGCCACGTCCTGCACCAGCTCCGCGGTGCGCCGGATCGACGGGACGAGCTCGGCGAGGAGCGTGCCGGAACGGTCGGCCACGCGGACGCTCGACGAGGCCAGCGTGCTGATCTCGCGCGACGACGACTGGCTCCGCTCCGCCAGCTTGCGCACCTCGGTGGCCACGACGGCGAAGCCGCGCCCGTGCTCGCCGGCGCGCGCCGCCTCGATGGCCGCGTTCAGCGCCAGGAGGTTCGTCTGGTAGGCGATTTCCTCGATGATGGTGATCTTCTCGGCGATCGACTTCATCGCCTCCACGGTCTCGCGCACCGCGCCGCCGCTTTCCTCGGCGTCCTTCGAGCCCTTCTTGGCCATCGACTCCGTCTGCCGGCTGTTGTCGGCGTTCTGGGCGATGGAGGCGTTCATCTGCTCGAGGCTGGCCGTCGTCTCCTGCACCGCCGCGGCCTGCTGGCTGTTGCCGGACGACACAGATTGCGCGGTCGAAGAGACCTGGCCGGCCGCGGTGGCCAGCGAGCTGGCCGCGGAACGCACCTCGCCGATGATCTCCACGAGGCGGGCGATCATGCGGGCCAGGGCGTGGCCGAGCGTGTCGCGCTCGGAGCGCGGGCGCACCGTCACGCCGAGGTTGCCGTCGGCGATGGAGGATGCGGCGGCGACCATGGCCGCGTTCGACTCGATCATCTTCTTCATCGAGGCCAGGAGCTGCGCCGTCTCATCTTTCCCGCGCACTTCGACGCGCTGGTCCGTGTCGCCCTCGGCCAGCTTTTCGGCGACCTCGACGCACGCCGCGATCGGCCGGGTGATGCTGCGGGTCAGAGCGATGCTGAGCAGGAACACGATGACGAGCGCCAGCGCGGCGATGAGCATCGTCGTGTTGCGCGCGCTCTGCTCGACCGACGCGATCAGTTTCTTTTTCTCTTCCATGCGCTTCGTGGAGTCGTCGTCGATCGACTCCGCCGCCGTCTCGATGCGGCGGATGTGGTCCTTGAACGGCACCAGCTCCTTGTTCGCCTCGGCCGCGGTCTTGAGCTCTCCGGTTTGGATGCGCCGGGCGATGCCCTGGAACGCCGTCGTGTACTCGGCCAGGTCGGCGCGGACCTGCTGGATGGTGTCGTGCGAACGGTCGTCGGCGCCGAGCTTCTCGATCTTCTGGAGATGCTGCTCGACCTGCTGCCGCGCGTCGCCCCACTTGGCGAGGTACTCGGCCTCCTTCTCCTTGTCGCCGATGTTGATGAAGTAGTCCTTCTCGAAGCGGCGGAGGTCGAGCGCGGCGATGCGGGCGTCGTTCGCGGCGGAGTTGACGACGAAGTCGACGTTGAGCACCTGCGCGGCGGTGTCGGCGGAGGTCGTCAGCGCCCACTGCCCGGCGGCGGCGACGACGAGGACGAAAGCCAGCACGAGACCGAAGCTGGCGAAGAGGCGTTTGCTGATGCTGATCTGCTGAAGCATTGGTGATCCTTCCTTCTCAAACTTGTGCCGCTTCGGCGGCGTCGATGGTTTGCTGTAGCTCGACCGGCGAGAGGACGCGGTCGAGGTCGAGGACGAGGACGAGACGGTTGTCGAGCTTCCCCATGCCGGTGAGGAAGTCGGCGCGGATGTGCGTGCCGAACGAGGGGGGCACTTCGATGGCGTCGTCGGCGATGTCGACGACCTCGGAGACGGCGTCGGCCATGACGCCGACGGTGAGCATCTGCCCGGCGAGCTCGGTCTCGGCGACGACGATGCACGTCGTGCGCGCCGGCTCGCTCGGGCCGTGCCCGAACTTCGCGGCCAGGTCGATGACCGGCAGCACCGCGCCGCGCAGGTTGATCACGCCGCGCACGTGCTCCGGCATGGCCGGAACGCGCGTGACGCGCTCGAATTCGATGATCTCCTTCACGCGGAGGATGCCGGCCGCGTACTCCTCGCCACGGATGAAAAAGGTGAGATATTGATTCATGAGCACTCCTTGTTGTGGAACGCCGCCGTCTCGGCGGCTGGCGCTGCGGCGTCTCGCCTCGGGGCGGGCGGGACGCCCGCGGCCCAGCCGGCGAGGACGCCGGCGTTCCGAAAAATTGTTGCGATGTCGAGGATCAGGGCCACGTGGCCATTGCCGAGGATCGTGGAACCAGCGATGCCGGGAACTCCGGCGAAGTAGTTGCCGAGGGGTTTGATGACGGCCTGCGAGGCGCCGAAGAGCTCGTCGACGACGAGGCCGATGCGCGCGCCGTCGTGCTGGACGACGAGCACGTGCTCGCGTCCATTCGATGGAGGACAGGCACTCTTGCCTGTCGTCGGGTGGGGGGACAGGCAAGAGTGCCTGTCCTCCATGAAGAACCGCACCCGCAGGTACGGCACGATCTCGCCGCGCAGCAGCAGCACGCCTGTGGCGGCGTCGCGCGCCTCGCCGGCCGGCAGCTCGACGCACTCGACGACGCTCTCCATCGGCACGATCCACGTCTCCCCGCCGGCGGCGACGCCGAAGCCTTCGATGACGGCGAGCGTGAGCGGCAGGCGGATCGTGAACGTCGTCCCGACGCCTTCGTTCGACTCGATCGAGATCGTGCCGCGCAGCGCCTCGATGCCGCGGCGCACGACGTCCATGCCCACGCCGCGGCCGGAGAGGTCGGTGACTTCCTTCGCGGTCGTGAATCCCGGCTCGAAGATGACGGTGTCGTCGGCGCCGATGGCGGCGCGGTCGAGACCGCGCCCGTCGTCGGAGACGCGGATGATGATCGTCCCGGCCTCGTGCCTGGCCGCGAGCGTGATGTGGCCGACCGGCGATTTCCCGCTGGCCACGCGCTCCTTCGACGGCTCGATGCCGTGATCGATGGCGTTACGGATCATGTGCGTGATCGGGTCGCGCAGTAGCTCCACGGCGCTGGTGTCGATCTCGACGTCGTCGCCGATCGTGGTGAGCCGGGCGTTCTTGCCGTGGATGGCCGCGGTGTCGCGCACGGTGCGCGCGTACTGCCGGAACATCGGGCCCACCGGCACCATCCGCGCGCGCATGATCAGCTCCTGCAGCTCGGCCTGGAGCTGATCGATCTGGCGCTCCGTTTCGATCAGTTCGTCGAGCGCGCCGGCGCTCAGCATCTGCTGCACCCGTCCCCGCGCGATGGAGATCTCGCCCGCCAGGTCGAGCATGCGGTTCAGTTTCTCGGCGCGGACGCGGATGTGCTGGTTGACCGGGGCGGGCGCGGCGAGCTCCTCCCCCTCGAGTAGGCGGCGGAACGTGTCGACGCCGCTGAGCAGCGAGGCGATGACCGAGGCGTCGACGACGTCGAGATGCTCCAGCCGCTCCTCGTACGTGTGCGCGAACGCCGCCAGCGCCTGCCGGCCGACGATGGAGGCGTTCCCCTTCAGCGTGTGCGCGCGGCGCAGCAGCTCGCCCCGCACCTCGGCGTCGTCCGGCGCGTCTTCGAGCGCGAGCAGTCCCGCCTCCAGCGCGGCGATGTCGTCGGCCGCCTCCATGGCGAACGTGGCCTCGAGGTCGTCGAGAGTCAGATCGATGTCAGCCATGTCGTCCCCTCGTCGGTGTGAAAGATCAGCTTCCGCCCGCGGTTGCCGCCGACGTCGGTCTGCACGATCTCGATGCCGCGGCGTTTCAGGAAGTCGATCGCGACGTCGGCGTTTTTCTGGCCGAGATGCGCGGAGGACTGCATCTCCGCGAACATGCACGCGCCGCCGAAGACCTTCGCGCGCAGCAGCGGCAGGCGCGCGCCGGCGCCGCGCATCTTCTCGAGGAGCTGTTCCATCGCCGCGGGGCCGAAGCGCGGGCCGGCGCTCCCCATCGGCAGCATGAAATGGTTCATCCCGCCGATGCCGCGCTGCGGCTCCCACAGGCAGACGGCGATGCACGACCCGAGGATCGTGGTGACCGCGGCCGGCAGCACCGACACGACTAACTGTCCGGGCTGCAGGTAGCGCCGCTCGCGCACGGGCAGCGGCTGTGCGAGCGCGTTCACTGCGCGAGCTCCGCGCAGCGCTCGGCCAGCCGCGTGCAGTAAAGCGCGGAGGCGGCGTGCGAGCCGAGGAGGTCGAAGAGCTCGAAGTCGACCGGCTCGAGCGCCGGCTTCTGCTGCAGCAGGCGGAAGATGCCGATCACGCCCACGACCTTGTCGTCGAGCTTGAGAGGGATGCAGGCGGTGAGGTGCTCCTCGCGTCCGAACGGCTGCACCAGCGCCTCGGAAATGACGAAGCGTTCGCCGCTATGCGCGACCATGCCGACAACGCCGCTGCCGATCGGCACGCCGGCCCACTCCCGCGCGTTGATGCCGAACGAGCCGGCCAGCGAGAGCGCGCCCACCTCCTCCTCGAGCTCCCAGATGGCCAGCTCCTCGGAGCCGATCAGGTTGATGACGATCTCCTGGATCGCGGCGATGACGCGCTCGCGGTCGAGCGTGCCGTTCAACTGATAGCTGGCCACGTAGAGATTGGCGAGGTTGGTGTTCTGCTGCTCGACCTCGAGGTAGCGCTCGGCGAAGTCACGGTTGCGGCTCTCCAGCTCCGCGCGCGTCGTGTTCAGCGCGGAGTCGAGCTCCGCCACGAGCCTGCCGAGTCGCTCGTTCTCTTCGAGCAGCGCCTGCACGTACTCGCGGTTGTCGGCGGCGATCTTTTCGAGGAATTCGCTGCGCTTCATCAGTTCACCCCCAGGCCGAGGATGTGATTCAGCTTCGTCAGCAGCTCGATGCCGTTGATCGGCTTGGTGACGTAGTCGGTGCAGCCGTTGCGGAAGGCCGTCTCGACGTTCGCTTCCTCGCCGCGCGTCGTCACCATGACGATGGGGATGTGCGCGGTCTCGGGCTGCTGGCGGATGGCGGCGCAGGCGGCCAGGCCGTCGAGGTTCGGCATGACCACGTCGAGCAGCACGATGTCGGGCTGTTCGCTCTTGGCCTTCTCGATGGCCTCGCGCCCGTCGCGCGCCGTGACGACGCTGAACGGCCCCTTGGCCAGGATCATCTTTTCCATCATCAGAACGGTCGTGGAGTCGTCGACGAGGAGTACTTTCTTTCTCATGCGCAGTGTCCTTTCGTGCGAGTGAAGAAGGGGCTGCGGGCGAGCTCCTTGGGGGGAGTGCTGCGCGCGAACAGCCAGCCTTGAACGGTGTCGATGCCGGCGGCGAGGAGCGTGTCGAGGTCGGCGGCGGTCTCCACGCCCTCGGCGATGGGAAGAGAGCCGCAGGAGCGGCCGAGCGTGGCGATCGACTCGAGGACGCCACGCCGCCAGCGGTCGCCGCTGCAGCCGAGAACGACGTGGCGGTCGATCTTCAGATGATCGGGATGGCAGTCGACGATCATCTGGTAATTCGAGGCGCCGACGCCGAGGTCGTCGACGGCGATGCGCACGCCGGCGTTGCGCAGGAGCTCCAGCGTGGCCAGGAACGTCTCGATGGCCCACGGCGCGCGGTACTCCAGCACCTCGAACATGAGCTGGTTGGGCGCGATCCCGAATGCCGTCGCCGCGGAGAGCACGCGGTCCCTGAAGTGGTCGACGCTGGCCAGCGTCGCGCCGTGGACGTTGATCGACAGAAGCGGCCGCGCCGGAAGGAGGGTGTACGCCTCGAACGCCTCGGTGATGCAAATGAGGTCGATGTCGCTCTCCACGCCTTTGCGCCGCGCGTATTCGAAGAGCACTTCCGGCCGCTCCATGCTCGTTCCTGCCGGGCCGCGCGCGAGCGCTTCCACGGCGTAGAGCTCGACGCCGTCCGGCCGGACTCTGACGATCGGCTGGAACTCGATGCGGATGGCGCCCGGTCCCTGAATGCGCTCCAGGACGCGCTTCATGGCTGCGCTCCGAGGAGCTCTTCGGCCACGCGGGCGAGGTCGGGGAGAGACTGCGGCTTGGCCAGGACGGCGCGCGCGCCGCGGCGCCGGGCCTCGCGCTCGACCGCCGGCGTGCCGAATGCGGTGAGCAGGATGGCCTGCGTCCGCGGCGATGTCGCGCGGACGAAGCGGAGGATCTCCAGCCCTTCCGTGCCGCCGCCGGCGCTGAGCGAAAGGTCGGCGATGACGAGGTCGTAGCGCGTGTGGACGACGAGCGCCTCGGCCTCTTCGAGCTCGCTGGCCGCGTCGACGCGCCAGCGGAGCTTCGCGAAGTAGCGTTTCAGCGCGAACAGGATGGTTTCTTCGTTGTCGATGATGAGGAGCTGCTTCATGGCGGGCAGCCCTAGAGCAACCGGACTGCCATTGGTGCCAAGCGGCGAAGTGCCTTGAATGTAACCGGTTACAGGACGTAACCGAATATTTGCCGGATGGGTTGTTCTAACTCTAGTACGTCAATTTCTAATTTTAGAAATCTCGATTCCGAATTTGCGGGCTTTGTAATACACCGCGCTGCGGGAAATGCCGAGGCGCGCCGCCACGTGGTCGATCTGCCCTTTTTCCTCGCGCAGGACCTGCTCGATGTAGTCGCGCTCCACCTCGTCGAGCGTGCCGCCACGGCGCACGGCGTTATCGGCGGCGGCGGGTGCCGGCTCGCTCGGCATGATGATGCTGGCGACGTCGAGCTCCGTGCCGTGGCTGCGCAGCAGGGCGCGCTCGAGGACGTTGCGCAGCTCGCGGATGTTGCCGGGCCAGTCGTAGTTGCAGAGCACGCGCTCGGCCTCGCGCGCGATCGTCAGGCGCGGCTGGCCGAGGTCGCGCGCCAACCGTTCGAGGATGCTCGCGGCGAGCAGCGGGATGTCGTCGCGCCGCTCGCGCAGCGGCGGGACGAAGAGCTCCAGAGTGCTGATGCGGTAGTAAAGGTCCTGGCGGAAGCGGTTCTCCTCCACGAGCGCGCGGAAGTCGCGGTGCGTGGCGGCGATGAGGCGCACGTCGACGGTGCGGTCCTTCACATCGCCGAGGCGGCGGAAGCGCTTCTCCTCGAGCACCTTCAGCAGGCTGGCCTGCACCTGCGTGTCCATGTCGCCGATCTCGTCGAGGAACACCGTGCCGCGATGCGCGACTTCGAGCAGTCCCTGCTTCGTCGCCGTGGCGCCGGTGAACGCGCCCTTCTCGTGGCCGAAGAGCTCCGTCTCCAGGAACTCGCGGGAGATGCCGGCGCAATTGAGATCGACGAAGGCCTCACCGGCGCGGCGGCCGCGGTCGTGGATCCAGCGCGCCAGCACGGTCTTGCCGGTGCCGGTCTCGCCGTGAATGAGGATCGGGCTATCGGTGCGTAGGACGGCCTCGGCCTTCGCGCGCAGCTCGGCGATCGCGCCGCTCTTGCCGAGGAACGGATCGACCCTGCGCCCCTCGGACGTCTGCGCGCCGGCCATGACCTGCTTCCGGTTGCGCTGATGCTCGATGGTGCGCCGGATGACGACGAGCAGCGCATCGAGCTCCACCGGCTTCGTGAAGAACTGCTCGGCGCCGAGCTTCACGGCCTCGACGGCGGTGTCGATCGACGCGTACGCGGTTAGCACGATCAGCGCGGACTCGTCGACGGCGCGGAAGTCGGGGATCAGATCGAGGGCCGTGCCGTCGGGGAGCCGGAAGTCGAGGACGGTGACGTCAGGGCGGAAGGCCCGAAACTTGACGCGGGCGGAGGCGCAGTCGTCGGCCTCGTCGACGTCGAACCCGTGAGATTTCAAAAAACGTCGTATCCCAAAGCGCGGTCCAGGTTCATCATCGACGAGCAACACTCGGTTTCTGAGCATGGAGACATTCCGGTCCGGACGGTCACTCCACAGTGTAATGGGCCTCTGTGCCGCTGTGCTCGCCGCGTTTCTCGCCGCCGCCCCGCCGCCGGCGCCGATGACCTACATCTACGACGCCCCGGAGTCGTCGCTCGACGTCCGCTACCTCTATCACTGGGAGATCCTGCGCACCGCGCTTGAGAAGACGACGGCGAAGTGGGGGCCGTTCCGCATGGTGCCGTCGGAGCGGATGACCGAGCAGCGCCAGACGTTCGAGCTGATGCACCACACCGGCAAGCTGACGGTGATGTACCTCAGTACGACTCCCGACTTCGAGCGCAACCTTGTGCCGATTCACATCCCGGTCGACAAGAACCTCGGCGGCTACTGCGTGTTCCTCATCCGCAAGGGCGAGCAGCCGCGCTTCGACAACGTGGCTTCGCTCGACGACCTCCGTAAGTTCAGCTACGGCCTCGGCCTCGGCTGGATCGACGTCGGCATCCTCCGCGCGAACCGCTTCAACGTCGTCACCGGCTCCGACTACGACGGACTCTTCGACATGCTCGTCAACAAGCGCTTCGATATTTTTCTCCGCGCCGCCGTCGAGGTGCTCGACGAATACGACCAGCGCAAGGCGCGGCTGCCGGAGCTCGACATCGAGAAGAACATCGTCTTCTACTATCCGCTGCCGATGTATTTCTGGTTCCCGAAGACGGACGAGGGCCGCCGCCTGGCTGCGCGCGCCGAGGAGGGGATGCGGATGATGATCGCCGACGGCACGTACGACCGCATCTTCGACAAATACCAGCGATGGAAGATCGAGCGGCTGCGGCTGAAGGAGCGCCGGATCTTCAGGATCGACAACCCATTCGTCGGGCCGGAGACGCCGTTCGCCGACAAGCGGCTCTGGTTCGATCCGAAAACGTATAAATGACGCCGCGCCGCAATCGGACCTCGCTCGCCAAGTTCGTGGCCGCCACGCTGGTGACGGTGACGACGCTGATGCTCGTGGCGTTCGGCATCTACGTGTACCGCAGGGTGTCGACGCGGCAGTACTCGTTTCTCAGAGCCTCGTCGAACGTGCAGGCGAACGGTCTGGCCGAGGCGCTGGCCGTGCCGGTCTGGAACATCGACCGGCCGGTGATCGGCAAAGTGCTCGACGCCATGGCCGAGCCGGCGTCGATCTGGGGCGTCAGCGTGACCGCGGGCGACGATACGATCGGACGCCGGCGCGACACGCATGACAAGCTCGTGCCGTGGGACGGCGTGACCTTTCCTCCCGGGTTGTGGCGATACCAGCGGCAGATCCTCTACAAGGAGACGCCGATCGGCGTCGTCGATCTCTACGTCACGCCGAAGTACGTCGAGGAGGACCTGCGCCGGGTGATGATCGAGATCGTCGTCGTCATTCTGGCCATCGACCTGCTGATCATCGTCTCCGTCTACCTGCTGCTGTGGCGCTCGGTGGTGCGGCCGACGACGGAGCTGGAGCGCTACGCGAAGGCGGTGAGCGCCGGTGGGCACCGGCCGGCCGCGGCGATCGGCGCCGGCTCGGCGGCGGAGCTGGAGAGTCTCCGCTCGTCGATCGAGTCGATGGTGAATCTGCTGGAGCTGCGCGAGGAGCGCTTCCGCTCGATCTTCGAGTCGGCGAACGACGCGATCTTCATCCTCGACCACGAGAGCGGCGCGATCCTCGACGTGAACGCGCGTCTGTACGACCTCTTCGGCTACACGCCCGAGGAGCTCGACGACCTCGACCTCGGCGTGCTCAGCGCCGGCGCGCCGCCGTACGCGTTCGCCGACGCCCTCGCGGCGGTCCGCAACCTCCGCCCCGGCGACCGCCAGATCATGGAGTGGCGCGCCCGGCACAAGGACGGACACCTGTTCTGGGTCGAGGTCAGCCTGCGCGCGGCGACGATCGGCAACGCGCTCTGCGTGGTGTCGGTGGTCCGCGACATCGACGGGCGCAAGACGATGGAGGAGCGGCTGCGCCGCAGCGAGACGATGTCGGCGATGGGAAATCTCGTGGCCGGCGTGGCCCACGAGGTGCGCAACCCGCTGTTCGGCATCGCCGCGACGGTCGACGCGTTCGAGGCGGAGTTCGGCGGCGGCGAGGCCGTGAGCGAATACCTGGCCACGCTGCACAACGACGTGTCGCGCCTTACGCGCCTGATGAACGATCTGCTCGACTACGGCCGCCCGCAGCAGCTCGAGCGGCGGATGCAGTCGATCCGCCCGGTGGTGGCGGAGGCGGTCCGCGTCTGCGCGCCGCGGGCGAAGGAGCGGCGGATCGAGATCCGCGAGGAGATCGCCGCGGAGCTGCCGAACGTGTCGATCAACGCCGAGCGGATGCTGCAGGTGCTGAAGAACGTGGTGGAGAACGCGGTGGAGTTCTCGAACGCCGGCGAGGCGGTGACGCTGCGCGTGCGCCGCGACGACAACGGCGCCTCCGCGCTGGTCTGCACGGTGGCCGACCACGGCCCCGGCTTCCGCCACGAGGACCTCCCGCATCTGTTCGAGCCGTTCTTCACGCGCCGCGCCGGCGGCAGCGGCCTCGGACTGGCGATCGTGCAGAAGATCGTCGGGGAACACGGCGGGACGATCGCCGCGCGCAACGCGCCGGGCGGCGGCGGGGTGGTGGAGATCCGGCTGCCGGTTACTTCGTCCCCAACACGAACTGGTTCCCCTCCGAGTCCTTGAAGATGGCGGAAGTGCCCCACGACTCGGCCTTCGGCTCCTGCACGAACTCGACGCCGCGCGCCTTCAGCTCCTCGTAGGTTTTCTGCACGTTGTCGCACTGATACGACATGGGGATGAACGTGCCGATGCGGTCTTCCTGGCCGGGCGGCGTGAAGAGGACGACGCCGGTCTCGCCGCGGCCGACCTTCATCTCGATCCAGCGCTGGTTGGGGCCGAAGTGCTGGTCGGTGGTGACCTTGAAGCCCATTTTCTGCGTGTAGAACTCGACGGCGCGATCGGTGTCGCGGACCGGGATGCTGATGAATTTTACGTTCGTAATCATGGGCAGCAATGTAGGAAGGGAGCGGCGGTTTGTCCACGGTCTTCTTTGCTGCTATAGTAATCGCTACTATAGTGGTTATCGACGACTACATCCTCGACGTCCTGATGCGCGACCTGGTCGGGCACGACCACGCGCCGTCCGCCTTCGTCGTCTATTGCTTCTTCTGGCGGGCCACTGCGGGGACGCGGCCGCGCCACGTGCGCATTAGCCACAGCGGCATCGCCGGCGAGACGGGGCTGTCGAAGAGCGCCGTGCAGTCGGCGCTGCGGCGTCTGAACCGGCGGCGCCTCATCCGCTCGGAGCGCGAGACGCCGACGGCGACGCCCGTGCATTTTTTGCTGCGGCCGTGGATCAAGCGATGACGGCGAAGTAGTGCCGGCGTCCCGCCGGCCGGCGAGGTCGCCGGCACTACTTCGCCACGCCGCGGTACAGGTAGGCGATCCCGAACGTCAGCGCGCGGAACTCGATCTCGGCGAAGCGGCCGCTGCTCTGCATCAAGGCACGAACGACGCGCGGTCCGGAGCGCCGGCGTCCTCGCCGGCTGGCTGCGCGCCGTCCCGGCGCGAGCGGGCGGCGGGACGCCGCCGGGCCGGCCGGCGGGACGCCGGCGCTCCGCTAGGCGGCCACGCCGCGGTACAGGTAGGCGATCCCGAACGTCAGCGCGCGGAACTCGATCTCGGCGAACTTCCCGCTGCTCCGCATCAACTGCACGAACGCCTCGCCGCACGGGAAGTCGGCCGACGACGCCTCGAGGTACTCGTACGCGCCGCGCTGCCCGGTGAGGGCGCCGCCCACCCGCGGGAGGGCGTGGCGGCGGTACGTGTCGTAGAGCGCGCGAAACATTGGGTTCTCCGGCGAGCCGAGCTCCAGCACCATCACCCGCCCGCCCGGCCGCACGACGCGCGCCATCTCGGCGAGGCCTTTGGCGGGGTCGTCGACGTTGCGGATGCCGAAGGCGATCGACGCGACGTCGAACGATGCGTCGTCGTACGGCAGCGCCGTGACGTCGGCGAGGCGGAACTCGATGTCGGGCGCTTTCGTCCGCGCGATCGCCAGCATTTCGGGGACGAAGTCGGTGGCCACGACACGCGCGCCGCTCTTGCGGAAGGCGATGGCCAGGTCGCCCGTGCCCGTCGCGCAGTCGAGCACCGCGTCGCCCGCGCCCGCGCCCGACCAGCGCACGGCCCGGCGCCGCCAGCGGTGATGCACGCCGGCGGAGAGCACCTGATTGGCGCGGTCATAGCGCCCCGAGATCGACGCGAACATCGAGCGGATGCGCTGCGGGTCGGGTCCGGCGTGCGGCACGGCGGCGCAGCATACAAAAAAAGCCCGAGGCTCGCGCCCCGGGCTTCTCCCCCCCACTCCGCCTCGGCTTACCGGCGCTCGAGACGTGCGACGCCGAACACGCCGCCGCGAATCCACTGGCCGCGCAGCTCGACGAAGTCGCCGCGGCGCAGGTCGCGCATCTCGGAGCGGCCGTAGCGGTCGCCGCCGAGGTCGGCCACGATGATGCGGCCGTCGCGGTCGTCGCGGATGCGCAGCGTGGCGTCGCGGTAGTCGACGCGCTCGACTACGCCGCGGACGAATCCGCCGTCGTAGCCGTAGCCGCTGTTGTAGCCGTAGTTGTCACCGGGCCAGCTCACCGCGTCGACGTAAATCGAGCCGCCGCGGAAGACGCCGCCCAGGCCGATGGAGATGCCGGCGCGCAGCTGGCGCCCGCGGAAGCTCGACTCCGGCACCCAGAACGAGTGCTCGTTGCCTTCGATGCGGACGCGATAGCCGTCGCGCTCGTGGCTGAACGAGCTGACCTTGCCCGACAGGTTCACGCGCTCGTTCTCGCGATAGCTGTTGTTGCTGTGGTTGTCGCGCGATTGGTTGCCGTTGTCGTAGCCGCGCGTGTCACGCGAGTCCTGCGAGTTGCGGTAGTTGCCGTTGTCTCGCTGGGTCTGCTGCTGCCGGTTCTGATCGCCGTTGTTTCGGTTCCAGTCGCCGCGCGACTGCGCGACCGCCGGCGTGGCCAGGAGCAGTGCGACCGCGCCCGCTCCCGCCGCCTTCGTTGCCCACTTTGCCATTGTCGTTTTCATCGTTGTCTCCTTCGATACGCACACAGAGACAACGCGGCGGCGGCGGTTCTTTCGGGAAAATCACGAACTGCACGCGCGTGTCATGAACTGCACGTTCAGGCCACGCCGAGGCGTTTTTCGAGCGCCTCCCGCCGCCCGCGGCTGACGCTCAGCTCCGTCCCATCCTTGAGGCGGACAGCGTAGTCGCCGCCGGGGCTGCGCAGCAGCGTGTCGATGCGGCTGAGGCGGACGATCACCGAGCGGTGCACGCGCATGAACACCTTCGGGTCGAGGCGCTCGGCCAGCGTTTGCATCCGCTCGCGCACGGCGAACGTGCGGCCGCCGCCGTGCAGCTCGGCGTAGGGGCCGCTGGCGGTGATGTAATCGATGAGCTTGACCGGCACGACGCGCGTCTGGCCGCGCTGCTCGACCGTGATCCGGTCGAGGTACTCGCGCTTCTCCCCCTCGTCCGCCGCCTGCAGCAGCGCGCCGAACTTCTGGGTCAGCCGTTCCACGTCGTCCATCTCCACCGCCCGCCGCGCCCGGCGAAAAGCCTCGGAGAAGCGCTCGTCGTCAAACGGCTTGACGAGGTAGTCGACGGCGGCGACGTCGAAGGCCTTGAGCGCGTAGCGGTCGAAGGCGGTCACGAAGATCGTCGCCGGCATCTCCTCGGGGCCGACCGTGTCGACGACGTCGAGCCCCGTCGCGCCCGGCATCTGCACGTCGAGAAAAACGACGTCGGGCTTCAGCTCGCGGATCTTCTCGATCGCTTCGAGCCCATCCGTGGCCGTGCCGGCCACCTCCACATTCTCTTCGTGCGCGAGGCGATCCTCGACGTGCTGCCGCGCCAGCGGCTCGTCGTCGGCGATCAGCACCCGCAGGGCTCGCTTAAGCATGCGTGCGATACGGCAGGACGATCTCGGCGATCGCGCCGCCTCCCTCCGCGTCGCGCAGCGCGAACGACGCCGTGCCGCCGTAGTGCTGTTCGAGCCGCGCGCGCGTATTGCCGAGGCCGACGCCGGCGGGCGACTCGCTCACGCCGGGACCGTGGTCGCGCACGCTGATGACGACGCGGTCGCCGTCGCGGCGCGAGGCGATCTCGAGCACGCCGGTCTGGCCGTGCTCGAGCGCGTTCTCGACGAGCGGCTGCAGGATGAAATGCGGCACGAGCGCGTCGAGCGTCTCCTCGCCGATGCGCCGCTCCGTGCGCAGGCGTCCCTGAAAACGGATCTCCATGATTTCAATGTAGCGGTCGAGCAGCGCGAGCTCCTCGCGCAGCGGCACCTCGTCCGCGGCGCGCGAATCGATCGTCCGCCGCAGCAGCTCGCTGAGGCGCGCGATCATCTTGCGGACGCCCGCGGGATCGCGGTCGACCATCGCCGAGACCGCGTGCAGCGTGTTGAAAAGGAAGTGCGGGTTGATCTGCATCCGCAGCGCGTCGAGCCGCGCCTCGGCGAGCTGGGCCTGCAGGCGCGCGCTCCGCTCGGCCTGCTCGCGGTCGCGGAGGAAGTAGACGCGCGCGTAGCCGGCCGCGACGATGGCGAAGTAGTAGAGCATTTCGTTCACGAAGCGGAAGCCGAGGATGTCGCGGACGAGCGGCGTGTGCGGGCGGGGGCGCGGCGGCGGCGGGAGGAGGAGCGGGCGGATGACGTCGATCGCGGAGTAGACGGCGATCGAGACGACGACGCCGAGGGCGATGAGCAGCGCCACGCGGCTGAGCTTCACGCGCGAAGTCAGGCGGAAGATCGGCGGCGTCAGCGCCGCCCAGATCCACGCGCCGATGAACTCGAGCGCGATCGGTCCGGCCGGCGACATCATCCGAAAGCCGAATCCGCGCGGGTCGAGCAGGCGGTTCACCGAAGAGAGGACCGCCAGGAACGTCCAGAACGCGAAGATCAGCACGAGCTCGCGCGCACTGAGCTTTTCGTGAGGGTTGGCGCTCATCGGGTGCATTTCATAACAGGTGCGTGCCACTCATGACAAAAATGAAACGGCTGCATGCCCACGCTCGTTGAGCGAGGCATGAACAAAAAACGATCTCTCATCGCCGTCATCGTCATCGCGGTTCTCGCCGCGGCCGGCGTGCTCGTGCATCGCGTCGCGTACGCGAAAGAGACGCCGGCGTACCGTTTCGCCACGGTCCAGCGCGGCAACATTCAGTCCACCGTCTCCGCGACCGGGACGCTGAACGCGGTCACGACCGTCAGCGTCGGCACGCAGGTCTCGGGGCAGGTCTCGCAGCTCCTGGCCGACTTCAACGACCACGTCAAGAAGGGCGAGCTGCTGGCGCGCATCGATCCGACGCTCGCGCTGCAGGCCGTCAGCGACGCGCAGGCGAATGTCGAGAAGGCGCAGGCCGAGGCGCTGTACGCGTCGCGCGACTACAGCCGCAATCGCGAGCTGACCAACGACGGCCTCGTCGCCAAGAGCGCGTTCGAGCAGTCGCAGTCGTCGATGCAGGTCGCCGACGCCGGCGTGAAGTCGGCGCGCATCGCTCTCGACCGGGCGCGGCAGAATCTCGCCTACACGAACATCTACGCGCCCATCGACGGCGTCGTCGTCGAGCGCAACGTGCAGCAGGGGCAGACCGTGGCCGCGTCGCTGTCGGCGCCGCAGCTCTTCCTCATCGCCAACGACCTCTCGCAGATGCAGATCCTCGCGCAGGTCGGCGAGAGCGACATCGCCCAGATCAAGGAAGGGCAGCCGGTCGAGTTCACCGTGCAGGCGCTGGCGGGGCAGACGTTCAAGGGCATCGTCAAGCAGGTGCGCCTGCAGTCGGCCACGACCGACAACGTCGTCAACTACACCGTCGTCGTCTCCGTCGACAACCCGCAAGGGAAGCTGCTGCCCGGCATGACCGCTCGCGTCAACTTCCTGACCAAGGCCGCGGAGAACGTCCTCGAAGTGCCGAACGCGGCGCTGCGGTACAAACCGACCGACGCGCAGCTCGCCGAGCTAAAGGCGAATGCGACGGCGACGAGCACCGCGACTGCGACGACCACCGCCACGACCACGGCCCGCGATCGCAGCGCCTCGCGCTCTCGGAACGGTGGCAACGGCGGCAGCTTCGGCACGCTGTACTACCTCGACGCCAACGGCAAGCTCGCCATGACGCACGTCCGCACCGGCGTCACCGACGGCACGACCACCGAGGTGCGCGGCAGGGACCTCAAGGAAGGCATGAAGGTCATCGCCGGCACGCTCAGCGCCACGCAGAACGCGCAGACGTCGACCAGCGCCACGCCGTTCGGCGCGAACCAGCAGGGCGGGCAGCGCGGCCCGCGGGGAGGCTTCTGATGAGCGTCATCAATACCGAGAACCTCGTGAAGACCTACGTCAGCGGCACGAATGAAGTCCACGCGCTGCGCGGCATCAACCTGCAGATCGAGAAGGGAGAGCTCGTGGCCATCATGGGCACCTCCGGCTCGGGCAAGTCGACGCTGATGAACCTTCTGGGCTGCCTCGACGTGCCGACCTCGGGCTCGTACCAGCTCGACGACGTGCGCGTCGAGGGGCTCGACCGCAACGCCTTGGCGGCGATCCGCAATCAGAAGATCGGCTTCGTCTTCCAGGGCTTCAACCTCCTGCCGCGCACCAGCGCGCTGGAGAACGTCGAGCTGCCGATGCTCTACGACAGGAGTGGCAAAAAGCGCGACACGAAGGCGCTCGCCGCCTCGGCGCTCGAGCGCGTCGGCCTCGGCAACCGCGCCGAGCACCAGCCGAGCGAGCTCTCCGGCGGCCAGCAGCAGCGCGTCGCCATCGCCCGCGCGCTCGTCACCGAGCCGGCGCTCATCCTCGCGGACGAGCCGACCGGCAACCTCGACACGCGCACGTCGATGGAAGTCATGGCCTTGTTTCAGGAGCTCAACGAGCAGGGCATCACCATCGTCCTCGTCACGCACGAGCCGGACATCGCCGTCTACGCCAAGCGCATCGTCGAGGTGCGCGACGGCCGCATCCGCCGCGACGAGCCGGTGAAGAACCGCCGCATCGCCGCGCGCGACCTGGCGGCGTACCACGAAGAGGAGGCAGCATGAAGACCAAGACGCTAGTCCGCGTGGCGACGCAGAGCATCCAGAAGAACAAGATGCGCGCGGCGCTGACGATGCTCGGCATCATCATCGGCGTGGCCGCGGTCATCGTGATGGTGGCGGTCGGCTACGGCGCGCGCACGCGCATCCGCGAGCAGATCAACAACCTCGGCACGAACATGATCGTGATCACGCCCGGCGCCGCGCAGTCGAGCGGCGTGAGCCAGGGCGCGCAGGCGTTCCCGAACCTGAGCATCAAGGACGTCGACAAGATCCGCGGCGAGTCGCAGCTCGTCTCCGCCGTGTCGCCCGTCATCGTCAGCCGCGCCGTTCTCATCGGCCCGTCGGGCAACTGGCGGACGCAGATCAACGGCGTCGACGTCGACTACCAGACCATCCGCGACTGGCAGACGTCGACGGGCGACTTCTTCTCTTCCGACGACGTCCGCTCGAACCGCAAAGTGATCGTGCTCGGTAACACCGTCGCGCAGAACCTCTTTCCGAATCAGGACCCGACCGGCGCGGAGATCCAGATCCGCAACTCTGTCTACAAGGTCGCGGGTGTGCTAGCGACCAAGGGGCAGAGCGCGAGCGGCACCGACGCGGACGACGTGGTGCTGATGCCGTACACGACGGCGTCGACGACGCTGTCGGGCCGCACGTTCATCCCGCAGATCCTGGCCAGCACGTCGAACGAGTCCGACATCCCGGCGGCGCAGGACGAGATCCGCACGCTGCTGCGCGAGTCGCACAAGATCCAGGGCGACGACGACTTCACGGTGAAGAACCAGGCCGACCTCGCCGCGGCGGCGGAGAGCTCGACGAAGGTGATGACGCTGCTGCTTGCCGCGATCGCCTCGATCTCACTGCTCGTCGGCGGCATCGGCATCATGAACATCATGCTCGTGTCGGTGACGGAGCGGACGCGCGAGATCGGCATCCGCATGGCCATCGGCGCGCGCGGCGGCGACGTGCTGACGCAGTTCCTCGTCGAGAGCGTGGTGATGGGGATCGCCGGCGGCCTGATCGGCCTGATCATCGGCGTGGCCGGCGCGAAGATCCTCGGCCACTTCACCGGCTGGGAGACGGCCATCTCCCCGGTCATGATGCTGATCTCGGTCGGCTTCTCCGGCGCCGTCGGCGTGTTCTTCGGCTTCTATCCCGCGCGAAAAGCCGCGGCGCTCAACCCTATTGAAGCCCTACGCTACGAATAGAAATGGAGGACAGGCACTCCTGCCTGTCCCCCTTTTCGTTGTTAGTAAACCACCCGATCCGCCTGGAACGTCTCGCGGTTCTCCCACGAGCCGAGGATGTTGATGTGGTCGCCCGGCTGCGCGCGCCAAACGTTGACGGAGCGCTTCTCGTCCATCTTGCGGACGTCGATCTTCATCGGCAGACCGCTCGCGTCGTCACGAACTTCGAGGTAGCCGTAGTGCTGATGGGGACGGATGACCGTCGCGCTCAGCCAGCCGCTCTGGCCGTACGGCACGCCCTGGTACGACGGATCGCGCGCGTACGCCGGCGTGCCGGACCACGCGATGTAGTCGGTGTTGACCGTGTCGCCGGTGATGACGCCGCCGAGGCGGACCTGGTCGCCGACGCGGATGTCGCGGTTCTGCACCATCGACACCGGCACGTAATAGCTGTACGCGCCGTGGTTGAGGGTGACCTGATACTGATCGCCCACGCGCGTCAGGTTGGTGATCGTGCCCTGCGTGGAGATGCGGTCGGCGCGGTAGGCCGGCAGCGCGAACACGCTCGTAGCGAGCAGAAGCGCCACGGCCGCCACGAAGACGAACTTACTGTTCTGTCTGTTCATCGAATTCCTCCTTTCGAACCATTCACTGCTGCAAATAACAATCGCAAAGAGGTTGCCAGCCGCGCCGCTCAGCAGTGGCGCGCGGAACTCGGCACTACAATCTGCCGCGGTGCGCGACTTCGCCTTCCTGCAGACCGCTCCCGAGCGCGTCTTCATCGGCTGGGGGCCATTCGAGCAGTTGCCGTTCCGGCGGCCCGACCGTCCCGCGTTCTTCGTCAGCGACTTTTTTCTCGACGATCCGCATCCGTGGCGGCATCCGGCCACGTGGGAAGAAATCGCACTCGACGAGCTCGCCGCGCGCTTTCCGGACGCCGCGCCGCCGCGGGTCGAGTGGGAGCCGCCGCCGGTCGAGGAGTTCGAGCGGACGTTCGAGTCGGCGCGCGCGGCCATCGAGCGCGGCGACTTCAAGAAGATCGTCCCCATCCTCTTCGAGAACGGACGGCTCGGACGCGGCGAGCATTGGCGCTGGTTCTTCGAGCGCCTGGCCGTGCTCCCGCCCGGCATGTGGGCGTACGGCTACTCGTATCAAAACCACGGCCTCGCCGGCGCCACGCCGGAGATGCTGTTTCAGGCGGAGGCGCACGGGTATCGGACGATGGCGCTGGCGGGGACGCGGCCGGTCGCGCGCGCGGACGAGCTGCTGCGCGATGCGAAGGAACTGCGCGAGCACCGCATGGTCGTCGACGACATCGTGCGCCGCCTCGCGCCGTTCGGGAACATCGAGGTCGGGCCGCTCGGCACGCTGCGCCTGCCGAAGATCGCGCACCTCATGACGCCGATCTTCTTCGCCGAGTCGACGCCGGAAAAGATGTCGTTCGCGGAGATGGTGCGGCGCCTCCACCCGACCGCGGCCCTCGGCGCGTCGCCGCGCAACCAGGCCGCCGAGCGCTGGCTGCGCGAGGCCGACCGCGGCGTGAAGCGGCGGACGTTCGGCGCGCCGTTCGGTCTCGAGCGCGAGGACCGCAGCGCCCTCGCCGTCGTGGCCATCCGCAACGTGCAGTGGCAGGGGGAGCACGTGCGCGTCGGCTCCGGCGCGGGGCTCATCGCCGAGTCGCGCGTCGACCGCGAGCTCGACGAGCTGCGCGACAAGCGCGAGCAGGTCAAGGCGCTGTTTGGACTGGAGTCCGTCGGCGCCGGCGTCTTGCATGACCAACGTTGAGCGCGCCCGCCGGGCGATCGCGGACGCGCGGGCGCGCGGCGCCGTCGACTTCTGCGTCTGCAGCGGCTCGCGCAACGCGCCGCTGCTCGCGGTGCTGCCGTCGACGCCCGGCATCCGCGTCTGGTCGTTCGTCGACGAGCGCTCCGCGGCGTTCTTCGCCCTCGGCCGCGCGAAGCTGACCGGCTTGCCGGCGGCCGTCGTCACCACCTCGGGGACCGCCGTCGCCGAGCTGCTGCCCGCCATCGTCGAGGCGTACTACTCCGGCACGCCGCTGATCGTGATCACGGCGGACCGCCCGGCGCGCTACCGCGGCAGCGGCGCGCCGCAGTGCATCGAGCAGGAGGGGATCTTCGGGCCGTACGTGGGCGGGTGCGTAGAGCACGTGAACGTGGAGTTCGACGAGCCGTTGATCGATGAGGATGTGGCGAGTGGCGCCCCTCACCCTGGCGCTTCGCGCCTGTCCCTCTCCCCGCTCGCGGGGAGAGGGTGGCCTGAGCGAAGCGAAGGCCGGGTGAGGGGCGCCACTCGCATGAATCGCCCCCTCGTGATCCTCGGCGGCCTCCTCCCCGAGCACCGCGAAAAAGCAAAAAACTACGCGCTCCGCCTGCAGGCTCCCGTCTACGCCGAGCCGCTCTCCGGCCTCCGCGAAGACGCCGATCTTCCGCTGATCACCGCCGGCGAGCGGATGCTCGCGCGCGGCGGCTTCGACGGCGTCGTCCGCATCGGCAACGTCCCGGCGCTCCGCTTCTGGCGCGACCTCGACGAAAAATTCAAAGCGCTCGACGTCGTCAACATCAGCGCGCTCCCGTTCACCGGCCTCTCGCGCGGGACCGTCCTTCCGATGAGCGCTCTCGACGAGGACGTCGCGCCGCGCCTCGCGCCGCGGTCGTTCTTCGAGGACGACCGCGAGAAGGCCAGCCGCATCAACGCGATCCTGTACGGCGAGCCGAAGTCGGAGCTGGCGATGTTCCGCGCGCTGTCGCAGCGCATCGACGCCGGCGCGCGCGTCTACCTCGGCAACTCGCTGCCGATCCGCGAGTGGGACCTCGCGGCCACGCGCGCGAACCGCGGCTTCACCATCGAGGCGAACCGCGGCGCGAACGGCATCGACGGGCAGCTCTCCACGTTCTTCGGCCAGTGCGAGGCCGGGCGCGCGAACGTCTGCGTCGCCGGCGACCTCACCGCGATCTACGACCTCAATGCGCCGTGGATCGTCCCGCAACTCCCGCCCGAGCTCCGCTTCGAGATCGTCGTCGTCAACAACGGCGGCGGGCGGATCTTCTCGCGCGTGGCCTCGCTGGCGAAGATCGATCGCACGCTGATCGAGAACGCGCACGCTCTTCATTTCGACAAGTGGGCCGCGATGTGGGGCATCGAAGATCGCGTGACCGAGCTCCTTCCCGACGCCGAGGCGAGCGCGCGCGCGTGGGCCAAATACGACGCGCTATGGTGAGAATCGTCGCCTTGCACGGCTTCCTCGGCACGCCGCGCGATTGGGACTTCCTGCGCGAGGCGGGATTCGACATCGTGACGCCGCCGCGCGAAGGTGACGTGATTATCGGCTATTCGAGGGGCGGCCGCCTCGCTCTGCAGGCGCTCCTCGACGGCGCAAAGTACGAAGCCGCCGTCCTGATCTCGACGCGCGTCAGCCCGGCGACGGAGTCGCGCGAGGCGTGGGCGCAACGCTTCGAGCGCGACGACTGGGAAACGCTCATGCGCGACTGGAACGCCCAGCCGCTCTTCGGCGGCCACGTCATGCCGCGCCGCGAGGAGGACTTCGACCGCGCCGAGCTCGCGCGCCAGTTGCGGGAGGACATCCCCGCGGCCCTCCCGCGCCTGCATGAGCTCGCGCTGCCGACGCTCTGGATCGCCGGCGCGCGCGACGCGAAATACGTCGCCGAGGCGGAGCTCGCCGCCGCGCGCGCGCCGGACGCGAGCGTCGAGATCGTCGAGGGGGCCGCGCACCGCGTTCCGTGGGAGCGGCCCGGCGCCGTCGTCGAGAGCTTGCGTCGATTCCTCGCCCTTCGATAGTGTCCGCACCATGGCAGAAACTTGGAAGACCATCCATCAGTTCGAAGACATCAAGTACGAGCGCACCGACGACGGCATCGCCAAGATCACCATCAACCGGCCGAAAGTGCGCAACGCCTTCCGCCCGCTCACCGTCAGCGAGATGAAAGAGGCGTTCGACATGGCCCGCGACGATGCGGACATCGGCGTCGTCATCCTCACCGGCGAAGGGCCCGACGCCTTCTGCTCCGGCGGCGACCAGCGCACGCGCGGCAAGGGCGGCTACGTCGACACCGAGGGCGTGCCGCGCCTCAACATCCTCGACGTGCAGAAGCAGATCCGCAGCCTGCCGAAGCCGGTCGTGGCCATGGTGGCCGGCTACGCCATCGGCGGCGGGCACGTCCTGCACGTCGTCTGCGACCTCACCATCGCCGCGGACAACGCCCGCTTCGGCCAGACCGGCCCGCGCGTCGGCTCCTTCGACGGCGGCCTCGGCTCGGCCTACCTCGCGCGCATCGTCGGTCAGAAAAAAGCGCGCGAGATCTGGTTCCTGTGCCGGCAGTACGACGCGAAGCAGGCGCTCGACATGGGTCTCGTCAACACCGTCGTGCCGCTCGAGCGCCTCGAGGAAGAGACGCTGACGTGGTGCCGCGAGATGCTCGCGCTCTCGCCGATGGCGCTGCGCTTCCTGAAGAAGGCGCTGAACGCCGACTGCGACGGGCAGATCGGCCTGCTCGACTTCGCCGGCGACGCGACGCTGCTCTACTACCTCTCCGAAGAGGCACAGGAGGGGCGCAACGCGTACGTGGAGAAGCGCAAGCCGCGCTTCGACAAGTTCCCGCGCTTCCCATGAATCCGTGGATCGTCGCCGCGCGCCCAAAGACGCTGGCCGCGGCGGTGGTCCCGGTCGTGGTGGGGTTCTCGCTTGCGCGCTTCGCGCATTGGCCGTCGTTCGCGTTCGCGCTCGGCGGGGCGCTGTTCATTCAGATCGGCACGAACTTCGTCAACGACGCGCTCGACTTCCGCAAAGGCGCCGACACGCACGAGCGCCTCGGACCGTTGCGCGTGACGCAGGCCGGACTCCTCTCCGCCGACGCGGTGCTGCGCGGCGCGTACGTCTGCTTCGCGCTCGCCGCGGTCTGCGGCGCGCCGCTCATCGCCCGCGGCGGCTGGCCGATCGTCGTCATCGGCGTGACGTCGATCGCCGCCGCGTATGCGTACACCGGCGGCCCGTATCCGCTCGCCTACCACGGCCTCGGCGAGCTGTTCGTGATGGTTTTCTTCGGCCTCGCCGCCGCCGGCGGAACGTACTACCTGCAAGTTCTCCGCATTGACCGCGACGCGCTCCTCGCCGGCGTCGCCTGCGGCGCGCTCGCCATCGTGCTGCTGGCCATCAACAACCTGCGCGACCTCGGCAGCGACCGCGCCAGCAACAAGCGGACGCTCGCGGCGCGCTTCGGCCCGCGCTTCGCGCGCGCCGAGATCGCCGTGATGGCGCTGCTGCCGTTCGCGCTGCTGCCGCGCGGATTCCGCGGCGTGCTGTTCGTCGCGCCGCTCGCGCTGCTCGTCATCGTCTGCATGATGCGCAGCGAAGGGCGCGCGCTCAACCGCTGCCTCGCCTTCGCCGGGATGCTCGAGTGGGCGTTCGGAATCGGCTTCGCGATATGTGGATCCATCGCTACACGCTGACGCCGCGGCGGCCGCTCAGCGCGCTCGCCGGCGCGCGCCCGCGCGAGGGCGCGCTGCTGCGCGTGGGCGACGGCTTCGCCGACGTGCATCCGTGGCCGGAGCTCGGCGACGCGCCGCTGGACGAGCAGCTTGCGCTCCTCGCGCGCGGCGAGACGACGCCGCTGACGCGCCACTCGCTCTGGTTTGCCTCGGTCTGGCGGCGCGATTTGTTCGATGGCCTCACGATCCCGCGCAGCCACTGGCCCGGCAGCGATCCGCCCGACGACTTCGACGTCGCGAAGGTGAAGATGCCGGGCGGCGCGCTGCCCGACCGCGTCCGCCTGCGCCTCGACTTCAACGGCGACGGCGATGCGTTCGCGCGTGTTGCCGCGACCCTCCCGCGCGAGCGCATCGACTTCATCGAGGATCCGTGTCCCTACGATCCCGCGAAGTGGCGCGAGTTGCGGCAGCAAGGCTTCCGTCTTGCGCTCGACCGTCACGTGGCCACCGAGAGCGTCGACGTGCTCGTCGTCAAGCCCGCAGTGCAGGACATGCCGGATGTTGACGTCCCGATCATCATCACGTCTTACATGGATCATCCGATCGGGCAACTGCACGCCGCGTACGTCGCCGCCGATTCGAAAGAAACCTGCGGCCTCGTCACGCACGTGCTGTACGAGAACGACCCCTTCATCGAGCGGATGAAGATCGAAGACGCACGCCTGGTCCCGCCCGACTTCACCGACCTCCTCGAGGCTCTGCCGTGGAAGCGACTTTAGATTTCGAGAACGACGACTCGTACCTCGTCCTGAATCCGCGCCTTCCGGCGGAGGAGCGCGAACGGCTCCGGCGGCTCATGCCGCCGCTGCGCGGCCACGTCTTTGTCGCGACGTCGGGGACGACCGGCGCGATCAAGCTCGTCGCGCTCTCGAAGCAGGCGATCCTCGCCTCGGCCGCGGCCGTCAACGCGCGCCTCGAAGCGACCGCGAGCGACGTCTGGTGCCGCGTGCTTCCACGCTTTCACGTCGGCGGCCTCGGCATCGATGCGCGCGCGCATCTGTCGGGCGCGGGCGTGATCGCCATGCCGTGGGACGCTCATGCATTTGCAGCCACGGAGGCGACGCTGGCGTCGCTCGTCCCCGCGCAAGTCCACGACCTCGTCACTGCGGGCCTCGCGCCGCCACGGGCCTTGCGCGCGGTCCTCGTCGGCGGTGGGGCGTTCGACCTCGGTCTGCAGGCTCGTGGACGCGAGCTCGGCTGGCCGCTCTTGGCGACGTACGGAATGAGTGAGTGCGCCTCGACCGTCACCGTCGAGGACGAACTCCTCTCGCACCTCGAAGCCCGAGGCGAGCCGGACGGACGGCTGGCTTTCCGGGGCGCGTCGCTCTTCAGCGGGTACGCGAGCGAAGGCGGGCTCGTCGATCCGAAAGTCGGCGGCTGGTTCGTCACCGAGGACCTGGGTGAGGTGAGCGGACGACGCGTGCGGGTGCGGGGACGGGCGGGCGACTTCGTCAAGATCGGCGGTGAGTCCGTCGACCTCAACCGTCTCGACGCCATCATTAGATATATAGCCGGCGAGGAGGCGGCCGTCGTCGCCGTGCCCAATGCCCGGCTCGGCCATGTCATTCACCTCGCCGCCGTCGGGCCCGCCGAGGGGATCGTCGAGGCGTTCAACGCGCAAGTCCTGCCGTTCGAGAGGATCCGCGGGGTTCATCGCGTCGCGAGCATCCCCCGCTCGGCGCTCGGCAAGCTCCTTCGGCGAGAGCTGGAACGGTTGGTGAAGGCAGCGGAATAGGGCACTGGACTCCCCCGTTATGCCGGGTCCCGACGCGGTACCGGATCTCTTGAAAATCGAGCCGATAACTCCAGCGTGCACAACTTGTTGGGCAGCGCGGAGGCTGGAATAGCGAGGGGGTGGGGTCGGTTGTCAGTCATACTTCGGTTGACAACGTGAGTCGGGGAGCTTAAACTTGGCGGCTCCTGCGGGCGAGGCGACTCGCCGCGATCTTTCCAGCGAAGCAACGAATGCGGTAGGAGTGTCCGGGTCAGACGGGATGCGTCGACGACGATCGAATCATCTCGCTTGACACGGACGGAGGGGTCTGGCAATCTGTCGGCCCTTTCGGCGGACGTCGGTTCTTTGACAACTGAATAGGATCAGAAGACAAGTCAACGTGATTCCTTGTGAGGTCCGCGCGAGCGGATCTCGAGAATCAGCGGCTCGCGAGAGCGAGACCGCATATCCGAATGACAACCAGTCGTTTGACTGAGTGTCAGGTAGATCAACTGTTCAGCTTTCAAGTTAGCGTTCGCAAGGACGCGGCAAGTTAAACTGGAGAGTTTGATCCTGGCTCAGAATGAACGCTGGCGGCGTGCTTTACACATGCAAGTCGAGCGAGGCGGGGAGCAATCCCCAGTCGAGCGGCGAACGGGTGAGTAACGCGTGGATAACCTGCCCAGAGGTGGGGGATAACCCGGGGAAACTCGGGCTAATACCGCATGATACCGTGAGGTCAAAGGGGGCTCGCAAGGGCTTCCGCCATTGGAGGGGTCCGCGTCCGATTAGCTAGTTGGTAGGGTAATGGCCTACCAAGGCGACGATCGGTAGCCGGCCTGAGAGGGTGATCGGCCACACTGGAACTGAGACACGGTCCAGA
>Ga0070717_10000043_pt1 | contig 109696 bp, 118 predicted proteins | sample LARL113metaG_FD_71366 | JGI IMG/M metagenome (GOLD analysis project Ga0070717, IMG submission 71366) | Corn, switchgrass and miscanthus rhizosphere microbial communities from Kellogg Biological Station, Michigan, USA - LAR L11-3 metaG | ecosystem: Host-associated > Plants > Roots >...
CTGCAGCCAGTACTGGTACTGGGGGTTGGGACAGGCGCTGGAGCTGGCGCTGAACTGAATCGCCGTCCCCACCGGCTGGGTCGCGCTGGCGGGCGAGAGGCTGGCCGAGGAGCACGGCGGCGGCGCGGCAATGACGAGCGTCGCAGACGCTGTTCTCTTAAGAGCCCCGGCCGTCCCGGCGACCGTCAGCGCATATGAGCCGCCCGGCGTGCTGACGCTGGTGGTGACGGTCAACGTGGAGGCGGTCGCCGAAGCAGGATTGGGACTGAAGGTCCCGCCGGCGCCGGAAGGCAGGCCGCTCACGCTCAGCGTAACTGCGCCTGCGAAACCGCCGACCCTGACGATATTGACCGTGTAGCTCGTGCTGGCCCCGGACCCCAGGCTGATCGTCTGGCTGCTGGGCGTTACGTTGAGCGAAAAGTCTGGAGGCGGAGGCACGCTGACCACGAGCGTTGCACTCGTGGTGTGCGTGAGACCGCCGCCGGACCCGCTGACGGTAAACGAGCTGGATCCGGTGGGTGTAGTGGACGCCGCGGTCACCGTCAACGTCGTGGCGGTTCCCGAGGTCGGGTTCGGACTAAAAGATCCCGAGGCTCCGGCGGGCAGGCCGCTCACACTGAGAGTCACGGCGCTGCTGAACCCGCCCACGCGCGCGACATTGATTGTGTAGTTGGTGCTCGAACCCTGGTTCACGCTTTGCGACAAGGGCGAGGCACTGAGCGAGAAGTCGGGAGCCGGAGGAACCGTGCTCATCGCAAAGTTCTGCGTTTGCCATTGGGCATAGCCAAAGAAGGCCGGCCCGGCAATCTGGTTGCTTCCCCACACGACGTGTGAAAAGGTCAGGTCGGGAGTGGCGGCGGAGTAGTCACCCCATCGACACGGATTCGGATTGCAATTGCCCTGGAAGGCGGCTTCCTGGTCTGCCGCATTGCTCGTGCCGACGACAGTCTCGCCTGCGTCCATCTGGCCGAGCGGGGTAGCGCTCGTGCGAGTCTGTGCAGCGATGAGCGCGAGCTGCGACGCGCTGCCTCGGTTGTATTCGATCATGGCGTCGTTGCCGGCCGCCGAAGGCGAGATGGCTGCGTTCCAGTAGTAGTCGGTTGCGCTGCTCAGCAGTCCCTTCTGGCGCACCGCCCTCGTCGCGGGAAGAAGCTCGTACCAGCGCACCACTGTCGGCCCGCTCGTGCCAGCGATCGTGTGCTGCGTCCAGAGCGCTTCTGCGCCGGCGGACGGGTCGAAGCGCGCAACTGCTTGAGTGTTCCGTCCATCGAGGCTGTCGATGAGATAGGCGGTGCCCGGCTGGGGGACGGCAGGTGGGATGCTGTAGGTCCCAACCGATACGTCTCCGTCGGCCACGAGGGTCGGCGCGGGCCTTGCCTCCACGTGCCAAAGCATCAACTTCGATGCGGACGACACGCTCACGTCGCGCGAGCCGACGATGTAGTCGTTGCCCGAGTCTGTCGTGTTGGCCGGGACCGGCGTGAACGCCGGCGTGCCGTCCGCGTTCTTCAGCTGGTGGGTTGCGTCTGCGAAAAAGGTCGCGTTGACCGGCGAGCTGCATGTCGTGTCTGTCGCGGCGGGCTTGGGGAACACCCAGATCTGCGCAGTGATGAACGGAAAGCTCGGGTTGGTGTCGCTGTAGGCGTTTGAGCCGACGACGACCCAATTCGCGTCATGACCGAGCTTGGGGTAGTCCTGAAGATTGCTGCCGGTGAAAACGCCGTAATTGCACCAGCCGCCCGACAGGTCGGTCGGATCGGCGGTCTTTGTCCAGCCAAACAGAACGTAGTTGTTGCCTGTGGCGATGCCGACCATCGCATAGAGCCATCGGTTGGCCACCGGGTCCCACTCGATCTGCGGGTCACTTGTGCCCACGCCCGACGGAACGTGGGCGAAGGTTGCGAAGTCCAGGCTGCTGAGTCGGGCCAGCGTAGTGCGGTCGAAAACTCCGACCAACTGGTTGACCATCTCGATGTACTGATTCGGTCCGATCGCTCCCGTTGAGTCAGGGGGCGTTGCGACATTGCCTTCATCGCTCGCCGACAGTCCCGGCTGGTTGAGCCCGTTGAAAACCGAACCGGACGCCGCGGATGTCGTGGTTTGTGCTGGCGCGGCGCTCGAGGTAAGCGGCGTGCCACTGGCTGCCTTGTGTTTGGCGGCCTTGAGCGCATCCGGATGGGGGTTTCGCACCGGATACATGGTCGGGCCGGTCGCCTGGTTGCCCGCTCGTGGGGCGAGGAGGCTCGCTTGAAGATGGCCGACCGCCGGCACCGTCGGACTGGATTGAGCGGAGACCGTCGCCGCTCCGGTGGCCCCTGCGCCAAGAACAGTCGCCAGCACCGAGACCGGGATGAAGAAACGCACGGCCGCGAGCATGCCGAGATGGCGAAGGCATCCGGGGCCCCGCGAACTCGATTGCATGCTCCCACCTGGAGTGAGACCGGTGCTCCCGGCCGGAGAACACACCTTAAGGGTGTGCTGGCAATTGTCAATAGCCTGGCTGTTGACGTTGCTGATTCCTTCAGGTTGGTCAAGGGAGAAGCAATTAAGGAAGCGATTAATACAATCCCGGTGCCGATGTCTACGACGCCCAATCAACCCGCGTGGCTGGACCAACCCCCGCCTGAGGTACCGATCCCACCGCCGCCAGAAGAGCTTCGGGAGATCCCGGCGTGGGTCACCCCGCAGCCGAAGAGCTCGAGGCTGTGGATCTACCTGACGGGGCTCCTTCTGATCGTCGTCATCGCCGGTGGAGGCATCTGGGTGCGCGGCCAGATCCTTGCCAACCAGGCCGCCGACCAGGGAGCGGCCGTGTCACCGCCGCCGCAGCTCCTCTCCGACCACGAGCGCGCCGACCGCTTCATCAACGTCCAGCTGACCCCGGTCTTCGCGGCACTTGTGACCCCTCTCCAGGGGGTCGAGAGAGACTGCAACCCGCGGGCCATGACGGCGCCATGCAAGCCCGACCTCATCGCCACCAACCAGGCGATGATCGCCGGAGATGACGTGTTGAACCAGCAGCGCGACATCCCCGCGTGTATCGCCCGCGAGGTCAACCAGTTCAAGTACGACTGGCAGGGGATGGAGCAGGGCGTCGGTCTGGCGATCAGCGGCTACAACGACAACAGCTACGACCTCTACCTGCAGGGCATGGTCAAGTTCGCCGAGATCGCCCAGTACATCAAGCCGGACATGGACCGGATCACCACGGCGGAGAAAACCTGCTCCCAGACGCCTTAGACGACCCCCCAGGCACAAGCTCTAGAGCACAAATCTGCGGGACCCACAAAATCTAGGTTCTCAAGCCGCCCGGGAGCCGATATAATCCCCGCAACCCGCCAAGCAGTCATACCCATCGTCGTTCCAGGAGGCGTTCCAGCACAAGTTTTGTCGCGGCGGAAGAAAACCGTCGGTCTCGACCTGGGCACATCCCGGGTCGCGGTGGTCATAGCAGAGTCTGACGGCGGCGACGGTGTCGCCGGTCCGGGGTCGTCCGTGACTATCCTCGGCGTCGGCGAGAGCCTGTCCGATGGCCTACGCAAGGGCGTCGTCGTCAACCTCGAGAAGACCATCGCGTCGATTCAGCACGCGACGGTGCAGGCGGAGCGAATGGCCGGCCAGCGCATCGAGTCGGCGGTCGTCTCGCTGGGCGGGACCCACCTCTGGAGCCAGAACAGCACGGGTGTCGTCGCGGTCGCGCACCCCGACCACGAGATCGAGGACGACGACGTGCAGCGCGTGGTCGAGGCGTCCAAGGCCATCAGCGTGCCCAGCGACCGCCAGGTCGTCCACGTCATCCCTCGCGCGTACACGGTCGACGGCCAGGACGGTGTGCGGGACGCGGTCGGCATGACCGGTCGCCGCCTCGAGGTCGAGACCAACATCATCACAGGCGCGCAAACCGCGATCCAGAACGTGATCAAGTGCGTCCATGGCGCCGGCTTCGACGTCGAGGACGTGGTCGCGGCCGGGCTCGCGGGCGGCGAAGGAGTCCTGAGCACCCAGGAGATCGAGCTCGGCGTCTGCCTGGTCGAGATCGGCGCCGGAACCACCAACGTCGTCGTCTACAACGACGGTTCGGCCAGACACCTCGCGGTCCTGCCGGTCGGCGGCAACCACGTGACCAGCGACATCGCCATCGGGCTGCGCACGACGCTTGACGAGGCCGAGAACCTGAAGCTCAACTACGGCCATGCACTCCCCGATGTGATCGACCAGGGCGAACGCGTCGAGGTGAGGCAGGTGGGCGGCGATCGCATCCAGGCGCTGCCGCGCAAGTTCCTCGCCGAGATCATCGGCCCGCGCATGGTCGAGATCTTCCAGATGGCGCGCGAAGAGGTGCGCAAGTCGGGCTTCGACCAGCTGCTTCCCGCAGGCGTCGTCGTCGCCGGGGGCGGGTCGCGGCTGATGGGGACGATGGACTCCGCGCAGGCGGTGTTCAACACTTCCGCGCGGCTCGGTCAGCCGTTGGGACTGACCGGTCTCGCGGACAAGGCGCACGGCCCGTCGTTTGCCGTCGCCGCCGGGCTGGTGAAGTGGGGAGCGCGCGCGCGGACGGAGTACGCAAACACGCGCCAGCCAGTCACCTTCGGCAACACGTACCAAAAAACAGTGAGGTGGCTGAGAGATTTTTTCTAGAGAACACACCAAGAACCAGCTCGAGCTCGCCATGGCAAACCGAAAAGCGAAGGAGGATCACCTGATCGAGATGAAAGAGAGCCAGTTGCACGAAGGGCGAGCCAGAATCAAGGTCGTCGGCTGCGGTGGCGGCGGCGGCAACGCCGTCAACCGCATGATCTCGAAAGCGTTGAAGGTCGAGTTCGTTGCCGTGAACACCGACAAGCAGGCGCTCGAGCGCTGCCAGGCCGACGTCAAGGTCCAGATCGGGAACAAGGTCACGCGCGGCCTCGGTGCCGGCGGTGACTGGACCCGTGGGCGCGACGCGGCGGACGAATCCCGGACGGAGCTGTCCGCGGTCGTGCAGGACTCCGACATGGTGTTCATCACCGCCGGCATGGGCGGTGGGACGGGTACCGGCTCGGCGGCTATCGTGGCCGAGCTGGCCAAAGAGGCCGGCGCGCTGACCATCGGCGTGGTCACGCGGCCCTTCTCGTTCGAGGGTCGCATCCGCAACGACACCGCGGAGGAAGGCATCAAGGCACTCCGCGGCCAGGTCGACGCGCTCATCGTCATCCCTAACGACCGGCTTGCACAGGTCGCTTCATCCAAGACGACGCTCGAAGAGGCATTCCGCATGGCTGATGACGTGCTGCGCCAGGGCGTGCAGGGCATCTCCGACCTCGTGACTCAGCCCGGCGTCATCAACCTCGACTTCGCCGACGTCAAGGCGATCATGGAGAACGCCGGCGAGGCGCTCATGGGCATCGGCCACGGGGCCGGCGACTCGCGCGCCGAGGACGCCGCCAAGCAGGCCGTGTCGAGCCCCCTGCTCGAGACGTCGATCGACGGCGCCAAGGGCATCCTCTTCAACATCACCGCCGGCAAGGACATCACCCTCCAGGAGGTCCAGAGGGCGGCCGAGATCGTGCGGTCGGCGGCGGACCCCGGCGCCAACATCATCTTCGGCGTCGTCCGCGACGACACCATGGCGGGAGAGATCAAGATCACGGTCATCGCCACCGGCTTCACCGGCAAGACGCAGCAGGAGGCGAGGCAGGAACCGGCGCGTCGTACCATCGAGCGGCCCGAGTTCGGTTTGGAAGAGCTCGGCGACATCAACATCCCGGCCTTCCTGCGCAACCGGATGTAAGTAAAGAGGGGTTTTTCTTGCGTTGCCCGTACTGCGGTCACCACGACCTGAAGGTGGTCGACTCCCGCGACTCGGAGGTCGGGGAGGCGATCCGCCGGAGGCGTGAATGCCTGCAGTGCGGGCAGCGCTTCACGACCTATGAGCGCATCGAGACCGTGCCGTTCTTCGTCACCAAGAAGGATGGACGGCGTGAGGACTTCGACCCTCAGAAGCTGTTCAACGGCCTCAAGAAGGCGACGGAGAAGCGGGACATATCGCCGGAGCGTTTGCGGGCGATCGTGGACGACATCGAGGCCGAGCTCCGGCGGTCAGGACGCGTCGAGATCCCAAGCCAGGAGATCGGCGAGATGGTGATGGAGCGGCTCAGGGACCTCGACGAGGTGGCTTACATCCGCTTCGCGTCCGTGTACCGCGAGTTCATGGACCTCCAGCAGGTCAAGCGGGAGATCGAGCAGGTACTCAGCTCCCGCCGTTCGTAGCCGCGTCCTGTCGCGAAACCCGCGAGCGCCGGCGCTCGCGGGAAACGGAACGCTTCAATGGCCGCGAGCGCCGGCAGTCGCGGGAAACCTCTTTTACGCTTGGCGTCAATGAGGACGACGCCCGCGGCGCTTTCTGTGCCGGAGCTGGCCGACGAGCCGGGCCTGGTACACGGGTTCTCGACCGTCGCCCTCGGTTCGGTCGGCCTGAAGCACGCGACCAACCGCGACGCGGTCTTCGAGTCGCGCCGCGCGTTTGTCAGCGCGGTCGGTCTCGATGACGTCCCGCTGACGATGATCGGCTCGGTGCACGGCGGGAATGTGGCCCGGGTCGACGAGCCGGTGCCGTCGGTCGACGACGTCGACGCGCTCGTCACCGATCGCCCAGGCATCGCCCTGTTCGCCACTTACGCCGACTGCTACCCGATCGTGCTCTGGGACCCCGAGAAACACGTCGCCGGCCTGGTCCACGCCGGATGGCGCGGCACCCAGGCTGGGGTCGCGCGCGCGGCGGTGACGTTCATGCGTGAAGAGTTCGGCTGCCGGTTCGTCAGGGCCGGCATCGGTCCCGGCATATGCGGGCGGTGCTACGAGGTGGGTGAGGAGGTCGCGGCCAAGTTCGATGCGCGCTTTGTGAACCCCGGTCCGGGCGGCAAGTGGCTGCTCGACCTGGCCGCGGCCAACGCGGCGCAGCTCGAGAAGGCGGGGGCCAGGGCTGTCTACGACATCGGGATGTGCACCAAGGAGACCTACCTCTTCCCGTCGCACCGCCGGCATCCCGACGGCACACGGTTTGGCGCGATCGTCGCGCTGCGGTGAACCCCGAGACCGTCGCCGAGAACCTCCGCAAGATCCGCGGCGACATCGAGCGCGCCGGCCGCGATCCGGACGAGATCACGATCGTCGCGGTCACCAAGGGGTTCGGCGCCGAGGTCTGCCGAGCAGCGCTGACCGCGGGGCTGACCAACCTGGGCGAGAACCGCGTCCAGGAGGCGCTGGCAAAAATCGCGGAGGTGGAAGGGGCGACGTGGCATCTGATCGGCCATCTCCAGACCAACAAGGTCAAGGTCGCGGGCAACCAATTCGCTCTGATCCAGACCCTCGACTCCATGCACCTCGCGGAGGCGCTGGCGCGGCACGACCCCAATCAGAAGGTTCTGGTTGAGGTCAACGTCGCCCGCGAGGCGCAGAAGAGCGGGGTCGCGCCGGAGAACGCGGTTGAGCTCGTCGCCGGCACCTCGCAGCTGCTCGACGTGAAGGGGTTGATGGCGATGGGCCCGTCGCATGGCGACCCGACGCCCGCGTTCGACGAGCTGCGTCAGGTCCGAGATCAAGCTCAGGAACGCCTGGGAAAGGCCCTACCTATCCTTTCTATGGGTATGAGCGGCGACTACGAGCTGGCATTGCGGGCCGGGAGCACGATGCTTCGGCTCGGCACAGCGCTGTTCGGCCCCAGGCCGTAATGGGATTGTTGGTCACGCTCCTGATCTGGATCATCCAGCTCTTCGTGCTGCTGGTCTTCATCCGCGTGATCCTGTCGTGGCTGAACCCGTTCCCGACCAATTCGGTCACGCGATTCTTCTGGCTCGTCACCGAACCTGTGCTGGCTCCGATCCGGCGAAGCTTGCCGTTGATGTCCGGAATCGACCTGTCGCCGCTCGTGGTGTGGGTCGCCTCGCTGCTGCTGATCGCGCTGCTCCGGAGCTTCCCCGCGTAAAATCGGTGATCGCTCGGCGTTGACGGAGACAGTTAGGCCCGTCTGAGCGGTCGACAGAGAGCTGCGCGAGCTGAGAGCGCGGCGTCCGATGACGGGCCCGAGATCACTCCAGAGCCGTAACCCATAGAGCGTCCGAGGTGGTCGCCTCGGGAATCTGGGTGGTACCGCGGGTCCACAGAGACTCGTCCCAGGTATAGCCGGCGGATATCTCTATGGAGTGACGAGTTGTTCGAAAGAGTAGACCAGAGGGTCAGCTTCCCGGAGCTCGAGGTCGAGCTCATGAAGCGCTGGAAGGACGAGAACACCTTCCAGAGGTCGCTGGACTTGCGTGACGGTCAGAAGCGGTTCGTCTTCTACGAGGGCCCCCCCACCGCCAACGGCAAGCCCGCGACGCACCACATCCTCGCGCGTGCGTTCAAAGACCTCTTCGGGCGCTACAAGACGATGAAAGGCTTCTACGTCGAGCGCAAGGCGGGTTGGGACTGCCACGGTCTGCCTGTCGAGATCGAGGTCGAGAAGAAGCTCCACATCTCGGGCAAGTTCGAGATCGAAAACGAGATCGGCGTCGAGCGTTTCAACGAGCTCTGTCGGCAGAGCGTCTACGAGTACGTCGAGGACTGGGTCGCCTTCAGCGAGCGCATGGCGTTCTGGCAGGACTACGACAACGCGTACTGGACGCTGACGTCGGAGTACATGCAGTCGGTGTGGTGGGCGCTGAGCGAGATGTGGAAGCAGGACCTGATCTACAAGGGCTTTCGCGTCGCACCCTACTGCGTGCGCTGCGCCACGCCGCTTTCCAGCCATGAGCTCGCGCAGGGCTACCAGGACAACGTGCCCGACCCGAGCGTCTACATCCGGTTCCGGCTGAAGAATGACCCGAAGACCTCGATCCTGGCGTGGACCACCACGCCATGGACGCTGCCCGGCAATGTCGCGCTCGCGGTCGACAACGACATCGACTACGTCAAGGTCAAGGAAGGCGACGAGTACCTGATCCTCGCCGAGGCCCGGATCCCGATCCTCAAGGAATCGCCGGACGTAGTGGAGCGGATGAAAGGCCGCGACCTCGTCGGGCTCGAGTACGAGCCGCTCTATCCCTATTCGGTCCCCGATGAGGGCAAGGCGCATTACGTGGTCGACGCCGACTTCGTGTCGACCGACGAAGGCACCGGTGTCGTCCACACCTCCGCGCTCTACGGCGTCGACGACCTGCGCCTTTGCCAGGAGAAAGGGATACCGTTCAAGCACACGGTCGGTCTCGACGGGAAGTTTCTGCCCTACGTCGACACGTTCGCGGGCCTGCATGTCAAGGAGGCAGACCCGCTGATCATCGACGACCTGAAGGCGCGCGGCCTGCTGTATCGCGCCGAGACCATCCTCCACACCTATCCGTTCTGCTGGCGCTGCAAGACGCCGCTCATCTACTACGCGCTCGACGCGTGGTACATACGCACGACCGCACGGAAGGACGAGCTGCTCGCCAACAACAACGCCACGAACTGGGTGCCCGAGCACATCAAGACGGGGCGCATGGGCGAGTGGCTACGCAACAACGTCGACTGGCAGTTCTCGCGGAGCAGGTACTGGGGCACGCCGGTGCCGATCTGGATCTGCGAGGGCTGCGATGAGAAGCGCATGGTCAGCTCGGCCGCGGAGCTGGGCCTGAAGGATGACGCCGACCTGCACCGCCCTTACATCGACGCCGTGACCTTGAAATGCGACAAATGCGGCGGCGTCATGAAGCGCGTGCCCGAGGTGCTCGACACGTGGTTCGACTCTGGGTCCATGCCCTTTGCCCAGCGCGGCTATCCGCGCTCCGGCACGGAGATCTTCGTGGAGACCTTTCCCGCGGACTTCATCTCCGAGGCGGTCGACCAGACGCGCGGGTGGTTCTACACGCTGCTCGCCATCTCGACGCTGCTGTTCAAGCAGAACTCGTACCGCAACGTGGTCTGCCTCGGCCACGTCGTCGACCCCACAGGCAAGAAGGCCTCCAAGTCGCGCGGCAACGTGCTCGACCCGAACTACCTGTTCGGCACGTTCGGCTCAGACGCCGTGCGGTGGTACTTCTACACCTCGACCCAGGTCGGAGAGAACTACCGCACAGGCGACACCGTCCTGAAGGAGACGCTGCAGCAGTTCTTCATCCCGCTGTGGAACTGCTTCTCGTTCTTCGTCACATACGCGCGGCTCGACAAATTCGACCCGTCGCAGCCTGCCGTGCCCGCGGCAGAACGGCACGTTCTCGACCGGTGGTTGCTCTCGAAGCTGTACGGACTGACCAACGACGTCACCGTCGGCCTCGACGCATACGACGCGGTCGAGCCGGCTCGCCGGATCCAGCGGTTCGTGGACGACCTTTCGAACTGGTACATCCGCCGATCGCGCCGTCGCTTCTGGAAGTCGCAGTCCGACCGCGACAAGCTCGCCGCATACCAGACCCTCTACGAGACCCTCCGCGCAGTTTCGGGATTGATGGCGCCCTTCGCGCCGTTTGTCGCCGACGCGATCTACCGCAACCTGTCCGATGGCAAATCTGTGCACCTTTCCGACTTTCCCGAGAACGTGGGCGAGGAGGACTCGCAGGTCGAGGCTGACATGGCGCGGGCACGCCAGGCGGTCGAGGCCGGGCTGGCGGCCCGGGACGCTGCGCGCCTCAAGGTCCGGCAGCCCCTCGCGGGCATCGCCCTACCGGGCGATCCGCTTCCCGAGGACATCGCGGCCATCGTCCGCGACGAGCTGAACGTCAAGGCGCTGACATTCGGAGCGCCCGAGACCAGGCTCGATACCGAGATCACCGAGGACCTCAAGACGGAGGGCTTCGCGCGCGAGGTGGTGCGCGCCATCCAGAACCTGCGCAAGAATCTCGGCTTCAACGTCGAAGATCGGATCGACACACGCTATGACGCCGATGGTCTCCTGGCGCGCGCGATCGAGAGGTATTCGGACTACATCAAGAATGAGACGCTTTCCGTTAACCTCGGGCCCGGCCGCGACGAAGGCTACGAAGGGGAGCAGATGATGCTCGAAGGAGAACAGATCTGGATCGGTCTCAGGCGACGCGCATAACCACAGGGCGCATTCTTTTCGTCCTGGTCGCGCTGGGCGTGTTCGTGCTCGACCGCATCACCAAGAGCATCGTGGCGACACAGGTCGCGTATGGCACCGAAGTGCCGGTGATCGGCAACCTCGTCGGCATCACCAACGTGCGCAATTCCGGCGCGGCGTTTGGCTTCGCGCCGGCGGGCGCCACGCTTTTCCTTTTCGCGTCGATCATCGTGTCGATCGGACTTGTCGCGTACGTCGCGCGCAATCCCGGGACGACGTGGAACGACGCCGTGCTGGGCCTGATCCTCGGCGGCACCATCGGCAACGGCTTCGACCGGATCGTCTACGGCACGGTGACGGATTTCGTCAACTTCCATTTCTGGCCAGTGTTCAACCTGGCCGACTCCGCAATCTCGATCGGCGTGGTGCTGCTGATCGCGACCTACCTGATACGGAAGCCCGCCAGCTGATCGCGTCGGCGGCCGCGCCGAGGCTGGATCGGTTCCTGGCCGACAACGCGACCGGCCTGTCGCGGTCCGTGGCCGCCAACCTAATCCGGGCCGGATCGGTGCGGGTCAACGGCAAGATCGCGCGGGCTTCCGAGCGGGTGGCGATCGGTGACGTCATCGAGTACACGGTCCCCGCCGCTCGACCGGCGGCGAAGGCTTTTGCCGAGGAGATTCCGCTCGAGGTCGTGTTCGAAGACGCCGATCTGGTGGTCGTCAACAAGCCGGCGGGCATGGTCGTTCACCCGGCGCCGGGTCACCACAGCGGCACGCTCGTCCACGCTCTTCTCGGCCGCGGCGGCGAGTGGTCGACCAGCGGGGGCGAGGTCCGGCCTGGAATCGTCCATCGCCTGGACAAGGGGACGTCCGGCCTCATCGTCGCCGCCCGCAACGACGTCGCGCACCGCGCGCTCGCCGCGCAGCTCCGCGACAGGTCGCTGAGCCGGACATACCTCGCCATAGCGCGCGGCAGGGTGAAGGACGACGCGGGCGAGCTGGAGGGGCCGATCGGCCGGCACCCGCGTGAGCGCAAACGGATGGCTGTCGTCGCCGGCGGCCGGTACGCGCTCACGCGCTACAAGGTCGTCGAGAGGAAACGAACCCATACGCTTTTGCGCTGTGAGCTCGACACGGGACGCACGCACCAGATCCGCGTCCACCTGGCGGCGATGGGTCATCCCGTGGCCGGCGACGGCGAGTACGGCGGGCGCGAGCCCGGCGCCCATCGGCCCATGCTCCATGCGTGGCGGCTGCGCCTTCGCCATCCGCGAACGGGGGTCGAGATGAGCTTCGAAGCGCCGCCGCCGGAAGACTTCGACGATTTCTGGGCCGGCGTCCTATGAGACGTGGGCTGTTGATCGTCATCTCCGGTCCATCGGGTGTCGGCAAGGACACGCTGATCCGTCGCCTTCTCGAGCTCGATTCCAACCTCGTCTACTCCGTGTCGGGCACCACGCGCGCGGCGCGACCGGGCGAAAGGCCCGGCGAGAACTACACCTTCCTCACGCGCGAGCAGTTCGAGAGGCTGATCGCGAGCGGCGCCTTCCTGGAGCACGCGACCTACAACGGCCACCTTTACGGGACGTTCCACGAGCGAGTCGAGGACGAACGCGACAAAGGTCGGGACGTCGTGCTGAAGATCGACGTTCAGGGCGCGGAGCAGGTGAGGCGCCTGATCCCCGACGCGATCTTCATCTTCGTGGTCGCTCCTTCGGAGCGCGAGCTCGAGCGGCGCCAGGAGCAGCGGGGCAGCGAGTCGGCGCAGGACATGGCGGCGCGCCGGCGGATCGCCGAGAAGGAGATGGCGGAGGCGGCGCATTACGACCACGTCGTCACCAACGACGACGTCGACCGCGCCGTCCGCGAGATCCTCGACCTCGTCCGCAAAGCGCGCGAGCGGCAAACTTAGCCCGTGGCGAGCAAGCTCGACCAGGTTGGGACTTACTGAATGCCTCTAGACCCGACTCCCGTTCCGGAAGAGCTGCGTGGGCTGCGCATCGCGCTGCTTGTCTCGGGCGGAATCGCCGCCTACAAGATCGTCGACCTGGCCTCGGCCCTGACCCAGGCGCAGTGCGAGGTGAGGGTCGCGATGACGCCTTCGGCGATGCGATTTGTCGGACCGCCGACCTTTCAGGGCGTGACCGGAAATCCCGTACTTACCGGCTTGTGGCCGGCCGACGGCGCGCCCGAGCCGCATGTCTTCCTGGGCGATTGGGCGCAGCTAATCCTGGTCGCGCCGGCCACGGCCAACGTGATCGGCCGCGTCGCGGCCGGCCGGTCGGACGACATCGTCACCGCGACGCTGCTGGCGGCGCGATGCCCGGTCGTCGTCGCGCCGGCGATGAACGACGCGATGTGGGGGAAAGAGGCGGTGCAGGACAACCTCGGGACGCTTCGGCGTCGCGGGTTCACGGTCGTCGAGCCGGAGCGCGGTCATCTGGCAAGCGGTCACGAGGGGGCGGGACGGCTGGCGGGAGCGGCGGCGATCCTCAAAGCCATGGTCCACGCGGCGCGATCGCGGTACGACTACGCGGGGCGCCGGGTCGTGGTCACCGCCGGTGGCACACGGGAGCCGATAGACCCGGTGCGCTTCATCAGCAACTACTCGAGCGGCAAGATGGGTTTTGCCCTGGCTGCAGCCGCTGCGGACCGCGGCGCAAACGTCACCCTGATCACGACCGCAAACCACCCCGAGCACCACGGCGTCGACGTGCAGCGAGTCGACACGTCTGCCGAGATGCTGGCGGAGCTGCGGTCGGAATTGCGGGACGCGGACCTGCTCCTGATGGCGGCCGCCATCGGCGATTTCCGGCCCGCGGAGATCGTCGAGCACAAGATCCGCCGCGAGGACACGCCTCACCTGACCCTTGACCTCGAGCCGATCCCCGACCTCATCGCGTCACTGTCGAGCGACAAGTCGTTGGCTCGCGTGTTTCGAGTTGCCTTCGCGGCGGAAGACTCCGACCTCGACATGAAGGCGATCGAGAAGATGAAAAGAAAAGGCGTACAGGGGATCGTCGCCAACGACATCTCGCGGCGCGACATCGGGTTCGGCAGCGACTACAACGCGGGCGTGTTGTTTTTCGCTGACGGCTCACGGCACGAGCTGCAGAGGGCGACCAAGCGAGAGATGTCGGACCGCATACTGGACCTGGTGTTGCCCCGTCTGAATCCCCGAGACTAGTGTCCCTCTACGCCGAGGTGGCCGTAGAACGGTCGCGGGGGAGGACGGTTGTCCTCCCCCGCGGAACCCCCTCCTCCCACCGAGTACGCCCGGAGGCGTTTGGCGATCGACGCCTGGTGACGGCCGGAGTAAATCCGGCCTTCAGCTCCACCTCGTCTGGCGGGAGCTAGCTTGGCCCTTTACGCCGAGGTGGCCGTCGAGGCCGCCCGCGGGATTGCCCGCGAGAGCTACACCTACGCCGTCCCGGACGGCATGGACGTGGTGCCGGGGCATCGGGTCACGGTGCCGTTCGGACGCCGTAACTCGTACGGATTCGTTGTCTCTCTCGGCACCGAAGCGCCGGAGGTGGAGACCAAACCCATCGCCACCGCGGGCGATGACCCGCTCCTTCTGCCCCACCAGGTGGAGCTGGCGCGGCTCGTGGCCGACCACTACTGGGTGCCTCTCATCGAGTGCATCCGCGCGATGCTTCCGCCTCGCGTGCGAGGGACTGGCTCGGCCGGGTCGCAATCCTCCAAGCGGCAGCGCCGGCACACGCGCTTGATGGAGCTCGCCACCGAGCCGGTCCGGCACGAATCGGTAGATCTCACCGACGAGCAACGTGCGGCGGTCGATCTGATCGCCGCCAACCCGGTGACCCTGCTCCACGGCGTCATCGCCAGCGGCAAGACCGAGGTTTACCTCGCGGCCGCCGAGCAGGCCCTCGAGCAAGGGCTGCGCGTGCTCATGCTGGTCCCTGAGATCTCGCTGACGCCGCAGCTCGTGCAGCGCGTGCGAGCACGACTCAACGCCCCGGTCGCGATCCTCCATACGCAGCTCACCGAGCTCGAGCGCGCGCAGCAGTGGTGGCGCACGCGGCGCGGCGAGGCCCAGGTCGTACTGGGAAGCAGGTCCGCCGTGTTCGCGCCGATACCGCGCCTCGGCCTCATCTGTCTCGACGAGGAAGGCTCGTCCACATACAAGCAGGACCGCACACCGCGGTATGAGGCAGGCTGGGTGGCGCGTCAGCTGGCCGAGGTCACAGGCGCGCGGCTGGTGATGGGTTCGGCAACTCCCAGCGTTGCGACGTACTACGAAGCCGACACGGGCAAGATCGCGCTTGCCTCGCTGAGCCATCGGGTGCGCGGCGTCGACGCAGAGGTGGAGCTGGTCGACATGCGCGACGAGGCAGCGGCGGGAAACCGCCAGCCGTTGTCGCGACCGCTTATCGAAGCCGTCACCCGCGCGCTCGAGAACGAAGAGCAGACGATCCTCTACCTCAATCGCCGAGGGTTGGCGACTTACGTGATGTGCCGTGACTGCGGCCGCTCGGTCCAGTGTCTGGGATGCTCGGTGGCGCTGGTCCAGCATGCCGAAATCGACGGACTTGTTTGTCACTACTGCGGCTATTCGCGCGCGATGCCATCGGTCTGCGATCACTGCGGCAGCCGCAACATCCGCGCCCTCGGACTCGGCACTCAGCGGCTCGAGGGCATGGTCAAGCGTTTGTGGCCGCACGCACGAGTCTTGCGACTCGACAGCGACGTCGCGCGCGGTCCGGATTCCTACTTCCGCGTGTGGGAGGAGTTCAGCGAACGGCGCGCGGACATCCTCGTCGGCACTCAGCTCGTGACACGCGGCTTCGACCTGCCCGCGGTCACGTGCGTCGGCGTGGTCGACGCCGACCTGCCGCTGCACTTCCCCGACTACCGATCCGCCGAGAACACCTACTCGCTCGTGGCGCAGGTGGCGGGGCGCGCGGGTCGCGACGGACGTCCGTCGCGCGTGATCGTGCAGACGAGCAACCCCGAGCACTACAGCCTGCGCTGCGCCGCGGCAGGCGACTACGAAGGTTTCTACCAGGCCGAGCTGCCAGCGCGAAAGGCTTTCGTCTTTCCGCCTTTCGCCGAGCTGGCGGTGCTGACGCGCACGGACCGCGACGACGCGAAGGCCGCGGCATCCGCGCGCGAGGCGGCAGAGTCGATCGCCGCGGGAATGTTGAGGGATGGGATCGAGGGCATCCGTGTGATGGGTCCGTCGCCGGCATTCATCCACCGCCTGCGGGGCGAGTACCGTTGGCAGGTCACGCTGAAGGGCGATCGCCTCGAGCGCGCGCGGCATCTCGCACCGAGAGGAAAGGACTGGAGCTATGACGTCGATCCGGTCGGCTGAGCAACGCAAGAAGGACGTGCTGGCCACGCTCGAGAAGCAGGGCCATTACTGGCTGACGACCGCCGAGATCGGCGGCAGGCCGCACGTCATCGGCGTCTCGGGGTTGTGGGACGGTAGCCAGGTCATCGTCACGACCCTGGGCACCAGCCGCACGGCCCGCAACATGGAGATGAACCGCCAGGTCGTGCTGGCCGGCGGTGACCCGTCGGACGCGATCGTCATCCAGGCCGGGATGATCGACAGCTCGGCCGTCGAAGACTCGCCGGAGATTGCCGCCGAGTGGCACAAGGCCATGGGCTGGACGCCTGAGAACGGTTGGGTGTTCTTCCGGTTGCGGCCGACCCGCATCCAGGCCTTTCGCGGCTACGACGAGATCGAAGGCAGAGACGTGATGATCCGGTCTCGGTGGGTCATTTAGCCCAGCCGGCCGAGGTTGGGTTTTCGGACCCTGCGGGTAAAATCCAGCTCTAGATGGTTCGTCAGATCCTCAGCTTTGAACAACCCGTGTTGCGCGAGAAGGCGAAGAAGGTCACGCGCATCGACGCGTCCATTCAGCGCCTGCTCGACGACCTGGTCGAGACCATGCTCGACGCGCCCGGGGCCGGATTGGCCGCAAACCAGATCGGTGTCCCGCTGCGGGTGTGCGTCGTGAAAGGCGACGACAAGCAGATCTGGGGCCTGATCAACCCGGAGATCGTCAAGAAGGACGGAGCCCAGGTCGGCTACGAGGGCTGCCTCAGCTATCCCGGATGGGTAGGCGAGGTCGAGCGCGCCGAGACCGTCGTGGTCAAGGCTCGCAACCGCCACGGCAAGGAGATCCGGGTCAAATCGACAGGGTTCACCGCTCGCGCCTTTCAGCACGAGCTCGATCACCTGGACGGCGTCCTGTTCACCGACAAGCTCACCAGCCTGGACACGCTTCGCCGCGTGGACGAGCTCGTGGGCGAGGAACGGGAAGAGGCCGTCGCCGCGGCCTCGGGATAACGGCGCTCTACAAGATCGTCTTCGCCGGTACCGCGGAATTTGCCGTCCCGTCGCTTCGGGCGCTGCACTCGGCTGGGCACTCGATCCAGGTCGTGGTCACGCAGCCCGATCGGCCGGCGCGCCGCGGGATGAAGCTGACGCCACCACCGGTCAAGGTCGCGGCGGAGGGGCTTGGCCTGCCGGTCTATCAACCGGAGAAGGTGCGCGACCCTGAGGCGGTGGCGCGATTGCGTTCGCTCGCGCCCGACTTTCTCATCGTCGTCGCGTACGGGCAGATCATCCCGCGCGCCGTTCTGGACATCCCCAGGCTCGGCGCGCTGAACGTTCATGCTTCTCTGCTGCCGCGATGGCGCGGGGCGGCGCCCGTCGCGCGCGCGATCCTGGCGGGTGACACGGAGACTGGCGTTTCGATCATGAAGATGGACGAGCAGCTCGACCACGGGCCCGTGCTCGCGGTCCAAGCCACTCCAATCGAGCAAGGTGAGGACGCGGCGCAGCTGACCAGGCGCCTCGCGGGCATCGGGGCCGAGCTCCTCGTCGAGACCCTGGCGAACTTCGACGGCGTGCGTGTCGTGGGGCAGGATCACATGCAGGCGACGGTCGCTCCGAAGCTGGCCAAGTACGAAGGGGAGCTCGAATGGTCGATGGACGCGGCTGAGATCGACCGGCGCGTGCGCGGCCTGCAGCCGTGGCCGGGAGCGACTCTACCCACCTCGAAGGGTCGCGTGAAGGTCCTTCGTGGCCACCTCGAAGGTGACCGCTACGTGCCGGATGTGGTGCAGCTGCCGGGCAAGAAGCCGGCGCCGGCGAAGCAGGTGCTGGCGGATGCCTGAACGTGATCGCGAGAAAGACGTCGCGGTCAACCGCCGCGCGTACCACGACTACTTCATCGACGAGAAGTACGAGGCGGGCGTGATGCTGACCGGGACGGAGATCAAATCGGTGCGCAGCGGGCGCGCCAACCTGCGCGACGGTTTCGTGCGCATCGACAACAACGAGGCGTGGCTCGAGAATGTGCACATCTCGCCGTATGCGCAAGGCAACGTCATGAACCAGGAGCCTGTGCGCCCGCGCAAGCTGCTGCTGCACCGCAAGGAGATATCGAGCCTGATCGGCAAGGTCAAGCAGAAGGGCTACACGCTGATACCGCTGCGGGTGTACATCGCGCGTAATCGGGCTAAGGTCGAGATCGGGCTCGCGCGAGGCAAGCGCCAGTACGACAAGCGTGAGGCGATCGCGGCCCGGGATGCCAAACGGGAGATAGAGAGGGCGATGCGGAGATGAAGGTGCTGTTCATTGCTGGGTTCGGACCGATTGCCACGGACGTCGAGCAATCGCGGCGGCTGTACGAAGACGGGCTGGGGATCGCCTTCAAGAAAGAGGAAGGGGATTACCGCCACACCGAGGAGCTGAAGGGCGCCAACGCGTTCGCCATCTGGCCGCTCGACCAGGCGGCCGAGTCGTGCTTCGGCTCGAGCGAATGGCCGGGCGAAGTGGTGCGTCCGCAGGCGTGGCTGGAGTTCGATGTCGAGAATGTCGCCGAAGCCACCCGCGAGATGGAAGAGCGAGGCTACAAGCTCCTCGTCGCAAACCGCACCGAGCCGTGGGGCCAGGTCGTATCGCGCCTGCTCAGTCCCGAGGGTTTGCTGGTCGGTCTGACGATGACCCCCTGGATGCGAAAGCCGGACTAGAGACCCGGCCGAAAAGCCCTCGCCGGATCTTCGGCGCCCATGCGGCCCATCTCCGGGCTCAGCTCCTGCGCTGCTCGCTCACGCATCAACGGATGCGCTCGCTCCGCTGCTCGTCGCTTCACCCGGATCTGGGCCACCTGGATCGCCGAATCTCTCGCCGAGGGTTTTCGGCCGTGCCTCTAGTCGCGCAGCTCGTCCGCCAGCATGTCCATCAGCAGGCCGTCGTGCCACGATCCGTCCGGCCCCCGCTCGTACTTCCGCATCACGCCGACCGGCTTGAAGCCGACGCGCTCGTAAGCTTTGATCGCCTTCGCGTTGTGCGCGGCGGGGTCGATGGTCAGGCGGTGGTAGCCGCGGTCGTCCAGCAGATGGCGCGCCAGCGTGCGGATCGATTCCGGACCGATGCCCTGACCCTGCCACGCCGACCGCACGGCGATGTCGATCGAGGCGTACTGGTACATCTCGTCGGTCTCCTCGAAGCTCTGGATCATCCCGACTGTCTCGTCTCCGACTTCGATGAGGTAATGCGTCTCGACGTCCGATGTAGCCATCGCGTCGCGGACGGCCTTTTCGGAGGCGCCCCACCACTCAGCGACGGAAGGGTCGCTGAAGATCCGCGCCAACGCGGGTTCATCGCCCAGCCGGACTGGGCGCAGGGTGACGCGCTTGCCTCGAAGCTCAGGCGGCGAGGTTGATACCTATCGCGCGAAGCCGCCGGTTGAGTGACTCGATCGCGAACTCCACGATCTCGCTTTCGGTGTGCCCGTAGTCGGTGACGTAGCGCGGATCCGGCGGATCCAGCGTGCCCGAGATGAGAGGCAGGCATTCGACCAGCGTGCGCTGGATGATCGGGGCAAAGCGTTCGGGATTTTCGCGGACCGCTTCCTGGAGCAGCTTGATGCCGAAGCTCACGTGTCGTGACTCGTCCCGCGCGACGGCGGTGAATCCGCGATAGAAGCCTCGATCGGTCAGGCCCTGCTCCCGCATCGCCTCGAGCTCGAAACGCTGGCCGGTCAGCGCGATGGTCGCCTCGATGACTATGTGGTAGAGGGTCACGCCCTCGACAAACGCGTCGAAGTCCTTCGGGTTGTTCGCCAGGCGCTGCGCGGTGGACGGGAGACGCTCATAGAAGAGGATGTTGTAGCCCTCGTTGGCCTCGGGCCTGATCTCACTCATCAGCTCCGACATGTTTCGCGCGTCCGAGTGCGGCACTTCGCGCCACCATTTCTCGAAGAACACCGTGTGCCGCGCCTCGTCGACCATCTGAGTCGAGAGAAAGACCTCTATCTCCGGCGTCGGCGCCGCCCAGACGAACGGCGCAAGCGTCGAGGTGACGCGCTCCTCGCCATTGAAGAACAGGCGGTGTGACCAGAGCGTGGCCTTTCTGTCCTGATCGCTCGACTCCAGCCAGTCCTGGCGGTCGAGGCTGAAATCGATGTCCTTGACCGCCCACTGCTGGGACTCCCAGCGGCGGTAGAGGTCCATGTAGCTCGGCATGTTCTCGACGCCGCGGTCGATGAACGAAAGCACGTCGTCGATGCGGATGTCGCCGAGCTCCTTGAGGGTGGCGCGGCCTATGCGATCGAGGTCGACGCTCATGACGCGTTCAAGTGTAGGGTTGGCCGCCCGCGGGTAAAATCAACGGGCACCTGGTTCAGCTTCGTGGGGGCGTCCGGTCTCGACGGGGCAGTTGAGCTTCGGGATTGCGAGCCGAGAGCCGCGAGCGTCACAGCGCAGCGTTTCACAAACGCCAACAAGAACACCGCTTTCGCCCTCGCTGCGTAAGCAGTAGAGACTGAAGCCCCGGGCCTTTGAGCCCGGGCGTCGCCCATCGTCAATCCGGCGGACGAGGGAGCGGCGTTACATAGACCGGATTGCCATCTCGGGGGCGCCACGGCTCCGGGGTGGGACAGTCACCGCGGCTGGCTGACGCGGATCCTGTCGGGAGGAGCCGCCAGGCGAGAACCAAAATCCCGGACACGCTCGTAGAGATCCCGGGGGACGCTGCTTCGGACGCGGGTTCAACTCCCGCCGCCTCCACCAAGCTGAACTCGGTTTTGAGTACAGCTCAAGCGCACCAAGGCGAAGCACCGACCCCCCAAGCGCGCTCGGGCGGTTTCATCGGTACGTACTTCGCTGTGCCCTGCGGTGATCTGACCGCGCTGCCTCGCCCATCGCCTCAAGAGCAAGCCGCCCGCCTCTTCGACTTTGCGGCGCTGGCCAGAAGCGTTGCGGTGTATCAGCGTCCGACTAAATCCGCCGACTTGAACGGCTCAGCCAGATGACCAAAACCAGCAGCACTATCGCGGCGGCAAAAGTGCCGATCATCCAGGCGTAGATCTCTCCCTGGCTCATTCTGGTTTCAACGGCGCATGGTCGCTCGTCTGCCTCACTCCCCGCGGCGCCGAATCGCCGGGCATGCAGACTACGACCGTTTCAAGTCGTTTGGGCGCCATGTGCTTGACCTCCCGATCCAGCGCGAGTTCCCAAAGTCCAAGTGGAACCGATCCTCGAGGCCGAACATCGTGTAGCCGGCGCGTATTAGTCGCGTGCTCGCCAAGACTGATATGACAGCCAATGCCATTCCCGTGGCCAGCGCGACTACAAGGGCGATTGACGCGGAGATGCCAGCTGACATGACGGCCTTCGTGCTGAACCAGACGAGAAACATCCAAAAGACGATTGACGCGCCGCCTAGCAAGACTTCGAGGAGCAACAGTGGGAACACCTGCCACATCCGCTGGCCCCTCCCGGCAAATATCGCGGCGAAGACCATCGCCAGCACCGATACAGCCATTCCCAACCACATCGTCGCCGCGAGCACGACCACCACCGCTACTCCTTAACCCCAATACCGCCGCCGCGTTGACCGAACCCTCCGCGACATCGCCCGCCGAGCTCTTGCTGAATGGCTGAGCGGTTCCTCGTCCGCTGAGTCATCGGCATCTGCGTACCGACTGAGCCGGGACATCAACCGGCGGACTGATTCGGGATTGCTCGATGTCCAACGCTGACCACATCACTGCATCCGCGATCCGGACCAAGGTGCGGTCATAACCCTTGTCGCCAATCGACCGCTGCAACTGCAGCAGGGGTGGAGTCCATTGCTTTCGAAGAGTGCGCAGGCACTCAACGAGCGCCACGCCACTGCCTGCGTTTTGGCCCGGAATGCCCATTCGACGGAGAACGTACGAGTCGCACACCGGGATCAATCGCGGCCTCTTGAGATGGAGAACCTTCGTAGCCACCGCAATCCCGATGCCTTCGCCAATGACCGAAGCGAAGACCGAGGCCAGATTGTCGACGACGCGCTGATCAGTCCATTCCCTTTCAGGCGTGAGGAATAAATCGATCTGTGGGTTGATGGCGCGCAATCCCGGAAGTGTCCCTCGCTTAAAGAGACGATTCCAATTGGAGTAGCTAGAACGAGCGCCCATCGTCCGGTTGATGAGGGCCACGTCATCGCGGCTGATCAGGTCGGGATTGCCGGGGCCGCGGGTGTCGTACTCAACACTGAGCGGCAACTTGAAAAGCTCAGTCAGGCTATTGAGTGGATCGGTGACGACAATGTCGGGTCGCGGTAGGGTAACCACCACCGTATTACTCAGCAACCGCCCGTCGGCCGGCGGCGTGAACGATCCACGAGGCTAGTCTGCCGCCGCCGCACGAGTTGCCGTTGCGGGGTCAATAAGGTGAAGCGTCCGGGTCAACGTGGCTTTTCCAACCGCCGCCGTGTTTCCACCACGGACGCACGCCGTGCTCCTCGTTGCTGTAACCAAACTCCCCCAGGCCACTCCTAGGACAAGCCCGATCGCACGCGACGACATCAACATTGAAGCTACCTGTCCTCGCGAGAAGACTCGGATCATTCGCGTCGCGCTCCGCTAGGTTCCGTTCTCGATATGGTGGAGACGAAAGGAAGCGGACTATTTCCCATTCGTTCTCGTTATCGGTCCACACGACCACGTGGAAATGCGGCTCCTGGCCAGCGGCCAGATGGCCTCTCTCCCTGGCCAGCCAATCTTGCAATTGGCCTTCGCGGTTCACCGGGGCAAGTTTGCCTCGGGCATCCCCTCGTTGAGCACGGTTAAGAAGCCAGTGGCCGAACCCTGGCGAGACTCCCCAGCGCGCGTACGACTCGCCGTCGTCGCGACTCGGCAGCTGGCGCAGGTTGCGCAGCACCTCTTTGCGTTCCTCGCCTCCCGTAGCTATTCCACGCTGAACTTTGGGGCAGTTTGGGGGCGAACCTGGCGCCAACCAATTCGGAATCGACCACAGTCAGCGGGTTCAACTCCCCTCGCCTCCACCAAGCTGCCGCAGCCTCGATTCGTACTGCACTCCTGACAGCTCGCAGGTTTCTTCGTGATGGCACGATAAAACAGAGATGGTGGGAATGAGGTTGTACCACCCGACCCGACACGCGGAATCGATCATGCGTGACGGCTTTGGTGAGTGGACCGGGACCTATCTGACCGAGAGCGATAACAGTGGTGTGTGGGTGTTCGACCGGCCCGTGGATCGCCGAACCGGCGGCGGTGAAGAGGCTGTGATGCTCGTGCTCGAGGTCCCTGAGGCCGTCGTTCTGCCCTTCGAGACTCCGAGCCATTCCTCTTACCGACAGTTTTTGATGCCGGCGGCGCTTCTCAACCTTTACGGGCCGCCGGAGATAAGCGAAGAGGAATGACGCCGGAAAAGCGCCCTGTGCTGAACTAGGAGTCTGATCGACCCCAACCGGATCAGCCCCGAAGACCTCACTTTGATCATCGAGGCCCTCGAAGAAGCCGCCATGTTCCACGACGCGCGCTCGAGGGTGATCGACACGGCAGCGCGAAGGAGCGCGAGGCGCTTTCCGGGCCGCGCCGCCGACCCCGGCGCCGGCCGCGAAGCAGATCGGAAGAAAGCTCTGGACTACGCCGCCCTTGCCGCGAAGCTCAAGGCTCGCCGTCCGGAATGACTCGGCGCCCTACCGGGTATGACTGATCCATGAGCAGTTTTGGAGACTTCAACAGCAACCTCATCAAAGCGATACGCGAAAACCCCACGGGCGAAGTCACGAGCGGCCCGTTCAAGGGCCGCCAGGTACTTGTCCTGACCACCAAGGGCGCCAAGTCGGGAGAGGAGCGCTCGACGCCTCTTGTCTACTCGTGGGAGGAGGGCAAGCACGTGATCGTCGCCTCCAAGGGTGGCGCGCCGACCCACCCGTCCTGGTACCACAACCTCAGCACCCATCCGGTCGTGACGGTCGAGGCGGGCGGGGAGAAGTTCAAGGCCCGCGCCAAGGTCATCGGCGACGAGGACTACGAGCGCCTTTACAAGCAGCACGCGGACCTCAACCCCGGGTTCTGGGACTACCGAACGAAGACGGATCGCAAGATCCCGGTCATCGTTCTGGAGCGCATCAACTAGGCGCCATTAAGCCGGATCAGGGCGCGCGCAGCCGGAGTAACCTTCGCGCGTGCCTGATCTGAGCCACCTGTGGCAGCGCCTCCTGCGGGCGACCGCGCTCGTCTTCGGTCTTGCCGTCGGCGTGGCGGTGACGGTGTTTGCTTACAGCAATACGGCTCCGGTGGACGTGGGCTGGGCCCCGATACATCTCAACTCGGTCCCGCTATGGACCGTCGCCGTCGTGCCGTTGGTGGTTGTCCTGGCTGTCGGCGCGCTCTACCACTGGGTCAACAACCTCCACCACTTCACAGAGCACATGAGGCACCGCCGCAGGGTGAAGGAGCTCGAGGCCGAGCTGGCCTCGCTCCGGTCACACCTCGACACAGCCCTCGAGATGCCCGACCACGACGCGCTGGGAACAGCCACCGCGACCCCGCCTGAAGAGGTCAAACCCGTCGCACCCGTGGCCGCAAACGACGCGGCCGCACCGAACGGCGAGGACAAGCCGGCCAAGAAGGACCGCAAACGCCCCACCGTGTTGAGCGACACTGAACCCGTGGCGATCACGGACTCAGAAGCGAAGCCCGAGGAAACGCCCGCCGAGACCTGATGGACGAAGCGGAGCGAAGGGGTATCACCTACCGGCGGCGCGCCGGCCGGCTCGTCGTCCCGTCGGAGCAGGCGCCGGCCGACCGCATGCTGCTCGAGCGCAGCGCCATCGAGGAGCTCAGCCACCATGCAGACCCCTGGCGTGTGCTGCGCATCCTCTCCGAATTCGTCGAGGGCTTCGACGCGCTCAATGAGGTCGGTCCCGCGATCACCGTGTTCGGTTCGGCGAGGGCGCGGCACAACGATCCCTACTACCACCTGGGACGCAAGCTGGGGGAGGCGCTCGCCCGGCGTGGCTTTGCGGTCATCACCGGCGGCGGCCCCGGGATCATGGAGGCCGTCAACCGCGGGTGTCATGAGGCCGGGGGACTCTCGGTCGGCTGCAACATCGAGCTTCCACACGAACAATCGCTGAACAAATACGTCGACCTCGGCGTCGAGTTTCGCTACTTCTTCGTTCGCAAGAACATGTTCGTGAAATACGCGCGCGGGTTCGTGATCTTTCCCGGCGGCTTCGGCACGCTCGACGAGCTCTTCGAATCACTGACGCTCGCCCAGACAGGAAAGATCGAGCACTTCCCGATCGTCCTGTTCGGCTCGCCGTACTGGGAGGGCCTTCTCACGTGGCTGCGCGAGCATGTGCTGGCGGCCGGCGCCATCGCACCAGACGACCTCAAATTGATGACCATCACCGACGATCCGGAAGAGGCAGCCGAGATGGCGACCCGGCCGCTGCCGGTTCAGGCCGACGAGCCGCCCGAGCAGACAGGCGAACCGAAGAGGGAAGCGCAATAGCTCCGCTCGACATCTTCTTTTTGACCGACGGCGGTCAGAAGGCCGACGACATCGCTTTGCGCATCGCTTCGTTCATCGACGGCGCGCAGAAGTCACTGGACATAGCGATCTACGATCTGCGCCTCGAGGACTCCCCTTCCGCGACGCTGCTCACGTCGTTCCAGGCGGCGGTCAAACGCGGGGTCGCCGTGCGACTCATGTTCAACCAGGACCACGCGGTCGGGATCCCGGTGCCGCCTCCGGCCGAGATCGACTGGGCGTTCGTGGACCAGCTGCGATCGGCGGGCGTCCAGGTGAAGCCCATCCCCGGCATCCCCGACCTGATGCATCACAAATACGCCTTACGCGATGGCGCCGACGTGCTCACCGGATCAACCAACTGGACCAACGACTCGTGGACTCGCGAAGAGAACGTGATCGTGACGATCGAGTCGGCGGAGATCGCCCAGGACTACGCGATCAACTTCGAGGGTCTCTGGGAGAAACCGGTCGTGGCGATTTCGGGGCGCCTCTCCTCGCCGTGGACCCAGCTCAGCGACGGCACCCGCGTCCGGCCCTACTTCTGTCCGGGGCGAAGCCTGAAGCTCGTGCACGCGATGTCCCGCTCGATCGGGTCGGCGCAGAAGCGGCTGCGCATCTGCTCGCCCGTCATCACGTCCGGCCCGATACTCGGCACCCTGGCCGAGACGATCGAGCAGAGGAAGATCGAGATCGGCGGCGTCTACGATGCGACTCAGATGGACGAGGTCCAGCACCAGTGGGCGACGCAACCGGGCGCGGCCTGGAAAATCGCTGCGTTCCACGGCATCACCGCCGCGGTCCACTTCGGCGGTAAGCGTTCCACGCCCTACGCGAAGGGGTCCATCCACGACTTCATGCACGCGAAGATCCTGGTCGCGGACGATTACGTGTATGTCGGCAGCTTCAACCTCTCGCACAGCGGTGAGAGCAACGCCGAAAACGTGATCCAGCTCGAGAACGCGACGATCGCGGACGCGTGCGTGGCGTATATCGACCAGGTGTCCGCCCGCTACGGGGGAACCCCGTTGAAGGTGGCCTGACGAACCGAGCCCGACTGGCGTGGCCGGCCGCTGTGGGGGTCGCCGTGGTTGCGGTGGCCGGCCTGTGGTTCGCGCCACGCCTGGTCCCGCCGACCGGACCGCTTGTCGTCGTGGCCGCGGGGCGGACGGCGACGACGCTGTCCATGACGACGCTGACGATCCATCGAGCGGGCGGTACATGGACGACGGTCGCGTCAGTCAGCGGTGACGTGCCGGCGGCCCCCGAACAGAATCAGCTGCTGGCGACGTCGTTGCCCGTCGGCTCGTACGACGCGGTCGGCGTCGGCGGCACGATTCAGCACGTTTCGCTCACGATCACCGCGGGCCAGGTTGAGCCGCTGCTGCTCGGCGTCGATTCGGGGCATGTGATCGGGGGCGCGGTGTACGCGGGCAACGACGAGGTGAACCTTGGTTTGGGAGAGATCTCCGGCAAGTTCGCGGCGCTGCCACCTTTCACATTGATCGATCAGCGCGGCCAGGCCATCGACAAGGCGAGCATCTCGGGCAGAGACGTGGTCGTGGCCGCGTTTCACACCTCCTGTCATGAGACGTGCCCGCTGTACACGGCGCTGTTCCTGCAGCTGGCCAGGCACCTTCCACCCAGCGCAATGCTCCTCGAGGTGACGACCGACCCCAACGTGGACACGCCGTCCGCTCTCTCGAGCTACGCCAAACAGATCGGCGCCGGCTGGACGTTCGGCACAGGGACATTCGAGCAGCTCGAGAGCTTCTGGAAACCATTCGACGTCGAGCTGGCGAGCGGTGACTCGCACACTTCGACACTCGTCCTCATCGACCGGCACGGGTACGTCCGGCTCGTCTATCGCGGCGTGCCGAAAGTCGGAAACGACATCCCGGGCCAGCTCGTCACCGCGTTGAGCAGCCGCGGGCTCTACGAGCTCGGCTCGGGGGGGGACGGATGGGGCTCGCCGGACGTGCTGCAGGCGCTCGCGACGATTGCCGGTCCCGAGCAGACGCCGTCGAGCGGTGGCGCCGCAGCCGCATTCGATTTGATCGCGTCGGACGGCACGAGCACGAGCCTCGGCGACTTGAAGGGACAGCCCCTGGTCATCAACTTCTGGGCGAGCTACTGTCCGCCGTGCAAGGCCGAGATGCCGCTGCTGGACCACTTCGTGGGTCCACAGTCGGGGGCCAGGCTTGTCCTTGTCAACGAGGGCGACAGCGGCCAGTCGGCGCGCGCCTTCCTCGACGGCCTCGGCATCCATCGCGCCGCGCTCCTCGACTCGAATCTGACCGTGGGCCACTCTTACGGCATCTTCATGCTGCCGATGACGATCTTTGTGCGCGCCGACGGGACGATCGATCGGCGCCAGGTCGGCCAGGTCGACCCGACCGTGCTGGAGACCGAGCTGTCGATTTTGACCAGCCGATAGACTGGCTCGACGGTGCTCTCGATCCGTAATTTCCGCGTCCTCGCATTCACGACCGCGCTCTTCGCTTACCTGCAGATCGCGCTTGGTGGCGTGGTGCGCGTCACCGGATCAGGGCTGGGTTGTCCCGACTGGCCGCTCTGCCACGGGCGCCCGTACCCGCCGGCCGACATCCACTCGATCATCGAGTACTCCCATCGCTCGGTCGGGACTATCACGGGCGTGCTGGTCATAGCCACGGTCGTGCTGGCATGGATCGTGTTCCACAAGCGGCGACCACTGGTGGCGATCGTGGGCACGGGATCACTCATTGCGATCGCGGCTGAAGGCGGGCTGGGCGCGGTCGTGGTCGCGCAAGAGCTGCAGCCCTGGCTCGTGCTCGTGCACCTCGCGCTCGCGATGCTCATCCTCGGCTGCTTGATCGCCACCGCGATCCTGTCCCTTCCGCCGACGTCTGGGTTGGCACGGGTCAGGCCGCCGGCACTGGTCGGCGCGGCCGCGACTTACCTGCTGCTTCTGACCGGGTCCACGGTGGTGGCGAGCAACGCTGACTCCAGCTGCCACTCGTGGCCGCTTTGCGGTGGCGGATTCACGCCGGACTTCGCGGGCGCCAACGCCTTCACGATGCTGCACCGGGGCTCTGCCCTCGTGCTCGGCGCTTTGATCGTGTATGTCGCGTTTCGGGTCATGAGCCAGCGCAGCCTGCGACGGGCCGCGGCGGCGACGTTGGTCGTGCTCGCGGTCCAGGTGGCGGTCGGCGCCGGCGCCGCGGTGACCGACGCGGCCGCTTTCAACGGCTTTCACGTCGCGATCGCGACGCTCGTGTGGGCCGGCATGCTCTGGATCGCGCTCCTGACGCTGCCACGAGCTGACGCCCGGCAAGCGCTGCAGCACCTCGCGGTGGACAAGAGGCCGGCGTGAGCGCGGTCACCACGCAGCCGCAAGCCCGAACCGGCGCCGCGACGTTGCGCGATTACCTCAGCCTGCTCAAGCTCCGCATCGTCGCACTGCTCGACGCGACCGCGCTGGGCGTGATGCTTCCCGCGGCTCATGGTCATCCGCGGCTGCAGGCTGTGGCAGCGGTCTTCGCGGGCCTGACGTTCGCCGCTGGTGGCGCGCACGCGATCAATATGTGGTTCGACCGGGACATCGACGCGGTGATGACGCGCACGCGTCGACGCCCTCTGCCCGCCGGCCGCATAGCTCCATGGCAGGCGCTCGCGCTTGGCATCGTTCTCAACGCCGCCGGGTTTGTCGTGCTGTGGGCGTTCGCCAACCTGCTCGCCGCCGCGCTGGCGCTGTTCGGATCGGCGTTTTACGTGTTCGTGTACACGATGTGGCTGAAGCGGTCGACACCGCAGAACATCGTCATCGGTGGGGCGGCGGGCGCCGTGCCTCCGCTGGTCGGTTGGGCGGCCGCGTCAGGCGGGTTGGACCTGACCGCGCTCTCCTTTTTCGCGATCGTCCTGTTCTGGACGCCTCCGCATTTCTGGGCGCTGGCGCAGCTGATCAAGGCGGACTACGCGCGCGCGAAGATCCCGATGCTCCCCGTGGTCGCCGGGGAGCGGACGGCGAAGAAGCAGAGCATCGTCTACGCGATGCTCACCGCCGCGGTGAGCGTGGTCCCGTTCCTCACCGGGGCGGCCGGGACGGTGTACGTCGCCGGCGCGGTTGTGCTCGGCATAGGCCTGGTTGGCATCTCGGTGCTCGACCTCGAGGGAAGACGCTGGACCCGGCGCATGTTCGCCTACTCGCTCGTCTACCTCGCGCTTCTTTTCACACTGTTCGCCGCGTCTCCTTACCTGCCGTAGTGCTGGAGATCGTCCGTCTTCACCTGGCGCGGATCGAATCGTTCCACGACATTCCAGTGCACGGGTTCGTGGTCAAGCATCCTCGAGCCGGGGCGATCATGGTCGATACAGGTGTCGGCTGGGGCGACGAGGACCTGATTCGGGAATGGCGGGTGGTCAACCGCCACATGGCCGACGCGATGGCCGAGCACGACCTGAGCCCCGCCGACGTGAAGATCGTCATCAACAGCCACCTGCATTTCGACCACTGCGGTCAGAACGCGGTGTTCAAGCACGCGCCGTTCTACGTCCAGCGGCCCGAGCTAGAGGGGGCTCGTCGAGACGGCAGTACCGCGCAGTGGTTCGATTTCGCGGATGCTCGTTTCGAGCTGCTCGATGGGGACGCCGAGATCGCAGACGGAGTGCGCGTGGTCGCCACTCCTGGCCACACAGTTGGTCATCAGTGCGTGGTCATAGACACGGGCGACGGCGAGGCCGTGATGATCGGCGACGCCGCCTACACCTCGGACATCTACCGCGAGGTGGAGAAGGCTGACCTGAGTCAGTGGCGCGGTCAGCATTCCGATCGGGATTCGTGGGAGCGCTCGCTCCACAGAGTCCACGCAATGCACCCTCACAGCGTCCATTTCTGCCACGACACGCGGGTGGTCCATTCCTGATGACGTTCGGCCCGCTGGTGGAAGCCGGCTGGTTGCGCGCGCACCTGCACGACGCCGATGTACGTGTCATCGACTTTCGCTGGTACCTGCTCCGTCGCGACGGCCGCGAGGAATACGGGAACGGCCACATCCCGGGCGCCGCGTTCGTCGACCTCGAGTCGGTGACCGGCAAAGAGGGCGGCGGACGCCATCCGCTGCCGACCAGTGGGCAGTTCGAGGAGGAGATGCAACGCGCGGGGGTCGACTCCAACACTCGCGTCGTGGTCTACGACGACGCCGCCGCGGCGCCGACCGCGTCCCGGCTCTGGTTTCTGCTCGGGTTGTTCGGACACCGGGCGCAGGCGGTGCTCGATGGCGGCCTGCAGTCGTGGGGCCCCACTCTCGAGATCGAGACTCCAACCATTGAGCGCGGCAACTTCAAGGCGGCCGAGCCGGACATGTCGCGCGTGCTCGACTGTGAGGCTGTGAGCGCACTCCGTGGCGTGCCCCTGATCGACGCGCGGGCAGGGGAGAGGTACCGCGGCGAGACCGAGCCGATCGACCCCAAGGCAGGGCACATTCCGGGCGCGAAGAGCCTGCCGTACACCGAGAACCTTGCGCCCGACGGCAGGCTCAAGTCCGCGACCGAGCTGCGCCGGCAGTATCGCGCGCTGGGCGCGAAGGCCGGAGCTGTCTTCTACTGCGGATCAGGCGTCAACGCGACCCAGCAGCTGCTCGCGATGGAGATCGCGGGATTGCCGAACGCGCGTCTGTACGCGGGATCGTGGAGCGACTGGTCGAACCGCGACCTGCCAGTGGCCATTGGCGCAGAACCTTAGTATCTGGCCATGATTCTGGAAGGCAAGCGAATTCTCATCGCCGGCATGTCGGACCGGCGCAGCATCGGTTTCGCGATCGCGCAGGAATGTCAGCGCGAGGGCGCTGAAATCCTGCTGACGAGCTTCGGCCGGATGATGAGCATCACGCAGATGACGGCCAAAAAGCTCGACCCAGTCCCCGACATCCTGGAAATGGACGTGACCAAGCCTTCTGACATCGACGAGGCGTTCAGGGAAACGTCAAAGCGATGGGACAGGCTCGACGGCCTTGTGCATTCGGTCGCGTTTGCGCCTGCGGACGCGCTCGGTGGCCAATTCCTGAGCACTCCGTGGGAAAGCGTCGCGACCGCGGTCCAGGTCAGCGCATTTTCTTTCAAGGAAATGGCCCGCGGTTTTCTGCCGCTGATGAAAGACCACGGCGGATCGATGGTGACGCTCGATTTTGATAATTCAACGACCGCCTGGCCGAAATACGACTGGATGGGAGTTTCCAAAGCAGCGCTGGAATCGGTCACGCGATACCTGGCGCGCGACCTGGGCCGGTACAAGATCCGCGTCAACGCGGTGTGCGCCGGACCGCTCGCGACGCTTGCCGCAAGCGGCATTCCCGGATTCAAGGATTTCGAAGAGGTCTGGGAAAAGCGCGCTCCTCTGGGCTGGAGCCTCCAAGACAGATCGCCTGTGGGGAGGGCGGTCGCGGTGCTGCTCTCCGACCACCTCGACATGACCACCGGCGAGCTCCTGCACGTCGACGGCGGCTACCACGCGATGGGGACCGAGCTGCCACCGGCCGACTGACCCCAGATATTGGATGCAGGCGCGGACAAGCCCGCAACATAGTGTTAGGCTCTTCCGAAATCCTGGCGCGTTGGCCAAGCCAACCCGACCGGTACACGGGAGGAATGCAGTTTGCGGGAGTGCCTGGTGATCTACGTGGACGCCGCGCTGGACAAGCATGGCCGGGCCGGATGTGGCCTGGCCGTTTTTGTTAGAGGGCGCGCCGTCTACACGGAGTCGTTCGGCTTTTCGCACGTCGGCGGCTCGGCGCAGCTCGAAGCACACGTGTGCGCCGGCGCCCTGGATCTTGCGGCGGCGCGCTGGCCCTATCACCGCGTGATAGTGCGCACCGATTGCGCGCCTGTCGTGCGAAGCCGAATGCCATCGAGCGACAGCTTTCGCACCGCGGTTCACGAAGTGCGCGAACGATGCAGGCGCGGTTGGCGAGTCGTTCGTTATGTCAGCCGTAAAGCGAATCCCGCGCATGAACTCGCACGCGAAGGATTGAAGAGCCTCTCCAAACAACAGCTTCTCGCCGCGGCATAAATTTCATTCCCAACGAGCGCAGCTATCATTGCTGCGCTCGTCTCTTTTTAATTCAGGGAGTACAAAATGCCATCAGAGGAAGCACAGCAAAATGCACCGCGCCGTCGCGGACGCCCGCCCGGTTCCAAGAACAAGACCACGCGTTCGCGCGCAGGTGGCGGCGATCTCGTCAGTCAGCTCAACTCTATGGTCGCCGAGCTCATCAAGAAAAACCGACAGCTGCAGCGTCAGGTTGCAAGCCTGACCGCGAGGGCGGAGAAATCAGCAGCGGGCAAGAGCGTGGAGCGTGGCATCAAGACCCTCTCGCGACGAGTGCAGCGCGCACTGGGCGGAAAGACCACCCGCGCCACCAAGAAGCCTGCTCCCGCTAACGGTCGACGCAAGCGCGCGACCACACGGCGGCGTCGCAGCGGCTAGTAGCCGAGCCGCTCCATCTGCTTGGCGATGCGGTAGGCGTCCACGATGCTGAAGAGCCACAGCGCGCCGCCGCCCAGCTCCATCGGGACGCCAACCGCCGCGCCGATCACCGTCAGGTCCAGGTCGAAGCCGAAAAACTGAAGTCCGCCGACGCCGACGAGGTAGGCGACGCCCTTCAGGTTGTGCCCAAGGTAGAAGTGGCCGAGGCCAGGGACGACCGCGAGCGCCGCGGCCAGGAAAGGACTCTTGTGCACCCTCTGCTTCACCGGAGTCGCGTATCCGCCTGAAGCCGGCGCTCCACAGCGTGGGCACGGCGCGCTGGGATTCGTGAGCAGCGCCCCGCACCGCCCGCACAAAACCTCCGCGGCCATCAAATCCAGTTTGCCTTAAATGGCTATCCTCGAAACCGTGGATCTCGGCTTCACGACCGAGGAAGAAGCCTTTCGGAACGAGGTCCGAACATGGCTCGAAGCCAACCTTCCCAAGGACTGGCGCCAGGACGGAAAGGGAGGCTACCGCGACGAAGAAGAGACGGAGCTGCAGCGGGAATGGCAGCGCAAGCTCTATGAGGGCGGCTGGCTGAAGCTCGGATGGTCTCCCGCCGCCGGCGGTCGAGGCGCGACGCCGGTGATGCAGGCGATCTACCAGGAGGAGATGGCGAAGTCCGGCGCGCCCGGCATCCTGGGCCGCCTGGGGGTGACTCTACTTGCCCCAACACTCCTGGCGCACGGCACGGACTGGCAGAAGCAGACCTACATCGACAGGATCCTCAGCGGTGAGCTGATCTTCTGCCAGGGATTCAGCGAGCCCGACGCCGGCAGCGACCTCGCCGCGCTGAGAACAAGAGCGGAGCGGCGCGACGGGAAGTGGCTGCTGACCGGACAGAAGACGTGGTCGAGCGGCGCGCACTATTCCCAAAAGAGCTTTCTGCTGGCGCGCACCGATCCAGGCGCAGAAGCGCACAAGGGCATTGGGTTCTTCCTTGTCGACATGCAGCAGGCGGGCGTCGAGGTCCGGCGTATCAAGCAGATGACGGGCGGAGGGGAGTTCTGCGAGATCTTTCTCTCCAACGCGGAAGTCGAAGACCGCGACCTGGTCGGCCAGCCGGGCGACGGCTGGAAGATGGCGATGACGGTGTTCGGTTTCGAGCGCGGCGGTCTTGCGCAGGCTGCCCGCTTTGAGCGCGCGGTCGCCGAGCTGGCGTCGCTCGCGCGGGACCGCGGCGCGGGCTCCGATACGACCACCCGGCAGAAGATCGCCCAGGCGCAGATCGAGGCGCACGTGTTTCGACTCATCGGGCTGCGCAGCCTGACCAAGGCCCAGCACGGTCAGGCGCCCGGCCCCGAGGCGAGCGTGACCAAGCTCTTTTGGAGCGAGATGGACAAGCGCCTCCAGGAAGCCGCGATCGGCGTCGAGGGCATGTACGGCGCGCTCGCGCCGGAGTCGGAGCTCGCGATCGAGGCCGGTCGGTGGCAGTACGGCTGGATGTGGGCGCAGGCGGAGACGATTTACGCGGGCTCGTCCGAGATCCAGCGCAACATCATCGCCGAGCGTGTGCTCGGTCTTCCGCGCGGCCGATGATCACGTCCGCGGAGGCGATCGACCTGATCAAGACCCGGATCGGGGTCGATGGTCCGGCCATGACGGCGACGGTCGAGGCGGGCCACGTGCGGCGTTTTGTCGAGGCGATCGGCGACCCCAACCCGCGCTGGACGAAAGAGGCGCCGCCGACGTTTCTCGTCGCGCTCGCACCGGTTTCTTTCCATCTCGACGACGCCGAGGTCTACGGCACAGGCTGGCTGAACGGCGGGAATCGGTTCGAATATTTCACGCCGGTCCTGATCGGTGACCAGATCACCGCCAAGGGCCACGTCGTGGACGTCTACGACAAGCCAGGGTCGAGTGGAAATCTCCTTTTCATCATCTTCGAGACCGAGTACTCAAATCAGCGCGGTGAGCTCGTCGCGCGCCTTCGCGGAACGGCGATCCGGCGGTGAATTCAGAGAGTCCCAATCTCACGCGGCGTGTCGCCAACGCGAAAGTCGGTCAGGAGCTGCCCGAGCTGGTCAAGCAACCGACGACACGCCAGCTCGTCCAGTACGCCGGCGCCCAGGGTGATTTCTACGAGATCCACTACGACCAGGACTACGCGCGGAGCATCGGGCTGCCCGGGGTCATCCTGCATGGCCTGCTGAAGGCGGCGTTTCTCGGCCAGCTAATCACGGACTGGATCGGCGACGAGGCAACGCTGAAAACGTTCGAGGTGAGCTACAGAGGAATCGACGTGCCGGCAGAACCGTATCGCTGCCGGGGAAAGGTCACACGGATCGACGGAAAAAACGTCGAGCTCGAGGTCTGGGGCGAGGACGAGTCCGGAAAGCGGACGACTCTGGGAACGGCTGCGGTGGAGCTGCGCTGATGACGACGATCTATCTGATCCTCAAGCTGATCCACATCTTCGCCGCGATCACCGCTGTGGGCAGCAACATCACTTACGGCGTCTGGAACGCCCGCATCGCGGGCGAACCGTCGCATGCGAGCTTTGCCCTCAAAGGAATCAAATTCCTCGACGACCGGATCGCCAACCCCTCCTACGGAATCCTCTTCCTCAGCGGCTTGATCATGATCTTCGTCGGCCACTGGGGCCTGGCGCTGTGGCTCATCGTGGCGATCGTGCTATTCCTCGTCGTGGCCGCGCTTGGGTTCGGCGTTTTCACCCCGCTGCTGAGGGATCAGATCAGGTTGGCCGACGCCGGAGAAACCGCTTCCGCAGACTTTATGCGCCTGGCGAGCAGGAGTCGTGCCCTCGGTCCGATCCTGGGAATCGTGGTCCTCGCGATCCTTGTGATGATGGTGTTCAAGCCGGCTCTGTAGAGCCACATGACGACCAACACCGTGGAGTCGATCACGCAGTAGCCGCCGGCTATGACCGACGGCGGGTTGCCCGAGGGAACGTGGGTCCAGGGCGCCATGGCCATCCAGTACCAGTCGCCGAACGCCGTCCCGCAGATCTCGAGCTCCGCGACGATGAAAAAGACCGCGGCGAACACCGGCCATCGCGGCGAGCGCAGCAAGAACCACGCCAGGATGGGAAGAAACATCGTCCCCTGCACGTCGACGCGGCCGGTGACCGAGGGAAGTGCTGTGACGCCCAGCAGCGCCCAGGCCGTGGCCGCTCCGAGCACCGCATACGCCGCGCGGCGGCCGTGGCGCTGGATCACCGGCAGCTGCACGGCAAGCAGCCCGAAGAGGTAGACGATCCCGTGGCCTGCCGGCACGTACAGCGGCAGGTTGTGCATCCGGTAGTGGTAGACGCCCCAGATCAGCGAGCCGAAGATCTCGAAACACGTCGCCACGCCAACGCAGATCCACGCCTGCGTGCGCAGCCCTGGCGGCGCCTTCATCGAGGCGAGGAGGAGCACCGCGAACGTCATCACGCCGAGCACGTCCTGCTGCCACAGGGCGCTGACCCGGCTGTCGGCGAACAGGCCCAGCGCCGTGTAAACCAACAAGTAGGCGTGAAGCCAGTAGGGCTTGAACCGCTCGAGCACCGACGGAGATTATCCCGCGGGGCTCGCCAGTGCCGGCTCGTCGCGCCACGCTCGGGCCAGGCGCGTGCCCTGAGTCACCAGGACCAGCATGTCGGCGATCTCGTCGAGGTCGGGATAGCGCCCCGTGATGTGCCCCATCGCCGTCACCTCCGTGGCGGCGATATGAATGTCCGCGATCATCTCGAGCCGGCGTTTCTCGCCAGGGGTCGCCGCGGGATAGCCGCGCGCGACGAGCTCGGCCACGATATCGCGGCGGGTGTTTCCGGTCAGGCGGCGGCTCGAATCGCCGAGCGGGGAGCCTGGGTGATGTCGCACCCTGAGCGCCAGCCGGAACAGGTCGGGGTTGGCCGAGATGAGCTCCAGCGGCGTGCGGAACTCCTGGCGCAGGCGCTCCTCGCTGTTGGGGGACTCGAGCGCCTCTCGCCGCTGTGCGGCGAGCTCCGTCCGTAGATCGTCGAAGAGCTGCTCGGCCAGTGCGCGGAGCAGGTCGTCACCGTTGCTGAAGTGCTCGTAGAACGTCGCACCGGCGACGCCGGCCTCCTTGGCGACGATGCTGGCGGAGATGCGCGCCTCGCCCCCGGCGAGGATGAGCGTGCGGGCCGCCTCGAGCAGGCGCCGTCGAGTGCGCTCCTTGGCCTCGCGGCGCGTCAGCGACTTGCCCGCCCGAACTCGATTCTTGCCAGCCGTGATTCGCCGAGAGTACTATCGGTGAACCGAACGGGCAACTACTCGTTGTCCCAATTTGCGTGGGAGGTGGGACATGGGTTCGCGATTGACCAGGTCGCTGCTGGTGGCGGCCGTGCTGGTGGCGGCGTGTGGCGGCGGCAGCTCCAACGGTGGAGGCACGAACACCGCGTCGGCAACCGGGATCACCGCGACGCAGATCACCATCGGCAGCCACCAACCGCTCACCGGTCCGGCGGCGCCGGGCTACAGCGAGATCTCCCAGTCCTCCAACGCCTACTTCAAGTGGGTGAACGACCACGGCGGCATCAACGGCCGGACCATCAACTATCTGTACGAGGATGACGGGTACAACCCACAGAACACGGCGACGGTCGTCCACAAGCTCGTCCTCGAGGACAAGGTCTTCGCGATCTTCAACGGCCTGGGCACGCCGACGCACCTCGCGGTCGTCGACTACCTGAACTCGCAGAAGGTGCCGGACCTCTTTGTTGCTTCCGGTTGCGACTGCTGGAACAACACGACGAAGTATCCCGAGACCTTTGGTTATCAGCCCGACTACATCATCGAAGGCAAGATCACAGGCAAGTACGTCAACGACAACTACTCGGGCATGAAGGTCGGCTACCTGTACCAGGACGACGACTTCGGCCAGGGCGGCGTGCAGGGTCTCGACTCACAGATCTCTTCCTCCAACGTCGTGGACAAAGAGAAGTACGTCCCCACCAACACCAACCTCGGTCCTCAGATCGCGAAGCTCCAAGCGATGGGAGCGAAGGTGGTCGTCCTCTACACGATCCCAGCCTTCACCGCGATCACGCTGCTGACGGCGGCCGCGCTCCACTACAGCCCGAAGTGGGTGGTGAGCAGCGTCGGCGCCGACCCGACGACGCTGGCAGGATTGGTGACAACGTTCTCCAAGGGCGCCGCGGGCGCGAGTCTTTTGAACGGGATCGTCACATCGGGCTACCTGCCCGCGACGACGGACACCTCGAGCCCCTGGATCACGCTCTTCAAGCAGATCCACGATCAGTACATCTCGTCGCTGCCGTTTGACGGCAACACCCTGTACGGCATGGCGGTCGCCTACGCGTTCGCGCAGCTGATGAAGAAGGCGGGACGTAACCCGACCCGCCAGGACGTGATCAGCACTCTCGAGAAAGGTCAGGTCGACCAGGGTCCAGGGTTCGTGCCCTACCAGTTCAGCTCCAGCAACCACCTCGGATATCAGGGCGTGCGCATGGCTGTCATCCAGAACGGCGCTGCGACCTTCACCGGCTCGGTGTACACCGCGACCGTCAGCGGCGGCGTGAGCGCATGCGGAAGCTGCGCTTCGAAGTCGATGCCCACGAACGGGATCCCCTAAGGCCGAGCTCCGACCAAATACTCTTCAGCGGTTGAACCAGGCCGTCGCCGTAGGCGCTGACGCCGGGCATCCGGGCTCGCTCGAGGTCCGGTCGCTCGGCGTCCGCTTCGGCGGTGTGGTGGCGCTCGACGGCGTGTCCCTCGACGTGCCGGCAGGCCGGATCATTGGGATCATCGGGCCCAACGGTGCGGGCAAGACGACCCTGTTCAACGTCGTCTGCGGCCTGGTCAGCCCGACCGCGGGGGAGGTCGTCTACAACGGGCGTCGCATCAACGGGATACGGCCGCATGAGCTGAACACACAGGGCATCTCACGCACGCTCCAGGGGCTCGGCCTGTGGCGCGCGCTGACGGTTCTCGAGAACGTCATGGTCGGCGCGCGACGCGGATCCACACCGGGTTTCGCGTCGGCGATTCTCGGGCTGCCGCGCTCCGACCGCTATGAGAAGGCGCTGAAGGCAGAGGTCATGGAGCAACTGCGTGAGCTGGGCATCCAAGACTCCGCCAATCGCTACCCGACGACCCTTCCGTACGGCGTGCAGAAATGGGTCGCCCTCGCCCGCGCCCTCATCTCCCGCCCCGCGCTGCTCCTGCTCGATGAGCCGGCCAGCGGGCTGTCTGGGAACGAGCAGAAGCAGCTGGTCGCCCTGCTGCGGTCGCTCCGCGCCCGCATGTCGATCGCGCTGGTGGAGCATCGTCTCGACCTGGTCATGACCGTCTGCGAGCACATCCACGTGCTGGATTTCGGCCGCCTGATCGCATCGGGGTCGCCCGACCAGGTCCAGAACAACAAGGCCGTGACCGACGCCTACCTCGGCACGGAGCTCACCGGTGAACGCTCTGCGCACGAGGGAGGGACTTCCTGAATGCTCGAGGTCGACGACCTTCACGTTTCGTACGGCGGCGTGACCGCGCTGGACGGCGTGAAGCTGTCGGTGCCGACAAATGGCATCACCGCGGTGCTGGGTCCCAACGGCGCCGGCAAGTCGACCCTGCTCAAGTCGATCGCTGGGTTGATCAAGCCTCGCGGGGGTCGCGTCACCTACAACGGACGCGCTCTGATCGGCATGCCGCCGGAGGAGATCGTGCGGCTCGGCGTGAGCATGGTCCCGGAGGGTGGGGGAGTGATCCGCGAGCTGACAGTCGAGGAGAACCTGCGCCTCGCGCAGATGTGGCATCACAACGGAGGCGACGCACGCAAGGCGATCGACGACGTCATGGAGATGTTTCCTCCGCTGGCGGCGCGCAGGCGGAACGCGGCTCACTCGCTGTCCGGCGGGGAGCGCCAGATGCTCGCCGTCGGCCGCGCTCTGGTGTCGCGCGCCGAGCTGTTGTTGCTCGACGAGCCCTCCCTCGGGCTCGCGCCGAAGTTCGTGATCCTGATCATGCAGACGGTCCGCAGGCTGTGCGCCGAGCGTGGGATCAGCGTGCTGCTCGTCGAGCAGAACGCGCGAAGCGCGCTCTCCATCGCCGATGAGGCCGTGCTGCTTTCGGCCGGCCGCACGATCGCGGCTCGCACCGCCGGCGAGCTGGCGAAGAACGAGGAGCTGTGGCATGCGTACCTCGGCTACTGAAAAGACGCGTTGAGCTACTTCATCGTCCTGACGCTGACCGGGATCGCGGCGGGGATGATCTACGCCGCCCTCGCCCTCGCCCTCGTGCTGATCTGGCGCGCAACCCGCATCGTCAACTTCGCGCAGGGCGCTCTGGCAATGACGACCACATACATCGCGCTCGCAGTGATCCGCGCGACCGACAACTACTGGATCGGGTTCGCCGCTGCCCTGATCGCGGGACTCATGCTCGGCGCGATCGCGGAGAGATTTCTAGTGCGCCGGGTGGAGAACGGCCCCCCGCTCAATGCCGTGATCCTCACTCTGGGTTTGTTCCTCATCCTCGAGGCGGTGGTGCCGATGATCTGGGGAGCGCAGATCCGCGGGTTCCCGGCGCCGTTCTCGATCAGCGCCTCGCAGATCGGCGGGATGTACTTCGCGCTGTCGCCGTTCAACCTGTTCACCATCGGCGTCGTGCTCGCGGTTATGGGCGGGATGCTGCTCCTGTTCCGTTTCACGAGCCTGGGTCTGCGCATGCGCGCGACCGCGTTCGCCCCCGACATCGCACGGCTGCTTGGCGTACGGGTCGGGCGACTCCTCACGTTCGGCTGGGCCATCGCCACGTTGACCGGGTCGATCGCCGGTCTGCTGGTGGCACCGACGCTGCTGCTGTACCCGAGCAACATGGACGCGATCCTGGTCTACGGATTCACGGCCGCGGTGCTGGGCGGGCTCGACAGCCCCGTCGGCGCTCTGGTCGGTGGGCTGGCGATCGGGCTCGGCCTCTCCTACATCGGCGGATACCTGGGCGCCGACCTGGAGGCGATCGGCGCTCTGGTGATCCTGATCGGGATCCTCATGGTTCGCCCGCAGGGTCTGTTCGTGCACAGCGTGGAGCGCCGCGCGTGACTCTCGTCGACAGGCTCGGCGCGCGCGGCACACTCGTGAAGCACGCGGTCCTTGCAGTGCTGTTCATAGTCGTTGCGGGAGGCGCGATCTACCTTCTCGACTCCGTCAACGCGTTTCTCGTCTACCAGCTTTCGAGCGTCGCCTACATCGCGATCGCCGCGGCCGGCCTGACCGTTCTGACCGGCCTCAACGGACAGCTTTCGCTCGGCCACGGTGCCCTGATGGCGATCGGCGCCTACACGACGGCCGTGGTGCTCAAGACCTACACCGATCTGAACCCGGCGATCGTGATGGTCGCGGCCGTGCTCGTGACCGCACTTGGCTCGATCGCAGTCGGGACCGGCGCCGCGCGGCTTCGTGGACCCTATCTGGCGGGCGCCACCCTCGGGCTCGCGGTCGGGCTGCCAGGCGTGGCGGTCCGGTTCTCGGGCGTCTTCGGTGGCGACGCAGGGCTCAACGTGCCTGCGCTGTCGAGCCCGGACGCCCTGAGCACCCTGCCGCAGGAAGTGTGGGTGGCCTGGGTGTGGCTGATCCCGGCGGCGATCACGTTCTTGCTTCTCGCGAATCTTTTGCGCACGCGGTACGGTCGCGACTTTCGCGCCATTCGCGAGGACGAGGTGGCGTCGGCGCTGCACGGCATTCGTGTTGCGCGCACCCAGGTGGTTGCGTTCGTGCTCAGCGGCGCGTGCGCCGGCCTGGCCGGATCGCTGATGGCCTACACGTCGAACCTGGCCGCGCCTGGAAGCTTTCCGCTCACGCTGTCGCTGGAGCTTCTGGCCGCGATCGTCATCGGTGGTCTGGGGACACTGCCGGGCGCGGTCTGGGGCGCGCTGGTCATCGTCTTCGCCCCCGACTGGATCGGCACCCTCCACGACGTGCTGAAGCTGCCGGGTCCGATCCGTGACCAGCTGCCGCTGGCGCTTTTCGGCGTGGTATTCATCGCGGCCATGCTGCTGTTCCCGCACGGGATCCAGGGCGGGATCCATCGGCTCTGGCTGTTGCGCGCCGCGCGGCGCAGTCGCGCAGCTTCCGACTAGAGGCGCGGCTTCCGACTAGTCGCGGGGCTTCGGAGCTTCGGTCGGGTCGTCGGGCGGCGGCTCCGGAAAACCCCAGTCCGAGGAACCCGTGCCCCACTCCACCGGCGGTCCCCACTCCACGTTGGAGACCTCCGACTCCTCGCCGGAGGCCTGCGGCTGAGGATTAGCGGGCGGTGGCTCGGCCCTGCCCTCTGGCCAGGCCGATGGCTCGGGCGGCGGCGCCGCCGCGGATGTCGGGGTGCCGAATCCTGCCGAGTAGTCGGGTCGCATCGCTCGATGGACCACGGCCGCGGACGGCAGCGCGACCTGGCGCGGCTTGCGGGCCTGGCTGAACAGCCAGAAGGCAAGCGCGAGTCCGATCGCGGCCGCACCCGCGATGGGGAGGAACACGAACGGCGGCCGGGACATCACGTCGAATCCGTTCAGCGTCGTCGCGACTGGAGATGATGTCGGCGTTGCCGTAGTGGTCACGGTCGGCGTCGGGGACGGCGACTCGCTCGGTGTGGGCGTGGGCGAGGGGGATGGCTGTGGTCCCTGCAGCGTGAAGTTCGCGCACGGATTCGGCTGCACGCTCGCGCAGAGGTGGTGCACGCCTGCAGCATCTCCCGCGAACGGCTTGACCCGAGTGTTGAAGCTGCCGTTGGCGTCGGCCGTCGCCGATCCGGCGACGTGGTTGGCCTGGTCCCAGTAGAGCGAGACCTGCTGGTTCGGTAGGAACTGTCCGCCGGTGACGTTGATCACCGTGTTGGCGTCCCCGGTCGACACATCGAGAGAAAGAAAGGCGTTGACCGGCGTGGGCAACGGCGGTGGGGACGGCGATGGGGAAGGTGATGGCGGGGGAGACGGTGAGGGACTTGACGCTGTGGATGGACTCGGTGTCGGAGCCGCAGCAGTGAGGAGAAGCCAAAGTGGCACCAAAAGGACCAGGGCTCGGGGAAACCGCATGAAGCGCCGGAACGATACCAAAAGCGGTTCGGTTACACCGGCGGCCACGGAATCGACCACGCCGAGCTCGGCTCGGGGAAGCGCCAGCCCGGGTCGAGGACGGCGCGCACCCGTTGTTTCAAGACGCCCAGCTCGGCGGCGCTGATCAATACCTGGAACGTCTTGCCCAGCTCCCCACGCTCGAGGTCGATCAGGGCTCGCTCGACGTCACCGCACAGGTCGCCGGGCAGCGGCCGGCCGGAGTAATCCCAGATCACCGTCCGCAGCTTCTCGTCGGTGTGGAAGGTGAGGCCGTGGTCGATGACCCAGACCTTGTCCTTGGCGTCGAAGAGGCAGTGCCCCGACTTGCGGTCGGCGTTGTTGGTGATGACGTCGAAGAGCGCGATCCGGAGCCATACGTCCTCGTGCGCCAAGTTCTGGCCGAGGAAGTGTCGGCGGTCGGCGTCGATGAAGAGCTGCAGCGCTCCGACGCCGTGCGGCGCCTTCTCGCGCACGACCGTGGGCGGGACGTTCGGCCATCCAAGCACCTTGCTGAGCTCATAGGCCGCAACCTCACGGCGGTAGAGCGTGCCGGCCTCGAAGTCCCAGAGCGGTGACTCGCCCCGCGCGGGCTTGTACACGGCCTGCAGGTCCGACGGGGGATGGGGGCCGAGACGCGCGAGAAACGTGTAGTTGGAAGCCCCGTGGAGGACTCCAAGGAGCTTGAATTCGGGCAGCTCGCGGAGCAGCTGCTCGGATGACTCAGAAGATCGGCCGCGCGCCATTCATGACCGGGCAGGGATGGCCCGAGGGGTCGAGCGGCAGGCCGCAACGGGGGCAGAGCGGCCGGCCTGCGGTCAGCACCGACTCGGCCTGCCTCGAGAACTCCGCGACCTGATCGGGGCTCAGCCAGAAGCGCACGCTCGGGGCGTCGCTCGCCTCTGTCTCCTCGGTCGACTCGCCGACCGCGGCCTGGCTCGCGACCAGCACGAACATGCGCCGCGCCTCGTGGTAGCCAAGACCCATCTCGCCGATCTGCCACTCGGGCTCCCCCGGCGAATCGCTGGAGACGGCGGCCGGGGGCGATTCGGGCACCTGGATCTGCTGGGCCTCGAGCATCTGGTGCAGCCTGACCACGAGGGCCTGGACCTGAGACTTCTCGCATCCCAGGGTCAGGGTCCGGCCCGAGCCGGTGGCGAGCAGGAAAAAACGCCTCTGGCCGGGCTCGCCGACGGCCGCAACCGCGATGCGGTCGACCGGGTCGAGCTCGTAGATGGCCATCGTCTAAAGACTAGGTGCTGCCGGGTTTTACGGCTCCTCAGGTGGGGAAGAAGAACAAACGTATTCACTTCGAATCTCAAATCCATCCCACCTGGAGGAACAGCGACATATGCCTAAAACCGTAGGAATCGACCTGGGGACGACCAACTCGGTCATCGCCGTCATGGAAGGCGGCGAGCCCGTTGTCATCCCTAACTCCGAAGGTTCCCGCACGACGCCCTCCGTGGTCGCCTTCACCAAGTCCGGTGAGCGGCTGGTGGGCACGCTGGCTCGCCGGCAGGCGGCCGTCAATCCCGAGAACACCGTCTACTCGATCAAGCGGTTCATGGGCCGCAAGTTCGCTGAGGTCGACTCGGAGCGAAAGATCGTGCCTTACCAGGTCAAGCCGGGCAAGGACGACCGCGCCGTGGTCTCCGTCCCCGCCGTCAACAAGGAGTTCACCCCCGAAGAGATCTCGGCCATGATCCTTCAAAAGCTGAAGGCCGACGCCGAGGCTTACCTGGGCGAGAAGGTGACCGACGCGGTCATCACCGTGCCCGCTTACTTCAACGACTCGCAGCGCCAGGCGACCAAGAACGCCGGCCAGATCGCGGGTCTCAACGTGCTCCGCATCATCAACGAGCCGACCGCCGCCTCCCTCGCCTACGGCCTGGAGAAGAAGGCGAACGAGACCATCCTGGTCTTCGACCTCGGCGGTGGAACGTTCGACGTCTCCGTGCTCGACGTGGGCGACGGAGTGTTCGAGGTGAAGTCCACCAACGGTGACACCCACCTCGGCGGTGACGACTACGACCGCCGCATCGTCGACTGGCTCGCCGACGAGTTCAAGAAGCAGAACGGCATCGACCTGAAGTCCGACCGCCAGGCCCTGCAGCGTCTGACCGAGGCAGCCGAGCGGGCCAAGATCGAGCTTTCGAGCCGGCTCGAGACGACGATCAACCTGCCGTTCATCACGGCGGACCAGACCGGTCCCAAGCACCTCGAGATGACCCTCACCCGGGCCAAGTTCGAGTCGCTCACGGCCGACCTGACCGAGCGCACGCGCGGACCGTTCCTCGCCGCGCTCAAGGACGCGAGCCTGACCCCGCAGCAGATCGACGAGGTCGTGCTGGTCGGTGGCGCGACGCGGACGCCGATCATCCAGCAGCTTGTCAAGGAGCTGCTCGGCGGCAAGGAGCCTCACAAGGGCGTCAACCCGGATGAGGTGGTCGCCGTCGGTGCGGCCATCCAGGCCGGAGTGCTCAAGGGCGAGGTCAAGGACATCCTGCTCCTGGACGTGACGCCTCTCTCGCTTGGCGTCGAGACCCTCGGCGGTGTCATGACCCGGCTCATCGACCGCAACACGACGATCCCGACCTCTCGCTCGCAGGTCTTCTCGACCGCGGCGGACAACCAGACGTCGGTCGAGGTCCACGTCCTGCAAGGCGAGCGCGAAATGGCGCGCGACAACCGCACGCTGGGCCGCTTCCACCTGGACGGCATTCCGCCCGCGCCGCGGGGCATGCCCCAGATCGAGGTCACGTTCGACCTCGACGCCAACGGCATCCTCAACGTGAAGGCGCAGGACAAGGGGACCGGCCGCGAGCAGTCGGTCACGATCACCGCGTCCTCGACCCTGAACAAGGACGAGGTCGACCGGATGGTCAAGGAAGCCGAGGCGCACTCCTCCGAGGACCGCGCCAAGCGCGAGGAGGTGGAGCTCCGCAACCAGGCGGACCACATGATCCACCAGGCCGAGAAGGTCATCAAGGAGAACGAGTCCCGCATCCCCGAGGACGTGAAGAGCGAGGTCAGCACCAAGCTCGAGGCGCTCAAGACGGCGGCGAAGGGCTCGGACACCAAGGACCTGCAGAGGAAGATGGACGACTTCAACGAGTCGCTCCAGAAGATCGGACAGCACATCTACCAGCAGCAAGGCGCCGCGGCCCCCGCCGGGGCGCCGTCGGACGGCTCGTCTGGCAGCTCCGCCGGCGGACAGGAGAAGAAGGAAGGCGACGTGGTCGACGCGGACTACCGCGAAGTCAACTAGCTTTCGACGTTGAGCTAAAGGGCTCGGACTGAGGTCCGGGCCCTTATTTTTTGCCTGGCGTTGGAAGGTTACTTCCGTCTTCGCACCCGGATGTGGGCGCTGGCCGGCCTCTGGACCGGCATCCTTCTGGTGGCGTTCGACCTGTACGCGGCAGCCGTCGAGTTCATCCCGCAGTACCGGTTCCGCAACGACTTCCGGCTGATCTACGGCGCCGCGCTTGCCGCATGGACAAACGGATACGGCCACCTGTATGACCTGGCCGCGCAGAAATCCGCGACCGAGTCGCTAGGTTCGGGAATTTACTGGCAGCCGTATCTCAACCCGCCGCCCCTGGCCTGGTTGGCGACGCCCTTCCTCTCGCTGCCGTTCGAGGTCGCGCTGCTCGCGTGGAGCGCCCTGCTCCTGCTCAGCGTCTGGACGGCCTGGCGGCTGGCCGCGCCCGGGCCGCGACTGACGAGGCTTGCTCACCTCGCGCTGTTTGTCGGGGTCTTCCCGACGGCGTTTGGGCTGATGGTCGGACAGCCGGTCGCGCTGGTGGCCGCGGTGGTCGCGGTGTCGTGGGGGCTGGCGGAGCACAAGCGGCCCGTCCTGGCCGGACTTGTCTTGAGTCTGATCGCGCTCAAGCCGCAGCTCGCGCTGCTGGTGCCTCTGTGCTTGCTGGTCGCCGGTCGTTGGCGAATCTTGTTCGCCTGGCTTGGCGCCAGCGCCGTGATCGGCGCCGTCGCTCTCTTGATGCTCGGAGGCGACGGTCTGCAGCGCTACCGAGACGTCCTTTCGCTGGCGTCGCAGTGGGCGCCGACCCGGAGCTTCGCTGTGGCCGGGCCACTCGGCCTGGGGCCGCAGCTGTACGCGGTGGAGGCGCTGGTGGTCGTGGTCGCGGCCGTCGCCGCCTGGCAGCACCGCCGCGGCGATGTGGGCCGCCTCTATGCGACAGGCATCGTCGCGTCGCTGCTCTTCACGCCTTACGTCGGCTTCCAGGACTTCGCGATGCTGATCGTCGCGTCGTGGCTCTTGATCCGGTCGGGCGTCACGTCCTTTCAGGTCGCGCTGATGGTGGTGGGGTACGCGCTGCTCGAGCTGGCCCTGGTCGTGCAGGCGGTGCCGATCCTCATCGCTGAGGGAACGCTGCTGGTGACGCTAGCCTGGCCGGATCACATGCAGAGCGTCATGGGGTCGCTTCGAGGCCAGCGCTCGGAGTCGGCCGGCGCGATCAGGTAGACGTACCTGTCGGCATCCGAGGGCGCGCGCTGCCGTGGCATGACCTCATTGTCGGATGGTCCGGACAAAGCGCGTCTTTTTGCGCCGCGAACCACGGATCGTCCGGACGATCCGGAGACAGCCGCCGGAGCCGACGGTGGGATTCGAACCCACGACCTGCCACTTACGAGGCGGCTGCTCTGCCAGCTGAGCTACGTCGGCGCGATGTTTTCGCCAGAAATTTGGACGATCCGAAGAATCCCTAGGCTAACATCGGACGGGGATGCGAACACTCGACGTCGAACGTCTTGCGGCCGGCGATTACGCCCTCATCAAGCCTCTTCTCGTCGAGTTGCACCTGGGCGAACAGGTCCACTACGCCGACCATCCGCAGCTGCAGCGCGAGGAGATCGAACGGCACCTCACTTCGGTTCCGTCGGCATTTCGCGGCGAGAACATCATCTACGCGGTCCGCGACGAGGTGGGGAAGGTTGTCGGATTCTGCTGGATCGTGCTCTACGACCCTGGCACGGGGTTGGAGGGTGAGGTCGCCGAGCTTTACGTCGCCGAGGGGCACCGCGGGCGGGGCATCGGCGAGATGCTCGTGCGACAGGCCGTCAGCCTCTTCTCCGAGCGTCGGGTCACCCTCGGGTACGTCTGGACACGGCCTGACAACACGACCGCGATCAAGCTCTACCGCAACGCCGGGTTCGAGCCGAACCGCCAGCTCGTCATGACCTGGTACCCGCTCGAGCCGCAAAGCTAGCCCGAACCGACCAGACCTACTATCAACCTCATGCGACCGATCGTGGCCATCGCGGCCGGCCTCATCCTGACCGCGCTCGTCGCCACGGGCGTCACGCTGGCCGTGCTGCGGCTCCAGTCGCGCACCAATCCGCAGGAGGTCAACCTCAGGCCTGGCGAGACGCTGACCGAGGACTCGGCAATCGTGCAGGCCGCGACCAAGGCCCGGCCGGCCGTGGTCAGCGTAGTGACCCAGCATCAGCCGGCCATCGTGCGCGGCTCCGGATACCTCGCCACCAGCGACGGCTACATCGTGACCAGCATCAACGCGGTCGCGGGCGCGACCGGGATGACGGTTCTCGTGCCGGGTGACTCGAAATCGCACGACGCCAGGCTGGTCGATTACGACTGCCAGACAGGCGTGGCGGTGGTGAAGATCGACCAGGTCACCGGACTGCCCACGCTGGCGTTCGCGGACCCCAACTCGCTGGTCCAGGGCCAGGTCATCGTCGCGGTCGGAGGACCCGTGGATGGAAGCGCGGTGACGCCCGGTTACGTCAGTGCCATGCATCGCGTCACGGACGCAAAGGATCCGGTGAACGCCGGCCGAACCGTCACCATCAGCGACACGATCCTGACCAGCGTCCCCATCGACGACGGGACGTCAGGCGGACCCCTGCTCAACGTGCAGAGCCAGGTCGTCGGGATCGCGATGGAGTCGCCCGCAGCGCTCGCGGGCTTCGGCCTGAACGTCGCCGACATCCAGGACGACGTTCAGCAGATCCTCACGACGGGCAAGGTGCTGGTTGCATCACTCGGCGCGACGACGACCGACGTCACCCCTGAGGGTGCGATTCTGGACGGCCTGCCCCAGGGCGCGCAGCTCGTGACCGTCGACAAGGGTGGACCTGCCTCCGACGCCGGGCTGCAGGCCGGCGACGTGATCACGCAGGTCGACGACGTGCACATCGACGCAGCACATCCGCTGTCGCTCCTCCTGCGCTCGAGGTTTCACGCCAACCAGCGCGTCACCGTGAGCTACACGCGCAGCGGAAACTCCACCCAGGCCGAGCTGACACTGGCCTCGGAGCACCCCGTCTGCTCATGACTTCGGTGATGTCAGGCAGCGTCCGCGAATCGATAAGCGACGCGATGGTCAAGGCGGTGCGAGACCTCGGGGTCGAGGGCGAGATCCCAGACCTCGAGCTGGGAAGGGCGAAGCTCGCCTCCCACGGCGACTACGCCAGCTCCGCGGGACTGAAGCTCGCGCGTCTCTTGCATAGGCGCCCCGACGAGATCGCGCAGGAGCTGGCAAGCAAGGTCGAGGTGGCTGATGGGGCCGCGACGGCTGTAGCGGAGAAGGGGTACGTCAACTTCCGCCTCAACGACACATGGCTCCAGAAGCTAATCACCCGCGTGACTCCGTCTTACGGCTCGCGCGACCTGGGCCACGGCGAGCGGCTGCAGGTGGAGTTTGGGAGCATCAACCCGACCGGGCCGCTGCATATCGGCCACGGCCGCGGTGTGATCCTCGGCGACTCGATCTCTCGAGTGCTCGCCTTCACGGGACACGACGTACAGCGCGAGTACTACGTCAACTCCGACAACACCCAGACCCGCCGGTTCGGCGCCTCCGTCTACGCGCGCTTGCACGGCAAGGAACCGCCCGAGGGCGGATACACGGGCGACTACGTGAAAGAGATTGCGGTGACGGCGCGCCACGACCTCCCGGGCATTGAAACGCTGCCCGAGGAGGAAGCGGAGCCGAAGCTCCGGATGTATGCGATCGACAAGATGGTGGAGCGCATCGGCGGCACCGTCGCGCGCCTCGGCGTGCGCTACGACGAGTGGTACTACGAGAACCGCCTCTGGGAAGAGGGGCTGCCGCAGCTGGCGATCGAGCGCCTGCGCGAGGCGGGGTACCTCAAGGAGAAGGACGGTGCGTTGTGGTTCGGCGACCCGGCGGAAGTCGAGGAAGAGGACCGAGTGGTCATTCGCTCCAACGGGCAGCCCACGTACTTCGCCTCCGACCTCGGATACCTGCTGAGCCGCTTTGAGCGGCGCGCCTACAACCGCGTGATCGAGGTTTGGGCCGCCGACCACCATGGATACGTGCCGCGCATGAAATCGGCGGCCGCCGCACTCGGATTCGGCGCGGAACGGCTCGTGATCATCATCCACCAGATGGTCAACCTCAAAGAAGGCAAGATGTCCAAGCGCGCGGGCCGGTTCGTGGAGCTCGACGAGCTCATCGACCGTGTGGGATCTGACGCCGTCCGTTACTTCTACCTGTTGCGCTCGCCAGACACGACGATCGAGTTCGACCTCGAGCTTGCGGCCACGCAGGGTAACGAGAACCCTGTCTACTACGCGCAGTACGCGCACGCGCGGCTGTCCAACGTCGAGGCTGCGGCGAACGAGAAGCACGAGTCGCTCCCCGATGCCGCGGACGTCGCGCTCCTGACTCAGCCGTGGGAGCTCGACGTCGCCCGCCAGCTCGCGTTCTGGCCCGACGTCGTCGAGGAGGCGACCTCGCTCCTCGAGCCGCACCGCATTCCTTATTACGTGCACGACCTCGCGACCGCGGTGCACCGCTTCTACCACGCGGGCAACGCCGAGAGCCAGTACCGGGTCGTGGTCGAGGATCCGCTCTTAACAAGAGCCCGTCTGGAGCTCGCCCGCGCGGCGCGTCACACTTTGAAGACCGCGCTCGACCTCATGGGCGTCAGCGCGCCAGAAAGGATGTAGGAGAAAGCATTGGACGTCACGTGGCTCGGACATGGCTGTTTCCGCTTGCGCGGCCGGGGCGCGGCGGTCGTGACCGACCCGTACCCGCCCGCGATCGGGCTGAAGCTCTCGCGCATGGACGCCGAGGTCGTCACCGTCAGCCACGACCATGGCAACCACAGCTACACGCAGGCGGTTCGCGACGGCGCGTACGAGATCCACGGTCCGGGCGAGTACGAGATCGCGGGCGTGACCGTCATCGGCGTTCCGACCTACCACGACTCGGAGAAGGGAAAGAAGGAAGGGCGCAACACCGTCTACCTGATCGAGATCGACGATGTGCGCATCTGTCATCTCGGCGACCTGGGCCACAAGCTGGACGACACCGAGGCCGAGGCCGTGGCATCCCCCGACGTGCTGCTGGTACCTGTTGGTGGTCGCACCACCATGAACGCCGCCCAGGCGGCGGAGGTCGTGCGCCAGCTCGAGCCTCGCTACGTGGTGCCGATGCACTACGCCATCCCGGGCTTGAAGCTCGAGCTCGACCCGATCGACAGGTTCCTCAAGGAGATGGGGGTCACCTCCCCGGAGCCCCAGCCGAAGCTGTCGGTCCAGAAATCGTCGGTCGCCGAATACGAGACGAAGGTGGTGGTCCTGGAACCCAAGGCGGAGGTAAAGGTTTAAGGAAATGAGCGGAAACAGCCTGTTTCCGCTCATCGGGCCGCTCCGCGGCCCTGCTCACCTTCCGGCTGCTGTGATTGCCTAAATATCTACTCGGCGGCACGCTCGGCCGGCCCTGTACTGCACGTGTCGCAGCCGGGCAAAGCCCGACTGCCCTGGCGACCCTCGTCCAGCTAGAGGTTTAGTCCTACCCTCGCTCCGGTAAAATCTGAAAAACCGCCAGGAGGTCCGTGCATGTCGAAGTACGTCTTTGTAACCGGCGGTGTCGTCTCCTCTCTCGGCAAAGGCATCACCGCGGCGTCGATCGGGAACGTCCTGAAGGCCCGCCACCTCACGGTCTCCCTCCAGAAGCTCGACCCGTACCTCAACGTCGACCCGGGCACGATGAGCCCGTACCAGCACGGTGAGGTCTTCGTCACCGACGACGGCGCCGAGACTGACCTCGACCTCGGGCACTACGAGCGATTCGTCGACGAGAACCTGACGGTCGCGTCCAACGTCACGACCGGCAAGATCTACCAGGACGTGATCGCGCGCGAGCGGCGCGGCGACTACCTGGGCGCCACGGTGCAGGTCATCCCGCATGTCACCAACGTGATCAAGGAAAAGATCCTCGGCGCGGCCAAGGACCCGAAGGCGGACGTCGTGGTCGTCGAGGTCGGTGGGACGGTCGGAGACATCGAGAGCCTTCCGTTCCTCGAAGCGATCCGCCAGCTGAAGAACGACCTCGGCCGGCAGAACGTCTTCTACGTCCACGTGTCGCTGGTGCCGGTGGTGCACGGCCAGGAGATGAAGACCAAGCCGACGCAGCACTCGGTGCAGGCGCTGCGTGCGATCGGAATCCAGCCGGACGCGATCATCTGCCGCTCCGAGCTGCCGATCGACAACGACCTCAAGGAGAAGATCGCGCTGTTCACAGACGTGCCGCGAGACGCGGTCGTCTCCGTGCCCGATGTGTCGTCGATCTATGAAGTGCCCCTGATGCTCGAGGCGGCGGGCCTCGGCAAGGTGCTGGCCAAGCACTTCGAGCTGGACGACGCGGCGCACACCGCTGACCTCCAGCCGTGGACGGAGATGGTCGAGCGGATCAAGCACCCGCGCGCGTCGGTGCCGATCGCGATCGTCGGCAAGTACATCCAGCTACCGGACGCGTACCTCAGCGTCATCGAGTCGCTGCGCCACGCGGGAATCCACCACGGGCTCGCGATCGACATCCGCTGGGTTTCGTCCGAAAAGATCGAGAGCGGCGATACGTCGCCCCTGATGGGCGTGGCCGGAATCGTCGTGCCCGGTGGATTTGGATACCGAGGCATCGAGGGCAAGGTGCAGGCCTCGCGCTACGCGCGGCACAACCGAATTCCTTACCTGGGGCTGTGCCTCGGCATGCAGTGCGCGGTCATCGATTTCGCACGCGAGGTGCTCGACGCGCCCGACGCCAACTCCACCGAGTTTGCCGCGTTCACGTCCACGCCCGTGATCGACCTGATGCCCGAGCAGCGCAACGTCGACCAGATGGGCGGGTCGATGCGACTGGGCCTGTACCCGTGCAAGCTGCTGCCGGGCTCGAAGGCGCACAAGGCGTACGGTGAGGAGGTCGTGTACGAACGGCACCGACACCGCTTCGAGTTCAACAACGAGTACCGCGAGCTCATGGGCGACGCCGGCATGGTGTTCAGCGGCGTGTCGCCCAACGGACGCCTCGTCGAGATCATCGAGCTCGCGGACCACCCGTGGTTCGTGGCGAGCCAGTTCCATCCCGAGTTCCGGTCGCGTCCCAACCGCGCGCACCCGCTGTTCCGCGAGTTCGTGCGGGCTGCGTTCCTCCAGACCGGCGACCAGATGGAGCTTCGTCCGGCGGAGCTTCTCGAAGAGACGCAGGCCGAGTAAGGACCCATGGAGCAGCAGAGGAGCGGGATTCCTTCTTTCGCGGTGCCCGGCGAGCTCTCGCTGGAGCTCGTCCACGCGACCGAAGCGGCCGCGCTGGCGTGCGCGCGGTTTCTCGGCAAGGGTGACCCCGATCGGGTCAGCCAGTCCGCGGCCGAAGCCATCCGCGCGGCCGTCGAACGCTCGAGCCTGACCGGCACGATCGCGCTCAGCCCGCGCCATCAAACCCACCTCCCGCAGGGACTGGTGATCGGGAACGGCGGCCGCAAAGTGGACTTCGGCGCCTATGCACTCGAGGGTGCCAGCCAGGTGGCGCGCGGCCACATCAACTCGACGACGGCGCTCGTCGCGGCCGAGCCGGGCAGCTTTCCGCGGCTGCCGGCCATCGCACACGTGGAGAAGTTCGTGGCGGGTCCCGCGTCGCGTGGCGCTATCGACCTCGACGACTCCCTCGCCGACAACCTGCGCCGCATCGCGTTCGCCAACGACGTCCGCGTCCAGGACCTGACCGTCGCAATCCTCGAGCGTCCACGTCACCAGGAGCTCATCGCCGAAGTTGCCGCCACCGGCGCGCGGATCCGCACGCTGGAGGAAGGCGACTTCGCGAGTGCGGTGATGGCCGCACTGCCCGGAACGGGCATCGACGCCGCCATCGGTGTCGGCGACCTGCACGCGGCGCTGATCGCGGCCTGTGCGGTTCGCTGCCTGGGTGGCGAGTTCGTGGCGCGGCTGATGCCCCGCACCGACGAGGAGAAGAGCCTGGCCGGCTCGGGCGCACCCGCCGTCTACGGGCTGGCCGACCTGGCGCCCGCCGGCGACATCGATGTGGCCATCACCGGGGTGAGCGGTGGCCCGCTCCTCCCCGGAGTCGTATTCGGCAGCGGCTTCGCCGAGACCTCTTCGCTTGTCATGTCGAGCCGGCACGGCACGGTGCGACGGCTCACAACGAGGCATGGAGCGACCGGATTAGCGGTATCCCGGTAGGGGTATCAATAGACGGGTAGCAGATGAGTCAGAACGACCCTTACCAGTACCTTCCGCCGCCGCCTCAGACCCAGGGCGGTTCGGACATCCCACCGCAATCGTCGTACCACTACTCGCCCGCTCCGCAGCAGCGAAGCGGTGGCGGGCTGCTGGGGTGGCTTGGCTCCGCCGTGCTCGCCGTCTGGGCGGTCGTCAAGTACGGCCTCTTGTTCGCGTTCAAGATCCCGGCGCTGGCGACTTTTCTTTCCGCGCTGCTGAGTATCGGGGTGTATTCCCAGATCCTGGGCGGCTGGACGATCGCGATCACCCTGGTGGTCATGATCTTCGTCCACGAGATGGGGCATGTGATCGAGATCCGGCGTCAGGGCATGGCCGCCACGGCGCCCATATTCATCCCGCTCCTGGGCGCCGCGATCTTTCAGCAGGGACACCCGACGACCGCCGTGAAGCAGGCGCAGATCGGCATCGCCGGGCCCATCGCCGGGACGATTGGCGCGACGGTCGCGTGGATCCTTTACACCTCGACCCAGAACCCGATCTTCCTGCTCGCGGCCACGATCGGCTTCTTCCTCAACCTGCTGAACATGCTGCCGGTCTGGCAGTTGGACGGGGCTTGGGTGCTGGCACCGGTTTCACCCTGGTTCCAGGTGCTCGGGCTGGCCGCGATCGCGGTGCTCGTCCTGGTCTTCCACTTCGTGAGCTTTCTCTTGATCCTCGTCGCCGTATTGGGAATAAGCAGCGCGCGTGCGGCGTTCCGTAACGCCGGCAATCCCTACTACACGTCGGTCCCAGCTAACGCCAAGCTGGTGCTTGGCGCGGCCTGGCTCGGCCTGGTTCTCTACCTCGGTTTCATGAGCCTGCAGGCCGAGGGTTTGTTCGCGTCGCTGGCTCGGTAAACTACCCGCCTGGAGTAACCCTTGAAAACACAGATTCACCCCACCTTCTACGAAGACGCCCTGGTCACCTGCGCGTGCGGCAACACGTTCCGCACGGGCTCGACGCGACGCGAGCTCAAGACTGAGATCTGCTCCGTCTGCCACCCGTTCTTCACGGGTACGCAGAGGATCGTCGACACAGGCGGACAGGTCGAGCGGTTCCGCAAGCGAGCAGAGCGGGCTACCGCCCGCCGGTAGATGCCAACCCCGGAGGTAGGCGCTCCGGAGGCCTCGCCTAAACCGCGCTCGCAGCCTTTCTTCTATGGCGGCCAGGCCGTCATCGAGGGAGTGATGATGCGCGGCAAGACCCATTACGCGGTCGCCGTGCGCCTGCCCAAGACCAAGGAGATCGTCGTCGACCGTGGCGAGCTGAAGGCGCCGATCTACACCAACCCGATCTGGAAGCTGCCGTTCATCCGCGGCCTCGCGCTCATCGGCGAGCAGCTGCACCTCGGAATGAAATCGCTCATCTGGGCCGCGAACATGAATGCCAGCGGGCAGGACATCCAGATCGGCAAGAAGGAGATCACCGGGTCGGTGGCCACCGCGGGCGTGTTCGCGCTTGTGCTGTTCATCGGCCTTCCGCTGTTTCTCGCGAGCATCGCGGTGCATCGCAGCGGCAGCTTTGCCTTCGTTCTGGTCGAGGGCGTGATCCGGGTCGGCCTCGTCCTCGGCTACCTGGCTGCGATCTCCTTGCTTCCCGACGTCCGCCGCGTGTTCCAGTACCACGGCGCCGAGCACAAGACGATCAACGCGTTCGAGTCAGGCTGGCCGCTCGACGTGCCCAACGTGCGCAGGGCGAGCACGCTGCACCCCCGCTGCGGCACGGGCTTTCTGCTCGTGGTGCTGGTCGTGAGCGTGATCGTTTTCAGCATCGTGGCGCTGTTCCACCCGAACCTTTTCTGGCTGGTGGTGAGCCGTATCCTCGCCATCCCGCTCATCGCCGGCGTGGGTTTCGAGCTGATCCGTTTCATGGCGCGGCACCGCTACAACCCGATCGTTCGGGTCGCGCTGCTGCCGATCCTCGGGACGCAGAAGTTCACGACGCGCCAACCCTCCGACGACATGCTCGAGGTGGCGATCACCGCCTTCAACGCCGCGCGGGAGGGCGAGGAGGAGACGGCGGGGGCGGCGGCGTAACTTGATCGACCGCCTGGAATCGATCGCGCGTCGCTATCACGAGATCGAATCGGAGATGGGGCGCCCTGAGGTCGCGAGCGACCACGAGCAGCTGACCCGCCTGGCGCGTGAGCAGCGCTCGCTGCGCGAGATCGTCGAGGCCTACGAGGCCTACCGCCGCGCCCGCAACGAGATGGACTCGGCGCGCGAGCTGCTGCGCCACGAGAAAGACCCGGAGATGCAGGAATACCTCCGCTCCGAGGAGAGGCGTTCGGCGGAGCAATCGGCCGAGCTCGAGGAGCGGCTGAAGGTGCTTCTTCTGCCGAAGGACCCCAACGACGACAAGGACGTCGTCGTCGAGATCCAGGGCGCAGAAGGGGGAGACGAGGCGGCGCTGTTCGCGGCTGACCTGTTCCGCATGTACGCGCGTTGGGCGGAAAAGAAAGGATGGAAGGTGGACGTCGTGGACGCCTCACCCACCGAGAAGGGGGGCTACGACAAGATCGAGTTCGAGGTCCACGGTCAGGGGGCGTACTCGCAGCTGAAATACGAGGCCGGCGTGCACCGCGTGCAGCGCGTGCCGAAGACGGAGGCGCAGGGCCGCATCCACACGTCCGCGGCGACGGTCGCGGTGTTGCCGGAGGCGGACCCAGTGGAGGTCGAGCTCAAGCCCGACGACCTCGAGATCAAAGCCTCCACCTCAACGGGGCCCGGTGGCCAGAGCGTCAACACCACCTACTCGGCGATCCGGGTGGTGCACAAGCCGACCGGTCTCGTCGTGAGCATCCAGGACGAGAAGTCGCAGCTCCAGAATCGCGAGAAGGCGCTGCGCGTCTTGCGGGCACGGCTTTACGAGATGAAGCTCGCGGAGCAGCAGGAGGCGATCGGCGCCCAGCGCAAGAACATGGTGCGCAGCGGCAACCGCTCAGAGAAGATCCGCACCTACAACTTCAAGGACAACCGCGTCACCGACCACCGCATCAACCTGACGCTGCACAAGCTCGATCGGGTGATGCAGGGTGACCTGGATGAGCTTGTCTCAGCCCTCAGCACCGCGGAGAGGACCGCGCAGCTGAACGGTGGCCCTAACGGCGAGGCGTGACGATCGTTGAGGTCCTGAAGCTTTCGGCCGCTTATCTCGACAGGCACGGATCCGACTCCTCTCGCCTCGACGCCGAGCTCCTCCTCGCGCACGCCCTCCATATGCGGCGCCTCGATCTTTACCTGAAGTTCGACCGGCAGCTGACCGAGACGGAGCTTGCTGCGTATCGCTCCCTGATCGCGCGGCGAGGTAAGGGCGAGCCCGTCGCCTACCTGACCGGACACAAGGAGTTCATGGGGCTCGACTTCGAGGTCACGCCGGACGTCCTGGTCCCCAACCCTGACACCGAGGTCCTTGTGCAGCGTGCAGTGGCGATCGCCCGGGAGGCACACGGCCCCCTTCGCGTCGCCGACGTGGGCACGGGTAGCGGAAGCATCGCTGTCGCGATCGCTCACTACGCCGCGAACGTTGAAGTGTGGGCGTCCGACATCAGCCGCGAGGCCCTCGACGTGGCCGCACACAACGTCGCGCGTCACCAGCTCGACGCCCGGGTTCACCTCGTGTGCGGAGACCTGATGGATCCGCTGCCGGCGGAGCTCGACCTGCTCTGCGCGAACCTTCCTTACGTGGACTCGACGGAGCGTCTCCCGGCGGAGGTGACCGCACAGCCTGCCCGCGCGCTGTACGCGGACCAGGGCGGTCGAGCGTTGGTCGCGCGACTGCTGGAAGAGGCGCCCACGCGAATGAAGCCCGGTGGGCGGGTGCTCGCCGAGCTCGATCCGTCGATTGCAGACTCGATCGCACAGCTGGCCGCGCAGAGATACGCGGGGCACCGCATTCACCGCGACCTTGGCGGTCACGCGCGCGTTCTCGAAGCGTGGTCCTGAAGCCAACCGTCGCGGGACTACGCCGCGCCGCGCAGCTGATTCACGGCGGCGCCGTGGTCGCGTTCCCTACCGACACCGTGTACGGCCTCGGCGCCAGCGCCGACGACGAGGTCGCGCAGAGACGGATCTATCAGATCAAGGGCAGGCCGGTGGGGATGCCGCTGATCCTCATGGTCGCGGCGGAATCGCAGCTGGAGGGGTTGGTCCACGTCGATTCGCGCGCCGAGGCGTACATCCGCAAGTGGTGGCCTGGGCCGCTCACGTTGATCCTCCACGCCTTCGGCGGAGGCACGCTCGGCGTGCGCATCCCCAAGCACAAGGTCGCGCTTGGCCTCCTGCGACACGCGGGACCGCTGATGACGACCAGCGCGAACCAGCACGGAATGGAGCCCGCGATGACCGCCGGCGATGCAGGCGCGCTCTCAGGCGTGATGGCGGTGCTCGACGGGGGAACCGCGCCCGGCGGGACCGCATCGACTGTGCTCGACCTGACGGGGCCTGAGCCGCATGTGCTGCGCGAAGGCGCCATCCCGTCGCCCGAGCTCCTCGGACCGCCGCCTCCGCGTGCGGGATAGCATCAAACCGTGACGACCAACATCACCACGATGACTTTTCGAGCCCTGGACCAGGTCGATCCAGACGTCGCGAACCTCATCCGCCAGGAGTTCAAGCGGCAGTCCCAAACGCTCGAGCTCATCGCGTCGGAGAACCTGACGAGTCCCGCGATCCTGGAAGCGCTAGGCACGTTGCTGACGAACAAATACGCAGAGGGATATCCCGGCCGGCGCTACTACGGCGGCACCGGCGAGGTGATCGACAAGATCGAGACCCTCGCGGTCGAGCGGGCCAAGGAGCTCTTCGGCGCGGACTACGTCAACGTCCAGCCGCACTCGGGCTCGCAGGCCAACGCCGCCGTCTACATGGCCGTCTGCAAACCGGGCGACCGGGTCATGGGCATGGACCTCGCTGCCGGCGGCCACCTCACGCACGGCAGCCCCGCCAACTTCAGTGGCAAGCTGTACGAGATTCATCCGTATGGCGTCGACCGGGAGACGGAGCGCATCGATTACGACGTCGTCCAAAAGATGGCCGAGGATGTGCGCCCGAAGATGCTGCTCGCGGGCTTCTCCGCCTATTCGCGCATCGTCGACTGGAAGCGAATGCGCGAGATCGCGGACTCGGTGGGCGCGACGTTCTTCGTCGATATGGCGCATGTCGCGGGACTGGTCGCGGGCGGCGTCTATCCGTCGCCGATCCCTCATGCGGCCATCACCTCCACCACCACGCAGAAGACGCTGCGAGGCGCCTGGGGCGCCATCATCCTGTGCACCGACGACTGGCAGAAGGCGATCGACTCGGCGGTCTTCCCCGGTACCCAGGGCGGGCCGCTGATGCACGCGATCGCGGCCAAAGCGGTGTGCTTCGGCGAAGCGCTGAAGCCGGACTTCAAGGTGTACGCGAAGCAGGTGGTCGCGAACGCGAAGGTGATGGCGGATCAGCTGGTGAGGCGCGGCCTGCGTCTGGTCAGTGGCGGGACGGACAACCACCTGATGCTCATCGACCTGCGTCCGCAGAAACGGACGGGCAAGCAGGTGCAGGACATCGCCGACACCGTCGGCATCACCCTCAACCGGAACTCGATTCCGTTCGATGACGCCTCGAAGTTCAATCCGAGCGGGGTTCGGGTCGGCACACCGCTCGTGACGACGCGCGGAATGAAAGAAGCGGAGATGGTGGTGATCGCCGACTGCATCGCCGACCTCGTCGAGCGCATCGACGATGCCGCAACCCTCGACTCGGTCCACGAGCGCGCGCTCGAGCTGTGTCGGAGGTTCCCGATCCCTTACGCCTTTGACTGATTTCTTAGGCAACCAGGCGCTTGCGAGCCTGACCACGCACCTGCTGCCCGGCCTCTGGCCGTTCGTCGTGGCTGTCATCGGCACGGTGGCCGTGGTCCCGGTCGCGATCTACCTTTCGCGCCGGTTCGGATGGATCGCAGAGCCCGGCGGCCGGCACGCCCATGCCAAACCGATGCCGCTGCTGGGCGGGCTTGCCATGTACGCGGGATTCGCAGTCGCGGTCGCAATCTTCGCTCCGCAGTTCAACGAGACGCCTGGCGTTCTGATCGTGTCCGGGCTGGCGATGGCGCTGCTCGCATTCGACGACCGCACACCCATGCAGCCATGGGTCAAGCTCGCAGTACAGATCGGCCTCGCGCTGCTCGCCGTGTCGATCTTCGGCATCCAGATCAAGTTCTTCAGCCTTCCCGGCAACCACATCGTTCAGCTCGGCCTGCTGATCACGCCGGTCAGTCTGTTCTGGCTGGTCGGTATGCAGAACGCCATCAACTTCCTCGACGGCGCCGACGGTCTCGCCGCGGGCGTCACCGCCATCGTGGCCGTCATCCTCATGCTCGCCGCGGGTGAGCTGGGCCAGCTGGAGATCGTCAAGCTCAGCGGCGCCCTCGCCGGGTGCTGCGTCGGGTTCTTGGCGTTCAACTTCCCGCCGGCTCGCATCTTCATGGGCGACTCGGGTGCGCACTTCCTTGGCATGGCGCTGGGCATGATCTCGATTCTCGGCGTGGCCAAGGTCGCGGTGGCGTTCGCCCTCGGTGCGCCGGCGCTCGCGCTCGCGGTGCCGATCGCAGACACCGGCTGGGCGATCATCCGCCGCCGGCGGCAGAGGGCGTCGGTCGCCACACCGGATCTGATGCACGTGCATCACCGCCTGCAGTCATTCGGGCTCGATCCCCGCCAGACGTGCTTCGTCTTCTACTCGGCAAGCGCGCTGCTGGGAGCGATCGGGCTGACGCTCTTCGGCCACGGGCGGATCCTGGCGGTGGTGCTCGCCGTCACCGCCGTGATGGCCGCCACCGTCGCGGCGGACCTGCTCGAGCACGCCGGTTGGCGTGTGCCCGCACCATGGCTGCCGCGACTTCTGGGCAGTCCGAGTTCCCGGTAGGATTGACGCGGGCATGCGCCCATCGAGTCAGGGTCCCAGCGGGGCCGACATGGCGGGAATAGGGTTCTATTTCGCCGCCGCAGTCTTGCTACCTCTGCTCGGTGGCGTGGCCCTCGACAAGGTTTTTCACACGGCGCCTGTGTTCGTCCTGGTCGGATTGGTAGTGGGACTTGCGGCCGGCGCAGCCGCTGTTTATTTGAAGGTTAGGGAGCTTTCGAGGTGACGACGGGTGTCTTGCTGCGGCAGAACGCGATCGCATGCGCCGTCCTGGCCGTTGCGGTCGCGCTCGGAACGGCGGTCGCCGGACACCCCGCCCTGGGTTTCGGATTGGCCGCCGGCCTTCTGCTCGGCTCACTGAACGGCTATCTGATCCAGGGGCTGCTGGGTCGGGGAGCGCCGTTTGTGGCCGCAAGCCTCCTCCGCCTCGTGTTCTTCAGCTCTCTCGTGCTCCTCGCCGCGCTGACGCTTCGAGGCAATGCCTGGACCCTGGCCCTGGGGCTGGGCCTTGCTCAGCTGGTGATGGCGGGCGTCGCCATCCGAAGAGGGCTGCGTCGATGATCCTGCGCGATTCCGGATTCGGAACGCATCCCACCGTTGATCTCGGGTGCGGAACGTTCTGCACGTTCAACTACGACAGTGTGATCTCGAGCCTGGTTGCGGTGGTGGCCACGCTGGCGGTGGCATTCTGGATCCGCTCGCAGCTGAAAACGGGAGCGCCCGGACGGGTTCAGGCGGTGTTCGAGTGGGGTTATGACCAGCTGAGGTCGCTGATCAACACCAACGTCTCGGACGACGCCTTGTTCATCATCCCGCTTGCTCTCACCCTCTTCCTGTACATCTTGATCGCCAACTGGATCGAGATCCTCCCGCTGGCGATCTTCCCGATCCTGCACGGCGCCAACGCCGATCTGAACCAGACCCTTGCCCTGGCGCTGGTCGTGATAGCGGTGGTCCAGTGGTACAGCATTCGCGTGCTCGGCTGGCGCGGCTACTTGAGGCGATTCACCAAACCGTTCGAGCTTCCCGTATGGGGGCGGGCGCTGTACACCCCTCTCAACATCCTCGAGGAGGCGGTGAAGCCCGTGACGCTGTCGCTTCGTCTCTTCGGCAACATCTTTGCGGGCGCGGTGATGATCGCGCTGCTCGCGGGTTTTGGCACGCTCGCCCTGCCGCTCGTCGGGACGGTGGGCGGGACCATCATCGGCACCATCCTGCTCGCCGTCTGGAAGGCGTTTGACGTCGTCTTCATCGGCTTTATCCAGGCGTTCATCTTCATGCTGCTCACGGTCATCTATTTCGGCATGGCCCGGGAAGGCCTCGAACACGAACACCATTAGGAGGGTTTCATGACTGATCACGGACTTGTTCTCGCCGGCGCACTGATCGGATTCGGCCTCGCCATCGGGCTGGGCGCGGTAGGCGCAGCCTTCGGCGACGGCCTCGCAGGCAACGCCTTCATCGGCGGGGTGGCGCGGCAACCCGAGGCCCAGGGCCGGATGATCCCGTGGCTGTTCACGATCGTCGGTCTCGTCGAGGCGATGTACTTCATCAACCTGGCCTTCGGCTTCGTGTTCCTGTCCAACGTTCCGAGCAAGTAACCCACATGCCGTATCTCGTCACCACCGGCACGGCGGGCGTCATCGAGATCAACGGAACCGTGATCGTCGAGATCCTGACGTTCCTGATCATGCTGGCGGTGCTCGCTCGATACGTCTATCCCGAGGTGGTGCGGCTGGCCGAGGCGCGCCAACGCGCGGTTGCGGATCAGCTCCGACTGGCCGAGAAGGACCGAGCCGAAGCCGAAGCGCGCATGCAAGATGCACAGGCCAAGCTGGACGAGGCCCGCAAGACGGCTCAGCAGGTGATCGACGCGGCGAACAAGTCCGGAGAGCAGGTTCGCCAGGAGCTGAGACAGAAGGCCGAAGAGGAGTCGCGGCGCACCATCGAGAGCGCGCGCACGCAAATCGAGTCGGAGCGCGACAAAGCGATTCGCTCCGTCCGGACGGAGGTCGCCAACCTCGTCGTCCAGGCGACGGAGAAGGTCATCGGCGAAACCCTCGATGAACGAAAGCACAAAGCGCTCATCGAGCGGTCGATCGAGGAGGTCGCGGGTGGCGACGGCCGCCGCAGGCAGGGCGGCGCGTGACAGGCACAAGTCGAGCTGCCCGGCGCTACGCGAAGGCCATCTTCGAGCTGGCGCAGCAGGATAACGAGATCGATCAGTGGGCCAAGAGGCTCGCGCGGATCCGCGAGATGTTCGGCGATGAACGGGTCGCCGCGGTGCTGACCAACCCCACGATCCCCACGGTGCGGCGCGAGCAGCTGATCGTCGGCGATCGCACGCTGGACAAGGAGGCGACGAACCTCGCCCGGATGCTGATCGAGTCGGGCCGAGTCCATGAGGCAGGCGCGATCGAGGACGAGTTTCAGCGGCTCAGCGACGACGCGGCGGGCCGCGTGCGCGCCACCGCGACGACGGCCGTCGAGCTTTCCACGGACGTTCGCGATGACATCAGGCGTGACCTCTCCGAACGCCTGAACAAGGACGTCCGCCTGAGCGTCGTCGTCGACCCGCGGATTCTCGGGGGCCTGAGGCTGCAGTTCGGCGACCACGTCATCGATGCGACCGTCGCCACGCGACTCGAGCAGCTGCGCCGACGTCTGGTCATGAACTAGGAGATGGGAGTTATCGAGTGAGCATCAGCACCAAAGAGATCTCAGACGTAATCAAGGAACGGCTCAAGGATTTCGACGCGAGCCTGGTCTCGGCCGACGTCGGGCGGATCGTCGCCGTCGGCGACGGCATCGCGCAGATCTACGGCTTGCAGAACGCGATGGCCGGCGAGCTTCTCGAGTTCCCGCGCGAGACGTTTGGGCTGGCGCTCAACCTCGAGGAGGACCAGGTGCGATCCGTCATCCTCGGCGAGTACGGACACCTCCACGAAGGCGATGAGGTCAAGACCACCGGCCGGCTGCTCGAGGTGCCGGTTGGAGATGAGCTGCTCGGACGGATCGTCAACCCGCTCGGTGTGCCGCTCGACGACAAGGGGCCGATCAAGACGAGCAAGACCTTGCCGGTGGAGCGGATCGCCCCCGGTGTCATCACTCGCAAGCGCGTCGACAGCCCCGTACAGACGGGCATCAAGGCGATCGATGCCATGATCCCGATCGGCCGTGGCCAGCGCGAGCTGATCATCGGCGACCGGTTCACAGGCAAGACCACCGTCCTGCTCGACACGATCATCAACCAGAAGGGCAAGGATCTTTTCTGCATCTACGTCGCGATCGGCCAGAATGCCGCGTCGATCGCACGCGTCGCCGCGACCCTGGAAGAGAACGGCGCGATGGACTACACGATCATCGTCGCCGCCACCGCCGCCGATCCCGCTTCGCTCCAGTACATCGCCCCGTACGCAGGCTGCGCCATGGGCGAGTACTTCCTGGAGAGCGGCAAGGAGGCGTTGTGCTGCTACGACGACCTGACCAAGCAGGCGTGGGCATACCGCGAGCTCTCGCTGAACCTGCGCCGCCCGCCCGGACGCGAGGCCTACCCGGGCGACGTCTTCTATCTGCACTCTCGCCTGCTCGAGCGTGCGGCGAAGATGAACCAGGCGCACGGTGGTGGCTCGCTCACGGCGCTTCCGGTGATCGAGACGCAGGCCAATGACGTGTCGGCGTTCATCCCCACCAACGTCATCTCCATCACCGACGGCCAGATCTACCTGCAGGCCGACCTGTTCAACGCCGGCCAGCGACCCGCTTTGAACGTCGGCATCAGCGTGTCCCGCGTCGGCGGCGATGCCCAGACCAAGGCGATGCGCCAGGTGGCGGGCAAGCTCCGTCTCGACCTCGCCCAGTACCGCGAGCTGGCCGCTTTCGCGCAGTTCGCGTCCGACCTCGACACCCAGACGCGCAATCAGCTCGAGCGCGGCGCCCGTCTGACCGAGCTGCTCAAGCAAGACAAGTACCAGCCCGTGCCGCTCGGCGAGCAGGTCGCGGTGCTGTACGCCGGCACGCAGGGACACCTCGACAAGGTTCCCGTGAACCGCGTGCGCGAATGGGAGGCGGGCTTCGTCCGCTTCTTGAAGAGCGAACGTGCTGGCGTCCTCGAGGAGATCGACAGGCAAAAGGCCCTCGACGACAACCTTTTCGCGCGTCTGAACGCCGCGATCTCGACCTTCAATCACCAGTTCGGAATCGAGGGCTACCAGGACCAACCCGACCCCGCCGCCCAGCCGGCGACAGCAAACAAGGCGAATTAGTTGCCGGCGTTCAGGGACATCGTCCGCCGCATCGACTCGATCAAGAACACGCAGAAGATCACCAAGGCGATGCAGGTGGTGGCGGCGACGCGCCTGCGACGGGCGCAGGCGGCGGTCCAGGCGACGCGTCCTTACGCGGACAAGATGCTCGAGGTGCTGCAGACCGTCAGCGTGCGCGCCTCTGAATACAAGCATCCGTTCCTGATTCGGCGCGAGGGAAAGCGGGCGGTGATGATCCTGGTCACGACCGACAAAGGCCTGGCCGGCGCGATCAACGTGAACAACATCCGCGCCGCGACCCGCTACATGCAGGAGAACTATCCCGATCAGCCTCGCTACGTCACGTTGGGCCGAAAAGGTCGCGACTTCCTCCAGCGCTTCCGCCGCGACGTCATCGCAGAAGTCAGCAACCTGCCCGATCGCCCGAGCCAGGGCCAGGTCCTGCCGGGAGTCACGGTTGCGCTGGACGAGTACGCCAAAGGCAACGTCGACGCGGTCCTTCTCTGTTATGCGAGATGGGTTTCCACCCTGCGCCAGGAGCCGACGATCCGCGTCCTGATTCCGGCCGAGATTCCAAAGCGCGAAGGCGACTCGAGCGGCCCCCGCGCCGACTACATCTACGAGCCAGACCCCGAGTCGGTGCTCGACGGCTTGCTGCCGCGGTACGTCGAGACGCAGGTCTTCCAGGCGGTGCTGGAGAACAAGGCCAGCGAGTACTCGGCCAAGATGATTGCGATGCAGAACGCCACCAACGCGGCGGGTGACCTCATCGATTCACTGACCCTTTACGCCAACAAGGTCCGCCAGGCGGGAATCACAACGGAGCTGATGGAGATAGTGAGCGGCGCGGCGGCGCAGCAGAGCTCAGGCTGAGGAAGGAGATCCACATGGCTAAGACAAAAAAGAAGAGCCCTACGCCAGATAAGAGCAAAACAGCGAAGCAGGGCCACATCGCCGAGGTCATCGGCGCGGTGGTCGACGTGGAGTTCGAGCCTGGTTACCAGCCGGAGCTGTTCGAAGCGCTCGAGGTCACGACCCAGGAGGGCCGCATCGTCGTGCTCGAAGTCGAGTCCGACAGAGGTGACAACACCGTTCGCTGCGTCGCGATGGACTCGACCGACGGCTTTCGACGCGGCGACCCCGTGCGCGCAACCGGCGCGCCGATCTCGGTTCCGGTGGGGGTCGAAACCCTCGGCCGGCTCTTCAACGTCGTGGGCAACGCCATCGACGACGAGCCCACCCCAGAAGGGGTCACCCGCTGGCCGATTCATCGGCCCGCCCCGGCGCTGGACGAGCAGCAGGCGAAAGTGGAGATCCTCGAGACCGGCATCAAGGTGATCGACCTGATCTGCACATTTGCGAAGGGCTCGAAGATCGGCCTGTTCGGTGGTGCGGGCACCGGCAAGACGGTGATCGTCCAGGAGCTCATCCGCAACATCGCGTACGAGCACAAAGGGCGCTCCGTGTTCGCGGGTGTGGGAGAGAGGACGCGCGAGGGCAACGACATGCTCGTCGAGATGCAGGACGCGGGTGTGCTGCCCCAGACGGCGCTCGTGTTCGGGCAGATGAACGAACCGCCGGGCGCCCGGGCGCGCGTCGCGCTGACCGGGCTCACGATGGCCGAATACTTCCGTGACGAAGAAGGCGCTGACACCCTGCTCTTCGTCGACAACATCTTCCGCTACCTCCTCGCCGGATCGGAGGTGTCGGCGTTGCTCGGACGCATGCCTTCGGCCGTCGGCTACCAGCCGACGCTGGCATCGGAGATGGGTGAGCTGCAGGAGCGGATCACCTCGACGCGAAAAGGGTCGATCACCTCGGTGCAGGCGGTCTACGTCCCCGCCGACGACTACACCGACCCCGCCATCCAGACGGTGTTCGCGCACCTCGGCGCGACGCTGAGGCTGGAGCGATCGCTGGTCGAGATCGGCATCTACCCGGCGGTGGATCCGCTCGGTTCGTCGAGCCGTTTCGTGGAGCCGGCGATCGTCGGGCAGGACCACTACGACGCGGCGCAGGGCGTGAAGAAGATCATGCAGCGCTACAAGGACCTGCAGGACATCATCGCCATCCTCGGTATGGAGGAGCTTTCGGAAGACGACAAGGAGGCGGTGTCGCGCGCACGCAAGGTGCAGCGGTTCCTCTCTCAGCCGTTCAGCGTCGCGCAGCGATTCACCGGCCGCGAGGGCAAGTACGTCTCCCGCAGCGAGACCGTGCGCGGCTTCAAGGAGATCCTCGAGGGCAAGCACGACGACCTGCCGGAGCAGGCCTTCTACATGGTCGGCACGATCGACGAGGCCCGCGAGCAGGGCGAAAAGATGAAGAGCCAGAGATGAAGTACCCGCTGCGTGTCGTGAGCGTCGAGCGAAGCCTCTTCGAAGGCGATGTCGAGTTCATGATCGCCACCGGCGCCGACGGAGAGCTGGGGGTGCTCGCCCGCCACGCTCCGCTCATGACGATCCTGAAGCCCGGCCCCCTGCGCATCCAGGAGACGTACGGCGGTGAGGAACAGGTGCTGTTCGTCGGCGGCGGGTTCCTCGAGGTGCTGCCGGAACGCGTCACAGTCCTTGCCGACGTCGCCGAGCACGCCGACGAGATCACGGTCGAGCGGGCCGAGGAGGCACGACGGCGGGCTCAGGAGCGGCTCGCGGGGACGCTGACCGCGGCGGAGGAGACCGAGTTCCAGAACGCGCTGGCGATGGCTGAGGCCCGGCTTCGCCTAGCCAGGGCGCGTCGAGGCTAGTACCCTCAGCCGCAACATGGCAGGGCGGGATCGCGCCCTCCGGATCACCGGAGGCGCGCAGTTGCACGGGCGGATCTGCGTGAGCGGGTCCAAGAACGCGGCCCTCCCCGAGATGGCCGCAGCGCTCCTCACGACCGAGCGCGTCATCCTGCACAACGTGCCGCGAGTCAGCGACACGAAGTTGATGGCGGAGATCATCGGCGAGCTCGGCGGCAGGGCGGAGGGCGAAGGCACGGTCAAGCTCGACACCGGCGCCGCCGTGCGGAGCGACGTGCCCGACGAGCTCGGCCGCCGCATGCGCGCCACGATCCTGCTGCTCGGCGCGCTGCTTGGGCGCTTTGGCAAGGCTCGGCTACCGCGGCCGGGCGGCGATGACATCGGTGCACGTCGCGTCGAGCAGCACCTTCGGGGGTTGCGCCAGATGGGCGCGCACATCAACGAGACCCAGGACGAGATCGTCGCTTCGGCCGAGCGACTCCACGGTGACCGCATCGTCTTCGACCTCCCGACCGTGACGGGGACCGAGAACATCCTCCTCGCGGCGGTGAAGGCCGAGGGCCGCACGGAGATCTTCAACGCGGCCCGCGAGCCGCACGTCCGGGACCTGTGCCTGTTGCTCACGAAGATGGGGGCGCGTATCGAGGGCGTTGGCTCGGAGCGCCTGATCGTCGAGGGAAGCCGCGAGCTGCGGGGCGCCGAGCATACCGTGGTGCCCGACTACCTCGAGGCGGGCACGTACGCGATCGCGGTCGCGGCGGCGGGAGGCGACCTCCGCATCGAGTGCACGCAGCCCGAAGACCTGCAGGTCCTGCTGCTCAAGCTCGAGCAGGCGGGGGCGCGGGTGGAGGTGGGGGACACGTGGTTTCGTGTGTCGCGCGACCCACGGTCAACGATCAAGCCGATCGACATGTCGACGTGGACCTTTCCCGGTTTTCCGACCGACCTGCAGGCCCAGTACATGGCCTTCATGACGCAGGCCGACGGGCAGAGCGTCATCTCCGAGTACGTGCACGAGAACCGCTTCCAGCACGTGCGTGAGCTGGCCAAGATGGGCGCTGGCATCACCGTCGAGGGCCGGCTTCATGCAATCGTCCATGGGCCGTGCCGTCTCCACGGCACCGAGGTTGGGATCCCCGACATCCGCTCCGGCGCCGCGCTTGTGATCGCGGGGCTGTGCGCGCAGGGCGACAGCCTGCTGCGGAACTCGTGGCACGTCGAGCGCGGGTACGAGGACATGGTGGGCAAGCTGTCTTCGGTCGGCGCGCGGATCAAGAGCGTCAGCGTGGACTCAGACCCGGCGGTTGCGTCGCACACGTACGAATAGGTTGTCCCTTCTTGCCAAGAAGATCGGCATCGACCTCGGCACCTCGACGGTGCTCATCTACGTCAAAGGTGAGGGCATCGTGGTCAACGAGCCTTCGCTGGTGGCGGTGAACCGCGATGGCACGCGCATCCTCGCTATCGGCAGGCAAGCCTTTGACATGGTCGGACGCGCGCCCGAGGGGATCCAGGTCGTCCGGCCCATGCGCGACGGCGTGATCGCGGACTTTGTCGTGACCGAGGGGCTGCTGCATCACCTCATCGGCAAGGTCCAGGGCCGTCAACGACTCTTCAAGCCCGAGATCATGGTGTGCGTACCGTCGGGCGTCACCTCGGTCGAGAGACGTGCGGTGACCGAGGCGGCGATCTCGGCAGGCGCGCGCCAGGCGTGGCTGATCGACGAGCCGCTGGCTGCGGCGATCGGCGCCGGCCTGCCGATCGCCGAACCACGGGGCAACGCCGTGTGCGACATCGGAGGCGGGACGACCGAGGTCGCCGTGATTTCGCTTTCCGGGATGGTGGTCGCGCACTCGATCCGCGTCGGTGGCAACCGACTCGATGATGCGATCGCCTTGTACCTGAAGCGCCGGCACAACCTCGTGGTCGGTGAGCGGTCGGCCGAAGAGGCCAAGATCGCGGCCGGATCCGCCGTGTCGATGAAGCAGCCCCTGTTCACTGAGGTCCGCGGTCGCGACATCGTCACCGGTCTGCCCAAGAGCATCCAGGTCTCGTCGAACGAGATCGCGGAGGCGGTGCAGGAGCCGCTGAGGCTGATCGTCGGAGCGATTCGCGATGTGCTCGAAGAGACGCCGCCGGAGCTCGCCGCGGACATATTCGACCGCGGGATCGTGCTCTCCGGTGGCGGCGCGCAGCTGCGTGGGATCGGCCGCTACGTCTCGATGCACACCGGCATCCCGGCGGTCATCGCGGACGAGCCGCAGACGTCGGTCGTCCGCGGCACGGGCCTTGCGCTTGAGAACTTCGAAGTGCTGAAACGCAACCAGTCCTACCTTCGCTGAGGATCCCCCTGCACGCGCACCTAGAAGTCGTCGTCGACGGATCAGGTCTCGAGCGCCCCCGCGCCGGCGTGGGCGTGTACACGACGCAGATCCTCCGCGCCATGGCAGTGCAGCGGCCCGACGGTCACCTGATCGTTTTCGGACCTCGGCGCGCGGTCATGTATGCGCCGAACACGGACTACCGCCTGCTGCCGCAGGCTCGCTTCATCGGACGCCACCTGCAGTGGCCGGCCGAGATCCGCCGCATGAAGCCCGACGTCTACTTCGGACCGGCCGGCGCCCTGCCGCTTGGGCGCATCAGCACTCCGTCGGCGATCACCGTGCACGACCTGGCGATCTACCGCAACCCCAGGTGGTTTCCGCCGCGCCAGCCGCTGAGCACGAGAATCGTGGTTCCCCGATCCGTCCTGCGCGCTGATGTCTTGATCGCGGTGTCAGAGTCGACGGCAAGGGACATCCAGGAGTTCTTCGGCCTCGACCGCGGCCGCATCCAGGTCGTCCCGCATGGGGTGTCGGCGAAGCTGCGACCGATGAGCGCCGACGAGCGGGCGGAAGCGCGCGCCCGGCTCAGGCTGCCCGAGCGTTTCATCCTCTTCGTCGGCACCATCGAGCCGCGCAAGAACGTGGAGACGCTGCTCGACGCGTGGGTGTTGATGCGCGACCGGCCCGACCTGGTGGTTGTCGGCTCGTGGGGATGGCGGTACGAGGCGATCAGGGACAAGATGGCGCGACTCGGACCGCGGCTTCACCACCGCGAGTCGGTCGAGCCCGAAGAGCTGGCGGCGTACTACAACCTGGCGCGGGTGCTCGCCCACCCCGCGTGGTACGAGGGCTTTGGACTGCCGCCGCTCGAGGCCATGGCGTGCGGGACGCCGGTCGTGGTCTCTGACAGCTCGAGCCTCCCCGAGCTGGTGCAGGACGCGGGCCTGATCATTCCCGCCGGCGACGCCCAGGAATGGCGGAAAGCCCTCGAACAGGTGCTGGACGACAGCGAGCTCGCCGCCGGCTTACGGCACAAAGGGATTCTGCGTGCGGCTCAGTTCAGCTGGGACCGCGCCGCAGCCCAGACCTGGCGCGCGCTCGACGAGGCGATCACGAAACGAGCTCCCTGATCACTGCCGCGACGCCCGCCGCCGTTCTGTCCCAGGTGAACTCTTTAGCACGGGCGCGGGCCAGCCGGCCGAGCTCTGTACGTAGGGACTGATCCCTCAGGGCGACGTCGAGGATCCCCGCGAGCTGCTCAGAGGTCGCCGAAGGATGGAAGTAGAGGGCAGCCTCGCCGCCGACTTCAGGCAGCGACGACGCCTTCGCGGCCACGACCACTTTGCCGCGTGCCATCGCCTCCAGCACCGGCAGGCCGAACCCTTCGTAGAGGCTTGGCACGATGACCGCGGCCGCGCGCTCATAGAGGAGCTCGAGCAGAGGCTGGTCGACCCTGCCGAGGACCCGGCACCGGGTCGATTTGCGGAGCTGCTCGAACAGCGCCTGGTCGCGTTCGGCACCGGCGACCACCAGCGTCACGCCATCGAGCCTCTCCACCGCAGCGAGGGCTGCGGCCTGGTTCTTGCGCCGCTCGACGCGTCCGACCTGCAGGACAAACGTCCCATTGAGCCCGAGCTCGGTCAACCGTGATGATGGCGCTGCCGAGAGCGAAGGTGTGCCTACGCCGAGCGGAACGACCCGGACGCGATCCGGCGCGACGCCGTATAGCTGGACGAGGTCGTCCTTCGTCGACTCGGAGACAGCGATGAGAAGGCGACAGCGGGCGACCGCCCACCGAGTCGTGGCCTGCAGGTACGTTCGATCGGCGAACGGATACGCGTCTGGATGGCGCTCGAACGCGAGGTCGTGGACGACCGCAAGCACCTTGCCCGGCCACGCAAACGGGACGACGTGCCCCGGCACGAATAGAAGGTTGGGTCGCTCCGCCGCCAGGGCGAGGGGAAGTCGCACCTGCGACCACAGCCGGGGGAAGGGAAGGACCGTCACGTCCATGCCGAGGTTGGCCCGCGGTCTCGAAGCAAAGAAGCGCCAGCGCAGGTCCGGCCCGGCCTGCGGAAGACGTGAGCTGACCTCGCGGGTGAAGCTCTCTGTGCCGGTAACCACTGCTCTTGTGGAGGGGTTTACATCGACGGCGATGGTCAAAGCACGCGTACTCGACTCCACCACTCGGACGACCTTAAGCTAACGACCGTGAAGCTCGTTGCCGCCCGCTTTGCGATGGCAACGCTTCTGGTTTTGAGCACCGGCTTTCTCCTCCAGGCGCAGGACACGACCCTGCCCCTCCCGCCCCCAGCCCCGCCTGCGCCGGTCCAGCTCACGCCCATCCTCACGGCGCAGGCCGCCGAGGGCCGCGAGTACTTTTACAAGCGCCACGAGGTGGTGCCGGTCGGCGCGAGCATCCTGCGGCTGCCGATCCTCATGTACCACTACATCCGCACCCCGCCTTCGACGCTCACCGACATGCTGGGTTACCGGCTTTCGGTGTCGCCACAGGACTTCCAGGCGCAGATGGATTGGCTGTATGCCAATCACTTCCACCCCGTGACCTTCGACCAGGTGCGCGCTTACTTCTCCGGTAGGGTTCCGCTGCCTTCGAAGCCGGTGGTCATCACCTTCGACGACGGCTACGCAGACCTGTACACGACCGCGTTTCCGATTCTCCATGCCCACGACTTCGCTGCCGTCGCCTACATCGTCAGCGGCTTTGTCGACCATGGACGCTACGTGACGCATGACCAGGTCCTGCAGATGGACCGCGCCGGCATCGAGATCGCCTCGCACACGGTGGACCACGCGGACATGGCGCGGGCGAGCTCCGGCATGGCGACGTACCAGCTGGAGCAGTCGAAGCACTGGCTCGAGGGTCTGCTCGGCCACCCCGTGGTCGACTTCGCGTACCCATCCGGCAAGTACAACCTGCAGACCATCCAGTTGCTCGGCCAGTTCGGATACGACACCGCGGTGGTCGAGGACGGAACGAGCATGCACAGCCGCGCCGACCGCTACACGTGGGGACGGGTCCGCGTCGGCGGAGGAGAATCCCTCCACGACTTCATCGCCAACCTCGGTGAATCGATGCCTTCGGTGATCCTTTCGAGCCTCGACGTAAGACCCTCTTGACCCAGGCTCGAATCCTCGGCGTGAGGGTCGATTGCCTGGACACGAAGGAAACCCTGGAGCGGATCGAGGGATTCGTCGGGTCCGGGCGTGTGCACCAGGTGGCGACCGTCAACCCGGAGTTCGTCATGCGTGCGCAGAACGACCGAGAGTTTGCTCGGGTGCTCGAAGCCGCCGACCTCTGTCTGCCCGACGGCACGGGCGTGGTCTGGGCCGCGCGTCGGCAGGGATGCGCGCTCCGGGAGCCCGTGGCGGGCACAGACCTGGTTGAGCCGCTGGCCGCCCTGTGCGCGCGACGCGAATTCCGGCTGTTTCTGCTCGGTGCGCAAGCAGGAGTCGCGGACGAGCTGGCGGCGCGCCTCGTTGCAGTCAAGCCTGGGCTCCAGGTCGCCGCGCATTCCGGCGAGCCTGACGTGTCCTCCGACGAGGAATCACTTCGTCGAATCTCCGACCACAGGACCGATGTGCTGCTGGTCGCCTACGGCGCTCCCACCCAGGAGCTGTGGATCGATCGCCTGCGCTCGCGACTGGGCGTATCGGTGGCGATGGGGGTGGGAGGCGCCTTCGACTACCTGACAGGCCGCGTGCCACGTGCGCCTGCCTGGATGCGGCGGTCCGGGCTCGAGTGGCTGCACCGCCTCGCGTACCAGCCGTGGCGGTTCCGGCGCATGACGGTTCTCCCCCGTTATGCGCTGAGGGTTCTGCGGACGCCCAAGTAAGATCCGCGACACCTAGAATCAGCCGCCGTGCTGAGCGTCGTGGTCCCTTGCTACAACGAGGAGCAGCGTCTCCCGCGCACCATCGAGCTGATCGAGCGATACCTCGACGGCAAGCGGGCTCCCTACGAGCTCATCCTGGTGGACGACGGCAGCGTCGACGGTACCCGCCAGGTGATGGATGCGGCGGCGCAACGACACGCCGGCGTCCGGGTCGAAGTCTTGCCGCGCAACCGGGGTAAGGGCAGGGCGCTCGCGGTGGGCGTCGAGGCGGCAAAAGGCGATGAGATCCTGGTCACCGACGCCGACCTCTCGACGCCGATCGAAGAGCTGGACAAGCTCCAGGCCGCGCTCCAAAGCGGAGCGGGGATCGCCATTGCATCGCGCGCGGTGCGCGGCTCCCGGGTCGAGGTCTCCCAGCCGCTGTACCGCGTCTTGATGGGCAAGGGGTTCAACCTCATCGTGCAGGCGGTGCTGCTTCCCGGCATCTGGGACACGCAGTGCGGGTTCAAGCTCTTTCGCGGTGATGTGGCCCATCGGGTCTTCGCCAACCTGATCACCGACGGCTTCGGCTACGACCCAGAGGTGCTGTACCGCGCGCGCAAGCAGGGCGTGAAGATCGCGGAGGTGCCGGTGGTGTGGCGCAACTCCGCGCCGACCAAGGTGAGCGCCGTGCGCAGCTCGCTCGACATGCTCAAGCACGTGGTCCGATTGCGGTTCGTCGTATGAGCGAGCGAAGGCTGTCCGAGCGCAAGAGCCCGCCCACGGAGGCCCTGGTCGTCATGCCCACCTACAACGAGCGCGAGAACCTCGAACCCGTCCTGTCCGCCGTGCGGCACCTCGGCCACGACGTGATGATCGTCGACGACGCATCGCCCGACGGCACGGGTGAGCTGGCCGACGAGCTGGCTGCGGCCGACACGGGCGTGCGGGTGCTGCATCGGGAGCGCAAGCTCGGCCTCGGAAGCGCGTACGTTGACGCCTTTCGCATAGGCCTGATGGAGGGCTCGCGCCTGTTCGTGGAGATGGACGCGGACGGGTCCCACCGCCCTGCTGACCTCAACCCGATCATCGACGCCGCGCGCGGCAGCGGCGGCCTGGCGATCGGGTCGCGCTACGCGCGCGGCGGCAGCATCGTCGGCTGGCCGCTGCATCGTCTCCTCCTCTCTCGTGGCGCCAACCTCTACTGCCGGGCGCTGCTGCGCCTGCGAGTCCGCGACTGCACATCGGGTTTTCGGTGTTACACGCGCGACCTGCTGGCGAGCATGAAGCTAGAGACGATCGTGTCCCAGGGTTACTCGTTCCAGATCGAGATGGTTCACCGCGCGGCGAGGCTCGGCTACCCGGTGGTCGAGGTGCCGATCCGCTTCGAGGACCGGGTCGCGGGCGTGTCCAAGGTTTCGCAGGGAGAGATCAGCCGCGCCCTGTGGACGGTTCTACGGCTGAGCATGTCGACATGAAAACGATGGAAAAAGTCCTCCCCACTGGTGGGGAGGTGGCGGCGCAGCCGCTGGAGGGGGTGAGCCCTCCTGCAGGACGGTGGGCGGATTGGCGACTGCCGCTCATCCTCGGCGCCGCCCTCGCGGCCATCACCGCGATCCCTTACCTGTACGCCTACGCCGTCCAGCCTTCAGGACACGTCTTCGTCGGCTTCTTCTACCTGTGGGACGACGCCACGACCTACCTGGCCAAGATGCGCGAGGGCTGGGAAGGCGCTTGGGCCTGGCAGAACCGCTACACGACCGAGTCGAGCCCGACCGCGTACCTGTTTGTTTTCTGGATCGTCCTCGGTCACGTCGCGGCCGTCACGCACCTGCCGCTGATCGTCGTCTTTCACCTCGCGCGGGCCGCGGCCGCGTTCGCTCTGATGGCGGCGGGCTGGCTGTTCATCTCGCATTTCGTTGCGGACCGCACCACCCGGCGCTTCGCGATGTTCTTTCTCGCGTTCGGGCTGGGTCTCGGCCTGGTGATCTGGGCCGTCGGAAAGCCGGTGGTCTTCGACGGCCCGACCGAGGCCCTCGACCTCCGCATGCCGGAGCTGAGCGCCTTCTACTCGGTCCTGGCGCTGCCGCATTTCGCGTGGTCGGGCGTGTTCGCCGCCCTCGGCGTGCCGCTGACCCTGAAGGCGATCCAGCGCGGAAACCTCGCCCTGGGACTGCTGGCAGGTCTGGCGTGGCTTGGCCAGGCTTCGATTCATCCGCAGATGCCGGTCCTGATGGGGGGCGCCACGCTCGTCGCCACGCTGTGGCGGCGGCCGGGCAGCGGCCGAGGTTGGGTTGCCGGAGCGGTCGCGTTCGCGATCCCGGCACCCTACGTCCTTTATTCGTATCTGGCCTTCGTCGGCAACCCCGAGGTGCTGCGCTGGACCTTCCACTCCAAGAACGCCGTCGCGCCCGAGACGATCAGCCTGCTGTTCGCGCTTGCGCCCCAGCTCCTCCTCGCCGCGTTCGGCGTGCCGGGCGCGATTCGGAGCCGGACGCGCGAGGACGTCTTTCTGCTCGCCTGGCTGGTCCTGCTCGCCGCCATCCTGTGGCTGCCCAACCCTGCCGGCGACCTGCGCCGGCGCTTCTTCGACGCGATCTACCTGCCGCTGGTCGTGCTGGCGGCGCGGGGGATGTATGACGCGATCCTGCCGCGGCTTCGCAGCCTTCGGGCCAAGCGCCTCATTCCTTTCTCTTATGTGGCCGTCTCGGCGATCGGGAGCGCCTTCCTGCTACTGGCGCCTCTGGCGGTGGCCGCGGAGCCCCAGTACGCGATGACGACGGCGGAGTACAACGGGCTGAGCTGGCTTGGGTCGCAACCGACGGGCCGGGTGCTCTGCATGCCGGGGGTAGGTCTTTACGTCCCTGCGTACAGCTCGGACACGGTCTATGTCGGTCACTACGACGAGACGTTCAACTACCCCGGCAAGACCCAGATCGCGGGAGACGTGCTGACCGGCAAGTCCGACATCGAGCAGTTCGACCAATCCAACAACATCCGCTATGTGATCTGGACAAGCGACCTGCAGTCGCCGCCGCCGGCGGTCCTGGGTCTCCCGGCCTACGACACCCCGAACTTCAAGATCTGGAAGCTGTCCTGACGTAGATGACGGCAACCGAGTCCTGATAGACGAGCTTCCAGTCCGGCTCGTCGGCCAACACGTTGGCCAACGCCTCGCCCTTGTTGTAGACGATGTAGTCGACCTGGTACTTGTCCAGGATCTGCTTCCAGTCCGGCCTCAGCGTCTGGACGTCCTCGTACTCGTTCAGCAGGGGATCGCCCATCAACGCCGCCTCGCCGAAGATGAACACCTTGCGGTTCGTCGTTGGGTAGAACCGATGGGCGAGGTAGCCGCCCCATCCGTACTGGTTGTACATGCGCGTGCCGACGTCGGGGTGGGCGGCGAGCCAGTCGGCGGCTCCGATCGGATAGCTCGAGGCGTCGAGCTGCAGCTGGCGCGCGGGGGATAGCTCGTTGCCCACCCGGAGCGCGGTCGCACCGGTGATCACGACCAGCACGATCGCCGTCACGATCGCGAACAGGGGTCGCGCGGGCAGCGTGAACGACCATTTCCGCGCGGCGCTGAAATCCTTCCACCACGAGCCGTACGTCGTTATCAGCACCGGCGTCGTCGCCGCCACGAACAGGGCGATGTTGCGCACGGACTGAAGGGCGAGGAACAGCGCAGCCGCGGTGAGCAGGAACTCGTAAACGGTGGGCCTCCGGAGGGCGAAGCCACCGATCAGAAGGAACACCATCGCCTCGAACGGCCTCACGTAGACCTGGTGGAAGTCCGGCGAGAACCACTCGACGATCAGGCGCTGCTGGGCGACGCTGCCCTGGGTCTGGAAGGGGTAGGGGTAGAGGCTCAGGAAATGCGGCGTGGCCGCCACGGCCAGTCCAGACGCCGCGGCGATGGTGGCAAGCCGGCGCGCGTGCATCCGGTGGGCAGGGTTGTCCTGTTCCCACGCCCACATGAAGAGCTCGGACGCGAGGGCGATGCCCAACCACACGAAGCCGATCACCCAGCCGCCGTGGAGGTTGGCCCACAGCACCATCACCAGCGGGAAGAAGTTCAGGGCGCGGCTGCGGCCGCTCAAGTAGCCGTGGAGCCAGTACAGCTCGAGGCAGCTGAGCGCGAAGGTGATCATCTGAGCGCGCGGGCCCCAGATGGGCGCGCCCGCGATGGCGCCGATCGCCAGCCCTAGGCCGACGAACACGAAGGGCTGGCGCCGGACCTGGAGGTACATGAGCCAGAAGCCCGCCCAGGTCAACAACCCGAACAATGCGATCAGCGCCGGCAGCCCGAACAGGCTGAAGACCCGCCACATCAGGACCTCCGTCAGGTACTCGTGGTCGGTCCATACGTGGTTGGAGACCGTAAAGGTGAAGATGTCCGTCGACGGCAGCCGGCCGTTGTCGACCATCCACTGCCCGATCCGCAGGTGCCACCAGAAGTCGGGGTCCTGCTCTGGCGCGATGAACAGCGCGAGCACGACGATCAGCACGCCGCCGATGAGCAGCGTCCGCGCGCTCAGCCGCTCGCTCAAGCGCAGCGAGCTAGCGGCGCGCGAAGGGGCTGGGTAGGTAGCGGGGGACGCGTCTTGCATATGCGGGGTAGTCGGCGGGGAAGGTAGCCGCGAGGATGCGCTCCTCCCATCGGATGCGGAGCAGCTCGCAAGTGACGAAATAGCCGATCGCGATCGCCGTCAGCCACCCGCCGGTGGCGAGGTTGACGCCGATCGCCGTCATGATCTCGCCGAGATAGACCGGGTGCCGGCTGAGCGCGTACGGACCACCGGTGACGAGCCGGCGCGCCTCGGGGATGATCGAGAAAGATCGCCGGAGGTAGGCGAGACCCCAGACCGAGTAGGCGAGGCCGGCGGTCGCCAGCACGTCGGCCACGACCACCAACCCTTCACGTCGCGTTCCGCCGGGCAGGAAGCTCGCCGCTATCGCCGAGAACGTGCCGCTGAAGGCGATGAAGATCACAGCCGCCCGGTGGTCGGTGCCGCGCTGGGGCAGCCGCACCGCGTACAGAACGACCAGCAGGGTGAAGTAGGCCAGCGCCAGCAGCTGCTGGACGACGAAGAACGCGTCGGAGGCCTGGCGGATGCCGTGGAAACCGCTCCAGAGCAGGACGAGCTGGCGTGCCAGGAACAGGCTGAAGAACAGCGAGGGGACCAGCCGGCCGAGCAGCAGGTCCCGCCAGTAGCCTGTCGCAGGACGTCGCGGAACGCGTTTGGCGACGCCGGAAGCTTCCATTCCGCCCGGGAAGGTTAGCGACCGGGATGGCCCACCCGGTCGTTTTGGCTAATGAATTGACCTGTGCGGGACCGCTGAGTAGCATCCTCCCCCGCGATCGGCCCGGAAGGTCGCAAGAACAGGAACCGGGCACCGTCAGACAGGTCAAGAACCTGTAGTTCAGGAAAAAGGAGGTGAATTCGCAGAGATGTTGAGCCTTTACTGGAAGCTTCGCAGCATTACGACTCGTCAGGAAGGCCAGGGCATGGTTGAGTACGCTCTGATCCTCGTGCTGGTCTCAATCGTGGTCATCGTGATCCTTCTTACGATGGGCAACCAGATCAAGAACGTGTTCTCGAACGTCGTAGCAGCCCTCGGAGCGTAAAGCCCACGTATCAGCACCTTCAAAGAGAGCCCCGCGAGGGGCTCTCTTCTTTACAGCGAATTGGGCTGAATAACGCGGTTCGCATGCTTACAATGTCGCCACTTTTCGGAATCAATCGGAGGTGACTTAGTCTTGGCCGTCGCACCTGCTGCTGCAAGACCCCGCCCCGGGGGCGGCCGTCTTTTCATCATCATCGGCGTTCTCCTCGCGGTCGTCGCGTTCGGCGCTGTGTTCCTGTTCGGCAGCCTCGGAGGCGGCGGAGCAATCGGCGGCGGGCCGACCACCTCGGTCGTCATCGCCAAGCAGTCCATCCCGCTGCGCCACGAGCTGACCTCGGCCGACGTCGAGATCGCGAAGGCTTCGGTCAACGGCAACGCGACGCTGGGCAACACGTACCCGGCGACGACCGACGTCATGGGCCTCATCTCCGAGGTCAACATCAGCAAAGGCTCAATCATCACGTCGGACATGCTCGCGAGGGACGTCGGCCTTGTCCCGGCAGGCGCGGCGCCCGCTTACCTGCCCCTGGCGAAGGGGTACGTCGCCATGACGATCCCCACCGGTGAGCAGCAGGGTGTCGCCGGGCACATCAGCGTCGGCGACTACATCACGATAATCGCCTCCTCGACGTTGACCGTATTCAGCAGTACGACGGGCCAGCAGCAGGGTCCCCCGCGACAGGTCAGCAAGACGGTGTTTACGCAGGTCCGCATCATCGGCCTGGGTCCCGCAAGCAGCGGCGTTCAGCCGGCCAGCGGCGGGGGCAGCACGACCACCAGCAGCAGCGGCCAGGCCAGCGGAGTCACCTCGAGCCTCACCGTCGAGGTCACGCAGTGTGACGCCGAGTACATGACCTGGTTCCTGGCCAACACGCAGGTGCGCTACACGCTCGAGTCGTACAAGGACTACGCGACGCCGCCAACTGACAACCAGGACACCTCGTGCGCAACCATCCAGGCCGCCGGAGGTGTGACCAACAAGCAGGTCGACGCCAGATACCACTTCACGCAGCTGTAATCGAAGTCCATGGGACTCCTCGATAGGGTCAAGCAGAACCAGACGGTTCCACCGGCGGGACCGACCGGAAACGGTCCCGCCACCGCGACCCTACCGGGGGCCACCCCGTACACGCCGCAGCCGTCCATCCCGGCGGCGCAGCCCGCAGCCCCGGCGCCCACGGCTCCCATGTCGCTCTCCCAAGCAGCCGCTGCCCGGGGGGTAGGCGGCGGCGAGCTCTCGCCCGCCTTCACCGCCGCGAAGGTGCAGATCCACTCGAAGCTGATCGAGAAGTTCGCGGACGAGATCGACTCCAGCAACAAGGCCGGGGTCCGCGAAAAGATCCTCGAGCTCGCCGAGGAGTACTTCCGCACGACGGCCATGACGATGACCAAGAACGACAAGGAGCGCCTTGTCGACTCGGTCCTCGACGACGTTCTCGGTCTCGGCCCCCTGGAGGCGCTGCTCGCCGACCCGAGCATCACTGAGATCATGGCCAACCACCCGAAGCAGATCTACGTCGAGAAGAGCGGTGAGCCCATCCTTTCCTCGGTCACATTCGAGTCTGAGCGGCAGATGCGCCAGGTCATCGACCGCATCGTCAGCCTCGTCGGCAGGCGCGTCGACGAGTCGACGCCGATCTGTGACGCGCGCCTGAAAGACGGCTCGCGTGTCAACGTGGTGATTCCGCCGATTGCTTTGAAAGGCCCCGCGCTGACGATTCGAAAGTTCGCCAAGGAGAAGTGGGGGCCGGCGGACATCGTCAACCGTTTTCGCTCGTCGAGCCCCGAGATCATGACGTTCCTCCGCTCCTGCGTGCGGGCGCGTCTCAATGTCCTGGTCTCCGGTGGCACCGGCTCCGGAAAGACGACGCTGCTCAACATCCTCTCGTCGTTCATCCCCGAGAACGAGCGCCTCATCACCTGCGAGGACGCGGCCGAGCTGCAGCTGCAGCAGCCGCACTGGATCCAGCTCGAATCGCGCCCGCCGAACGTCGAGGGAAAGGGCGCCGTCCCGATCCGTGAGCTCGTCAAGAGCTGTCTGCGTATGCGCCCTGACCGGATCATCGTCGGCGAGTGTCGTGGCGGTGAGGCGCTGGACATGCTCCAGGCCATGAACACCGGCCACGATGGCTCGATGTCGACGATCCACGCCAACAACCCGCGCGAGTGCCTCGTCCGCCTCGAGACGCTTGTCTTGCAGGCAGGCCAGGATCTCCCGTCGCGCGCCATCCGCGAAACCATCGGCGCCGCGATCCACCTCATCGTCCAGCAGTCTCGCCTTCGCGGTGGCGTGCGCCGCATCGTCAGCGTGGCGGAAGTCGTAGGCATAAGCAAAGAAGGTGAGGTCATGACGCAGGAGCTCTTCAGCTTCAAGCAGGTCGGCGTCAGCGCCGAAGGCAAGGCGGTCGGCTACCACACCGCCAATGGAGTTCTGCCGATGCGTATGGAGCACCTCAGGGCGGAGGGTGAAGAGGTGCCGGAATCGTTGTTCGCGCCCGCCAGGCAGCCCTCGCCGGATAAGTTGTACTGACCTTTTAGGAGAGACAGATGCCGATTTCAGTGATTTTTGGATTGATCGCCTTCGCGGGCGTCTTCCTGTTCTTCCTCGGCATCAGCCAGGCGCGGCGCTCAGCTGGCGGCTCAGAGGACTTCCAGGCACGCCTGGCCGCCTACGGGGTCACCACCGCAGGCGCCACCGCCCTCCCGCAGTCGGGCAGCATGCGCGACAGTCTCAACCGGCTGTTCTCGCCCGCCGCCGACAGGTTCGGCAAGGGTGACGTCAAGAAGGGCAAGCCCTCGGTCGCCGAGCAGCTGCAGCGCGCGGACCTGAAGCTGCGGTCGTCGGAGTACTTCATGATCCAGGTCGGCAGCGGGGTCATCGTCGGGTTGATCGGCTACTGGCGGTGGGGCTTGCTGTTCGGCCTCCTGTTCTTCGCCGGCTACCTGATACCTGGCTTCTACGTGAAGTACCGCATCGGCCAGCGGCTGAAGAAGTTCAACAACCAGCTGGGCGACACGCTCACGCTTCTGTCCAACGCGCTCAAGGCCGGCTACTCATTCGCCCAGGCGATCGACACCGTCGCCAAGAACGCGATCGCGCCGATCGGCGACGAGTTCGGTCGCGCGGTGCGCGAGATGAACCTCGGCGGCTCGCCCGACGAGGCGCTGGCGAACATCACCAAGCGCATCGCTTCGCCGGACTTCGACCTGGTGTCGACTGCCTACTCGATCCACCGGACGGTCGGTGGCAACCTCGCCGAGATCCTCGACAACATCGCGTACACCATCCGCGAGCGGGTGCGGATTAAAGGTGAGATCCAGACCCTGACCGCCCAGGCGCGAGCATCGGGCACGATCATCACGGCGCTGCCCATCCTGCTCGCCGTTTTCATGTTCTTCGTGACCCCGACTTATTTCCAGCCGATGTTCGGCAACATCATCGGCTGGATCCTGCTGGCGATCGGCGGGTTCATGATCTTCATCGGAAACCTGATCATCCGCCGCATCGTGGCGATCGAGGTCTAGGCGATGAGCACCACAATGCTTCTGGCTTTCGCGGTCGGCATCGGCGTCCTGATGATCTTCATCGGGCTCGCCCGCACGCCGTCTTCCAGCACCTCGCTCAACGTCCAGCAGCGCCTCGCGGCCTACGGCGGTGAGAAGCAGCTGACGGTCGAGGAGATAGAGCTCCAGCGTCCGTTCAGCGAGCGCGTGTTGCGTCCCGCGATCGAGCGCCTTGGCTCGATGCTGTCGCGGTCGACGCCGCAGAAGGCAAGGCAGGACCTGCTCAACAAGCTGGAGCTTGCCGGGCGTCCGGGCAACCTCACGCCCGAAGACTTCGTCGCGGTCCGCCTGGTGGCCGCCGCGATCCTGGCGGCGCTTGGCTTCCTCGTCGGCCTTCTGCTCGCCAACCCCGTGTACCTCGTCATCGCGCTGGCCGGCGGCGCAATCCTCGGCTACTTCCTCCCGGTGATCTGGCTCCAGCAGAAGGTCGACGGCCGCCGCAGCGAGATCCAGAAAGGCCTCCCGGACGCCCTCGACCTGCTTGTGATCTGCGTCGACGCCGGGCTTGGCTTCGACGCCGCGCTGGCGCGGGTGACGGACAAGTACCACAACGCACTTTCCGACCTGCTGGCCAAGGCGCTCCGCGAGGTCAGCCTCGGCCGGCCCCGCCTCGAGGCGCTGGACGAGATGGGTCGCAACAGCGGCGTGGAGGACCTCCACAACTTCATCCAGGCCGTGATCCAGTCCGAACAGTTCGGCACCGGCATCGGCAAGATCCTCCGCATCCAGGCGGACGAGATGCGTCGCAAGCGCCGCCAGCGCGCGCAGGAGCGCGGCGCCCAGGCGACGCTGAAGATGATGCTCCCCATGGTGGGCTGCATCTTCCCGACGCTGTGGATCGTCCTGCTCGGACCTGCCGTCCTGATCCTCATGCGGCCCCGCTAACGGTTGCGCTGACGCTCTATCTCGTGTCCTGGCCGTCGGCGCTCGTGCCCTCGGTCAGCGTGCTCGAGCTGGTCGCCCGTGGCGTTGTTGTCTACGTCGCGCTGCTCGTCGCGCTCCGCATCTTTGGCAAGCGCGAGGTGGGGCAGTTCACGATCTACGACCTCGTCTTCGTCCTCCTGGTGGCGAACGCGCTGCAGCCGGCGATGACGGGGCCGGACACGTCGCTGGTCGGCGGCCTTGTATTGATCGCCGCGCTGGTCATCGCCAACGCGGTGGTCGGCCGCCTCGACCAGGTTCCCGCGATTCACCGCCTCTTCACTCCCGCGCCGGCGGTGATCATCAGGGACGGTGATTACGTCCCGAAAGAGATGGAAAGCGAAGGGGTGACGCAGGACGAGATCGAGATGGCGATCCGCGAGCACGGCCTCACCGGCGCCGCAGACGTCAAGCTCGCGGTGCTGGAGGCGGACGGGACGATCTCGGTGGTGCCCAAGGACTCCGTCGCGCAGAAACCGATGCACCGAGTGAGGTTCTTGAAGAAGATCTAAGGTCGGCCTCAGTCCTCGGCCGTCAAGAACTCGAGCGCCGCCTGCTTGAACTCGCGGGCCGGCACCGCGCTCATGTGGTCCCGATTGGCGATGGTCACCAGGCGTGCGCTCGGGATGAGCTCGACGAGCTCGGGCGCGCCCGTCGCGATGTCGTCATGATCCCCCACGACGATGAGGATCGGCGCGCGGATCCTCGCCAGCCGGCTGGGGTGCACGTCGGCCTTGAGTCCCACGATGCACGCGGCCAGCGCCTGCATGTCGTTGGTCGGCCTCGCGGATGCGAATTTGTAGAAGCTCTGGACGATCGGATCGCCGGTCGGTTCGCCGGTGCGAAACGCCTTCGCGATTGCCTCCGCGCGGTCGATCGCTCCCGTCGATCCGATGCCGCCGAGCACCGCCCGCGTGAGGCGGTGCGGATGGTCGAGGATCAGCTGCAGCCCGATTCGCGCGCCCATCGAGTAGCCGAGATACGCTGCCGCGTCGACACCGAGCTCGTCGAGCACCCCGATCACGTCGCCCGCCATCAGGTCAACGCTGTAAGCCGCCTCGTCGTGCGGCTTGTCGCTTTGACCGTGACCGCGGCAGTCGATGCCGATGACCTTGAAGCCCGCGACGGTGAGCGTCTCCTGCCACCGCGATCCGACCCAGTTCAGCCTGTAGTCGGACGCGAAGCCGTGCACGAGGACGATCGGTTGGCCGTGCTCCGGCCCGTTGACCTCATAGTGGATGCGGACGCCATCGCTGTCGAAATCCATCGCGTTCGAACTAACCTATCGGATCGCCGTGCGTCGAGCCCTTCACGAAAAGTCCGGGAAAGTTCTAGCCGAGGAGCTCGAGATGCCGCGCACGATGTTCGGCCGAGGGCTCGGCCTGATGTTCCGTGGCCATCTGCCTGCGGGCCGCGGAATGTGGATCAACCCGTGCAGCGGAATTCACATGATGTTCATGAACTTCCCGATCGACGCGGTGTTCCTCGACAGCGGCGAGCGTGTGAAGAAGGTCTACCGCAAGCTCCCGCGGTGGTACGGCGTGGTGTGGTGGGAGATCGGGGCGCGCAGCGTGCTCGAGCTGCCCTCCGGCTCGACCGCGGACATCGACCTTGAGCGTGGCGATCAGATCGTGATCCAGTAAAACGCGGCTGTTAAGACCCTCTTGACCTGGTCCATACGCTCTTTTCGTGCACGTCCTCGACTTCATGCTGCCTCCGCGGTGCGGCGGGTGCCGTCGCGTCGGCTCGTGGTTGTGCGAGCGCTGCCGTGTGAAGATCCGGCGCCTCGAAGAGCCGCTGTGCCGGCGGTGCGGGGTGGAGGTGGCGTCGGCGCGGGGTGACTGCGGTTGCCGCACGCGCCTTCGGTCCCTCACACGACTTCGCTCGGCGGTCGCCTACGAGGGCCCGATCGAAGCGGCGGTCCATCGGTTCAAGTACGAGGGCTGGAGGCGGCTCGCGGCTCCGCTCGCGCAGCTGATGGCGGAACGCCTCGCGGTCGAGGGCGTCGCCGCCCGATCGGTGGTTGCTGTTCCGCTGCACCCGCTGCGTCAGCGGATCCGTGGCTACAACCAGTCGGAGCTGCTCGCCGGCGAGCTGCGGAAGGTCCTCGCGCTGCGCTCGCCGCCAGGAGTACTCGTACGTACGCGGGCGACCCCGCCGCAGGTCGGCCACGACCGGAAACGCCGGTTCGAGAACGTTGCCGGTGCGTTCGCCTGGAGCGGGCCCGCACTGAGCGGCGAGGCGCTCCTTTTGATCGACGACGTGGCCACCACGGGAGCCACGCTGGACGCCTGTGCGTGCGCCCTCAAGGCGGCTGGATCGGGGCCTGTAACGGGGGTCTCAGTCGCGCGCGTGAATGTATAGTTGGCGGTCGGTTTGTAAATTCCCGGAGTTGCGGAGGCTAGCCGAATGGCGGTCCGGATCCCTGGCATCAACATCGACGAGTACTACCAGCAGCTCGGTCCGATCGAGCCCCTCATCCGGGACGACCGCGTCACCGAGGTCATGGTCAACGGCAACGACCACGTCTACGTCGAAATGGGCGGCAAGGTCGTGCTGACCAACATCAAATTCGTCGACGAAGACCAGCTCCTCAACGTGATCCAGTTCATCGTCCGCACCGTCGGCCGCCGCATCGACGAGCGCTCGCCGCTCTGTGATGCGCGTCTCGCGGATGGCTCGCGTGTCAACGCCGTGATCCGCCCCCTCGCGCTCAACGGTCCGCTGCTCACGATCCGAAAGTTCTCCCGCGACCCCTACCAGGTCGAGGATCTGATCCGTTTTGGAACCTGCAACGAGGCCGGGTTCGGCTTTCTGAAGGCGGCCGTGCTTTCCAAGGCGAACATCATCGTGTCCGGAGGAACCGGCACCGGAAAGACGACGTTCCTCAACGTGCTCTCCGGGTTCATCCCCGTCGAGGACCGCATCGTCACGATCGAGGACGCGGCAGAGCTGCAGCTCCACCAGGAGCACGTCTGTCGCCTCGAGACGCGCCCGAAGGACATCAACGGCGAGGGCGAGGTCACGATCCAGCGGCTCGTCATCAACTCGCTGCGTATGCGCCCCGAGCGCATCGTCGTCGGTGAGTGTCGCGGCGGCGAGGCTCTCGACATGCTGCAGGCGATGAACACCGGCCACGACGGATCGATGACCACGCTGCACGCGAACACACCGCGTGACGCGCTGTCCCGTCTGGAGACGCTGGTGTTGATGGCGGGCGTCGACCTTCCGGTCCGCGCCATCCGCAACCAGGTCGCGGGGGCCATCAACCTGATCGTTCAGCTGGGCCGGCTGCGCGATGGCTCGCGTAAGGTGACCCACGTCACCGAGATCGTCGGCATGGAGCAGGACGTCATCACCATGCAGGACATCTTCATCATGGAACAGAAGGGCGCGACGCCTGACGGGAAGGTGATCGCCGATTTTCGCCCGACCGGCATCCGCCCGAAGATCCTTGACCGCATGTTCTCCCAGGGCATTCCGCTCCCGAAAGAGATCACCGCTCTGTTCCCGGCGCCGCCCGGATACAAGCCGGCCGCGCGCTGACAAGGGGCTCCTAGACAGTCAGAAAGGGCGGGTCTACACTCGGGTTGTGAAGGTCGTCCTGCACGACCGTACCAACGGTCTCGGGCAGGAGGTGCGGGAGGGGGCGCAGCGCAAGCTGACGCGCCTGGAGCGCCACTTCGGCAAGGTCCTCGAGGCGGAGGTCGAGTTCTCCGAGAAGCGACGGTCGAGCGACCTGAGCTGGTACGTGGTCACGATCCATCTCCGCCTGGACGGCCACCGCGCGCCCGTGCTTCATGCGCAGGAGCGGGGCGCCGACCCTTTGGCCGCCCTGGATCGGGCTCTGGACAAGCTCGATCGCCAGGTAGTCGCTTTCAAGGAGAAGGTCACCCATCGCCGGCAATCGACCTCGCCGGTGCGTGTGCCGGTCGAAACCGAGGCCGCCGAGCCGGAGCGGTCGTCGGAGCCGGAGCGGCTTCGCCTCAAGCTCCGGCCGATGTCGATCAGCGAGGCCTCCTCGGAGCTCCTGGCGGACAGCCAGCCGTTCCTGGTCTACCTCGACGAGGACTCTGGCGAGATCCAGATCATGGTCAAGCGGGCGGACGGCAGCCTGGCCGTGTTCGAGCCCGTAATGCCCTAGCCCAGGTTCGAACTCAGCCTCGCCGGGTAACCTGAACTAGGTACATATGGCGGCCATACTCGGCAAGCTGCTCGATCCGAACGAGCGGGAGGTCCGGCGCCACCTCGCGGTGGCCCAGGCGATCAACGCACTCGAGCCGGAGCTCGAGAAGCTCGACGACGCCGGATTGCGGGCCCGCTCGGACGAGCTACGAAAGCGTGCGCACGACGGTGAGGACCTCGACGATCTCCTGATCGAGGCTTTCGCGCTGTGCCGCGAAGCGTCCCGCCGGACGATCGGCCTGCGCCACTTCGATGTCCAGCTGGTCGGCGGCATCGTCCTCCACCAGGGAAAGATCGCCGAGATGAAGACGGGTGAAGGCAAGACGCTCGTCGCCAGCCTCGCCCTTTACCTGAACGGACTCGCCGGTAACGGAGTGCACCTGGTCACCGTCAACGACTACCTGGCCCGGCGCGACGCGGGGTGGATGGGGCCGATCTACCACCTGCTCGGAATGTCGATCGGGGTCAACGTCGGCACCAACGCGACGTACATCTACGACCCCGAGTTTCTCGACGAGACGCATCCTGACCCGCGGCTTCAGCACATGCGCCCGTCCACGAAGAAAGAGGCATACGCGGCGGACATCACATACGCGACCAACTCGGAGCTCGCGTTCGACTACCTGCGCGACAACATGGCACGCGACCTGTCGCAGGCGGCGCAGCGCGACCTCAACTACGCGATCGTCGACGAGGTCGATTCGATCCTCATCGACGAAGCGCGCACGCCGCACATCATCTCGGGCCAGTCCGACGAGTCGACGGAGAAGTACTACCAGTACGCACGGTGGGCCGCGCGCCTCACGGAGGGCGAGGACTATGAGGTCGACCTCAAGCACAAGTCCGCGTCCCTGACCGAGACAGGCATCGCGAAGATGGAGCGCTGGACCGGGATCAGAAACATCTACGACCTCGAGAACGTCATCGAGGCGCATCAGATCAACCAGGCGCTTAAGGCGAAGGCGCTGTTCCTGCGCGACCGCGATTACCTCGTCAAGGACGCGGAGATCGTGATCGTCGACGAGTTCACGGGACGCACGATGCTCGGGCGGCGCTGGTCAGACGGGCTGCACCAGGCGGTCGAGGCCAAGGAAGGGGTAAAGGTCCAGCAGGAGCAGAAGACCATCGCGACCATCACCGTCCAGAACTACTTCCGCCAGTACGACAAGCTCGCCGGCATGACCGGCACCGCGCTGACCGAAGCGGAAGAGTTTCACAAGATCTACGGACTCGACGTCGTCGTCATTCCCACGCACCGCGACATGGTGCGCGACGACAACCCCGACGTGATCTACAAGACCGAGAAGTCGAAGTTCGAGGCGGTCATCGACGAGATCGTCGAGATGAACAAGCAGGGACGTCCCGTGCTGGTCGGCACGGTGTCGGTCGAGAAGTCAGAGCGGCTTTCAAAGATGCTCGAGCGGCGCGGAGTGAAGCACAACGTGCTCAACGCCAAGCAGCACGAGCGCGAGGCTGCGGTCGTGGCCGAGGCCGGACAGTCGAACGGAGTGACGATCGCGACCAACATGGCGGGACGAGGCACGGACATCGTGCTTGGCCCGGGCGTGACGGATGTCGGTGGTCTGCACATCATCGGCACCGAGCGACACGAGAGCCGGCGCATCGACAACCAGCTTCGCGGTCGCGCCGGCCGCCAGGGCGACCCGGGCTCGAGCAAGTTCTTCATCTCGCTCGAAGACGACCTTATGAAGATCTTCGGTCCGGCCGCGGATCGCATCGGCCGCCTGATGACCAGCCTCGAGGTGGAGCCTATCGAGCATCCATGGGTCGCGCGGTCGATCGCGAGCGCGCAGAAGAAGGTCGAGGGAATGCACTTCGATTCCCGCAAGCACGTCGTCGAGTACGACGACGTGATGAACAAGCAGCGCCAGATCGTTTATGAGGAGCGGCGCAAGATCCTCGAAGGCGCCGACACGCGGGACAACATCCTCGGATACGTCCGCGAGATCATCAACAAGGGCGTCGACCAGCACTGCGAGAGCCGTCATTTCGAAAACTGGGACCTCGAAGGGCTGGTCAAATACCTGTCCACCTACCTGCCCATCGCGCCGGGCTCGGAGATTCCGGAGGAGGCGCTGCACAACGGGCCGGAGGGTCTGGTCGAACACCTCTACGCCGCCGCGGTGGAGGCCTACGACCGGAAGATCCAGGAGATGGGCCCGGAGATCATGCCCGTCGTCGAACGCAGCGTGATGCTGCAGGTCATCGACTGGCAGTGGATGGAGTACCTGACGCAGATGGAGCATTTCCGCGAGGGCGTGGGCCTGCGCGCTTACGGCCAGCGCGACCCCCTCGTCGAGTACAAGAACGAAGCGTTCGAGATGTTCACCGAGCTTCGCGAGAGGATCCAGGGCAACATCGTTTCGCTGATCTATCGCGTTGCTCCCGCCCCGACCGCCCCCGCGCCCGCGCCGCCGGTGCGCCAGGTCACCGAGAGCGGTCCGGCCGAGCCCGATGGGGCGAATGGCGCCGGAAGGCGCGCACCGGCTCAGCGCAAGACGGCGCCGGTGGGGGCCGCGGTGGGCGCCGGTCAGGCCGCTGCCGCGGGCGCTCAACCTAAAATCGGCCGGAACGATCCATGCTGGTGCGGATCGGGGAAGAAATACAAGAGGTGTCACGGAAGATAAGTTGATCGCTGAACTCGATCCCAAAGAGCTGTTGAACCGAATCCTTCAGCTCAAGGAGCACCTTTGACCTGCCCGCGAAGCGGGCACGGGCCGACGAGCTAGACACCCAGCTCGTCCAGCCGGGGGTCTGGGACGATCCCAGGCGCGCCGGCCAGATGGGGCGCGAAGCGGCGGAGCTGCGTGACCAGGTCGCAACGTGGGACCGTCTCGAGCGGCGCGCGCGCGACCTCGTCGAGCTCGAGCAGCTGGTCGGCGGGGACGCCGACCTCGACCGCCAGGTCGATGAGGAAAGGGCCGCGCTCGAGAAAGAGCTGCGCTCGCGTGAGCTCGACCTGCTGTTCACGGATCCGTACGCCAACCACAACGCCGTGGTCACGATCTCCGTAGGCCAGGGTGGGGTGGAGGCTCAGGATTGGGTGGAGATGCTGCTGCGCATGTACCTCAAATGGGCGGAGCGGCGCGGCTTCGAGACGGAGATCATCGACGAGTCGCGCGGTGAAGAGGCGGGGCTGAAGAGCGCGACGTTCATCGTGAGCGGTGCGCGCGCGTATGGCCTGCTGCGTTCCGAGCACGGGGTGCATCGACTGGTTCGCATCTCACCGTTCGACCAGAACCACCGCCGGCATACTTCGTTCGCGCTGGTCGAGGTGATGCCCGAGCTCGAGAGCACAGACGAGGACTCGGTTGTGATCAATCCGCAGGACATTCGCATCGACACCTATCGCTCCACCGGCGCCGGCGGCCAGCATGTCAACAAGACAGACTCGGCCGTGCGCATCACGCACCTTCCGACCGGCATCGTGGTGACGTGTCAGAACGAGCGGTCGCAGATCAAGAATCGCGAGATGGCGATGAAGGTCCTCAAGGCTCGCCTGTTCCAACGCCAGCAGCAGGAGGCGGCAGAGCACCTGGACCAGATCCGCGGCCAGGTGATGCCCGCCGAGTTCGGCTCGCAGATCCGGAACTACGTGCTGCAGCCGTACACGCTCGTCAAGGACGTGCGGACAGGCCTCGAGGTCGGCAACGCGCAGGCGGTGCTCGACGGCGAGATCGACCCGTTCATCGAGGCGTGGCTGCGCTGGCGCCTCAGCCAAAACGCCGGGGTGGCGCAAGCCTCATAGCGCTCGTTCGTTAGACGAGTGTTTGACACGAGAGCAAGGGGTTGGAGCGTCCGGCGCGCTGCGCTATACTGCCCGCGACCTGGCCACGCGCGCCCGCCGGCGCGTAACGACACAGCAAGAGACGCAGCTAATGGTTTTGACACCGGATTTCGCAACTCGGCCGGTAATCAGCTTCCAGCACGTCTTCAAGACGTACCCGACTGGAACTGAAGCCCTTCGCGACATCAACCTCGAGGTGCCGGAGGGCGACTTCCTGTTCCTCGTCGGACCTTCGGGCGCGGGCAAGTCGACGCTGGTCCGGCTCCTGATCCGCGAAGAGAAGCCGACCAAGGGGAAGATCTTCGTCGACGGGGTCGAGCTCGGTCGCATGAAGCGGCGCAAGCTTCCCTACTACCGCCGGAGGGTTGGGTTGGTGTTCCAGGACTTCAAGCTCCTGCCCAACCTCACCATCTACGAGAACGTGGCTTTCGCCCTGCGCGTGCTTGGCGAGCCGGACCATCGCGTGCAGGCCAGGGTCGCAGAGGCGCTCGACACGGTGAGCCTGTCGGGCAAGGAGAACACCTACCCCGCAAACCTTTCCGGTGGCGAGCAGCAGCGCGTCGCCATCGCGCGCGCGCTCGTCCACGCCCCGCGTTTCATCATCGCGGACGAGCCCACCGGCAACCTCGACCCCGCGACCGGGTGGGAGATCATGCAGCTGTTCCTGCGCATCAACGCGCGCGGCGCCACCGTCGTGATGGCGACGCACAACCGTGAGATCGTCGATCTTCTGCGCCGCCGCGTCATCGCGATCGACGCGGGGCAGATCGCGCGAGACGAACGTTCAGGCAGGTACCACGATGATGTTGCGAAACCTCAAGTTCGCGTTCAATAGCGCCTGGCAGAGCTTCTGGCGAAATCTCGCCGTGAGCCTTGCTGCCGTGCTGTCGATCACGCTCATCCTCATCCTCGCGGGCATCAACTTGCTCGTCGGCCACGCGTTCTCGCAGGTGCTCGACAGCTTTCGCGAGCGGGTCAGCGAGATCTCGATCAACGTCGCCGACGACACACCGCTGCAGCAGGTCTACGACTTCCAGCAGAAGCTTGCCGCCGATCCGCGCGTGGCGAGTGTGAAGTTCGTCACCAAGGACGAGGCGCTCGCGCAGTTCAAGAGCGACCCGCAGAACGGCGTACTCACGCAGCAGATCGAGGGCAACCCGCTCGACGCCAAGCTGGACGTTCAGGTCAGGAACCTCACCGACGTCCTGGCCATCGACTCGTTGGCGCGTAACTGGGCGGGCGTCGACCCGACAGACCCCACCAATTACCAGGGCGACTTCATCAACCGGATGCTGCAGCTCTCGCAATGGCTGAGTCTTGCCGGCGCCGGTTTGCTCGTGATTCTGTCGGTCGCGTCGGTCGTGATCGTGATGAACACGATCCGGACCGCGGTCTATCACCGGCGCAAGGAGATCGAGGTGATGAAGCTCGTCGGCGCCACAGAGTGGTTCGTGCGGGGCCCGTTCGTCCTCGAGGGGGTCATCACCGGCCTTCTCGCAGCCGCCATCGCGCTGGCGCTCCTCGTGGTTGCCTACGAACCCGTCGTCAGCCGGTTCAAGTCGGACGTCGGCTTCATCCCGCTGTCCTACGACCCGGCGTTCATCTCCAGCCTGGCCACCGATCTTCTGCTCGCGGGCGCGCTGCTGGGCGCGGTCGGCAGCTATATCGGCGTGCGCCGCTATGTGAGGATCTGATTTGAAGGCCAGAGCCCGCGTCCTGCTCGCCAGCGCACTCGCCACGATGGCCTGGATCCCGATTTCGGCGCACCCCGTCTCGGCGATCTACTGCTACCCAGGCGACCCACCGGCCGTCTACCAGGCGTGTCTGGCGTACAACGCCGGCATCGGGCTGCAGGTCAACAATCAGAATCAGCTCAACTCGATCCAGTCGCAGATCAGCGACACGGTGGCCCAGATCAACGCCATCGATGCGCTCATCGGGAGCCTGAAGCACCAGATCGACGCGCAGCGGGCGCTCATCGCTCAGACGCAGGCGGCGATCGACGACCTCAACCGGCAGATCCGTTTCGGCGAGGCGGCCATCATCCGCCTGGAGGCCAGCACGAGCGTTCGCCAGGAGACGCTCAACGAGCGCATCCGGTTCGTCGACTCGCACGGCAGCGTGGACTACATGCAGCTCGTGCTCACGTCCAACAACATCAACCAGCTCCTCAACCGCATCGTCGGCGCGCAGATGGTCGCCCAGTCCGACCGGAGGCTGCTGGTGGACCTGGATGCGGCGCATCGGCAGGTCGCGATCGCCAACAACCAGCTCGACCTGCAGAAGAGCCAGGTGGTGATCCTTCTCCAGCAGCAGCAGGCGACCGAGGCCGACCTGGAGAAGAACCTCGCCGCCCAGAACGCAGCCATCGTCGCCGAGCAGAAGCTGGCCGCGCAGCTGCAGGATCAGTACGCGAAAGTCCAGGCCGAGCGGGCAGCGATCGACGCGCAGGTCGCTCAGCTGGCACAGCAATACGACGCCGCGGCGGTGAAGGCCGGCGGCGGCAACGGAGTGTTCGAGTGGCCCGAGCCGGCGTGCGGCCCTTCCTGCATCTCCCAGGGCTTCGGCTGCTCCACGTTCTACCTGGAGGTCTACGACCCGAGCTGCCCCTACCCGCACAAGATCCACACCGGGATCGACATCGCCGGGCCTTACGGCACACAGATCGTCGCGGCCGACACCGGAGTCGCCTACCTGTATCCCGGGAGCATCGGTTACGGGAACCTGCTGGTGATCATCCACGGCAACGGCTACTCGACCTACTACGGCCACCTGTCCGCCTATGCGCCGGGTCTCTCGTCCGGTCAGGTCGTACCGCGCGGGACGACGGTCGCGTTCGAAGGCTCGACGGGCTGGTCGACGGGACCCCACGTGCACTTCGAGATTCGCGTGTACGGCGTCTACAAGAATCCCTGCATCTGGCTCGGCTGCTGAGTTCGCTAGTCTGCTGAGATGAATCGAAGCGTCGCCCTCAGGGGTGGCGCCATCGCCCTGATCCTCGTCGTCGGCTTCGTCGCTGGCATCTACGTCGACCAGGCATACCCCGAGTACGTTCCTTACTTCGGCCATCGCTCGGTCTCGAAGATCGACCTGACGCAGGTGCAGCAGGCCGCGCGGCTGATCCAGGCCGACTATGTCGACACCAACGTCAACGGTTCCAAGCTCTCGCAGGGAAGCGTCCAGGGTCTCGTGAGCAGCCTGGGCGACCCGTACACGCTCTACTTCGACCCTACTCAGTACCAGCGACTCCTCGAGGGCTACACGGGCCGCTACACGGGGATCGGGATCTACCTGAGCTTCAACACCAGCTCGTATCCGACCATCACTGGAACGGTTCCGGGGTCGCCGGCGGCGGAGGCGGGGCTTTTGCCCGGGGATCAGATCGTCAAGGTGGGGGACAAGGACATCAAGGGCATCACCGGCGATCAAGCGACGTCGCTGATCCAGGGTCCGGCAGGCAGCAAGGTCACGCTGACGATCTCTCGCGGCGCCGACACGATGACGTTCACGATCACGCGCGCGCAGATCGACGTGCCGACGGTGCGCTCCGCGACGATCGCCAACGGTGTGCTGTACGTCCGGATCTATTCGTTCGGCGCGCAAACCTCGACCGAGTTCTCGAAGGCGCTGTCGGGCGGGCTCAACGGGGCGAGCGGGATGGTGCTCGACCTGCGGGGAGATGGGGGCGGATTCATCTCGGCCGCGGACGCCGTGATCACGCAGTTCGTGACGAGCGGCGAGACGTTCGAGACCCGCGGCCGCAGTGGCACCGACCGCCACGAGGTTGGGTCGCAGCACGCCGCGCCGAAAGTGCCGCTCGTCGTTCTGGTTGATGCGAACAGCGCGTCCGCGTCGGAGATCGTGGCCGGTTCGCTGCAGGTCCACGGACGTGCCAAGCTCGTTGGCACCAAGACGTTCGGCAAGGGTTCGGTGCAGCAGGACTTCGTCCTGAGCGACGGCTCGGACCTGCACCTGACGGTCGAGCGGTGGTACCTGCCGAACGGCGTCACGATCGACCACAAGGGCCTGACGCCCGACGTGACGGTCACGCTGCCCGCCGCAACGGACGCCTACGACGTGTCGCAGCCGTCGCTCGGCTACGGGAAGGACACACAGCTGAACGCCGCCTTGAGCGTGCTGGCGGGTGGGTAGACTAGCGCAGTTTTGGGCGGTTAGCTCAGTTGGCTAGAGCGCCTCGCTTACACCGAGGAGGTCGTTGGTTCAAGTCCATCACCGCCCACTCTCACGGCCGGATCGAAGCCCGCGGGCGCCGGCACTCGCGGGCTTGCGACCACAGAATTGCCCGCGCGCGCCGGCACTCGCGGTATTCATATGTCGCGTCGGTCGTCGGCTGCGGCGGGTAGCCCAGGACGCGGCCCTGGCGAACGTGGATATCTAGGAACAAGTCGCGATCAGCTCCCGCCGCACAACGTCATCCAGTCCCGGTGGGCCTAGGATCCGACGCCCTGTTTCAGCGGCAGTAGAAAGTACCCGCCGATTCTCGACCAGGCGTGTTCAGACGCGCCGACGACATTAAACGACATCCATGCTGGGTGAAACAAGCTCCGAGTAAGTGCCTCGCCCGCGTGTCATGTACTGCGATTGACAGGAAGCGAGCGAACAGATGCTCGGTTTGAGTCGAGAATGGTGTAACGTGGTGCCTGTCCAATCCAGGAAGTGACACGGGGGAAATTGAACATGAGTACTGACAAGAAAAAAGCAGCCGAGCCAGGGCGTGCCGGTGCCAAGAGATCTCGCCTGAGCCAGGAGGAAGTTCCGGCCTACTCGCTAGAGCAAGCACTGCGAGTTCCGCGCGCGATCGCAGACAACTATGCCTACAAGCCGACTCGACCGCTGAACGTCGCGAGCGCCATGAAGATGGCGCCCAACGCCGGCCCGTTTCGCATGCTCGCTGGCGCCGCCATTGCATATGGCCTCACTTCAGGGGGCGCGTTCGCGCCCGAGATTGGAATCACTCCGCTCGGAATACGGATCGTCCGCCCAACCATCCAGGGTGATGACCTCGTCGCCAGGCGTGAGGCCCTGTTGAGGCCTAAGGTGATCGGCGACTTCCTGCGCCAGTACGATGGCGCAGCTCTCCCGGCCGACGGCATCGCTCGGAACGTGCTCCTTGAAAAGGGCGTTCCTCACGACCGCCTCGATGACGTCGTCCAGCTTATCGTCGACGGGGCCCAGGCGGTCGGCTTCATCACTGAGATAAATGGCAAGAAATATGTCGATCTGGCCGGCGCCGATAAGGCGTCCATTCTGGAAGTTCAGGAGTCAGCTAATCGAGACCTCGACCGGACGGCCCAACCCAAGATGATCCAGCCGGACGTTCAGCCAACCTTTTCAGTTGGCCCCGGCGTCCATATCAACATTGAGATCCACATTGCTGCCGATGCGTCCGCCGAGACGGTCGAGGAGATCTTCAAAAACATGCGGAGATATGTCCTGAGCGGCGATGGGGCTAGCGATCGACCCTAAAGAACCTAGTCCCGACCTCTTTAGAAGAATCCGCGAGTTCCAGGTTCAGGTTCGACGACTACCGATATCGCGTAAGACCGCTCCAGTCGTTCCGGCGCGATCCCCGCTGTCGGGGCAGCAGGTCACAATTCTGGAGCGGCTTCGTCGTCTATCTCCAAAACTTGCGGACGGCTTAGAGCAGTCCCTGATCGATCTGAACGATGGAACCAGGCTGACGTATGTTGGTCCTGCTGGCGAGGCTCGCGAGGTGCTCCGGGCCGCGATCCAGCTCCTCGCACCCGAAGACGAGGTTCGGAAACAGAAATGGTTCGAGGGAGTCAAGCAGGGCAACAACGTCAATCCGACGCAGTCCGAGCGGACGCGATACGCAGTCCAGCAAAGGCGCAGAGACTACAAGCAAGCGTCAGAAGTCTCCGAGCTGATCGACGAGAGGATCGGACGACTCTCCCGACTCGTCTACCAGAGCGCTAGCGCAGCGTTCCACACAAGCAACCAGCAGCAGGAGGTTCGGCGGCTGATTGGCTACGTGTTCGTATTGCTCGACGAGGTCTTGACAGATTAACGGGGCGCTCATCCCACAGTCGACTTGCTCGCGGAACGTCAGACTGCCAGGCGGAAGCTGTCCGTTAACAGCGTCGGGGGGGATCCATCACAGCACGCTTTGCATGACACCTTCCACGAGATCGTTGGGTGCAGCCCGGTGACCTTTGCAGCTGGAAACGAGGGGCGGGTGGAGATTGGATCACGGGTACCGCGTCTCGCCTAGGATTGCAGTCGATGGCTGAACGCGTGGAGGAATGGCGTGAAGTTAGACCGGTTTTGCCGCTAAATGGTGAACTCGAGACTGCTTTGGCGTCGGTAGACTCGTTGCAGGCCGCTTGGGGCGAGTCGATAGCCAAGGCATCGCCCAAAGAATTCCAACAAGCGCGCCTGCGTACCCTGCGTCGCCACGCCATTGAAACCGGAATCATCGAACGCATTTACGACGTTGACTGGGGCGTTACCGAGGCTTTGGTTGCCGAAGGCTTGGCATTGGAGGTCGCGGAGGGCGCAGAAGGGGTTCTCAGCCCAGAGACACTGGCGATTATTCAGGCGCAGTTCGATGCGCTGGAGTATTTGAGTGAGCTAGCGCGTGGCCGGCGCCAACTGAGCCTATCGATCATCAGGGATCTTCACAAGCTCATAACCAAACACCAGAAGACATATAAGGCCATCGACCTGCTTGGCAACGAGGTGGATGCCGAGTTGCATCACGGCGAGTGGAAGAAATGGCCGAATCACGTTCGTAGGCCTGATGGGACCTTGTACAAATATGCCCCCCCTGAACAGGTCGAGCAGCAGCTGCAAACACTGCTCGAACTTCATCGTGGCGCTCAAGGGATCCACCCCTTAGTTCGCGCGGCGTGGTTCCATCACAGTTTTATCTGTATCCATCCGTTCGAAGACGGCAATGGACGGGTCGGCCGCGCTCTCCTCTTGCTCGATCTGCTTCGAGGTGACTTTGCTCCCCTGGTTGTCGATAGAACAGTTCGAGAGGATTACGTGGCGGCGCTCGAGGCAGCCAACCATGAGGACCTGAGACCGCTGGTTCGCATGTTTGTGGAGCTGGAGAAGATCGCCCTCCGGTCGGAACTTCATCTCCCGGTCGAGACACCAAGCTCCTTCGGAGCAGCTGCCGTTGCACGCGCTCACGTCCCACGGCTTCGAGAACGTCGGGAGGTGATTAATCAGCAGCGGCGGCTCGACGGCGAAAGTCTCGCGAGTGCCCTCCACGAACGGATGCAGAAACACCTTGAGCGCCTTGGAGAGGAACTCAAAGCAGCCTTTCACGAGGCCGATCCCGATGCCTGGTATTCACTCGATGCAAGTTCGCCGCCAGACCCGCGTAGTCAATGGTGGCGGCACCAGATTGTTCGGGCGGCCAAAGAGGTGGATTTCTGGGCCAATCTGGCGGAAGGCGTTTGGTGGATTCGATTGAATCTCAGTCTATTAGGCCAGTCTCTGCGGTTCTTGCCAGCCATTGTGAGGGTAGGCGATCGGGACGTCGGTGTGATGGCAGTGATCGTGTCGGCGGAGATGCCTCATCCGTCGACTGAGACGTCCGACGATTCCGAACCGGCACTCCCCACGCCCCTGATCCGGCTCTTGAGTTCAGACAGCGTGACCGTTGTTGCGGGGCAGAATCCAGACGATGTGTGGCCCGAAGTGGAAGCCCTCTTAGATCGAACTGCGGCGGCGGCAGTTGACGCGTTTGCCCGGAAACTCAGCTAGATAGACGGCACGCTGGCCCAAGCGCCTCACACAATTGGCCACGAGAGAGTGTCGCAGGTGTCGGCGATCCATCACGGTCCACTCTCACCGCCGGTTCAAAACCCGATGGCGCCGGCACTCGGGCTATTCACATGACGAGTCGGTCGTCGGCTACTAAGGAGTCTGAGAGGCGGCGCGAGATCGCCGAGCGCATCGTCCAGGGTCTGGCCGCGCGCACCGACCTACGCGCCGCGCTCCTCGCCGGATCGGTGGCGCAGGGCACGGCGGACGAGCACTCCGACGTCGACCTGCTCAACTACTACGACGAGCTTCCCGATAAGAAGACTTTCGACGAGGTCTTGCTTGAAGCGGGCGGCGAACGCATCGGCGACATCGGCGATCCGCGCCCTGGGGGCTTTGTGGTCCGCCATCGATTCCACGGGATCGAGGTGCAGACCGGGGGACAGCTGATCTCTGACCTGGACCGCAGGCTCGAGCGCATCGAGGCGGGGGACGTTGACTGGATCACGGCCAAGGTCGCGATGGGACTGCTGGAGGGAATTCCGCTCCAGGGCGATGGGCTGATTCGCGAGTGGCAATCTCGCGCTCGCTACCCAGAGGCACTACGAAAGCGCGAGGTCGAGGCGAACCTCGGGTGGTTTCCGATCTGGACGGTCGACCAGCACCTGGCTTCACGTGACGCCGAGCTTTTTCGCCGCCAGATGCTGCTGGACGGCGCATTCAAAGTCGTTGCGGTCCTGTCGGCGGTGAACCGTTTGTACTTCACCACCTTCCAGTTCAAGCGCGCCGGCGCGCACGTCGAGCAGATGAAGCTCAAGCCTGTTCGGCTGGCGGAGCGGCTCGATCGCGTGGCCAACGCACCGCCGTCACAGGCGGCCGACGAGCTTCGCAAGCTGGTCGAGGAGACGAAAGCGATCGTCAGGCGCGAGCTCCCGGACTTGGACGTCGACGCGCGGTGGCAGCCGATAAAGACCTTTTAGTGCAGGTTGTCCGCGGCGGCCTTTGCCAGCTTTTCGAAACCGGACGTGTCGCTCGGCGTGGGCTCGAGGATGAGCATCAGCACGACGTTTGACTTGAAGATGAAGATGATCGTCCCGCTCTGACCTCCGCTGGTCAGCGAGTACTCGACCGCTTTGTCTCCGATCCCGTTGAGCGTTTTCGCGTTCGTGACGCCATACGCCGAGTTGAACTGCTGGGCAAGCTGCTCGGGCTGCACCTGCGCTGCGGCACTGGCGTCGGGCAGGATCTCACCGAAGACCAGAAGCGACTTCGTGCCGTCGGCGCTCGCGTAGGTGCACACGGTCGATGCTCCCGAGCCCTGGAAGTCGATGCCCAGGTCCTGTTTGGCCACGTCCGCCGTCACCACGGAGCAAGCGTCGATCGTTGCGATGTGCGGGCCGGATGACGTTGTCGACGACGGGGAGGGAGACGTCGCCCCCGAGTTGGAGGTGTTGTTCGACGACCCTCCGCAAGCAGCCAGCGCAACGGCCGACAAGGCGACGGCAAAATATTTGAGCACTGCAGGCTTCGCGATGGCGGCCGTAGTCTCGCAAGGGGAGCGGGCGGTGTCAATCGAATTGGCCAACCCGACCGCCGATAGAATTACGCGCCGTGCCGAGGTAGCTCAGCTTGGTAGAGCACTTGACTGAAAATCAAGGTGTCGCCAGTTCAAATCTGGCCCTCGGCACCAAGTCCCCACCCCGAGGTCGGTTCGGTGCGTTTGGCGCAGAAGGCACTGTATTTGCGGGACCCAATGGTGCGCGTTGTGCAAAACGCACCTAATCGACGAGACCACGCGGTCTGCTATTAGTTCGCACGTGAAGCACCGCGCGTTCCGCTTCAGCGTCCAGGAGCACACGGCCGGAAGCGCGTCTCAATGGCGCGAGCGGGCGCGAGCGATCGAGTCCATGGGTTACTCGACTCTGTATCTGCCCGATCACTTCGGCGACCAGGTCGGCCCCATCTCCGCGCTGATGGCCGCGGCCGACGCGACCACCAAGCTCCGCGTGGGCTCGCTCGTCTTCGACAACGATTACCGCCATCCGGTCGTGCTCGCGAAGGAGGCGGCCACGCTCGACCTGCTCTCCGACGGCCGCTTTGATTTCGGCATCGGCGCCGGCTGGATGATGTCCGACTACGAGCACTCGGGCATCCCCTACGACTCGGCCGGCACCCGCATCGAGCGCATGGCGGAGGCCGTCACGATCTTCAAAAAGTTCTTTGCGGGCGGTGAATTCTCATTCGAGGGCAAGCACTACACGATCAAAGGTCTCGAAGGCTCGCCTCTGCCGGTCCAGAAGCCGCACCCGCCCTTCGTCATCGGCGGCGGCGGCCGGAAGATGCTCGAGCTCGCGGCGCGCGAGGCGGACACCATCAATGTCAACTTCGACCTGAGGGAAGGTAAGCCTGGTCGCCGCACAGCGCAGACGGGTTTGGCGTCCGTCACCGACGAGAAGCTGCGCTGGATCCGCGAGGCGGCCGGCGAGCGCTTCGAAAATATTGAGATCGGCGTGTGGACGCTGAATGCGAGCGTGACCGACGACCGCGACAGCGTCGCTCAGGCGTTCGCGCCGCGGACGGGGATCGAGCCGAAAGACCTGCTCGAGATTCCGCACTTCATGATCGGCAGTGTCGAACAGATCGTCGAGGACCTCGAGGAGCGGCGCGAGCGATTCGGCATCTCGCACGTCGCCGTTCCGGGCGACGCCGCCGATGACCTGGCGCCCGTGGTCGAGCGACTCGCGGGCAGGTGAGCGAGTAGTCTGAATTCGATGGCGACCACTGAACAGGTCGAGGTCAAAGGCAAGGTCGAAGGTCGCGCCGGCGAAGTCCTCACGCCCGATGCATTGAGCTTTCTCGCGCGGCTGCAGCGCGAGTTTGCCGGTCGCAGGCTGGACCTGCTGCGCAAGCGCGACGAGCGGCAGGAGCTCCTCGACGCCGGCGAGATGCCCGGGTTCCTCACCTCCACCGCGGAGATCCGCGATGCCGAGTGGACGGTCGCGAAGGCGCCAGATGACCTGCAGGACCGCAGGGTGGAGATCACGGGTCCGACCGACCGGAAGATGCTGATCAACGCGCTGAACTCCGGCGCTCGCGTCTTCATGGCGGACTTCGAGGACGCCAACTCGCCGACGTGGTCGAACATGGTCGAGGGCCAGGTGAACCTGATCGACGCCATCGAGCGGCGCATCGACTTCACGAGCCCCGAGGGCAAGGAATACAGGCTGAACGAGAAGGTCGCAACGCTGCTGGTGCGGCCGCGCGGCTGGCATCTCGACGAGAGGCACGTCGAGGTCGACGGAAAGCCGATGTCAGGGAGCCTGTTCGACTTCGGCCTTTACTTCTTCCACAACGCCCGTCGCCTTCTCGACAAGGGGAGTGGGCCGTACTTCTACCTACCGAAGCTGGAGAGCCACCTCGAGGCTCGTCTCTGGAACGACGTCTTCAACTTCGCCCAGGACGAGCTCGACATCCCGATAGGCACGATCCGGGCAACCGTTCTCATCGAGACGGTCCTCGCGGCTTTCGAGATGGAGGAGATCCTTTACGAGCTTCGCGAACATTCGAGTGGCCTCAACGCGGGGCGGTGGGACTACATCTTCAGCATCATCAAGAAGTTCCGCAACCGGCCGGAGTTCATTCTGCCCGACCGCGCGCAGGTGACCATGACCGTGCCCTTCATGCGCCATTACACCGAGCTCCTGGTCAAGACCTGCCATCTTCGCGGCGCCCACGCGATGGGCGGGATGGCCGCGTTCATCCCGTCGCGTCGCGACGTCGAGGTCAACCGCACGGCGCTGGCCAAGGTCAGGGAGGACAAGGAGCGCGAAGCCAACGACGGGTTTGACGGCACGTGGGTGGCGCACCCGGACCTCGTGCCCACCGCGATGGAGGCTTTCGACCACGTGCTCGGCACTCGCCCGAATCAGGTCGAGCGGCTGGGGCCGGAGGTCATCGTCCTCGCGGAGCAGCTGACCGACGTGGGGGTGCCTGGTGGAACGATCACCGAGAACGGATTGCGCATGAACGTCAGCGTCGGCATCCAGTACATCGAGTCGTGGCTGCGCGGCGTCGGGGCCGCCGCGATCAACAACCTGATGGAAGATGTCGCCACCGCGGAGATCTCACGGTCGCAGATCTGGCAGTGGGTCAGGAATTCATCACGACTGGAGGAAGGGCCGACGGTGAGCGCTGACCTGGTCCGAGAGATCGCCGCCGAGGAGATGGGCAAGCTCCATGGTGGCCGATTTGCCGAGGCGCGCGAGGTGTTCGAGGAAGTCGCGCTGTCGAAGGAGTTCCATCCGTTCCTTACGCTCGTCGCGCAGGAGCGGATCGACTAGCTTCTACTTGGCCGGGGCTGGAGGCTTTCCCGGAAGCCGGCGCCACTGTCGTGGCCCGACGCCGTTGTTCGGGTTTCCCAGGACGAACGCAACCGCCGACGGCTTCACCATGCAGTTGTCTTTGCGCACGACGCTGCGCTCGCCGCCTTCGTGATGCTCGATCACGACCGTTCGCTCGAGCACCGCACGCACCCGTACTTGCTGGCCGTCTACCACTGCGTTGAAGCCACCGCTGACTTCGTGGTTGGGAGGGGGGACGATGGTGGCAAGCGAGACGAGTTCGGCGGTTTTGTTCATGTGGTGGCTTCCCTCGGGCTAGGCGGCGGACTGCCGCGGAAATAACAAAGCGCCGCTGCGCACGGCAGCAGCGAATGTTACCAGAGGCGCTTCTCCGAATCGGCCGGCCGAAGGCCGGGGTTTACGCCGCCGAGCTGTGCTGCTCTTGCAGCCTCAGCTGCCGAGCCGCCTCGCGACCGCGCCGCGCCGCTTCCTTGCTGGCCAGGTGGCGGACGCGCAGGTGCCGCGGGTCCACGAACAGGCGCCGGCGGTTGACCAGGACCTTGGGTTCCCCTGGGGCCGGCTCGATCACAGCCGTTCGCTCGAGAACGGCGGTCACCCAGACCCGGCGGCCGTCGTCGACCTCCGCCTCGAAGTCGGGGAGGATCTCGTCGTCCTCGTCCATCGAGACGTTGTCCAGCCGGACCAGTTCGGTGCTTGTCTTTTCAGTGCCTTTGCGGTTGGTTCCCATGCTTATTCCCACTTACCCGATAACGATCGACGCCAAACCGAGTACCGCCTCTCGCAGTCCCAATTTGTTCTACACACTCAATACCGATCTGGTAACGGTCGGTATTCCGAACCTAGCTACGTACAGGCGTTACCTCAGGAGTCACGGTCGCGGCGGCCCAGACGGTTTCAGGGTGGACCCAGTGCAGCTCGACCCCGAACTCGGCCGCGAAGCTGGAAGCATAGCTGCCCGCGGCGGCGTCCGTGTCAATACCGTTGCCGGTGATTGCCTCCACCGAGGTGGGACGAAGCTCGGCGTGCCCGCATGGCACGATGCCGTCGAAGTAGGTCAGGTCGGTCGTCAGGTTCAGGGCCAGGCCGTGGCTTACCACCGAGCGGTTGAGCTTGATCCCGATCGCAGCCAGCTTTTCGCCCCTGCGCCATACGCCGGTCAGCCCCGGCACGCCCGGAACGGCGTCGACGCCCAGCTCACCCAGGTAGCTGATGAGCGAGCCCTCGAGTCCGGAGATGTAATCGGGAATGCTGACGTTCAGCCGCGCCAGGTCGATGACCGGGTAGCCGACCAGCTGGCCCGGCCCGTGGTAGGTGGCCTCGCCGCCGCGGTCCGACCACACGACCTCGACGCCCCTTCGCGTCCGCTCGGCCTCGTCCCACAGAAGGTCGGCGGCCGATGCCGCCTTGCCCATGGTGAACACGTGCGGGTGCTCGAGCAGCAGGAGCGTGTCTTCGCTCGCGCCCTCGCGCAGTTCACGCACGAGCGCCGCCTGGAGGTCCCAGGCGTCCCGGTAGGGGACCCTACCCAGCCAGCAGGCTCTTACGTGCGGCAGGGACTTGCTCATCGGCGTGATAGGAGGACCGGACGAGTGGGCCGGCCTCGACGTGGCCGAAGCCCATCGCGAGCGCCCTCTCCTTCAGGTGCGCAAACTCCTCGGGGCGGTAGTAGCGGACGACCTCGGCGTGCTTCTTCGACGGCCGCAGGTACTGGCCGACTGTGAGCACGTCGATGTTGTGCGCGCGCATGTTGCGGAAGACGTCGAGCAGCTCTTCTTGGGTCTCGCCAAGGCCGACCATCAGCCCTGACTTCGTCACCATCTCCGGCGCGAGCGCCTTGACGTGGCGCAGGAGGGCGAGGCTGTTCGCGTACACCGCCTTGGGCCGGATGCGCGCGTACAGGCGGGGCACAGTCTCGGTGTTGTGGTTGAAGATGTCCGGCCGTGCCTCGACCACGGTGCGCACCGCCTCGTAGTCTCCCTGGAAGTCCGGCGTCAGGACCTCGATCGTCGTGCCCGGGCTGCGGCGACGGATGGCGCGGATCGTGCGCGCGAAAATCCCGGCGCCGCCATCTTTCAAGTCGTCGCGGTCGACGGAGGTGATCACCGCGTGCTTCAGGCCGAGCTCGGCCACCGACTCCGCGACGCGGAGCGGCTCGCCGAGGTCGAGCTCGGTCGGCCGGCCCGACGTCACCGCGCAGAAGCGACAGGCGCGCGTGCAGACGTCGCCGAGGATCATGAACGTGGCCGTCCGGCGGTTCCAGCAATCGAAGATGTTTGGACAGCGTGCCTCTTCGCACACCGTGTGCAGGCGCCTGCCCTGCACGATCTGCTTGAGCTCTTTGAAGTTGCCGCCCTCGGTGACGCGGACGCGAATCCACTCGGGAATCGGCCCGGGCTTGATGGGGTCCGCGATGCTCACAGCCGGATGCTACCGGGGGTCCATTCCTCGAGCTGCTTCTTGATCGAGCCAAGAAACTCGCCGGCCATCATGCCGTCGATGATGCGGTGGTCGAAGCTGAGGCACATGTTCATCATGTGGCGCATCGCAATCGCGTCGTTGACGACGACGGCGCGCCGGACGATCGACTCGGTCGTGAGGATCGCGGCCTGAGGCTGGTTGATGATCGGCTGGCTGGCGATCGAACCCGTTGCCCCGGTGTTGTTGAGAGTGAAGGTTCCGCCCTGGACGTCGTCGGGCTTCAGCTGCTTGTTGCGCGCGCGCTCGACGAGGTCGTTCATCGCTTTCACGAGGTCGGTGAAGCCCAGCCGGTCGGCGTCCTTGACGACCGGGACGATGAGACCGTCGGGGATCGCGACGGCGACCCCGAGGTTGACGTAGCGCTTGAGGACCACTCCATCGTCGCTCCACGATGAGTTGAGCCACGGAAACTGCTTGAGCGCGTCGGACACGATCTGCGCGACGAACGGCAGGTAAGTCAGCGGCGCGCCGTGACGGGCCTTGAAGCTCTCCTTCTCGCTCTCTCGGTAGCGCACGAGGTTGGACACGTCCACCTCCTGCAGGGTCCACGCGTGCGGTGACGTCTGCAGGCTTCGGACCATGTGCTCGGCGATCGACTTGCGCATCACGCTGAGCTTCACGATCTCCTCGCGCTTGCCGTCGACTCTTGCCGCAGCCGGTGTTGGTGCGGGCGCTTCCCTCGGCGGAGCCGCGGGCGCGGCCTGACCCGCGGACACAGCTGCGAGCACGTCGTCGCGGGTGACGCGGCCGCCGAGACCAGAGCCCTGGAGCGAGGTCGGGTCGATGCTGTGCTCGGCCGCCAGCTTGCGTACGGCGGGGGACAGGCGTGCGTGTTCGTTTGATGGCGCACCGGTTGGAGCGGCGACAGAAACAGGCTGGGGCGCCCTGCCGCCGGCCGGCTCCGGCGGGACCTCGGTGGCGGCCGTCCCAGCCTCGCGCTCCTTCGCCGGCGGAGGGGAGGTTGCGGCAGCCGTCGCGGTCTCGATCTGCGCGATCACCGCCCCCACGCGAACCGTCTCCCCCTCGGTGACCGCGATCTTGACAAGCTTGCCCTCGAACGGCGAGGGGATCTCGGCGTTGACCTTGTCCGTCACGACCTCGACGATCGGCTCGTCGCGCTTGACGAAGTCGCCCTCGCGCTTGAGCCACTTGTCGACGGTGCCTTCGGTGACGGACTCGCCCAGCTGGGGCATCTTGATCGGCGATACGGCCATGACTTGAATTCGAGTGTAGGGCTTGGTAACTCGCGCCGGTACAGGCTGGTGACATGCAGAAACTGATCGGTCTGATCGCCCTTGGTTTTGCCGTTGCCTCGTGTGGGACCTCGAATACTCCGGCACCGGCGGCGGCGACGTCGACCGCAGTGCCAGTCATCGCGGTGGTGTCCAAGTCCATCAAGGGACAGACCGAGGACGTCCTCACCAACACCAACGCCCGGACCCTCTACTACCTCACCTCTGACACAGCGGCGACGCCCGCATGCGCGAGCCAGTGCCTGAACAACTGGCCGCCGCTCGTCCTTTCGTCGGGCGACCCGGGCTCAGGGGCGAGCCTCCCTGGAAAGCTCACGATCGCAACGACCCCCAACGGTCGCGTGGTCCTCTACAACGGCCACCCGCTGTACACATTCGTCAAGGACCAGACGAGCACCGACGCCAAAGGCGAGGGCATCAACGCCTTCGGCGGCACCTGGCACGTGGTGACGCTGAAGAAGACCACGACCAAGGGCACCCCGACGACGAACGCCGGCACCGGGGGCGTGTCGTTCTAGTCGCCGGACCCGCGACAGGACACCAGGAGACGAATTCCAATGGACCAGTCAGCACGACACCACCAGTCAGCCGGGCGGCGCGCACTCGGGCGAGCGGCGGCAGTCGCCGTCGCCTTCGCCGCCCTGTCGGCGGTGGCCTTCTCCCCCGGGACCGCCGGAGCGCAGACCAGCCCGAGGACGGCGAGCGAGATCTCGACGGCCAAGGACGGCAAATTCGGCACGCTCCTGGTCGCGGGTGAGGACACGGTCTACACGCTGAAGCCGAGCAAGA
>Ga0070717_10000044_pt1 | contig 108873 bp, 93 predicted proteins | sample LARL113metaG_FD_71366 | JGI IMG/M metagenome (GOLD analysis project Ga0070717, IMG submission 71366) | Corn, switchgrass and miscanthus rhizosphere microbial communities from Kellogg Biological Station, Michigan, USA - LAR L11-3 metaG | ecosystem: Host-associated > Plants > Roots > Rhizosphere...
GGGCTGATAGGTAACACTTGAACCGGGTTGATGGGTTACATTTCTGGGCGGATGCCCTGGAAAGAAGTAACCGACATGGAAGAGAAGCTAAGATTTGTGAGTTTATTGAAAACGGACTGCTACACATTGACTGAGTTGTGCGAGCAGTTTGGGATAAGTCGAAAGACCGGCTACAAGTACCTGGAGCGATATGAGGAAAGTGGGGCCAAGGGACTGGAGCCAAGAAGTCATCGGACGAAGGCGTGTCCGCACCGGACCGATCAGGACGTGGAGCGACTGATTGTATCGGAACGACAGTTACACCGCACCTGGGGACCAAAAAAGCTACAGAAGCTGCTGGAGGTGCGGCATGGGATCGAATCGCCGCCCGCGTGCAGCACGATTGGAGAGATTCTCAAGCGGCACGGGTTGAGTGTACCGCGGAGAAGGAAGCCGGGGATCTACCATGCGCTTAATCACGAGCTAACGATTCCCAATCAGCCCAATCACGTTTGGACGGTGGATTTCAAAGGCTGGTTCACCCTGGGAAACGGCAGTCGCTGCGATCCACTCACCGTCTGTGATCGTTACAGCCACTATATCCTTTGCTGCGAAGCACAGCCCAATCAGCAATTTGGTCTGACCCATCGAACCTTCCAATCAGTGATGGGTAAACACGGGTTGCCTCAGGTTATCCGGGTGGATCACGGCACGCCCTTTGCCTCCTATGGACTGGGGCGGTTTTCTCAGCTGAGTATCTGGTGGGTGGAGCAAGGAATTGAGGTCGAGTTTACCCGTATCGCCCACCCGCAAGACAATGGCTCGCATGAGCGTATGCACAGAGACTTAAAAGCGGAATGTGTCACCCCGCTTTGCGAAAACCTAGGCGCTCAACAAAAGCGCTTCGATCGGTGGCGCAACGAGTATAATCATGAGCGTCCCCATGAAGCGCTCGACCAAGAAACCCCGGCCCAAGTTTATCGTCCAAGCCACCGGAAAATGGACGAAAACCAGCTTAAAATCATTTATCCAAAAAACTATCGAGTGAAACAGGTCTCCACCTCCGGCTTTCTCTCGCACGAAGGACATAATTACCACGTTGGAGAAGTCTTCTCCGGCAAAACTGTTGGCCTATTTGTCAATCGCCGCGGAATAACTGAACTTCACTACGCGAATATTCACTTGGGCAACTTGCACTACGATCCGGAGGAACGATTCCGGCCTACGGCCTCCATCGTTCCTCCGGATCGCAATCCCACTACCAAAAACAAAGTAACCAAATAATATAAAGTGTAACCTATCAGCCCGGATCGTTTGTGACCTATCAGCCTATCGTACCAATCGAGGCAAGGGGGAGACAAAAGGGGTCAAACCTTTAATACTGTTATTTGACTAGTCACGCTTTGCTTGAGCGGGAGGTCGTCGCGGAGATAAGCCAAGCGAGGGTTTAGGCCGCCCCTTCAGGGCTTATGTAATTGAGTTATGGATACCCATGGCTCTGCCCTGGGCTAACCTAGGCCGCACCTTTGGCGCTCGAAATTAGCCGAAAAAAGATCGAACCATGGAGTAAAGATAGGCCCGCGTGTTTCACCCCGGTGGAGTGGCCGAAGTAGGCGGTTTTTTGAAGGGCATCCTAAACGGGCCAACCTTTAATCTTGTTATTTGATCGGTTACGTTCTGCTCGCGGGGAGGTGGTCGCGGAGCGAAGATAAGCGAGGGTTTAGGCCGCCCCTTTCGGGCTTATGTAGTCGAGATATGCGATACCCAGGGCTCCGCCGTGGGCCAACCTAGGCGCCTTTGGTTTTCGAAGTTGGCCTAAAAGGACGATCATAATGTTTGTGATCGCAGCTGATGGACCGAAAGGGGGCGCCAATTTCACGTTGTCGTAAAGGTGTTTCGCCTCCTGCCATATGACAAAGACAGTTCGTTCTATGTACCGGGAAAAGTATAAGGTGTGGCCTAAGCTCCGATAAATAGCAGCTGAAGCCTTCACTCATTAGCTGGCTGCCGGAAATTGTCTCGCGAAGTAACGAAGGACGCGAAGTCATCCCCCACTGAGAATTTTAATCTGGATTAGACTTCGCGTCCTTCGTGGACATCGCGAGACACATGGTTTGGAGCGTGGGAGAGTGAACGTGCTCGGGTTTCACCTTACACCTTGTCGATACGGCGAGACCCGGGCGATGAGATGGTCGAATACTCTCGTTCCACTCAAATGGTGCCAGTCTGGATTGATATCAAGCCCGCCCTGAGATCATCGTTGCGACGGAGCGACACCCAGGTTTAAAACCAACCACGTAGCAAAATAGATTTGTTCAACCGAGTCCCTTCCGCCCGCTGGTGCGGGCAGACTTGTATACGAGCGACTTTAAATTGTGATACGTTGGAGCCGGCAGAAAGAATTCGGGCAGGCGAGAATTGCTGAACAAAACGGGTTACTGAGGTCAGCGCCGCGGATGAAACTTTTTTCCCAGGGGGCCCTCTTATTTTTCACATTAGCCTTCACTCTCCACGTTTCTGCGCAGTTGCATTGGTGACAACGTAGCGAGCCACCGCATGCAAGCCAGCGGTGGTGGGCGGGTCGAAACTGACATGGAAATTCCTTTTGGGGAAAAATCTGCGGGCACTGGATTGGTCCGAGCCGATTCGCGTTTAGTTTATGAAATTAAAATAACTGGCCCCATGACCGAGACCACCGTGCCCGTAGATATTGCCGGCCTGATATCGCTTTCTATCGCTTCAGGCTTTTCGAAAACCGTCGCCGAATATACGGGCTCGCGCTTGGTCCTCTTGTCTAATTTTCGTCCCGGCGGCGGATTGTTTTCGTCTTCACAGATAATCGCCCAGCGGGGGCTTTTGGCTCTGTCGGGGGATAAGTCCATTCCGGTCGGTCCAGGCGAAGATCAATTCTTAAAAACGCTCAATTTGAGACCCAACACATCTCATGGCATTTTAATTGAAAGCGGGCTGTGGTTCAACGAGGTGCCGCCCGAGGGTATTTCGGCAAAGGCTATCGCGGATCCGGACGTCTCTATTTCGAAGGATTTCTCAAATCAGCACCTAGATTACTCACTCGTTTTTACCGCGGGCGTTGGCCCCTCAGCTGTGCCCGAGCCGTCGAGCTATGCCGGAGTAGCGACGGCTTTGATCTTTCGGAATCCGATGAGCCTCCAGAAAGAGGCAGGTTAAAGCGTAATATGTGCAGAAGGGGTCCAACCCGAATGGCACTAAGTTAAGGCGAACGTTCGTAATCGCTGTCTCGGGATTGAGTGTAAGAGCGGTGCCCTCACTCCGTAAAGACGTTGCTCCTGGGAGGCGGCTTTGCCGTCGCGGGGTGAGGGCACCCCGCCTACAAAGAAGACCACTCCCGCGAGTCACGTTAACTTAGTGCCATTCGGGTTTGACCCTTTTTAATTTGGCCCGAGGCGGATGTTAAAAAAGAAGCCGTCATCAGACGGCTTCGGGGGACAGGAAAGTAGGTAGAAAACGCTTAGGTTTTCATTATCTTTCTGCCGGCGGGACGCTTTGCAACCGGGCCTTTTCCTCCTGGAGACTTGGCGGCACGTTTTTTGGCTGCTGTCATTCTTCCGCCTCTTGTCTTCTTTGCCATAATGATACCTTTTTTATTGTTTTACGTTTGCTAGCGAGAGTACGGCTAGAAGGAAAGGGCGGCGTCCCTCGACCCGTGGGGGAGCGAAGGGCGATTCGGCCTGGGCTTCTCTTTTCTCTCTAAATCGACCCTAAATGATACAACTTAAGGACGATCAAAGTACCACCACTATTCATTAGTTTTCGTCGCACGGGCGATCTGGGCGCTGAAAACAAGACCGGGGTGGGCTAAGCTTTCGGAGGTGGCGGAAACTAAACAGAAGGCGAGGAGGAATTCGAGAGGGGTGAAACCTGTAATATTGTTATTTGACGGGTGACGCTCTGCTTGCGCGGGAGGTCGTCGCGGAGCGAAGCCAAGGGAGAGATTTAGGACGCCCCTTCAGGGCTGATGTAATCGCGTTATGGATACCCTAGGCTCTGCCCTGGGCTAATCTAGGCCGCGCCTTTCGCGCTTCGAAGTCGGTCTAAAAAGGAACGAGTCATAATGTTTGTGGTCGCAGCTGATGGACTGAAAGCGGGGGGCAATTTCACTTTGTCGTAAAGGTGTTTCGACTCCTGGCCGTCGCACAAGGATAGTTCATTCTACGGATGGGTATAAGGTGTGGCCTAAGCTCCTATAAATAGCATTCGACGCCGTTACTCATCGCCTGGGTACCGGAAATTGTCTCGCGAAGTAACGAAGGACGCGAAGTCATCCCCCACTGAGAATTTTAAATCTGGATTGGACTTCGCGTCCTTCTTTACTTCGCGAGACACACGGTTTGGAGTGCAGAAGAGTGCATAGGGGGGGCGGGTTCACTGCACGCCTTTTCAGGCTAATGTTGCCGTTTTCGCCCTTGAATAAATGCAGGTCGCCACGGGAGTACGTGAAAGCTGTAAAGTGAAACCTGCCCTTTTGATCTCACCCGCTGACGCCAAGGCTATGACGCGCCAAACGATTCGCCCTACCCCGGAATCGTCAGTCGGTTCTTTCTGTCGATTGGGTTATTTTATTTTTCGTATATCCCTAGCTCGCGTGAGCGATGGATGAAAGTCCACCGGCTTTGGCGATATCAAAGCGTGTCACGCGGCCATCCTGGATTTGGAAGGCATGGAGGACGTTTTCGTCGAGCAGGAGCTTACCCTGGAGGTCGTGAACGACTTGATGCACCTCGACCAGGGTGGATCCGTCGTCTGCTTTGGTGAGATGAAGAGGATAAACGTGAGGATCGATCGCCGCCCACTGGCGCGTCCAGTAAGCGCGGACGGCGTCTCGACCGTGAACATGGCCTCCTTCCATGCCGTTCGCCCAGGCGACATCATCGGCCAGAGAAGCTAGAACCGCGTCCATATTGCGGGCATTGAATCCAGCGTAGAGTTGGTGAATCAATTCTTTGTCGGTCGGCATGGGGATTCGGGAGAGGGGGACATGAGTGTTCTTGCGAGTCGCTTATGTTGTCTCAGGATAAGCCAGCTGGCGAGTGGAGGCAAGTTGGGCGGGAGAGAACATAATATAAGAGGAGCACACCTTTTGGTGGGTCGGGGTGCCCATCATTTTCCCCGAATCGTCGATCGTTTGGGTTTCGTTCGATAAAGGAGGGGAGGGCGGGCTTCGTCGCCACTTCGGAGCTCCGTTTCTAGGGAATCGGGGCAAGCCGAGCTTTAATATTGTTCCTAATAACTGGGATGCGTTAGGTCGCCCCTTCAGGGCTGATGTAACCGCGCCGTGAATTCCCAGGGCTGCGCCCTGGGCTGAACTAGAGCGCGCCTTTGGCGCTTGAAGCGGGCATTCTGGTCTGTTGGTGCAAGAGGTTCCTTTTTGGTCGTTCACCATCGAGGCAAGCGCATTGTGCTAAGTCCAGTCTCCCCGCGGCCAGCTACAGCGGATCTTCTAACCCCGCAGTTGAAGAGCGAAGCTCAGAGCTTCTTGGCCATATTGGTGGCGCCAAAGGTCTCGACCTGCGCGCCTGTGGTGTGTCCGTTTTTATCTTCCTCAAACTTTATCTTAAGAAAGAGCGCGGTGGCGTAAAATTCATGGTCGCCGGTCGAATATAAAGTAATCTGGGAGTCTCCCGCTTGCACCACGAGCTGGTGATTCTCTCGTTTGATCTCATGCACAGTGCCATCGGGGAGTCGATAGTTGCCGACATACTTATCTAACACGGCGTCGCTCACTGGGATCGCCGGTCGCTTGAAAACGAATTGGAGTCCCCTGGCATAACCTTCCCCTTTTGTGCCGGAGTGTCCTGTATTTTCCAGCACCCTCGATTCGAAGGTCAATGAAGCATGGTGACGGTCGCGCAAAAGGGTCACGAACTTCTGAAAGGCAGGCGCGCTCAACTCGACGCCGCCGATGCAAAGAAACAGTTTGGCCGGAGGAGCGAAGGGCTTTTCGGCGTATTTCTTTTCGTAGCTATAGAGCACGTCGTGATCCCACGAAATAGCCGGGCTCGCCGCGACATAACGTTGAAAGAGGCCGGGCTCGGTGAACAGGGCATACATCGTAAACAATCCCCCGAGCGAACAGCCCATCAGGGTTCGATCATTTTTATCCGCGCGATAGTTTTTCTCCACGAACGGAATCAATTCATCCTTCATGAAGGAAAGGTACTTTTCCGCGCCGCCACTTAGAGGAAAGCTCTCGGTGTGGGTGGGGGTGTAGTCTCTTGTCCGCAATTTTTCGGCGTCCGGTTTATCCCCGCCCCAAGTCACCCCGACTATAATCAACGGAGGCACGAATCCATCATAATACTGCTCCCCATATAATGTTGTGACCAAGGGAAAGTCCCACTGCGAGTCTAGCAAATAGACGACGGGATACACCTTGTCGGTTTTGGCGTAATCGCTGGGCAGCTGGATATGCAGCGTGTAGTCTTGCCCTGAAACCAGCGACGAAGCGATTTGTTTGGTTTGGCTGCCCGGAATGGTCACCTCCTGGGCTGGCAGCACCTGATAGAGTAAGATCAAGGCAAAACAGGATAATAGCTTGTTCATTATTCGGCAGGTCATTTGAGCGATGATCGGGAAGCCCTTGGCACCGTGATTTGATAATATTGATAGTAGGCCGCCCCAAGATAAGGAAAAAAACAGCCGATGATGGAATGAATGTACGGAAAGAAACCGTGGAGCTCACGCCCGTCGCCGGCGAACGAACCCGTCTATGCTCAGCCTGTCCCCACGAACAAACCAGAGCCGATCAGCACAGCCAGCGAAAGAGTCGTTCAATCGTTTGAGAGAAAGCGCGCGGCAGTGAATCGGTCTGAGTCGGGTCCAAGAGGCCCTCAGATCTTTCGTTAAAGTCAGAACATAGCTGAACTCTGTCCGAATCGGTGGGCTAAGCTTTCGGAGGTGACAGAAACTAAACAAAAGGCAGGGGCCGCTCGTTGGCGCGCGCGGAAACTGGGCTGCTACAGGGCGTGGACGCGCTTCGGTTTTTGGCCGGCGTCAGATGCAGTCGAATTTGGCGGGTGGATACGTCTCGCTAAGCGCCAAGCGTTTTGAAGTAACCGGCACCCGAATAGACCCTGACAAGATTCGGGTCCAAGCGGAGGTTCAGCTCGCGATTCCCTGAGTGTCACCCTTGGGCGACCCGGGTGAGACACGAGGCTTGAAGATTCGAAGCTGTAGTTGGCGCAGTAAGACACTGAGGACAATCGTCACAAGAAAGGTGAGAATCATCCCGAAAATAGTCTCATTTTCATCCGGGCTTCTTTTTAGCCAGAGCCCGAGGAAATGAATATTATAGTGGCGAATGATCGGCTGATGCATCAGGAAGATTTCATATGAATGCTCGCCGAGAAAACGTAAGATGCGGCCGCTAAACTGGTCGACGGCGGCAGGGACGAGCCGTTTCCAGGCAAACGCATATCCGGCCATTAATCCGGGGGCGACAATCAGCCCACTGAAGATGACGCCCTGGGTGTAAGCGACATAGGACAAGAGGAAGAGGCCGAGTCCCAAGGAAGCGGTGGGTGCAATTTCTAAGCGACCATTATGCAGTGCAGTACCCCAAACGATGCCAACGAAGAAGAGGGGGAGTCGCAGCGCAAAATGGGAGTAGCAGCCTGCTTGGCCGGTGGTCAAAAACGCGTACGTGAGGGTGGCCGTGACAATGGAGCCGAACAGGACCAGCTTGCCGGGTTCAAGTAACCACCGTCGGCCGAGCAGAAAAAGTCCATAGGTCAGCACGATCAGCGTAACATACCAGAACGAATCGTTTATACTCAGGGCATATTGGTCTCCAAAGAAGGCGTGAATCCCCGCGTAGTGCAGAGCAATGTCTTTGGAAGTATATGCCAGGCCCAGAAGCTTACTGTTCATCACGAGGACGAAGGTGAGAATAAGCCAGTAGGCCGGGAAAATGCGCAATAGGCGGCGGCGCAGGAACGCTCCCGTGGACAACGATGAGGAACTCAGTGCTAAACCGGCTCCGCTAAGCAGCACAAAAATGTCCACGCCCAGTTCACCATGGAGACGATTGTTCCACGCCAGCACGCCTCCTGCGTGATAGAGTACAACGAGTAGAATAGCGAAACCTTTGAGCTCATCCAAAATGAAAGAGCGTCCATCGAGGCGTTTGGAAAAACTTAAGGCAAAAGTCATCAGGGCTAGATAGCGGGGGTACGTTTTACGTAAAGCCTTCGTTGAGTTGCCGTCCCGTTGGCCTCGATCGAAGACCACGGTGTAAGCGAGGGCCCAGCATCGGGTCGAACCGGGTTGATAGGTGACACTTGAACCGGGTTGATGGGTTACGTTTCCGGGGCGAGGGCTGGAAGGAAGAGCCAAGAGGGAGGAGAAGCGAGGATTCGTGAGTTTAATAAAAACGGACCGCGATGCGCGGACCGAGCTGGTGAGCGATTTGGGGATAACGCGAAAAGTGGGCTCCACGTACTTGGAGCGACTCATTGTAACGAAATAACAAGTACACCGCACCCTGATCCGAAAAAATCATAGACGCTTCTGGAGGTGCGACACGGGATTGGATCGCCGCCAACGTGCCTCACGATGGAGAGATGATTAAGTGACCCTGAGGATTCGCAAAGGGGCGAATTTTGCCTCCTTGCATTTGAGCTCCGGGTAGCGCGGGGGCATGAAGAACGGCTCAACGCTATATCATAAAACCGCAGGGCTCGCCTTCGCCGGTGAATATCATGAGTGCGAGGGCAGCTCGATTTATCTGGAGGCGAGTGGGGCGGCGTTCTGTGGGATCTCAAATGGTGGGAAAGATGCTCCCAGACGGAGTCACGTCTTCGTTCTTGCGCCGGGTTCGTGGGCTTCACTGAGTGGTGCGCTGACGCTCTCCCGGTCTCGATTGCGAAATCCACCTGGCCATGACCCTCGACCGACTACTGCTCGCTTTCTTCCTGATTCTTGGTTCGCCCGTTTGCCGGGCGGCGACGCAATCAGTTCGTAATGACTCTCTCGATACACGAGCCGCGTTTCTCCAGCTGCTTGATCGTCCCAAGGTGCCGTTGGCGCCAGAGGTGCATGAAGTCTCTGCTCCCGAGGGGATGAAGAAGCTGCATTTCACGGTGGCGGCGGACGCGGAGCAGCGCGTGCCAGGTTATTTCTTGATTCCGGCCGCGAAGGCGGTCTCAGGAGGTCGCCTTCCCGCGGTCATCGTGCTCCATGGCACGGGCGGAACCAAGGACTCAGGCGACGTGCGGTCGACGGTGGAGCGGTTGGCCAGGGCCGGGATCGTGGGGGTGGCGATCGATGGGCGTTATCATGGGGAGCGCATCAAAAGCGGCTCGGGTACAGCGGACTATAATGAGGCGATCGTCCGCACCTGGAAAACGGGCGAAGGGCAGCCTTTTTATTATGATACGGTGTGGGATGTGATGCGCGTGATTGATTATCTAGAGACACGTGACGACATCGATCCGACGCGCATCGGCCTGATCGGTTTTTCCAAGGGAGGGATTGAAACTTATCTCACCGCTGCGGCTGATCCCCGGGTAGCGGTGGCCGTGCCGTGTATCGGCGTGCAGAGTTTTTGTTGGGCGCTGGACAATGGGCAGTGGAAGGCTCGGATCGCCACGATCCAGGAGGCTTTTGATATAGCGGCGGAACTGGCGGGCGAGAAAAAGCCCGGACCGGAGTTTGTCCGGCGTTTCTACGCGCGCGTTGTTCCCGGGATTGACGGCTCATTCGACGGACCTGCGATGCTGCCGCTGATCGCGCCTCGTCCCTTGTTGGTGATCAACAGCGATTCCGACGCGAACACGCCCCTCGCGGGGGTGCGACTCGCGGTGGCGGCAGCGAAGCCGGCTTATCAGGCGTTTCACTCGGAAGATAAACTTGTCCTGCGTATCCAAGAAAACACGCCACACCGCGTGAATCCGGAAAGCATCGAGGCAAGCATCGCTTGGTTTGTGAAGTGGCTGCGTCCGTGACGGGCCGGCTTCGACGGTAAGGCGAGGCGTTTCGAAAAGATGCCTTGGGGGAGCGCGGCATCAAAAGGGGGTCGCACACGGATTGCCGGCACGGAGCACGACGTCGGTCTCGGTTAACTTTGGAAGCCGAAGGCTATATACGAGCAGTGTTTATCCAATTTATATCATGAATTGGTGGGGCGCGTTTATCGTAAAGAGAAGCAAAGGTCGCGCGCCCGGCGGCGAAAGGGCCGCGCAACAATGGCCTATACTCTGGGTTAGGCAGGCTAGAGGTCGCATGCCAGACTGTCTGGCGAGGAAGAGGATTGCTGCTAAAACCCGAGTCTCTCTCTTTTCCTCAGAAGTTTTCCCAGACGTTTCTACCTCGATGTGAAACCATGGTGGGTTAATTCGGGTATTATCTACTCGGTGCAGACCTGTCCATTGTAGCACAGTGACCTCCCGGGGTGGTTGATTCTCCGGGGCTGCTCGGCCCTGTTTATTTTGGCTCCCGCAGAGCAGAATCGGAGTAGGCGGGTACGGCAGGTTGATCGTGAAGAATGCCCCAGACACTTATACCAATGACGTTCAGCGATTTTAAATTAATAACAAAAGCTGGGTTGGCCATGGTTTCTTTCGGTGTGCTCGGCTCCTTGGGTTTTGCGTCGGTCAGTCAATCCGTCAGCTGGACCAGAACCCACACCACCAGTGTAATCGATCACGCCGGAAATGTGGTGACGATCGATGGTGTAACGATCGAAAAGCACAGTCCGAATGGAAATCTCGTGTGGTCCGTCACGCTTTCATCGAACGACGGCTTCGATTTCTCGCATCGCCCGATATTCGACGCGGCGAACAATCTCTACGTCGATGGCTTTTCGGATAACCGCACGGCGGTCGCGGCGGTGACGGTGGTGAAGATTTCGGCGGCAGGAGCGATCAGCTGGAATCGGAAATTCACGGTCGGAGGGGTGAACACCAGCGAGCACATGAGCGAAGGCCCGCTGTTGATTGCGCCGAACGGAAGTCTGTATCTAATCGGACACACCGGAATGGCCTTGGCCACCCATTACCCGACCACGTTGTTTCGGATCAACGCGTCGACGGGGGCGATTCAAAACCAGCGAACGGTCACGGATACAATCGACGTCAGTCGTGGCATGGTGGATACGGTGCTGGCGGCCGATTCGTCCAGCAACATCTACTACGGGCATCCCGGCGGTCTCTTCAGTTATAATGCATCTCTCAGTACGGAACGCTGGAACGAAGCGACGATGACGACGCCGGTCCGGGCGATTGCCGTCGATAGCTGGAACAACGTTTATGTTACCGGCGGAATTCAGCTCGATCCGGAGTTTTCGGCGTTTTATGTGAAACGAATCAATGGTGCGACTGGGACGACGGTTTGGACGACTACGATGGCGCCGGCATTTTTCGGCGAGGCGTATCCCGGGGTAACCTTTTCCGACAATCGAAATTTTGGCGGCAACGCGATTGCGATCGATAGCAAAGGGTTCATCTGGGCGGCAGGCCACGGGTTCAACGATTTTGCCGATTGGAATGGAGGCGTGGTCAATCGCTACGATCCCGCCCACGGTACGATGGTGATGAACCATCCCTACGGGAATAATTTTTCCGGCAGCAGCGTTTTTGCGCTGGCGCTGGACGACAAGGATTTTGCCTACGCGGGGGGTCGAGTCAGCGCGTTCAATGGCTCCGACACCGTGGTTGGACAGGCCGATATTATTAGCGCGGACGACGGGACCGTCTTTTCGGAACTCCTCAGTGTAGCGGGTGGCATGGCCAATGAGGTCACCCAAATCGCGGCGGACAAAAGTGGTCGAGTGGTGGTGAGCAATGTGAGCTATGATAATGTCACTACCATTCACTATATTGCAGGGCTTGTGACGACGGGTCGAGTTCCGAACGCAATCGGCACCTCGGGCAACGGCAAGACGAAGGTTTTGATGGATACCTGGAATCATCAAAACATTCAGCTCTCCACCTTCAGCGCGGCCGATGTATTGCAAGCGAACCCTACGAGTTATAATTACGGCACTTACGGCCGGCACGATGTCGCGCTCTCCTGTGGCCCTGACAATAATGTTCGGATCCTGCAGCAGCTCGATTTCAACGGGACCACCAGCGCCGCGGTCTCGGTGATCATTCGCAATGATGCGGGCGCGATCACGACGAGCAGCGCGAACAACGTGACGAATCTGCGCGCGGTGAAGATCGCGACCGGCTCGGATAATAAATCCTATATCTTGCTCCGCTCGACCACGGACGGAAGCTGCCAAGTGTGGCGCATGTCGGCCACCGGGGTGAGGGAGACGACAGCGACGTTTGGGGCTCAAACGGACAAGATTCCGGCGGCGGTCGCGGTCGATGGAACGAGTATTGTCTACCTCATCTGGCAGGGACTGGATGGCCGCGTGTATCCGTGGCGATTGAACACCAGTTTAGCTGTGACTAATCAGACGGCGGTGCTCGATCCCGGGGTGATCAACCGCTTGGTGGATGCGGGGGTTGGTCTCGACCACCGGCTCCGTTTACTCTGCGCGCAGACCAATGGTACGGGCATGCTCTTCGCGATGAATTCGAGCGGTGGCGTCGTGGGCAGCGCGTTGCAGTCAATCTCGAGTACGTTTTCTGCGACGAATCTTTCGGTGGGTCCAGACAATCGGTCGCATCTTTTATGGAACGATTTCGAACGTATCGATTATGGGTACTCGCTGGCCAATTCCGCGCTGGCTTTGACCAATACCCTGTTTTTCACGCTCGCGCCCAACTAAAGCGAAGTTAAATACAACTATTATTCAGCACCCGGTAATGTCAGAGAGCAAGATAGCGGAACAAGAAGCCTACGATCACCTTTCTTCTAATTACGCCATGGATGGGAATTCGGCGTTCACGCTGCAGCACGTGGTGGATGCGTATGCTGCCCAACAGGCGACGAGCGCGAGCAAGCCAATTGCCTTGTTTTTCGCTCTCGTGGGACTGTGCCTGCGGGTTGAAAAAGGGCTGACGGGAAAGCAAGTTCAGCACGTGCATCAACTGCTGGCGCGACGAAAGCAGGATTGGCCGAGGATCGAAATACCTCAATCACGAGGAGGATCCATCTCTGCGATCGACGTAGTGGGAAAGTCAGTCGGCTCAGAGCGAGACGCGGCGGTAGACAGGTGGTGCACCGAGGTCTGGAATATGTATCGAGAGAGCCACGAGACTATACGTCGAGAAATGCGCGCCCGGGGACTGGACCTATAAACAATGCCAGGAGTTTGTGGGCCGCACGTCTGCAATCCCTGTACTGCCTCGGCAACAGCGGAATCCACCGGCAAATCGAAAAATGTCTTCCAACTAATCCCAGCTCCTTTAATTTTCCTCGCTCGCTGGCCGGCCGGAGTTGTTCCGATTAACGAGCGTACAGAAACGCGGTCTGCCTCGAGAAATATCATAAACAACAAAATGAAAAGAAACGTCACAATGATGGTGTTTATCGCCTTTGCTGTCATTATCGGGCTTGCGCAGAGATACAAGGGAGCGGAGATCTATCGGCATGCCGCGACGGGAATAGAGCTGCCGCGCACGATTGGTTCCTACTACCGCGGCGAAATCAGCCCTTATGATGAAAAAAGCGCGGATCCGGCCGAGTCGATTGAATATCGGTCGCCGCACACAAACGTCACCATTTATATCAGGCGCATGTCTCCCGGTTCCAAAGATACTGCGGCCGACGTTGTGGCGCAGAGTTTAGCCGTGATCAAACTCTTGAATCAGTTTTCTGATATTCAGGCCTCTAAGGTGACTAGCCCTGACGGTAAACCAGAATGGAAGGAGGTGATGTTCTATGGTCGAGCCAATGGTCATCAGGTACTCTCTTATATAGACTGTAGAATCAAACAGGGTTACGCGATAAAAGTTCGGGCCACCACTGATGAAGCAATGAATTTTTCCCTCCGGGCGTTTCTCCAGGCCATTCAGGATAGAGTCGATTCTGCCGCTCCACTTGCCGAGCCAACATCTTCTCCGCCGCATTCGTCGGCTTCTGACCTCCCAAAACCATGAACTCGACCCGAATCTAAAAATCGGCTGAGGTTCAATCCGAGGCTGGTTATTCGGGAACGGCTTTCGAAGGACTCCGACTGATCCAGGATCAACGAAGGAAATCTATGGGGGTGAGAAAAATGTTTATGCGGTGATTTAGTCCGCAAGCAGATGTCGAGGGAGTTAAGGCTCGGTCCCAACTCGATTTTGTGGAGCCCCGCCTCGGTCCGAGCTGATTGGTTACAGCAGGCTGGACCGCACTGGGCCGGGCAAATGAATTCTGGTGAACAGAACTTTGCGCTTTCACTCCTTTTATCAACTATCGTTTTATCTAGAGCGCCTATAATCTCGCTCCAGTGAAGGGGAGCTTACTTGATTTGGATTCCCTCAAATCGCGAGAGACTGGTCAGATCGGTCTCAACTTGCTTTAAGTCTGCTTTCGTGGCGGCCACGATATCGACTGTCATCAATCGCTTTTTCTTGTCGCTTGCCTGCATCCACAGGTGAGTTGCGCCATAGAAATACCCCTTCATTTGCCAATTCAGATAGTCGCAGTCCTGGTCGTAGAGTTTCACGTGCTGCTTCTCCACTTTTATTCCAGGGGCTAAGGCTGCAATGGACTCGGCTGTCCTTACCACCGAGTCGTTGCCCAATGAGATGACAATGCTGGATTGTTCAGATTTCTCCACTATAGAATAGCCGATGGAGTCTTTCCCGTCATTTCGGGTCAGCTTGCTGAGTGTTCCGTAATCTCTGTCCGTAACAAACTGAAAAGAAGGATTCGCGGGTATTATAATCGTATTGGCGGCAAAAACTGAACCCGTTAGCCATCCCGCCAGAATCACGCTTAGTGTTAGTTTCACCGATCCATCTAGGTTCACATTTTATCATGAATCAAGTCAACATTGGCCGAGAACGGCCAAATTGATCTTTATTTATATCGGATCTCGGTCATGCCGAGAGGGACTGGTGGCGCACGGACAAACCCTCGGTTAAGAGTGAGGGACTTGAGTTTCCTCTTTATTGAAACGCTTATGGCTGTGGAGTTATTCGGGTCGCGTGGCGAGGCGGCTCGCTTTTGGTCCGGAGGGCTGAATGGTTATCGCTCTCGATTAACGATAGCACGCGATGAAGATCTGACTCTTCAGGCCGAATTTATCATTTGGTCAGTTTTATCTTTTTCATATAAATTCTATTTACGCTTACCTCAGTCTCGTACCAGCCGGCGTTTTGATAAAAATGCAGGGCGCGAAAATCGCGGTTCATACCCGTCCACAGCCAAATCGATGGATGGCCGCTGGCAAATAGACGGTCTTCCACCAGTTTGAGAAGAGTGCGGCCAATGCCTCGTCGTTCATATTCGGGCAGCACGGCGATCACGGCAAACTCTCCGGTTTTGATATCGCCCATCGCGAACCCCACAATCTGCCTGGAGTCTTCGCAAAGGTATCCCACTAACGTAGTGTTCAGTGCCTGACGCGTACTCGGCGGAGTCACGCCCCAGTCGGCCAGCTCAGCCATCGTTACTGCGTTTTCAATCGCCTGAATGCGAAGAGCAAACAGTTCATCGATATCCCCCGCGACGATTTCTCGGAATATACGTTCCAATGGGCCTAAATTTTAGGCGGACCACATCTCCGCACACTAACTGCTTTTATACGGGTCTAACAAAATATCAGTCAACGATGGGGCGGGCGGCCTTGCCACCTACCGGCCGCCTGCGCTGAGAGGTGCAGGGCCGCCCGGGGGCTTTGATATTTACTGGGGACGAAGACAGACAAACCAACTCTGACGGTCTCATTGAGCGGCGGAGTATCAGGAGCGAGCTATGGATGGGGTCCTTGGCACCCGACGCTGTGCCGCCCACGACTATTAAGGAGGAGATGCCTCGGATGAGCGCTTCTGGCGTCGCGCCTCCACCTCAGCGCGCACCGCTTCCAGTCGCTGGACCTCGTCGCCCAAAGAGAAATTTCCATTACTCAAGAATGAAAAAGTTATTCGACCCTTAGTATCATTTGGAGCGGTGCGAAAGGACTGCCGCATCTGGCATCGGATGGTATCGCCGACCGCATAACGCTTTTCTGTCCCTGGTAGGGCGAAGGGTGTCACCACAACCTCGTGCCCTTTCCAGGTTACAACGTAGGCGACGTACTCGGCCTCTCCGTCTTCAAAAGTATAAACCTTCGATACTTTCGAAGTAAAAATCTCGCTGTTGGATCGCGACTCAGGTGTATAGCCCGTGTCGCTCTCAGCCCGCACGATCCCCAGGACCGCCAGGAGCGCAATCATCCCTACAATATTAAATTTCATCAGTGTAGAATTAGGTTTATATTGGCGACGGAAGTCAACGCCGCAGCGTGGTTACGCACGGTCTAGTTTAGACCAAAACCCTCGACCCTAGATCCGCGAGCCGAGAATCACTTGGGTGAGTCTGGAGAAGGGATTATTTTTCTCACTTCGGGGGACGATTATTCACCCGAGGCACCGCGCTGCGGGATTTGGGGCTGAGTGGACCCTGCGGATCTCTTTTGATTCAGCCGATCGTGGCGACTCCGACGCTAAGTCAAAAACCCTTGACGGCGTGGCTCGCGCTCCAAGTCGCACGAGTCGCGATATCCAGAGCTGTGGCGATTTTAAACCTTAGGTTTTCGATCCGAAGTGTTCGTTGAAGAGCAATCTACATTGCCTGAGGCCCTCCTCCGTTAATGATACTGATTTGGTTTTTCCTACTGGATCGCTGATCATTCCTTTTCGATGCAACCGTTCCATTGCGTCCCAGTTATGGCCTTTCCACGCTCGGTTGCCATCGTGCAGCGTCAGGAAAAGCAGTGCCAACACCATTTCGTCTACTTTGTCCTTGTTGTAGTCCATACCGGCATTTTGAGCCTTTTTGCCTTCCTCGCAATTCATGATGTATTCGGTTCAGCTCAGCCTACGTCGTACCGACGAACGAGAATCGACCAGGGTGATTTGCGAACGAGTGGCTAGAGCCTCCCGCGCTTTTCCACTATTCTCCTTTTTGTCGGCTCCTATCTCCCGGCATTTCGAGAATGACCTTTTTAGGAACGATACCGGAAAGGCCCTGTAGTGCTCTAGGAGAGAATGCCGCATTGGAAGAGGCCTGGGCACATTTTTATGGAATTTAGTTTTCATTTAGGTAAGCTGGAGCGTTGCTGAAAATAAGCGCCCACGGGAGGGCAAAGTGCCCGAGGGTGGAGGTGCTTAAGCAACGAACTTCAACCTATGAACCTATATTATAATAATATTGTGACCTTGGTCTTCAACCGGACGATGGGGTCGCTCCATCGACGTTTCGATCCTCGCGCCACGACGCGTTTCGGCTCGGGGTTTTGCAGAAAAATAATGCTGATAGGATTGATACCCTTAGTCGCAACCGTCCACGCTCAACTCCGTCCCTTGGTCTCTGCCGCCGCTTTTAATCCGTCTGCCGGGCTGATCGATTTTAATGATCGTTGGGAGACCCCGAACCCCACCTATGTGGAAAGTACAGGCGCGCTCGGAGCCGTCACGGTGACGACTGGCAGCGGATTCGTGGGCGAGTCTTTCTATGACACGGGGCCCTCACCTATCTTAGCTTCCCCGCCAGACGCAGGGCTCACCTTCAAACCTGCACTGGTGCCACCCACCCCGCGTAATCCTTACGGCACGCACTATGTAACTCCCTATAAAGAAACCTATGAAACCACGCCCCCGTTTTCGCGCGGGCCCTCGGTTCTGATGGCGGACTTTTGGAGCAACGGTCCCGTATCCATCCGCTTTTCCACTCCCGTGGCGGCGGTCGGTCTTGACCTGGCTAATAGCTATTTTGGAGACGCGGCCCATCCGGGTTCGTATCAGATTTTCGCCTACGCAGGTGATGGCACGCTTCTCGGTCAATTCGGGAACCGTCGAATAGATACCAATTACAACTTCGAGAGCACTTATGAGTTCGTCGGATTTGCAACCGACGGACTGCCCTTGATCCAAGGCCTCAGTATCGTTAATTTGGCGACGGTGGGCTCAAACCGGATTGACAACCTGCGTTTCGGGGCCGGGGCGGATTACAACCATGATTTCATTCCCGTCCCTGAACCTTCAACTTATGCGGTCGGCGGAGCGGCGCTTTTGATTGGCCTAGCCGTTTTGCGGCGCCGTTCTCGTGCCGGACGCACGGGATCATAATAAAACAAAACTAGAATCCTGGGCCGGAGTCTTCCTTCGTGCCGCTCGCGTTCACGCGCGGGCGGCACACGCACCTACTGTTTCTAAATCTACCTGCTGCGTCTTGACCAAAATGGTAACGACTTTCCAACTACACTAGCGGCAGCCCGCGCATTCCGGTGGAAACGTGATCCATTGACTCGGTCGGAGGTGCTCAACGTTTTCGGCGTTTTGGGATCGGGTGCGAAGCTTCAAATTCCGCGCCGGGCGATCGCCGTGGGCCTTTTAGATTATTCGCCGGGGACTTCATAGACTTCGATCAGCACGTCGCCCTCTGATTCTGGTGAGTTTGCCTCGACGGTGATGGTTTGAGGGCCGGGATTTAACAAAACGATATCAGCTTTGTCACTGCTTCCTGAAATGAGAGGGAAAGCGCCGCACCGTATCCCTTCGTTTGTTATAGTTGCCGTAGATCCTGCGTCGCTTGACCAAGACAGTCCGATTTGTCCGGGAGGATTATAAGAGAGTGATCCAAGACGATAGTGCGGATCGGCCGCAAACGCTTTGACCCCAAAATGGGAAAGGCTCGGACCTACTACCCGGAGGAGAAATTCCCGCATTCTATCTCCGCCAACCACAAATCCTACGGTGACAGGACTTCCTTGTTTCGCCGTCATCATAGCCGAAACATTAACTATCCCTTCATGAGCTGAAACGGCAGGAGCCAATACGAAATCCCCAAAAAAATAAGTGCTTTGTACTTGTTGAACTAACTTGCCGCGATCGGCGGAACTGAAGTTCAAATTCCACTGCTCGAAACCCGACGAGGTGGACTGAAGCGAAATTTGGATCGATGAAGCGTCGCTGGTCGAACCAAGATAGGAGTATTGCCCGGTTAAAGGTATCGAATACGTTCCATGCTTATTCCATTCATCTAATAATTTAAAATCGACTAACATCGAAAATACACCGTTTTCGAGGAATTTTATCACACACCTTCGCCCTAGGAATGTCGTAGAACGTGAGGTGACGTAAAGAGTCTTTCCCCCGAGATCGGTCGCTGCTTCTGCCATCCCTAGGGATGTGCAGAAGATCATAATAAGGCAGAAACGAAGTGTGTTCATTTTATATATGTTAGCCGAGTCTGGACTAAATTTGCCGGTTTTGACTGCCCCTTGCCTCGTGATCACTTTCGCGCTCCACTGCCGAGGTAGGCCCGGGCCAAGGGTTCCCACCGAAGAAAAGGCGGACGAAATAGTTTCAATCCTCGTACAGAGCCCTCGCACCCCTCTGCCGATTACGATTTATCCATCACCCTTGAGCGCCTACCTATTCTGTAGCAATCGATCGAGTCGGGTTGCGAGTTGAGCACAGAAAAGCAGGAGTGATTTATTTCGAATCTACCTCCAGCAATGGCGGTTGGTGTTCATAAGTCGGTGGAGAACGTGGTTGTGTGACCATGCAAGACGAAGCAACCCGTCAAAGGTTGCGCTCGACGCGTTGAAAAATCCGACCTGAGGTGGTGCGAATCATATTGGTCGAGACCCATGAGGGGGTTGAGCGAACGCGAATTCAAATTCCTCCCGTTCCGGGGGAGGGGGCAGTAGTAGCTTCTGGGGACATTTTTATATTAGACACACCGATTCGGAAATCTTCGGCTCTTCTGCTGAGGCAGCTGTGCTCGCATGTCGAAGACCTGTAGTTGCTATGGTTTTATTTCGGCGGCATCTCTGTATTTGCGATCTGAATTGGATGGTTGAGGACTCGACCGCGCTGCAAAGAAAAACATACAAGCGACAGAGAATGGGAGAAAATTGATCCCCCTCGGCTCAAATCACAGGCATACTGGCGCGCTTGTGACACAAAAATGAGAGGGAGTGGTGGCGCCCTGCCCGCGCTTCACTGAATACGATTCTGGTGTTTTTTCTGTTGCGCCTCCTTGGCGCTTCGGCTCTTAGGTTCGCTTCAATCGTCAATGATAATAAATTTTAAGATTCGCGGCGGGCGCTGCTTGGCGGCAGGCAGGCTTAATCGTTTCAGTTACTATCTTTGTATAGTGATTGCGCTCTTGCTGGCTCCTAAAATCGTGGTTGCTCAACCCACACCGGTCTATGTGGTCAGCCATTTTGCCGGCGCGTCAGACGGCTCCCGCGGCTCGAGCGACGGAAAAGGGTCCGCGGCTCGATTCAATCATCCGGAAGGCATCGGGATAGATGGTGCCGGGAACCTATTGGTGGTAGATTCAGATAACTATACGATTCGAAAAATCGCCCCAGACGGCACAACAACGACGTTGGCGGGAGCGGTCGGGCAGTTTGGCACCGAAGACGGAGCCGCTTCCGCGGCACGTTTCGGGCAAGGTATGGGAGGCTTGGCGATGGATGCAGCAGGCAATATCTACGTCGCTGAATGGTTTAGCTGCACCATTCGAAAAATCACTGCGGAGGGTGTGGTGACAACTCTGGCCGGTTCGCCCGGACAGCGCGGCGATGTAGATGGCATCGGAGCTTCGGCTCGATTTAGCTATCCAGCAGATGTCGCTGTAAATGGTGAGGGCGATGTCTATGTTGCTGATTGGGGAAATAGTAAAATCCGGAAAATCACAAAGACGGGTTTAGTTACCACCCTCGCTGGGTCGGTAGCTGGTTCGAAAGACGGCACTGGAACAAGCGCGACGTTCAATTCGCCCTATGGCTTGACCGTCGATAGTACGGGGATTATATATGTAGCTGACTCCTCGAATAGCACAATTCGTAGAATAACGCGCGATGGAAATGTCACCACAATCGCCGGCATCCCAGGTAATTTCGGTCATTCCGATGGAATCGGCTTCTCAGCAAGTTTAGGGATTCCTGTAGGCATTATAGGCGATGTGGCGGGCAACCTCTATGTCACGGAAGCCAATGTAGCAACCGTTCGAAAAATTTCCCCAACTCGGATGGTGACAACGATTGCTGGAACGTTTGACGCGCATGGAGATGTGGACGGACAGGGTGCGGAGGCACGTTTCGGAAGTCTATCGTACATCGCAATAGATCCCTCCGGTAATCTATATATTACCGACTCGCAAAATAATAACATCCGAAAATGTACGCCTGTCTTTTTGGCGATGCCGTCCATTGTCACTCAACCGGCATCAAAAACAGTTTTTATAGGGGAGAGTGTTACCTTCAGTGTCATAGCGACGAACGCTCTTTCGTATCACTGGGTAAAAGAAGGTCCCGATGGTGCAACTGCAATTTCAGACGGCGGGCCGACGATGACGATTTCCCCTGCATACGTTCCGCATTCAGGCAACTATCATGTGGTCGTAACCGGCCCCGGCGGAACAGTGCAAAGTGTTTCCTTTTCATTATCGGTGATAGACTCGTCGGCTCAAAAATCAAAACTGTCGAATATTTCGACGCGCGCCTTTGTCGGAGCCGGCGGTGATGTGTTGATTGCGGGTTTTATTATCGGAGGCACTGGCCAAAAAACTGTATTGATTCGGGCCGCTGGTCCCGCGCTGGCAAAATTCGGGGTACAAGATGTTCTGGCTGATCCGATCCTGACTGTTTTCAGCGGCAGCGCGGTCATCGCCACCAATGATAATTGGGGCGATGATCCGGTTCAAAAAGCAGCAAATGTTCAGGCCTTCGCTACCAGTGGCGGATTCTCATTCGATGATAATTCTAAGGATTCCGCGCTTGTCGTGACCCTTTCGCCTGGACTTTATACTGCAATCGTGAGCGGCGCCGGTGGCACAATTGGGGCGGCCTTGGCCGAAGTTTATGAATTAGATATAAATAATACGTCATCTAGACTTACTAATATCTCTAGCCGTTCACTCGTAAAAACTGGAAGCAATGTACAGATTGCGGGGTTCACCATTTATGGCACGGGTCCCAAGAAAGTTGTCATTCGGGCTTCTGGCCCGGCGCTCCGCAAATATGGCGTGCCGGGAATCCTCTCTGACCCCAAGATAGAACTGCATAGCCTCGATAAAAAATTGGCCTCCAACGACGACTGGGGGCCGGAGGTTCTCACTGATTTCCAGAAGTTAGGAATCGATAATTGGGAGATAGGCTCCAAGGATTCGGCCCTCGTCGCGATGCTTCCTCCAGGTGGCTACACTGTGGTTGTTTCAGGCGCGAACGATCCGGGCGTGGCGCTTGTAGAGGTCTATGATGAGGAGTGATTCACCCAAAACAGAAGGGGCCTACCCTACCTGCGTCGTGAGCGTATAATATGAAAATCACACCTGAATGGTGCGAGCCGGGCTAACGGGTGGCAGCCGAATCCAGGCGAGTGCTCTTACGCCTCAATGTTATACCGTTAACGAGGCTCGCGAGGGGCACGACTCGTGCGAAACAGGCCCGGCTGTGGGCCGTGCGACTTTGAATGCTAGGCTCGTTTGCCGAGAAACTCGGCCGCGATCGTCCCGGCTAAACCCAATCGGCGGAAGGGCTAGCCCTTTGAAGCGGAGAGGACGAAGAGATTGCCCTCGCTGTCTTTAAATTTCACGAAGGTGCCCCAGGGTTGCTTTTGCGGCGGGCCCTCGAACTGCACGCCGCGCGCTTTGTACTCTTCGTAGGTTTGCTCGACGTCGTCGCAGGAAAAAGAAAGGCCCGTGAAGGTGCCGATGCGATTTTCCTGTCCATCGGGGGTGAAGAGGACGAGGCGCGTCTCGGCATTGGGAATACGCAACTCGATCCAGCGCTGTTTACCGTCGAATGGTTTGTCCGTGATAATGGTGAAGCCCAGCTTCTCGGTGTAGAAGTCGAGCGCGCGGTTCTGGTCCTTTACCGGGATGCTGGCAAATTTGAGTTTAGAAATCATGGCCCCGGCAATCTAGGTCGCCGCGCCGCCGTCGTCGAGGAGGGAGGGAAGTGGCAGGGCAAAAAGGCTTGTCCGTTTATCGGTATAGGCTATCCAGGGACAATGCCGCGCTTTCGCCAGGCCATTCCGGTAGACGATTATGTATTCGATGTCCTGATGCGCGACCTCGTAGGGCACGACCAACAACCCGCAGCATTTCTGGTTTATCTCTGGCTCTATGGGCTGGCGGCGCGAAAAAAATGGCGTCCGGTGGTGGCGAGTCTGCGTCTGATCGCGGACCATACCGGGCTATCAAAAAGCGCGGTTCAAAGTGCGTTCGCCTCGTTGCAGCAAAACGAACTCATCGTCACCCAGCGGCTTCACGCCACCGCGGTGGCCGAGCATCGCGTGCTGCGGCATTGGCGGACATAAACGTCTCTGGGATGAGTACTCAGCGAATTTGATGAGTAATATGATATGGGCGGATAGGCTGCATTTCTGGCCGGACACCGCGGAAAAAATAATCACCGTGACGTTAAAGCCCGGACGGAGCCGCTCCCTCCTCCAACTTACTCGACGGCTCACGTCTCGTGAGCGCCCCGGGACGGGTCGCGCCACCTCGCGGGGAGGAAGTTGTCCTTGTTTGGATATTTGCTCATCCTCGCGTGACGGGCAGGCTAGGGTAGGCCCGGGCGGGAGTGATGTGGGTATCCTAGAGTACAGGTTTTTCCTAAGCTTAGATCCATAGACAAGCGGTGGAGGAAGATGTAGCGTCAAGTTGCGACCTTCAGCTGAGCTTGTTCGGCTTGTCATGTCGCCTTCGCCTTTACCCCACCAGGCGCCGCCACCCCGCATCCGTTCCAGCACCTATTTCCGTACATGGACTTATTCATGTGCGGCCCAGCCAACTCCGTGCCTTCCCTCACGGAGCCCTTGGATTTGTCTTTCCCGTCTTCATTGGCGGGCGAGTCGAATTCCAAACTCGTACCCCCCGTTATGACCTCTATCCCTTCCTTCCGCCGACTTGCTTTGTCTGCAGGTCTTTTTGCCGCCGCTCTCGGTTGCTCGCCGACTGGTCTCCTTGGTCAAACCTCCGCTGCTTATAATTGGAAAAATGTCCAAATTCACGGAGGCGGTTATGTATCCGGAATTGTATTTCATCCCACCGCACAAAATTTGATTTATTGCCGGACCGATGTTGGTGGCGCTTACCGCTGGAATCAGGCCACGTCTTCTTGGGGCGCGATCAATGATGATCTGGGGCGTTCCGATGCTCAGTTGACTGGCGTCCTGAGTATTGCCGTCGATCCCAACGACTCGAATCGGCTGTACCTCGCCTGCGGTCAATATCTCGCCACCTGGGCCCACAATGCGGCCATCCTCCGTTCTACGGATCGCGGCGCGACTTGGTCTCGGACCGATCTCACGGTCAAACTCGGTGGTAATTCCGATGGCCGTGGCACCGGCGAACGGCTGCAGGTCGATCCCAATTTAGGCACTGTATTATTCCTCGGGACCAATCAAGATGGCTTGTGGAAGAGTAGCGATCGCGGTGTGACCTGGGCGCGAGTCGGATCGTTTTCCCCGACCAGCGTCACGTTTGTTTCCTTTGACAAGCGAAGTGGCGCCACCGGCAACGCGAGCCAGACGATCTACGTCGGCGTCAATAGCACGAGTGGAAATAGTCTTTTGCGCTCGGTCAACGGCGGCGCCTCGTGGTCCGCGGTCCCCGGAGCGCCGGCCAATCTCATCCCCAATCATGCTGAATTGGATACGGCGGGAAGGCTCTACGTTTCCTATGCCAATTCGGTCGGGCCGAACAATATGACCACCGGTCAACTGTGGCGGCTCAACACCGCCGACGGCACGTGGGCCAATATCAGCCCGAGGGCGGCAAGTGCGTCAGACACTTTTGGATACGGCGCGGTGTCGGTCAGCAAGACCACCGCCGGGACCCTCGTGACCACCACGAACGATCGCTGGGGTGGCGGGCATGAAGTCTGGCGCTCGACCGACAGCGGCGCGACTTGGACCAATATCAATACTCTTGATTCCTACGACGCCTCGAACGGTCCGTGGATTCTATGGCACGGCGCGGCCACGGCTTATCGTCCTCACTGGTTGACCGACGTCGATATGGACCCGTTTAATAACAACCGGGTTCTTTTCGTGACCGGCGGCGGTATTTGGGGAACCGATACGGCGTTCGGCGGCGCCCCGGTCTGGACTTTCCGTAACACCGGGCTCGAGGAGACGGTGGTCGACGGATTGATCAGTCCCCCCTCGGGCGCGTCGCTGCTGAGTGCCGTGGGCGACATCGGAGGTTTTCGTCACGACGACTTGAACGCCTCTCCGCCGGACCAAAACTTCTATAATCCGATTGGCTCTAGCAATGGCAGTATCGATTTCGCCCAGGCTAATCCGGCGGTGATCGTTCGCACCACCCGGACCACGGCGCATGGCGATCGTTCGACCGACGGCGGCACGACGTGGACGGAGTTCGCTTCGCATCCCGCGGCTGCGGATACGTCTTCGGGATCGATCGCGATCAACGCGAATGCGACACGGCTGGTTTGGATTCCGGGGAGCTCCGCGCCGTTTGTCTCAAGCAATAATGGCGCGAGCTGGACGGCCAGCACGGGCGCGCCGACCGGTTCCTTCCTGCCCGTCTCCGACCGGGTGAATGCGAATAAATTCTACCTTTATGATAGCGCGGCCGGGCGAGTTTACGTCAGTACAGATGGCGGGGCCAACTTCGGCGCGGCCGCGACCGTCGCCGCCGGGGGCGGAAAACTACGAGCGGTCCCTGGTCTAGAAGGTAACCTTTGGCTTCCGATCGGAGCCGGCGGTCTGCTGCGCTCGGTGAACTCGGGATCGAGCTTCGCCGCGGTCGCGGCAGTTCAGGAAGCGAATGTCGTCGGGTTCGGCAAGGCTGCGGTGGGTCAAAGCCATCCGGCGGTGTACGTCGCGGGCAAGATCAACAATGTTCAGGGCATTTTCCGCTCCGACGATGTCGGTGTGACTTGGATACGGATCAACGACGATGCGCACCTCTTCGGTTGGATCAATGTGATCACCGGGGATCCCCGAGTCTACGGCCGAGTTTATCTGGGCACGGGCGGCCGCGGCATCGTTTACGGGGAACCTGTAGCAACCACCAGTGGCGGTGCGGTCGCGGATGGCACTTATCGTATCGTGGCCCTCCACAGTGGCAAGGTTCTGGATGTAGCCGGCAATGGAACGGCTGATGGTTCGAATGTACAACAATTCACTTACCACGGCGGAAATAATGAGCGATGGACGGTCACGAATCGCGGCAACAATCATTATAGTATCATTGGGCTGGGCAGTGGAAAAGCCCTCGCCGTTGCCGGCGCTTCGACCGCCGACGGGGCGAATGTAGAAATCCAAACCTACACCGCCGCGAGCAATCAACAGTGGACCCTGACCGCGACCACCGGTGGAAATTTCACCGTCACGGCGGTCAACAGCGGAAAAGCCTTGGACGTCGCGGGTGCGTCGACCGCCGACGGCGCCAATGTTCTACAGTGGACCAACCGATCGGCCACGAATCAACAGTGGTCGTTCCAGGCCCCGTAGTGATTTGACACCTACAGGTCCTTGTGGAGACAAGGGCGTGTAGCGGTTCGGCTGGGGAGATTCGTTTGAGTTTAAGGCAAACGAAAAAGTGCTGCCGACCTTAGCCCGCCTTGGGTTTGGCTTTTTATCGCCTCCGATGATGTCCCCGGAGCGAGATGATATCTTCCTTCATCGGAGATTCAAGGTAGGGCGGACCCATAGCGGAAGCGTTTCACTTCCATTGCCGGCCAAGAATCATCTTTCTCGCCAGCCCGACTCGACCCTGGTCCATTGCCGCATGGGAGCATCACGCCCGGATCAGTCGCGTTCGGCTAAGCCAGATTCGGATAAATATATCAGCAAGAGTCACCACAGCTGGGTGTGTTTTGATTGCCGCTTGGCGATACGACGCCCGAAGGATACGCCCGTGGGGCCGAGATGTTCGGCGTGTGGAGCGGATTGCGTTTGTATTGGCTACAAAATTGAAATTCCTCGCAAAGTGGATGTGAAAGGCTGGAAAAAGCTCAAGGAACGCCTGAGGAACAGTGCGCTCGAGGCGATGGATCGGGCGAGGGTGGGCCGCGTTAGGGCGCAGCATGGCAAAGAGCAGCGGATAAAAACACTAAAGGCGCTCGATCCTCCTGGGCCTGAAACTCGTGGATTGATTGCTAAGTTGGAGAAAAAAGTCGGGGCGGAGTTGAAAACGAGAGGCTAGGGTGGGGCGACGCGGTGCGGTGGCGGAGCGATCGTCGAGGCCTTCCATTTTCTGCAATTATGGAAAGGACGGATGATTGAGTTCCAGTCGATTCCCGCCTCAACCGAGAGCGCTTTGAGCTGGAGTCCAGGCAGAGGTTCATCGTTAACATCAACGATCATTTTATGAATATTCTCCTCAGGGGTTTGGTCGCATTGATGGTCGGTCTTTTTATCGGAGGCGCGGTCAATATGTCCCTGGTGATGCTTGGGCCTCACGTGATTCCCCCGCCGGCCGGAGTTGATATGTCAGACGCGAAGAGTATCAGCGCTTCCATCCCGCTGCTTCAACCGAAGCACTACCTATTTCCGTTGTTGGCTCATGCGCTGGGTACGTTGGTGGGCGCGATGATCGCGTTCCTGATCGTGCCCACCTATCGGATGATATTTTCCTACGCGGTGGGATTGATCTTCCTCGCCGGCGGCCTTGCGGCCGCATCCATGATTCCCGCGCCGAAGTGGTTTTTAGTCCTGGATCTGGTCGGAGCGTACCTTCCGATGGCTTGGCTCGGCGGCACGTTAGCCGCTCGTCGATTGGCCTCTCCTCGCTACCCAGCCTGAGCTGTTTATATACTTTAATGAAAATGACGAATGGGAATGGCGGTTGTCGTCTTTATGCTCTGATCGGGAGGTGAGATCCCGACGCTGAAGGGTTATATTTCAGCGGGCCGCGGCGGTTGTATCGGTTGGTTTTCAGGGTGGAGGCGAGGCGCAGATGACCAAGCCCACGATGACTCCGTAGACGACGTGGCCGGCGAAATGCATCACGCCGATCGGAAAACTCGCGCTCCGGAATTCTTCCAAGGGGTGTTGATCGGAGACAACCCAGACCAGAGCCAAGGAAACGACGATTCCATGGAGCGCGCCGAAGAACAGCCCGCAAATCACAGCTTGCGGAAAGCGAACGAAGTCGAGTTTCGAGAGGGCGAGCAGGTAGCAAAACGCGAATGCAACCGCGGCCACCCAGTGGATCGCGGTGCCGACCGCGAACGCCGTCTCGCGTCGTTTAGTGACCATACTGCCCACCGCGAAAATCATATCCCCCTGGGCCCAGCCGGTCCTATTGATTAGGCGCATGACGAGGTACATGCCGATCGCGCCCGCGCTGCCCGCGATGATCGAAATCATGATATAATTGCTTGTACTCATGGCGAGACTACAGAGCCGAGCGACAACGAACTCGCGGGCAAGCGAGAGTCAAACGGGAGGGTCTCTATTCTGCCGTCGCTCGCTCGGGCGGGCAAAACCTTTTCGCTTGTGCCTTTTACCGCTGCAGAGGAGAGATTCCGTTCCACTGTCGAACAAATCCTACCGATTGTCTGCATCCATGCCGCGTATATTTGACCATGTTGACCTCCGCGTAAAATCGCTTCGCGAGGTGGATGCTTTTTATAAAGCATTCTTGCCTCTACTCGGTTTTACCACGCGAGTAGAGATCGAAGGTTGGCTCCAATTCGAGGCCGGTGGCGGCGAAGTCACCGAATTTTTTGGGATAACAGAAGATCCGGCCCATGTCCCGAATCGTAGCCGCATCGCGTTTTGGGCGGACCGACCCGAGCGGGTGGATTTTTTCGCGCAAGAGCTTCGTCGCCTTGGGGCCCAGAAAATGGAAGGTCCGGGATTCGAAGCCGAATTTTATTATGCTCTCTATTTCGAGGACCCTTCCGGAAATCCGCTGGAGATCTGCCACCGCACTTCCAGGTTCAATCCGCTCGGACCGGTGGCGGAAAGGGCTCAGAGCAAAGGCGGTTTATAAAATATTCCTATTACAAATCACTGCCGGCATCGGCGCCGGGCGTGAATGAGCTGAGCGAGAATCTCGCGGTGAGTTGGGCCGGTGTTTGCTTCCCCTTTTCTTTCCATTTGAGTTTATTGGTGATCGGCGGTTCCTGAATTTTCCCATGCGCTTACTGGTAATTGCAGATGAAGATTCCTTCATTCCTAGCCTGGGTTCGGACGTACCGGACGTTATTATCTCGTGTGGAGACTTAGCTTCATGGTCCTTGCTTAAGGTGATCCGGTGGTTTCAATCGAGCCGGATGTTTGGAGTTAAGGGCAATCACGATGACCTTGAGCCGTTGCCTGATCCGATGGAGAATTTGCACCTTAGAACCGCGACCTTTTTGGGTCTGTCGTTCGGCGGCTTTTCCGGTTCCTGGCGCTATAAACCCAGGGGGCACCATCTGTACGATCAACAAGAGGTGACCTTGGCTCTTGCTGCCTTTCCTAGCGTCGACGTTTTCGTGGCGCATAATTCACCGAGGCATATTCATGATACCGATGACGAGGTCCATATAGGATTTGCGGCCTTTCGAGATTATATCGATCGCTGTCGCCCTCAGTATTTTTTTCATGGACACCAGCATAAAAACACTGAATCGCAGGTGGGATCGACACGGGTGATAGGGGTGTACGGAGCCCGCTATTTGGAAATATAGGAGCCCTTTTTATTGTGACTGGAGTAAGGGCGCTTTGGAGTTTCCTGCAGAAAGGTTTATAGTTTGAGGCGGTATGTCAGGCCAACGCGCCAGGCGACTAGAAGGGCGCCGAGAGGGTGAGACCACGCCGCCGAAACGTATGTATAATAAGGACGGAGCACAGGCTGAGACGGAATCGATTTATCACAGTGGCGCGCCGGGTTTGTGGTCGGAATAGCATCGGATGATTCATCGGCAGGGGAGAATTTTCTCCCCTGCGATGCAGGCGGCGGTGCCTCGGGCGACTGTGCGCCTCTGGAATTTCCCGTGGCTTGGGCGCCTTTGTTTTCTCGAAGCCCTACCCCTCGTGGGAGGGCGGCTTTTTCGCGCTCGACCGAACGTCGGTGCGATTCCGGCAAATCGCGGGCGCGTCCTTATCGCAGCTTGAAGGGAGGTGCAGGGGTGTGGTGTTATAGGGAGGATGAGAGGCCACTTCTTTTTCTCTACGGTTTTCATCGCAGTGGGTTTGGCGGGATGCACTCAAACCACGGGCGTGGCGCCCGCGACGCCCGCGGCAACGGCGGCCGCTCGTTCCACCTCGACGTCCGAGCCGGCGAAGGCAACACGAGTGATAACAAAAGGAATGGAGGGGGACGAGATCCTCCGTCGGATCGGCAAGCCCACGGAAATCCGCCCGATGGAAAGCCCATCGGGTCATGCCGAAGTTTGGGTTTATCGCCGCCCGGCTGGAACGGAGAGTGGTTTAACCGCGACGACGGTGGTTCAGACCCCGGTGGCTGATCCCTTGACCGGCGTTCAATTCACCGTGCCCGAGCCTAGCTACTCTCAGGAGACGCGGGAGTTGATCGAGACGACCAATCTTCTGATGTTCGACGGCAAATTGACCGAGTGGACGCGGACGGTGGAGGCCAAGCGCTCCTTCCACTGATCGCTCGTACTAGACTGCGCGTGAGGGCTGGTAGGACTCGGGCGCGAGGCCGAAACCGGCGATGAATAAACCGGCGAACGGATATTCCTCGCGCGTGGATAGGGCTTCAGCTAGCTCGCTGAGCCGTTTTGATAAAAGCGCATGGAAATCATATGGACAACCCGGAGTGGCTGACCTGGATCACTCCTTCTCTTGCGGCTTGTAGTTACCCGGACAGCGACAATGCGCTGGTCGAGTTGGCGTCCGAGGGCGTATCTTTGCTGATCAATCTGCACACCCGGACGAACGGCGCGCCGCGGCCGGCCCGGCATGGGATAACGGAACTGCATTTGCCGACGCGCGACTTCACCGCCCCCACTTTGGACCAGATCGAGCGCGGGATCGCGGCCCTGAGGCAGGCCGTTTCGGACGGGCGCCGTGCCGCGGTGCATTGTGGAGCAGGGCTCGGCCGGACCGGAACGCTGGTTGCATGCTATCTCGTGGCTTCCGGGACGAGTGCGAGCGAGGCGATCAAGGCGGTGCGACGCGCGCGGCCGGGCTCGATAGAAACCCGGGGCCAGGAGACGCTGGTCCATCGATATGAAAATTCCCTTCGACGGGCTGGCGGTGTATAGATCCGCCGGGAACATTTAATAAAAGATTCTCAAGGATTAAGTAGGATTGCTTGCTGATCGTTGATAATAAAATGAAACAAGGTTTGCTGCGGCTGATGAAGCGAGGGCAGCCTCATCAATGGTTTGCCGATCTCCGACCGGCCAAGAAACGAAGCCGTTGCCCTCGTCCCTTGGTCGCCTCGTTCTGGATACGCTAGGTAGAATTACCCAGGTGGAGGATAAAATTCAAACTATGGCTTTTGTGCGAATGATACAGTCAAGGCGGCCGAAGCGGGTCGGCGGCGGCAGGGAAGGAATAAAGGCCGACCAGGAATGAACGTTCTCGCCTCCAGCGAGCTGTTGTACTTACCTCCCGGAATGGACCGAAAGCGTGACTGCAGGGCTTTTCTGTTGTAATAAAACGTTGGCTCATGAACCCGGCAATACGAGGAGGCGTGATCCTTCTGATTTGTTTGCTCGCGGTATTTCCCTGCGGGGCTGCGCTCACCGTCGTAGGCAGTTGGGCCGGGGATCTCATCCGTTCGTACGCTAAGGAAGGTCATCTGCCGGAAAGCTCGTTTCCCCTCTGGCTTCCGGTGCTTTGGGCCGGCGGCGGTATATTAGGCTTTCTCTTTCTCATCAGCGGGGTGGATAAACTCATCGCCGCGCAACGTCGCTTACCGTGGTATGTTTTGGTCGCGATCGGCCTGGAAATCGTGGCGGCTGGGTTATTTTCCGCGACCTATCCCTTGCGCGGTCCCTCCGCGATTGTTTTTCGCCTCATCTCCGTCGCACCCGTGGCCATCGCCCTTGGCCTCCTTGGTCATCATATTTTCCGTTTTCTATTCATGTTTCGTAGGACCTCCGCTGCCGTGCCACCAAATCCAACGCCGATCTCCAGCCCAAAGGCGGAAGAGCCAAAGCTGCTATAATGAGGCAAAGGTGGCGGGACGGAGCGATCATAGGCTAGCGAGACGAATCGCCCAGAAAAGCTCTTGATTCGGATCCCCGAGGCGCACGCGGCGGTGCGCGCGCCACGTCGAGAACCGACCTTTGGACAAGTCGGCTCATATAGATACGACCCGGTTTCTATATTTTGCACCAATCGTATTGCCCTCAATTAATACAGGCGCGGAGCAAAGGTTTCATCAATCCATGATCATGCTGCGAGAGATTTCCAGGAGGGGGAGTTAAGTCCGAATTGGATGAATTTTCAGAGGAGATGTCCGGGGGCTGGGGCTTGAAGCGACTCGGTTTTACCAATTCGAATCCGTTCTTTGAAACACATTTTGATTATATACGGAAATTAGTTATTTTTACATAGGGGCCTGAATTCCCCCGGGGCGCGGTTCGTAAGTCTTGGGGAAAAACCGGCTGGTCACGCAGTCGGTTTATCGGATAATAATAAACCTACAAAATGAAAGTGATCTTGGCTTTGGCGTTTTCAACATAACTGATTTGAGATGGGATTAACCCTCTTCGGCCGAGAGAATAACCAGGACGGACTAAACCCCCGACGCGCTGAGCCGTCCCTCAGGTTGAAGCTGTGCCCTTCATTTTCGGCAGTCGCCTGGCGACTCCTCACATAACCTTCTGATCTCATGCCAAACACCGAACTGGTTGTCAGTGGACTGGGTTTTGAGGCGACAGACTTTGGTTGGAGCGTGACCCTCGGCCCTGCGTATCCGACTTTTTTTGGTCACCGCCTCACCGTGACCATTGATACAACGCCCTTGGCCATGCCATTCAGCCAGCTGCCTCGCCCCAATGCACGGCAGGTCAATCTCGTCACCTTTCTCCTCTCCCGTTTGGACGATGCGATCTTTGGTTGCTCAGTCGCTTTTCGAAAAGGTTGTGCTGATTTTGGAATCGTCGCGAGTTTGGCGCCGCCGAATATATGGATTCCGCCCGAAGAGCAGAGCGATACGGATTGGAGCTGGAGTTTGGTCGTGGAACGCGCCTTGGATCCCGACGACGGATATCATATTCAATGCGAGGGCCTGGAGGTGGTAAATATGTTCGCTTATAATGACCTCATGTCGGAATGAGAGGCGATCGAGCCAGCAGGAGACGTGGAATGTATCCGAATCATCCTCACTTCCGCCCCCCTTTTTCGCGCGTGAAACAACGTGGGCCGGGATCTTATTTCCGCGATTTCTTCCTCACCGCCTGAGCCGGAGCGGCGTGTCCAGGGCTGGGCGCGCGGCGCCTGACCCTCAGACCTCCGGGAGGGCTTTTCGACTCTGCTCTGGATTGAGTGAGGATGGCAGGGCATCACCCTTGCGCCTGTTTGTAGAAAGCAAAGTCCAGCGAATGTTATATGGAGTCGAAACGGCAATCTGACTATCAGCGCAGCTATGATCTCGTGGCGGACGAATATGCCCGACGCATTTTCGATGAACTGAAACACAAGCCGTTGGACCGGCAGTGGCTCGACCGTTTCGCGTCGCTGGTTCGCGGCGCAGGTCTGGTTTGCGATCTGGGGTGCGGTCCGGGGCAGATCGCGCGGTATCTGAGCGATCTCGGAGTTCCGGTGATTGGAATGGATTTATCACCCGCGATGATCGAGCAAGCCCGCCGTTTATCCCCAGCGATCGATTTTCGGTCCGGCGATATGGCCGCGCTCGACGTGCCAAACGACGCCTGGGCGGGGATCGCGGCTTTTTATTCGATCATCCACATCGAGCGACCTCGGCTCGGGGGGGTGCTGCGCGAATTTCATCGCGTATTGAAACCGGAAGGACGGCTCTTGTTGGCCTTTCACGTCGGCGAGGAAACGGTCCATCTGGAGGAGTGGTGGGGGCGACGGGTCGACGTGGATTTTTTCTTTTTCCGATCTCAAGAAATGATCGAGGGGTTGCTCTCCGCGGGCTTCGAAATCGAGGAGGCGATCGAACGCGAACCGTATCCGGAAGTCGAACACCCGAGCCGACGCGCCTATATTTTCGCGCGGAAGCGTCCGTCGGTTGACGCGAAAGGCTGAATCCCTTTGCTCGGGAGGAAGAGTGGATGGTTTGGGTTATTCAGCAGCGATTTGTTTTGCCGGCCCAAGAAAGTTGTTCCGAACCGAAACTGGGTTTGCCTCAGGGGTTAAAAGGCCATGCCGATAAAAGCGAAATACGTTCACACCAATCTCACGTCTCCCGACTGGCGTCGGCTGGCGAAATTTTACGCCGAGGTTTTCGGCTGCGTCCCAAAGTTGCCGGAGCGCGATTTGTCCGGCGATTGGCTGGAGCGTTTGACCGCGTTGCCGAGGGCTCATTTGACCGGAGTTCATTTATCCCTCCCCGGTTTTGGGCCCGAGGGTCCCACGTTGGAGATTTTTGGATACGATCAGATGGTGGGGCACGCCACCCCGGTGGTCAACGAACCGGGATTTGGACATCTTGCATTCTCGGTCGACGATGTGGAGGCCGCCCTGCAGGAAGTTCTTCGCGCGGGCGGCGGCGCGGTGGGCGAAACGGTGACGACGGAGGTGCCGGGGGTGGGAACGCTGAACGTGGTTTATGCGAGGGATCCGGACGGAAATATTTTGGAGCTGCAGCATTGGAGCCGAGGCGCGGGCCCTTCGGCGCCAGCCGCGAGGCGATGAACGCACACCGGCAAAATCCTCTGGCCAGCGAAGCCAGTCGCGGTGAAGATTTCCCACGTGACCCTCTTAATGCACCGGTAATGGACGATCTCCTTTCTATGCAGAAGATGAGCGCTAAAGTCCAAAATGGTCGGGGCAATCATCGCGTTCGGCTGTGCACCGACAACCAGGGCCAGGGCTTGAGCATCCCTCCGAAACCGGGTGGTCGCGGCTCGAGTGTAAACGGGGGAGAGTTGCTGTTTCTGGCCTTGGCCACCTGTTATTGTAACGACGTTTATCGTGAAGCCGAAAAACGGGGAGTGAAGGTGTTGAACGTCGAAGTCGAAGTGGAGGGCGAATTTGGCTCCGAGGGCGATCCGGCGAAAAATATTATTTATAGCACGAGGATCGAAGCCGAGACCACGGAAGAAGAAATTCTTTCCATCGCGGAGCACACGGACCGAGTGGCGGAAGTGCACAATACGATTCGCAAGGGAATGCCGGTGATGCTGGCCAAGGTGGACGCGGTCAGCCTCTGAGCCGGCTCCGGAAAGTAATTTTCGTCGGCCTTGTCGGGAAAGTCGGCCGGAGAAGCAGAGCGAACTTCGTAGTTGATTCTCAAGGACGAAAGATTCGCGGAGCGGCCCTCGTAGCGGCACGGCTTCCGTGCCGTCGTCACCCCTAATCTTTCAACGTGATCAGGCGCTGGTTTTTCGGAGCCACTTCAATATAGATGTCTTTATATCGCACCTCTTTATTGCCGGCGTGAGCCTGAAGACAGATTGGGCCGCGTTTGAAGCGGGCTGGATTGCGGTCTCTATAGGACAAAACCTCTATGCCGTTGACCGCCATACGCACCGTGCCGGCGGCGCGATTGACGAGGATTTCCGCCTGGGTCCATTCCGAGCGGGTGATGCCCAGGTCTTTGTCGATGTCCCGCTGCAGTCTATAGACACCCTGGAGTCCCTGCTTGGTGCTGTAGTCCCAGGTCCACGACATCGGAGGCATGACCAGGATGCAGTTGCCGTAGCCGAAATCGCCGGCTGCGGGCCGTTCGCCCCAGAAACCCACGCCCTGATGATTGGTGGGGGAGTCGACTTGAAGGGTGGATACAATCAGTCGGAAGTCGTCATAGTCTTCCGCGGTTCTGATTGCTTGATTGCCCTTCACTCCGACAAGCGCGTCGTCGATCACCCGCCAGCCTTCCGGATCGGCGACCCAGCCTTGCAAGGTTTTCCCGTCGAAGAGCGCGGTCATTCCGGCCGCGGCTGCGTCAAAGGGCGGCTTGAACGGACGCACCGTTGTTAGGCGGGCCACGCTCGGTTTTTCGGTGGGAAGCGAAGCGTCGATCAATTTGAATTTATGATTCAGCGCATTGTTGGCTGGATACACGATAATCCCCGAATGGTTCGCGACGGAGCTCGGGCCGCCGGCGACGTCGAAACAATAACCGCTATTTTTGGCTACGATGGTGAAGGAATCGTCGGTGTCTTTAATCAAAGTGAAGAGCTGATTCTCCGCTCCGGTCGGCGCTCCTTGCTCGACTGGCGCATGATCTTTTAAGGAATTATCTTTGATCTGAAGCGCCTTGCCGCTGTGCTTGGCGAAAATTTGATAATAACCGCTTTGGATGCGTTTAAATTGAAAGAGCTGATTGTCCGCCCCGGTGAGTTCATTTTGTTGGAGCTTGTTGCCATCCGCGGAGGGCTCTGAGTCGGCCGCGATCTCGAGGAATTTCGAGCTGTGACTCGCGACGATGCGGTACCAAGCGTCTTCGTTGATCTCGGCGAGTTTCAAAGGCGACTCGGCGGGTGCGGGTAAAGTGCGGGCGATGCGAAAACCGACCTCGAAATTGTGCGACTGCGGCGTCCATTGCCAGTGGTAGGCCGACCTCTCATGGTTCACGTCATTTTTGAACGCTCCGCCGCGCGCGATCCGCTCCTCGCCGGTGGGCGGACCCTGGGGATCGGTCTGGGGCGTGGTGGGATAAGCGCCGCCGTACCAATCGTTGCACCACATCCAGAGATTTCCCGTCATATCATAAACGCCGAAAGGATTGGGTTTGAGCTGACCCACCGGGTGGGTGGTTTTGCCGGCGTTCAAATCACACCAGGCGTACTCCGCCGCTTTCGGCTGGTCTTCGTCTTTGTCGCCGAAAAACCAGCGGGTGTTGGTGCCAGCGCGCACCACGTATTCAAATTCTGCTGACGTCAAGAGCCGATACCCTCCATGACGCGCGTCGATCGAGAGGTGGGTCAGCTCGATCACCTCGCCCGCGGGGTTTTGAACCGCGGCTGTGTAGTGATAGGTTTCGGGCAGTCCGTCGCGTTTGCTGAGCGCGTTACAATAAAGCACGGCGTCGAACCAGGAAACATTATCAATCGGGCGCGTTTCGTCTCCGGGATGCAGGGTTGGGTTTTTGCCCGTGATATTCTTATATTCCGCCTGAGTGACGGCGGTGGCGCTCATGATAAAGTCGTAGGTGAATGAAACCGGATGGACCGGGAAAGTATAAGTCCAACGGTGGCCGGCAAACTCCTGACCCATCAAAAAACTCTTCCCCTTCGATTTAATCATCACCCAGCCCGGAGGCGCCTCCGGGCTGGTGGTGGCGATGGCGGGCGAGGCGGGAGGCAGCGCTCGAAGGCACTGCGGCGCCAGCGACGAGGCCAAACATAATACCGCGGCGAAACCGAGACCGAGGGAGGAACGAAAGATCATGATGCGAGAGAACGAGGTGAGGGAACTGGCTCGCGACGATGACCTTGCCCGCTTGAGCAGCAAGCCTGTGTGGCCGTCATTCGGAACGAACGGGCGCGAGCGGGTGACCGGAAGCGAAGCGTATCGGCGAGGCAGCGGCCCGGAATCACCGGCGAACCAGATCATTTTCCAATCGCTTTCCCAGGCTGATGACCTCGTCCTCGACGAACCCGAGCGCTTTATAAAAAGCCAAAACCTCCGTGTTCGACCTGCGCACTTGTAAGTTGATCTTAGGACAGCCTTCGGCCCGGAGGCGACGTTCGGCCTCTTCCATCAGTTTCCGCCCGTAACCACGCCGCCGATACGCGGGTGAAACCGCCAGGTAGTTGATCCAGCCCCGATGGCCTTCATAACCCACCATCACGGAGGCGACGATCTCGACGCCCTCTACCCCGACGAGGAAGAGATCGCCCCGCACTTTCAGCTTTCGCGCGATATCCTTGAGCGGATCATTGGTGGGACGAACCAGACCGCAGCGCTGCCAGAGGTCCGTCACCGGCCCGGTGTCGTCGGGATGAAAGGAGCGGATAATAAACACGTTTTATCTTTAACTGAGAAGTGCGGCCCGATTGCTCGTTAGGTGTGATCAATCCTCCAGGACGGCGGAGAAAATTGGGCTCATCAATTGGCAATGCCCGCGGCGTCCCGCTCTTTAAAAACATCCTGCGCGGCCAGCGCCGCGTTGAGCGCAGCGGGAAAGCCGGCATAAACGGCCATCTGCATGATGACCTCGACGAGTTCAGCCCGGGTGCAACCCACATTGAGCCCGCAGTGAAGATGGACCTTGAGCTGAGGCAGCGCGAAACCGAGCGTCACCAAGGCGGCGATGGTGGCGATCTCTCGGTCGCGGAGGGAAAGCGTTCCACGAGAATAGATATCTCCAAAAGGAAACTCGACGGTATAGCGGGCGAGATCCGGAGCGACTTCGTTGAGCGCGTCCAGCATGCGCTGGCCCGCACCGCGATCGAGTTTTTCCATCACCGCCAGGCCCCGCGCGAGACGATCGTCGGCTTTATTGATTTCGAGCATGGTTTAATATTACGCTGTACTAAATGGATCTCGGCCGGCGAGGCGCGACTGAGATCAGATCAGAAAATTTATTAGGCTTTTCCTTTGTCGAGAATCACAATCAGGAAGGTGGCGAGAGGCCCGATAAAAAGACTGACGATAAACCAGGCGAGTCCACTGCGGTTCTTGCCCTGGGCAAGTCCCGCGTTGATTAAGGCCAGCGTGCCCAAACCCGCCACGAACTCAGTTTGTTGAGGAACATTCATTGCTTCGGTTCCCATCAAAAAGCTCCAATCGCGACAAAGGCAATGCGTTCCTCTTCGCCCGCGAGCGTGAGAAGTGGTCGACACCACCCTCGGCGTCCACGGCATGATTCCGACAAAGATCTTCGTCAATGATCGAATCCCTATTGGTATCGAGCCAAGTGATACGTGTTGCTCACGAGTTCCAAGACGTCAGACCTTGGGCCACAGGGCGCACGGAGCGGTGACATCGGTGGGATCCCGACGCTCCCGCGCTGGGCCACGTTCCGAACTGTAGCCCGCCTTGGGAAGGGCGGGAATGATCGTGAAGTGCGTGGAGCTCTGCGTGGGTATTTAGCCGCCGGTCGACAATTCGGATATGATTGGCCCTCCGCTCCCGCGGAGGGCTACATTTCGGCGGCTTCATAAGCGGCGGCGATCTTGAGCAAGACGGGCTCGCTGAAAGGCCGGCCCATGAAATCGACACCAATCGGAGGTTTCGCCGGCACTGGGCCGACCTGCTTTGATCCTTCCACCGTTTCGCCCGGATCCGCTCCCGGCGCGCTGGAGGGCACGCGCGGCGCGGTCGGGGTGGCATGAGGCTTCAACGAATCCACTTTCTCACTACAGAAAATAAAAATGGCCGCATTGCTGCGGCCAGGAAAGCGAAAGGGACGATTTATTGGTCTTACTTTTCAGAAAGATCGTCGTCGCCTGCGCCGCCCGAATACGCGGTGCATTCCATACAGGCTGGAATTTCTTCGAAACTCGGGGTGGTCCAAACGTTTTGCGTGATCGATGTGGTCTCCATAGTGATGATAGGGTTGAGGGCTAAGATTGATTGAACGCGGAAAGAGTGGATTGAGGACCTGGCGTGTCAACTGCCGGTGCGCGATTATCCCTCTGAAAATGCCGTCGTTGGCTGTATGTCTAAGATTAACTATATTCAGCGGAAGAGCGGTCGAGTATGCAAAGGAGTGGCAGGGTTTCTCTGCTGTAGGCGACGGGAAGGGACCTCATCGATATCAACCTACAGGGTTTAAAATAAAAGAGTGACCGAGGAGGATCAAAATCCGGAGCAGCCACACGGTATTCTAAAAGGAGGAGCGGCTCACCCGATCTGCTGGAGCGCCGGCTCCGTCCGGCCGAGGGGAGGTTAAAGCCCGGACGGAGCCGGGCGCTCCACAAAAACGAGGATGGCGAGCAGGAGTTCCGCCTTTATCCGCTTAGTGACTATCGTTTTATTAAATCTCTATTCCGGATTTGCCCGATAGACGAGGGCGGGAGTGGGGGCGGAAAAAGGATTGAGGGCCGCGGGGCTTTGGACCGCCTCGACCATTTCGGTCAGTCGGGCTCGAAAAGGCGAGAGGGCGCAAGCAGGGTCCGTCGCTGTGGCGTCGCCGGTGAGCAACGCGGCTTGGCAGCGGCAGCCGCCGAAATCGATGGTGCGCAATTCGCAGCTTTGACACGGCTCAGGCATCCACTCGGTGCCACGGAAGCGATTGAATGAGTCTGACTCCGTCCAGATCCAGCTGAGTGATTTGCTCCGAATATTATCAAAACGAAGGGACTTAATATGCGAAGCTGTAGGGCAGGGAAGTACGTCACCGCTCGGATTGACGGTGAGGTGTCGATTGCCCCATCCGTGCATACACGGCTTCGGGCGGTCTCCATAATAATCGGGCACGACGAAGATCACTTCCATTTTGCCCCACAGTTTTTTTTGGGCGGCGCTGGCGGTGCGGTAGGCGGCGTCGATTTGCGAACGGGTGGGCAGCAGCTCGTTGCGATTATCAAAGGCCCACCCGTAGAATTGCGTATTGGCCAATTCGAGACGTTCCGCGCCGAGGTCGGTGGCCAAAGCGACGATCTGCTCCAAACGATCAATGTTTCCCCGGTGGAGCACGACATTGACGGTGAGGGGAAATCCGAGGGCGCGCACCATTCTGGCGGCTTCCAATTTACGCGCGTGGGCGAGCGTCCCGGCGATTTTATTGGCCAGGGCTTCTTCGTCGGATTGAAAACTGATTTGAATGCTGTCGAGTCCAGCGGTTTTCAGCTCCTCGGCTCGGCGCCGAGTGAGGCCGAGGGCGCTCGTAATGAGATTTGAATACAAGCCCGCCGCGCGCGCGGTTGAAACGAGTTCGACCAAATCGGAGCGGGTCAGCGGTTCGCCGCCGGAAAATCCCACGTGGAGGACGCCCAGGTCCGCCGCTTCATTCATCACGCGCTTCCACTCCTCGGTCGAAAGTTCATTCTTTCCGCCGGAAAATTGGGTGGGGTTCGAACAATAAGGGCAGTGCAGGGGACAGCGGTAGGTGAGTTCCGCCAAAAGGGTAAACGGGCGAGGGGTGGCGCGCGGCATAATGCTATTCGGGTTGAACGACGCCGATCAGGTTTTTCGCGCGCAGTTGATTCAGGTAAGTGGTGACCTCTGCGGTCAGCACGTCCGGGGAGACATTAAATTGGTCGGAAAGCGTGGTGATGATTTTATCAAAGGTGTACTCTTTGGTGCACAGAGTGACAATGGCATGGCCGGTCGGATTGAGGAAGAGCACACCCTCGGGATAAAGGAGCATCGGCCGGCCTGTCACTTTATCGATTTGAAGACGAGCCCGCGGCAAGAGCTGCGGGCGGTCGGTGGGGACGAAGGTGCTCACGGGGATAGATTAAAAGAGCGGCCTAGGCCGGCGGCTGAGCATATTGAATGGCGTCCAGGATGGCCCAGAGCACGTCGCATTTGAACGACAAAGCGTTAACCGCTTCCTGCTGCAGCTGCGGGGTGTCGCAATATTTAAGGGTGAGTTGTAAGCCTTCGTCCGAGTCGATGCGGGCCTGGACGACGCGGCTTTTGAAATAGTCGAAGCCCCACGGTTTGACCCAAGTATAATAAGAAGAAAAAGCCGCGAGACGTTCGGCCATGAGATCGGGCGCGAATAGCTCGGTCAACGAGGAGGAGATGGCAATGGGCCAGGGTTTGGTCCGGGCAAAGTTGACATAGGCGTCGACCGCGAAACGCACGCCGGGCAAAATCGCTTTATCATCCCACAGATCGCCCTCCGCCATCCCGCAGGCCGAGGCCAGTCTCAGCCAGGCTTCGATGCCGCCCTTGCCCGGCTCGGCGCCATCGTGATCGCTGATCCGATGCAGCCACTGGCGGCGCACCTCGCGCACCGGGCAGTTTGATATAATAGCGGCGTCCTTGATCGGAATATTACGCTGATAATAAAAGCGGTTAGCCACCCAGCGGCGGATTGCCTCAGGGGGAAGCTTCCCCGCATTCATCAGCAAATGGAAGGGATGCTTGTGGTGATAATTAGCCACTCCGACCTGACGGAGTTTGCTGATAAAGGTTCTTTTGTCCCAGCGTTTGATGGTCATATCAAATTTCGAAGCGCATTCCGTCTCTTCCCACCGTGAGCCCGGCCCGGTTCACCGCGCGGTGTTCTGGGGTAGTCTCTCGCAGGATGGGGTTGGTATTGTTAATGTGGATATACACTTTATGGCGAACGGAGAGACGGGCGAGCAAACTCAAGCTGCCCTGAGGTCCGGAGATCGGCCAATGTCCCATCCGCGCCGCCGCGAGCTGGCCCACGCCTCGTGCGCTCATTTCGTTTTCGCTCCAAAACGTGCCGTCGAAAAGCAATACGTCGCACTCACTCAGGCGCTCGCCCAGCCCGGAATGGGTGGCCGCGACATCAGGGAGAAAAAGCAAACGCCCTCCGGTGCGCTCGTCTATAATGCGATAGCCTACACTGTGGCCAGTGTGTTCCGAGCGTTGAGGAGGAGAGAAACGCGGCGGCCCTCCTTTCAAGTCGATCGCTTGATACAAGAGTCCGCTGGGAGATCCATCAGCCCGAAGGAGAGGGGCAAGACGACGCGGTGGTTTTATCCATTTCACCCCGCAAAACGACTTCAGCACTCGTCCAATGGCGCTGTCGTTTTCCAGCACCTCGCGCACCGCGGACGAGGCGTGCACGGGAATTTTTTCTCCACCCTCGCGCAGCAAGAGCAATCCAAGGGTGTGGTCGAGGTCGGCGTTGGTCACGAGCACGCCCTGAACCTTGCTTCCGCGTTTGACGCCGCGGGGCGGATGAAGGGGCGGAAAATGCGCGAACTGGGTTCGGATATCAGGAGAGGCATTGAGTAAAAACCAATTATGGCCATCGGCACTGATTGCGACGGACGACTCGGTCCGAGGCTGAGTTCCCGGCTTTTTTTTCCGCACCGCAGCGCAGACTGTACAATTACAATTCCATTGGGGAGAGCCACCGCCGGCCGCGGTGCCTAGGAGGACAATCTGCATGAAGGCCTTTGTGTGGGTTTGAAGCAAAAGGTGCCAGCGCAGAAGAAAACCCACCCATGTAGGGGTGAAAAACCTACAGAGGCTGGTTCTATAGGCTCTTGTTTCTATTAACCCATGAAGCGGCGGTGGCGAGCGGTGGTATATATTCGGTGTGCTCACTCGCCCGTGTCGTTAATTTTGATTACATCGTTTTCCGTGACAGTTCCGGAAAATAAGGTAAACGTCCTCTTGCAGGTTTAGCGTTAAATTCCCCAACGGAAGCCGACTACCCCCGGCAGATTGTTCCACAAACCCTGGTTTGCCGTCGCGTCGCGCTGCTGTTCTTGCGCATTCTCTACCCCTCGTTGACTTGCGCATGCACCCCTCCGGAACCACCCGGAATATAGAGGGGCTATCACGGATATGAAAACTAAGTCACGCCTCCTCGCTCTCGCTGCGGCGCTCGTCAGTCTTGCCCCGGCCGTTTCCCATGCCGGCTCCTGGAACGTTGGCAGCGGTTATTGGATGATGAGTTTTGATACGCAGGGCACCGAACCCGCCTGGGCTAATAGTAAAGACTCCTTTGGTATCAATCAGACGAGCAGTCATGGTTATGTCGCCATGATGCTGGGCTGCCACTGGGGAAATTGCGGCCAAGGCGGCGGAGCGCTGCCGAAGCGAATTTCCCAGATCGGCGGCAATGTGAACACCTGGTTCTCGCAGTCGTCGTCCTCCCAGCACTACGACGCCACTTATGATATTTGGTTTGATCCGACGCCGAACCCCACCAACCGCAATTCAGCCCATGAGCTGATGCTTTGGTTGCAATGGGCCGGCACTCAACCCATCTCGGCCAGCTATAATGCGCAAGGCCAAGCCGTTCCTTTGGCCACCAATGTAAGCTTGGGTGGATACACCTGGAATGTATTTCACCGCGACGGAACCTTCTCGTTCCTCTTGACCTCGCAGCGCACTTGGATCTCCACCCAAGTCCGTCCGTTCTGGAATTATGCGGTCGCGCGCGGGTGGATGGGCAGCACAGAATATCTGAATAGTGTTCAAGCCGGCTGGGAAAATGTCGGCGGAGGAAAATACACCGCCTATTCTTTCGGCGTGGCCGGTCTATAACCCCGGCTTTTTCTAAACAGAGTTAGGCCAGGGAGGGGCGAGCGCCGCGCTCGCCCCTCTTTGTCCCTGGCTATTCATATCCCCTCCGACCGAACGCTTTCGGATCGATCGCGGGTGGATGCGCGGCCACCCGTATCGTGGACGGAAGCGGCGGCCCCTTGATTGACGAATAATATAGACCGATGATCGCTCGCAAAAAACTTTGTATTCTTTTGCTTTGTGTCTTGAGTGGTTTGCTTCCGTTGCGCGCTCCGGCGCAGGCCCTGTTGCGGAGAGACCCAGTTGAAGACGAGCAGACCGCGCGCGCTCACTGGGAACAATTGATGTCCGAGTCCGAAGCCGCGCGTCGCGGCGGAGACTACGAAGCGGCGCGGAAAAGTTGCGAAAAAGCGGTGGCATTGTGCCGCAACTTTCCCCGGCCGGACACGCATTTAGCGCAGAGCCAAGTTCAGATGGGAAATATCTATTTGAGCGAGCGTAAGCCCGAGGTGGCGGAGCCCTTGTTCAAGGAGGCGATCAGGAATTGCGAACTCGCGGTCGGGCCCCAGCATCCGTTGCTCATCATCCCGCTCGAAAGTTTGGCCAACGGTTATTATATGAAAAACCGCTACGATCAGGTAGCGGAGGTGTATCAACGTATTTTAGCCATCACGGAGCATGGGGTGGTGATGCAGAATTTGGAAGTCGGCCGACGCTCCCGCAATTTGGCCGACGCCTATTTTTCTCAAAAGGAATACACTCGGGCGGAGCCTCTTTACCTCCGCGCCATTGCCTTGGCTGACCCGAGCGGTGATATCAATGCCATGGTCGAGTTTCGTCTTTCGGCGGGCCATTTATATGAAACGATCAATCGACCCGAGGCGGCGGCGGAAAAATATAAACAGGCGGCGGATCTCTCGGACGGAGTGAAGAATGATTTTATGACCTTCCAGGCCTTGCAGTCCCTGACTCAGGTCTGGAGAAACAGCGGTCACTACGAACCGGCCGAGGCTGCGGCCCAACGCGCGGTCGCACTCCGCGAAAAAAGCGCGGCTGCAGCGGAGGCGGACAACGATCGACGTCTGGACCTCGCGGTCAGTCTGGCCAATTTGGCCCAGGTCTACCTGGCCTGGGACAAAGCGGAGCGAGCGGAGTCTCTCTATCGACGTTCGGTCGAAATTGTCGATCAAGCAGGCGCGCCGGGAAACAACGAGGCGGTCGCCCACCGGCTCGGTCTGGCCACGGCAGAACGCAAATTGGGGAAATTATCCGAGGCGGAAAAACAATATAAAGATGCGCTCGTGCTCCTGGAGGCGCACGGAGGATCGGATCCGGCGCAGATGATCGCCCTCCTGGATGATTATGCGACGGTGATGCAAGCGTTGAATAAATCGAAAGACGCCGAAGCGCTTCGCGCGCGCGCCGAGGCCTTGCGCAAGACTCAGAGTCGTTGAAAAGAGTGTCCGCCGAAAAGATTTATAAAGACGCAAAATCGATGGGTTAAAAAAGATTTTGTAGCGACCTCATCCGATTCGGCCGCTTACGGAGTCGAAGGTGACGCGCCCGTGCCCGGGGCGCGCTTTTGGACGGGAGCCCGGCGATGAAATAGGCACTCGCCCTTCAGCCGAGACCCAACTTGGAGGATCAACACCGCCTGCTCCCACGACATCCAACGGTCGCCGCAGGAAGCGTCGACCCACCCTGATTCCAATTTCTTTTCAAGATGAGGCGATGTCCTGTTGTAGCCGGGGGCGCCGACCCCGGGGTATTGAATTCGTCATTCTCGAACCCCGGGGTCGGCGCCCCCGGCTACAACAGGACATAAGGGATGCACGGCCGATTCGCCGACGGAATCAGTCTCAACGTGAAAGCAAATTAGAATAAGCCGGCTCTCGTTGATTCGCGTATTCAGATTTTGGTGGAGCCCGGCTCCGTCGGGGCTTTGAGGTCCAATGGGTCTGTCCAGACCTCGCAAGGTTGGGTCCAGGACCAAAAACGCACCCGACACTTGACATAAATGAACATTCATTCACTTATGGCCTGGTGAGAACAAGAGACGCATCCAAACGAGAAGTCATCCGCCAGAACGCACTGAAGATGCTGGTGCGGGAAGGGCTCGATGGGTTTTCGATGCAGCGATTGGCCCGCGCGGCCGGGGTGTCGCCGGCCACGCTCTATATTTATTTCAAAGACCGGGACGATCTCCTTTTCCAACTCTATAAAGTGGAGATGGAAAAAATGGCCGAGGTGACGTTGAAGGCTTTCGATCCGGAGCTGCCGTTTGCGGACGGCCTTCGGGTCCAGTGGCGGAATCGAGCGCAGTACTGCTTGGCTCATCCGTTGGAAGCCGAATTCCTGGAGCACGTCCGCCATTCACCCTATCATCAGCGTTTTCTGCCGCGGCTCGATCCTGAGTTCATCGAAAAGATGGGGCTCTTCGTGAAAAATGCGATTCGGCGGAAAGAAATGCTGCCGGTGCCAAAGGAGGTCTTTTGGGCCCTGGCCTACGCGCCGCTTTATCAATTGCTGAAATTCAAGTTGAGCGGCCGAAGTTTGGGCGGCCAACCCTATGCTTCGGGGGAAACCAAGTTCGCGCTCGACGATGGGACGATGGAGCTCGCTCTCACTTTGGTCATAAAGGCCCTTACTCCTTGAGCGGCCCACGCCTCCCTGCATCCAGTCTCCGAATACTCATCTTTCGTTTATGCCACCTCCTTCTTCATCTTCTCCTTCGGCTCCTCCGCATGCCTTTTCGAAGTACGAAATCTTCGTCATCGCGTTGCTGGCCTTCCTCCAATTCACCGTTGTATTGGACTTCATGATACTCTCCCCGCTCGGCGCAATCTTGCTCCAGGCCTTGGGAATCACCACCGCCCGTTTCGGGCTGGTCGTGTCGGCCTACGCGGTGGCAGCGGGCCTTTCGGGTTTCCTGGCCGCTGGCTTTGCCGATCGATTCGACCGCAAACGGCTCCTGCTTTTCTTTTACGTCGGATTTGTGGTCGGCACCGTGCTTTGCGGCCTCGCTCCCAATTATCCCATTCTTCTCGGCGCCCGGATTGTCACCGGTCTTTTCGGGGGAGTGATCGGCTCGGTCAGTTTGGCCATTGTCGCCGATCTCTTTCCGCTCGCGGTGCGCGGGCGTGTGATGGGTTTTATTCAATCTGCCTTCGCCGGAAGCCAAGTGCTCGGGATTCCGATAGGCATTTTTCTCGCGAATCATTACGGCTGGCATGCGCCTTTTCTGATGATTGCCGGCGTGAGCTTCGTGGTGGGCATTGTGATCGTTTTAAAACTTCGCCCCATTGTTGGACACTTGGCGGCTGGAGGACGGCGAAATCCGCTCCAGCATCTGTGGCGCACGGCGACGTCTTCTCGCTATGGAACCGGGTTTGCCGCGACCATGCTCCTCGCCACCGGCGGATTCATGATGATGCCTTTCGGGAGCGCCTTCACGGTTCAAAATCAGGGCATTCCGCTCGAGAAGCTGCCATTGCTTTATATGATCACCGGAGTCAGTTCGTTGATCCTTGGGCCGCTGATCGGTCGATTGAGCGATCGGCTGGGGAAGTATCGAACTTTTTGTTACGCGAGCGTGTTCGGGATCGCGACCGTGATCTATTATACGCAACTGAACCGCGCGCCCTTCTGGTTGCTGGTGGTCGTGAGTATCGTGCTCTTCGCCACCATTTCAGGTCGGATGGTCGCGGCTTCCGCGCTCAATTCGGCTGTGCCCACGCCGGCGGATCGCGGCGCCTATATGTCGATCAGTTCGTCCTTGCAGCAGCTGGCCGGCGGAGCTGCGGCGATGTTGGCGGGGATCATTGTGATTCAAACGCCCGCGGGGCCTCTGGAGCGTTATCCGTTGTTGGGCTGGGTCGTCGCCACGGCGATGTTCATCGCCATGCTCCTGATGTATCGCGTGCATCGCATTGTCTCGGCAAAACCCTCGTCGCCTCCGAACCACCAGCAGCCCGTCGCTCAGGCAGAACCTGAGGCCCACGGAATTTGATGAGAGGCGCGGCGGGGCGGGCGTTGGGCGGCTACTCTCCAAGGAGCTTTACTAATTCGATTCTCGGTTAAAGCTGCGGTTGCTTTCGAGTCGCAACCCCATCTCAGCATCACCCCATGGATCCTAAGACCCGTCTCCGTCTGCTTTCTTCCGCCCTGGCGCTATTGGCCTTTTATTCTCCTCAGGCCCATGCCGCAGCGCCCAGCGTGAGCGCTCCTACCGTCTCTACTTTAGCGACAGATGGGTTGAGCTCTGTGACTTTCAGCGGCTATATGAATGGGGAGTCGTTTCAACAAGAAGGGATCACCACGTATAACGGTTGGCAATACGCGGCCTATTGGGATAACGCTCATCACGTCGTTCTTGCGCGTCGTTCCCTTCCCGCGGGCGGCTGGCAAAAAGTGGTCTTCGGAGATTATACGACCAAGGCCAACGACTCCCACAACGTGATCTGTATTGGCATTTCTCATGAAGACGGAGCGATCCATCTCGCGTTCGATATGCACAATGGGACCTTGCAGTATCGGAAGTCGGCCGCGGGGCTTGCGACCAATCCGGGCTCGCAGTCGTGGAGCGCGACGAAATTTGGCCCGGTGCAAAACAGTCTAAATGGATCGACTCTCAGCAATTTGACTTATCCGGCGTTTATCAACGCTCCCGGTGGCAAACTCCAATTTGCGATTCGCGTGGGAGCAAGTGGGTCGGGAGACGAAGTCCTCTACGAATATGATAAATCGAAATGGACCAGCCTCGGTAAATTTATCGACGGCACGTCCAACAGCGTGAATGCCTACCTTTTTGGGATCGAATACGACCACACCGGCCGATTGCACACGACCTGGACCTGGCGCGATACACCTGACGGCAGCACAAATCACGACTTGATGTATGCGTATAGCGACGATCAGGGGCGGACCTGGAAGAATAATGCCGGTCAGACTGTCTCTAAAACCGGGAGCACGTTCATCACTCCTGCTACGGGGGGAATCAAGGTATGGACGATAGCGACGAACCGCGGGTTAATGAATCAAGAGTCGCAGGTGGTCGACTCTACTGGCGTGGTGCATGTCGTCGCGTCGCACCTGCCCGATAACGCGGCGAGCAATGCCAATTTCAACGCCGCCCGTGATAGCGTGGTCATCCAGCATTATTTCCGGAGTGTCCAAGGCAAGTGGACCAAACGCCAAACCCCATTCCTCGAGCGGCTGAGTCGCGCCGACGTGGGGATCGATGCGCAGAACAATCTTTACGTTGTGTCGGGCGACAGCAAGAGCTTCAAACTCCACGTCGAAACCGCTTCGGCGGCCTCGAATTGGAACGATTGGTCGCTGCGCTTTACTTCGGCTCCGGTTTACTTCTCCGATCCTCTGGTCGACCACGCACGCATAGCCGCGGACGGCAAGTTGTCAGTTTTCAGTCCACGGGCCGCGAGCGGAACGATTGACGTGCTGGATTTCACGGTCGCGCCCTGAGCGACTGATGATGCGTTGAGGGGCTTGGACCCGCCCGGACGGGTCCTTGCCGAAGCTTTCCCATGTCGGTCTTGTCACGAGAGAATGACTACACCGAAAAACCTCTCCACTCCCTGCGAATCCGTCCTTTGCCTCTATACCTTGTCCCTGCTTGGTTCCTTAGCATCGCTTTTATGAAATCGCTCCTCGTCGCCAGTATAATCGCCTCCGCGTGTTTTTCTCCAGGTCTCGCTTTTGCGGTAGAACCGGCGGCTCCTCGCGCCGCGGTGACACCGAGGGGGGAACGGGCTTTCATCACTTTACCTTTGCAGAACCCGCGTGGAATCGCGGTCGATCGCGACGGTAATCTGTACGTAGCGGATGTGGATACGGGCAAGGTGTATAAAATCGCTCCCACCGGCGACGCCAGCCCGGTCGAAGGGCTGGCCGGCCGAGCGCCCATTGGCCTGGCCCTCCGCGAGGATGGAGCGGTTGTGGCGGCCGATGCGGAAAATAACTCAGTCTATACGATTTCATCCGCGGGCGTGGTCAGGCCGGTGACAGGAGCCGCGGGAGAAGCAAATTTCAAATCCCCGACCGCTGTGGCGGTTGATTCGAGGGGCCTGGTGTTCGTCGCGAATAATCTCGATCACACGGTGCTCCGCATCACGCCGGAAGGAACGGTTTCGGTTTTTGCCGGGCTGAGCGGGGAGAGCGGCGCGGTCGACGGGGTGGGGCAGGCCGCTCGTTTTAATACTCCGCTCGGTCTGGCTTTCGACCGGCAGGGCAATCTTTACCTCGCCGACAAAGACAACTCCAATATCCGAAAAATCACTACGGAGGGGCAGGTCAGCACCCTGGCTGGAGTGGCGGGTCTGCCGGGCAACCAGGACGGTCCCCGCGCGACCGCGCGTTTCGCTCAGCCCCGGGCCTTGACCGTCGATCCCTCGGGGGTGGTTTACGTCGCGGATACGGACAATTACTGTATTCGAAAAGTTGCGACGAATGGAGAGGTCACGACCCTGGCGGGGCGTGGAGGCCAATCCGGGTACGTTGACGGAGAAGGGGCGACGGCGCGTTTTAACGATCCCCGCGGGATCACCTTGGACTCGGCGGGAAATGTCTATGTGGCCGACGGCGGCAACGCGGCCATTCGACAGATTTCGCCCGATGGCGCAGTGAAGACGATCGCTGCGGCCAAGCCGCCGGGCGCGGAGCCGGTCCGTCCGGCGGGTCCTCCGCCCATTCTTCCGCCGCGGGAGGGAAAGACGGAGCGGGTGGACTACTCAAAAGCAGAGAGCATGGAGGGCTGGGACGGAGACCCCGCGTATTGGTCGGTCAAAGACGGCGTGTTCACCGCGAAGGGGGAAAAAGTGCCTTCGACGTTTTTGCTCACGAAAAGCCATTACTCCGATTTCCGCGTTACCTTGAGGTCGCGCATGGTTGTATCCGACAATCACGCCGGCGTTTGTTTTTGGGGCGAACATCCCGCGATGGCGCGAAATCAATGGAGCTATAAAGGCCCCCTGGTGATCTTTCCCGGCCTGAGTATTTGGGATTATCGGACGAATAAAAACGTACCGATCGATCCGGTGGGGAGAGCGCTGGCGAAAAAAATCACCGGTCAGCACGATTGGATCCTGGTCGAGATTCTCGCTCAAGGAAACCGCGTCCGCGTCGCCTACAACGGACAGCAAGTGCTCGACTGGCGAGATCCCGAGCCGAGTCTGCTCAAGACTGGCCCGATCGGCCTGCAGCTCCACGGCTACACCAAGCCCCAAGAAGTGGCTTATAAAGACGTGGTGATCGAGTCCTTCCCTAAGGAGGACCGTTTGATCACGGTGAAGGAGTGATACCAACTCTTCACCGATTCTGAACGATTGGAATTGTAGCCGGGGGCGCCGACCCCGGGGATCGAGAGATTCGACCCAGCAAACCCCGGGGGGCGGCGCCCCCGGCTACAACCAGGCAATTTCGGAAAATCCGATATTGATGGAGATTTGGTATGATCTCCTCGCTTCATTGCAGTTAACGGGACGTAGTTGGAATGGGAGAGTTGGATTGCTGACCCCGAGGGTTGAACGCTTTTGTCCAGCAAGCCTGCGAGGTCAGCGACGAATAAGACGAGTCGGCCTATCTCCATAACGCCAGGAGCTCTTGGAGCCGAGCAACGACCGCGCCAAGAGCTACCAGGATGAAGGCTTAGGGAGCGTATTCACTCTGGGTCGCGGTCCCCGACGGGACGGCCGAGGTCCAATCTGAGCACGCCTTCTCGGACCGGATTGGGGCCGAAGAAAGAGCCGCCGTTGTTACAGATGAAAAGCGTATGAGGATTGTGGAGACGGCCGAAGACCACGCTGGTGGGCGCGGAGAGCAGGTTGTCCTGGGCCACCACGGTGATTTGTCCGCGGCGCGAGACCCGGGCGATGCGGTTTTGTATATTCACCGCCACGTAGGTGTTGCCGAAGACATCAATTCTCAAGCCGTCGGCGCCGACGAGCAAAGGACTCTCCGCGAAAACGCGCGCGGGGCCCGCGGTGCCGTCGCGCTTGAGGTCGAGCGCGAGCACGCGGCCGGCGCTGGTGTTGTTGACGTGAAGCGTCTTTCGGTCGGGAGTGAAACCAATCCCGTTCGGTCCAATCTTTGAGGGGAAGGTGCTGGTTGCAGAGGGTTGGAAGAGAGGGTCGCTGCTCCAAAGCGTCGCATTGCCCTGAGGGTCGACCTTCCAGATGACGAACTTCGCACTGTCGGTGACGTAGAGGTTGCCCCGCAGATCGTAGGTCAGGTCATTCAGGTTCATGTGCCCTGGCACAGCGGCGAAAAGTTGGGGAGTGCCGCTCGGCGAAATTTTCCAAACTCCGCTGGACGCCGCGACCACCAGATTGCCCGCCCGATCAAAGGTCAGGCCGAGCACTCGATTGCCTGGGATTTCGGCGAAGTCGGATTGTACACCGTCGGGCGTGACTTTCTTGATTCGGCCGAGGGAGACGAGACTCAGATATAAATTTCCCCTGTGATCGATCGCGATCGATTCAGGAAATTCGTTCTTTGTCCCATCGAATAAGGCCACTTGCTTTAACGTCTGGGAATGGAGCAGAGAAGGCAGGCCCGCGAGCAGCACGGTGAGGGTCAAGGAGAGGACGAGGTGTTTCATGACTTGAGGTGCTTTGATCCAATCAGGTGGGGTTTATTATAACCGTCGGAGTGCGGGTTTCTCCACGGCTCTTGGCTCACCGCTGTCGGCCTCCCGCAACACCGACCGGGCGACGTACTTATCGGAACATTATTAAAGACAGATTCCACTGGCTCGATTTCAACTGAAATCAATCCCTGTCCGCTGATTATTTCTAAAAGCAGGAATATACTACCTGATTCGTGTACGGAGCGAACACTATAAAGGCACCTCGCTACCCGAAAAAAGGAATACAAACCAAGGGGGTTGTTGCTTTGTAAACGAGGATAAGCGGGGTGACTGCACCCCGCTTATCTTTTGCTACACGGGACCCCTGGCGGTTAGCGGCCAGCGGGATAAATTTGACTGAACATCGAATTGCCGTTGGCGCTCGTCGCAGGCACGTTGCTGATCACATCCCAGTGCTCCACGATCTTGCCGTCGACCACCCGAGCAAGGTCTCCGACCGCCGTTCCGACAAAATCGTTGTTTAGATCGCCATCGCCGGAGAGAGATTGGGAGAAGGTAAAGACCAGATCGCCGTCGGCCAGGACGAGACGTGATTGATGGATCAGCGGAGGAATGCTCGAGAAGAAGGCGCGCACGCCATCGGTGCCATTTGTGATGTGAGGATTGTGCTGAATATAGGCCGCTCCAACCCAATATTTATCGAGAGCGGTGAAGGCGTGAGCGGTCAGGAGGGCGACAAAGGCTTTCTCGACCAGCTGTTTATTAGCGTCGACCTGCAAATCCGTCAGGGTTGGCGGTGTGCCGGAATACTTATAGAGGTCGCTGAACATGGAATTATTATTCACGCTGAAAGAAGGCACCTCCTGGGTGATGGCCCAGTGTTCAACGATCGTGTCGTGAATCAGCCGATACACGTCCGCCCGCGCGGTGCCGCTGAATTCATTGCTCGGTATGGCCGAAACCTGCGAGTGGACCAAGACCAAGGAACCGTCGGCCAGAATATGTTTGATCGTGACGGTGGGTTTCGGAGTGAGCGCTTGCAGCCCCTTCACGAAGTCGACGACCCCTTGTCGGCCGCCGGCCACCGCGGGATCGTGCTGAACGAAGTCGGGCGCAAAGAATTTCGGCACCTGAGTGGCGTCGCCCTGGGTGAATAGGACTTTATAGGCTTTTTGGACCAAGGCTTTATTGGCCGCCTCCTGCGCCGTGCAATGACTTCCGGCGGGGTTTGCCACTCCGCTGGTATCATCTGCACGAGAATTATTCATCGAGAGACAGCCCACCAGGGCCAGGCCAAGGCAGGTTGAGAAGGTGCGAAGAATGTGAAGACTAAATAATCCGGTATATTCGGATGAGCGAGCGCTGAGGATGGAACGGCGGGCAATGATCTGACTAATATAGGTATTCATGTGTCGATTCCTGTACAGATTCCGTGAGGAACAGGTATTTGGGGGGTTGTGGGGGATTGCGGTGCGCTGAATACAGCGCCTCGCAAAGTTCGAATTATCACAGGTCGGGTGGGTGAGATACCCGATTGCTGTGCTTAAGGAAATGACACAGGATTTTAGCTCTTGGCCAAACCGTTAAAGTAACCGATCGGTTACTCGCGAGTAAATCGCATTTATGGGAGAAGAGCTTTAATATAGAGCAGAGTATAGAATCGGCCTGTCTCCGGACTTGACCGGAGTGCGAATCTAAAGGGAGCGATTCGCCGCGTGTTATCTCTCCCTTTCGGCTTTATGCGGTAATTAAAACCTCATAACGCGTCCCCTATAATACTTTGAAAAGCGATGAAATCGCCGAGAACCTTTTTATGGTTGTGAATTCAATCCGTGGATACGAGACCATGGCCCGAGTTTGGTCAGGCTGCGGCGCAGTCGCTCGAAGCCCATTCGCCGCCTCATCGATTTATCATCGATAGAGTGCGGGCTGAACGCGTCGCCCCTTTTGAGGAACCTCTTTGGCGGGAAGAAGCTTCTTTCGGAAGCGTTTCCCGGCGGGGCTCCGCTTGCACACATAAGATGTCGGTCTTGCGATTTACCAATGCGCATGTGCATTTCGAACGGAGGTTTCGGGTGGAACGTAAAAAAGAGATACACTGCGCCCGATTGAGCCTGATGCTTATTGCCAGACAACTGCCGATACGGTTGCTTGCAGTGCTTCTGGCCGCCCTTGCATCAGGGCGAACATAAATATGAATATAATCAATCGACTACAAACTGTATTAATCGTCGCAGGCGTGGTTCTGGCCACTGCTGCTTCTGCTCAAGTCATTACCCCGGTCTCAATCTCCGCGGTTGGGTCCTTCAACAATAGCCTGAGCTTGGTCGCGGACGGATTTGTTCCGCCGGAGAACACGGGTTGGACCGCGTCAGAAAATGTTTTTTGGACCGGCTATGACACCGCGATCACGCTGGATTATGGCAGCAGTCATCATATCACGGACGTGCTGGTGTCGGTTGATAATAATGATTTTTACCAGCTCGAGTATTCGCTGGATGGAATCAACTACAGCCCGCTTTTCACCATCTTGGCCTCGGATGGGAATGTGCCAGTTTCTCCCGGTGGGATGGATACGATGTCGACGGATGCGAGCTCTCCCGAGTATGTTGCGGGCATCGATTTTGTCCCGGTGGACGCACAGTTTCTCCGTTTCTCCGCCGTGCCAGGCGGCGACGCTTTGAATTCGGTGGGTGAAATCATGGTGACGGCCGACTTGGGTGGCGCGGTTCCCGAGCCCTCCACCTATGGGTTGATCGGTGCGGCCGCCCTGGTCGGCATCGCGGCGGTTCGCCGGCGTCGTCGGTCGGCGACTCTATAATAGTATTCTCCCTTGATTGATCTGAGCACCGCGCCTCGCGGTGCTCTTTTTATGTTGGAAGATAGACGCAATGGGGCGCTGATGGCCCGCGGCAGGTATATAGGGTATATCATTATATTGACTTGCGATGAGTAAAAGAATGACGGGGGGGCGGTGTGAGTTCGCGATTACGCTTTGCCTTGCTCCCGTTGGGTTCTGCTCATCGGCTTTTTAGAACCATGCCGACCGCGGTGATTATTGGAGCCTCTTCGGGGATTGGGAAAGCGATCGCCTTTCAACTGTGTGCCCGGGGTTTTCGGGTCGGAATTGCGGCGAGGAATGAAGAAGCCTTGGCCGAGATATCCCGTTTATTGAATCCCGAACAATGCGTGTATCAGGCGTTCGATATTTCTCAAATCGAGGCGGCGTTGGCGGGGTTTGAACAACTTCAAGCCCGTCTCGGCTCCATTGATTTTGTTTATTTGGTGGCAGGCGTCGGATTCCTTAACGTCGAGCTGACCGGCGCGCTCGAGGAGGAGACCGTCGCGGTGAATTGCCTGGGCTTCACCGCGCTGGCCTCCGCTGCGCTGCGTTTGTTTCAGCGCCAAGGGCAGGGACATCTGGTGGCGGTGACCTCGTTTGCGGCGGCGCGGCCCTCGGGTGACGCGCCCGCTTACGGAGCATCGAAAGCCTTTGGATCCGCCTACCTGGAGGGACTGCGCTACTGGACTTTGCGAAGAAAAGTTCCGATTTATATAACGGAGGTGCGACCTGGCTTTGTGGATACAGCGATGATGAAGTCGAAAAAGACGTTTTGGGTGATCAGCGCGGAAAGAGCGGCAAAAGAAATCATCGCGGCGGCGGATCGAAGGAAAACGTTGGCCTACGTGCCGGCGCGGTGGCGAGGGTTGGCTTGGGTGGTCAAGGTGCTGCCGGATTGGCTTTATGCCAGGTTGGGCGAATAGCGGAGCGAGCCGGGAGTCCGGGGCCCTCGGCGGGGGTGAACCCGGAACGAAATAAAAGTGAGGTCATTGAATCCGGGCTCGCCGAGGACGGGCTGACCCCTAAAGCTTTTTCGGAATGAAAATAGAACTCTTTACGGTTTGTGATTTTGCTGCGGACTACGCGGGTAAACTGAGCGTCGTTGGCATCTTCGATACTATCTCGGCCAACCAGGCTCCGGTGGTTCACCCCCACTGGTGTGTGGCGGTCAAATTTCGCTTCGAAAGGATCGAAGAAGGGCAAAAGAAGCTCCGGATTTCGCTCTCGGATTTTGACGGAAAGCCGGTGCTGTCCCCGATCGAAATGCCGGTCGTGGCCACCATTCCGGCCGGGACGTCGTCGTCGACGTTGAATATCGTGGTCAATGTGGGCGGGATCAAATTCGACCGCTTCGGCGAGTACTCGATCGATCTCGCGATCGATGGCCGCCACGAGGCGAGCACTCCGCTGTACGTCCGACAGGTTCAATAGAACTCGGCCAGCGACGGCGGCGCGTTTCGGATGAATTCCTGCCCATATAAAGGTAGTCTATATAGTGGCAGGAAATCGCCCATGCTGTCTTGCGCGTTGCTGGTTTTGACGCCGCGTATCGTGCCTCGCCGCCGGTTTGGAGATTAAAAATTGAGATTTGAGACCGTATTCGGATGCGGAGGTCAGCGATCCCGGAATCCGGGAGGATCAATTCATCATCTAGCATGCATTCTTTTCTTGTTGTTGCTTTGATCCTCTGTGGGACGCTGGGTTTTGCCTTTATATTTGCGGCCTTGGCGCAGTTTTTCGTGCACGTTCCGGTGGATTTTCTTCCCCCGCTTCGCGGAGGAATGCTGGTGATCTCTCTGCTTTTCCCGCTGAGCACGGCATACTTGCTCCTTCGTGCGGTCGCAGCTTCGATCTTTCATTGGAATAAATATCCAGAGGCCCATCTTTCCGCCTATCTGGGGATGGCATTCTGGATTGTTTCCGTCGCGATTATCATGGCATTGCGCTGAGGGCTTGGGCGTTTTTTAGCGTAAGGCGCTCGGGGAAAGGATTCGATTATTCCTGGGCCTGGCGGGCGAGGGTGGACGCGGCCGCGGCGGCGCGGAACGGCTCTCGGGCCGGGGGTGAATCCAACGGAGGCTCGGAGGAATTTTTGAAACGGCGGACGAAAAGGGCGGAGGGTCGGGAAGGCGGTCAGGGGCTCGAGCGCGGGGCTGGGCATGGGGGCGAGCTCGGCCCAGTCAAGCGTTCTGGGCGGAGGCAGACTTTATCGATCAAGAGCCGTCCTCGACTTGAAGGCAGTTGTGTAAACTGGTGACCAGGAGGAACAAACGAGGGAATAAGTCAGGGACACAAAGCCTCTCCGTAGGTAATGCAAAATACTTGCTAAAACTTCTCTCGTTTTACTTTTTTTTGCCGATGTATCCCTAGTTCGCCCCCAAAATCTTTTTTGAAGCCCCTTTGATAAACTAACTTATCTCATTGTTCCCCAACGCCCTTGACCTCCGTCTCTGCATAAAACCGAGATCGGTTAAGGAGAGCTTCAGTTCATTCCTTGCCATGAATCCCCTCAATTCCCCTTCAGCTCCAGGCGTCGCCTCTTCCGCACACAAAAAGTGTATAACTAACGGCCGTGGGAACGGGCGTGCAGAAGAGGTCGAAAGCGGTTCCCTGGGTGGGTTGGGGGGGCGGTTCACGGGTAGGTCCGAAGGCGTCGAGCAGCGGTCGACTTTTCTCGGTTCGCTTCATTCCCAGTCGGTGGGTTCTTTCTTTCATTGGGGTTTAGCGGCCGTCCTCTTTCTCCTTTCGGTGGCGAGATTGCCGGCGCAGAGTGGTATGACCAAAACCAATACCGTGCTGATGTCGGCCTCGGCGCTCGAAAAAATGGATACACTGATCTCGATGAAACCCGGTCGGTCGGCCAAGGATGTGGCGCCCACCGGATCGATGCAGCCGCTCCTCGATGAAAATTATATTGTCATTGTTGAACCCCGGCCCTTCGAAAACCTGATGCGGGGCGATATCGTACTTTTCCGTGGAGATTGGGTCAATGGGTTGCCCGTGGCTCATCGCGTGGTGGGCCGTTCTCCGCTGGGGCGAGGATGGCAGACCAAGGGAGATCATTGCCGCGGGGTGGACCCGCAATGTCTCACCCAAGACAAATATAAAGGCTGCGTGGTGGTGGCGGCCGTCCACAAAATCACTGGCCAAGTGAAGCAGTTCACCGCCGCCGACGATCTCTCGGTCGAAGGCAAAACGATGCTGCAATAGTCGTGGCCTCCCGTTCGCTCCCGATGCGACGCAGGTAGTTATCCCGCAGATACAGTCACCGTCGCTCGGTTACGGACGAGACAGGGCCCGGATTTAGACCCGCGCCCTCCCACGTTCTCGGGTTTTGCCGACGACAGGCGGGATCAGAAAACGCCTCGAAGTGCTCGTGCGCTGAGGTCCAATTCGCCTGGAAAACCGCGGAAGCGAAGCGCTCCCGCTGCGCCGTAGCTGCGCGGCTCTCCGCGCCATGCCCGAGCGCACTCACGAGTGCCCGTACGGCTTCCGTGCCGAGGAGCGACTGGTCCTCCGCCTCATGCTGACGACCGCTCGCGCGTCAGAGCGCGACCGTTTTTACTTGGGAATAACGGGTTATGCTGCCCATTATCTGCGCTACAGTAGGATTGAAAGAATGCCGATATTTCTGTCTCAACGCCCCGCTCTGCTTTTTCCCTAGGTATTGTTGCTTTCTCGGGAGCGCCAAGTTCACGAGCAATCCCTCCAACCCCGTGGAACCCAAGTTCGCGACGAAGCCCTTCTCTTCCCTTTTAAGTTCGGCGCCTTTTTCCCGTCTGAAGGCGGTGTTTTCTGTGCGCGGCTGGGCGGTAGCCGCGGTGAGTCTGGTCCTCGGGCCAACGGCTGTCCTTGCCCTGGACCCAGGCAAATCGATTTTTCAATACAACACGCAAAACTGGTCGCGGCAGACCGGGCTTCCTGGAAATCAAATCACCGCCATCACGCAGACCCGCGACGGCTTTATTTGGCTGGGCACGCAAAACGGGTTAGTTCGCTTCGATGGTCTGGAGTTCCAAGTCGTCCCAATCACGCTCCCGCAGGCGCGCAACGAGGAGGTGCGGCGGTTGTGCCGGGCCTCGAAGGGCGGGCTATGGTTCGCCAATAATGCGGGCGGTTTTGGTTATTTCAACGGACAGACATTCTCACCGGTGGGCGACGAGCGATGGGCTCAGTCCGGACTCAATGCGACGACGATTTTAGAAACGCGTGATGGCACGATTTGGACGGGAAGCGAACGTGGCTGTGCGTTTTGGATCCCGGGCAACCTCAAGGAAAGTCGCTTCGATGACGCCGATTCCTCGCCCACGCTCGCCTTGTGCGAAGATGCCGAGGGCAAGATTTGGAGAGGTACGGCCGAACATGGTATTTCCCATTGGAATGGAGAAAAGTGGATCCCTTTCGTCGATTCCTCGTTGGAAAAACGGAATGTTTTCGCCCTCGCTTGGGACAAGGAAGGGCAGCTCTGGGTCGGGACCGAAAATGGATTATTCTGTTATAATCGGGACGGAACGAGAAAGAAACTTCCGGAAATATACTCGGAGGTAAAAGCCCTGCTGGTCGATTCCCACGGGGTCGTTTGGATTGGCACGAGCTTATTGGGGCTCGGTCGATATCACGATGGGACGTTTACCTTTTTAAAAAAATCCGACGGTCTCGGGAGCGATAGTGTAAGGTCACTTTATGAAGACGTGGAAGGAAGTCTCTGGGTCGGCACACGCGATGGCTTGAGCCAGCTTTCTGATCTCAAATTTCCCATCTATACCAGTAAAGAAGGCTATTGCGACGGATCGGTCCATTCCGTCTCTAATGCCCGGGACGGCGGATTATGGATCTATAGTACCGGTCTTTTTCACGTTAAAGACAACCGCGTGCGGAGTTACCGCCAGGAGCTGAATTCAATTAATCAATACCTGATCACCGGCTACGAAGCGACGACGGGGGAATTGTATTTATCGGACGGCAGCAAGAATCTGGCGGTTTTTTCCAACAATAAGGTGACGGCCATATACTCCACCGACACCTGGGCGCGTGGTTTGACCGAAGACACGCAAGGCGTGCTCGTGGGGCGCGGTCCCACCCTTTGCCGGGTGAGCGACGGAAAACTGGTGCCGTACGTTTTCGAGGGCGGTCAGGTGCCCCCGTTCTATTGGATTAATAATCTCTCGATCACGCGCGACGGCGCCATTTTAGTTTCCAGCAATGGCGGCGTGGGGTGGGTGAAAGACGGACACTTTAAAATCTGGTCTACGGCGGACGGCCTGCCGGATAATCGGGTGAACTGGGTGATGGAGGACTCGGACGGCGTTATCTGGGCGGGGCTTCTTACCGGCATCGTTCGAATCAAAAACGGTCAGGTGACGGTCATAGCGAAGGCGAACGGCTTGTTCGACGAGCGGATTTACGCCCTCATTCCTGACCGCCACGATTTATTTTGGATCTCCTCTGGGCGAGGCATATTTCGAGTGAGCCGGGCGATGTTGAATGATTTTGCAGAGGGCAAAACGAAACATGTGGAGTGCGATGTCTTCGACGGCTTGGAGTCGTTGAATTTTTCAGATCGAACTGACCAGGAGGCGTCGGGCTGCAAAACGGCCGACGGACGGATCTGGTTCCCCAATCCGCAGGGCGTCGTGATGATCGACCCCGATCACTATTTCATCAACCGTGTGCCGCCACCGGTTTATATCAAACTTCTGCGCGTCGACGGCCAGGAGGTCAAAGACCCTACGTCCGCCCTGAGCAAAACCGGCGTGCGGCGCCTGGAATTTGCCTTCACTGCCCTGAGTTATATTGCGCCGAAAAAAATCCAATTAAGGTATCAGCTCGAGGGCGTCGACGCGGATTGGGTCGAAGCGGGAGCGCGGAGGTCTGCTCAGTATACTAATTTAAAACCGGGGAATTATCATTTTCGCGTCCAGGCCTGCAACGCCGACGGAATCTGGAACACGGCGGGCGACGTTTTCCATTTTAATCTGCCGCCCTCTTTTTATGAGACCCGGTCCTTCGTGGTCTGCTGCGTGCTCGGCGGTGCGCTGGCGATTTTCGGGGCCTATCGCTGGAAGGTGCGGCAGATGGAAGCGCGGGAGAAAAAGCTCCAGCGCGATAACGATCTGCTCGAGGCTCGCGTCGCCGAACGCACGGCCGATCTAGCCCGCGAACACGCCTTGTTGCGGGCTTTGTTGGATCACTCTCCAGACCAGGTTTATTTCAAAGACACCCAGTCCCGCTTCCTCAAGGCAAGTCGAGCGCAGGCGCTGGCTTTTGGCGCGAATTCAGCGGATGATCTGGTGGGTAAAACCGATTTCGATTTCTTTGCGGAGGAGCACGCTCGACCCGCTTATAATGACGAGCAGGAGATCGTGCGCACGGGCCAACCGATTATTGGCAAAGTAGAGAAGGAAGTCAGGGTCAACGGGCCCGTCCGATGGGTGATCACGAGCAAGATGGCGTTGCGAAACAACGCGGGGGAAATTGTCGGGACTTTCGGCACCTCAAAAGACATCACCGCGATCAAGGAAGCGGAGGCGAAGCTGGAGCAGGTCCACAAAGAACTCCTGGAAACGTCTCGCCAGGCGGGCATGGCTGAAGTCGCGACCAACGTGCTGCACAACGTCGGAAATGTCCTGAATAGCGTGAACGTATCTTCGACCTTGGTCGCCGATTACGTGCGAAATTCCCGTATCCAGAACTTGGGGAAGTTGAGTGCGCTTCTGGAGGAGAACCAAGCCGATCTGGCCAATTTCGTCGCGACGGACCCGCGGGGGAAACGCCTCTCCGTCTATATCAAAACCCTTTGGGAAAATATCGCAGCGGAACAACGCACGATATTAAAGGAAATCGATTCCCTCTGTAAGAATATCGAGCACATCAAAGACATTGTTTCCACCCAGCAAGCCTACGCCAAGGTGTCGGGAATCACTCAATCGGTCCAATTGGTCGATCTCCTCGAAGATGCTTTCAGGATGAATCGCGATTCGTTTTCCCGCGACACCCTCTCGGTCGTGCGCGACTACCAGGCCCGACCCACGATTACAGTCGATAAACATAAGGTCCTGCAGATTCTCGTGAATTTGTTAAAGAATGCCTGCAAGGCGTGTATCGAATCGGGACGTACAGACGGAGTCATCACCCTGCGAGTGACAGAAGATTCGAAGTCGGTTTATATTTCCGTCTTGGATAATGGCGTCGGAATCCCAGTAGAAAATCTCACCCGAATCTTCGCCCACGGTTTCACCACGCGGACCGATGGGCACGGCTTCGGTCTGCACAGCGGGGCTCTGGCCGCGAAGGAACTCGGTGGATCGCTCCGCGCTCAAAGCGAGGGGCTGGGCAAAGGCGCGACGTTTACCCTCGAGCTGCCGAAAACGCCTACGCCTTGAACACCGCGGTGGCCTGACTGCCCGGCGCTCTATTTTAAAACGCGAATTCCTTCATGTGCTGGAAGATCCCGGCTCCGCCCGGGCTGATTCTGCATAGCTGCCTGGATGGCGCTGACCCCTTTTCGAGATCGATTCTGGCGAACAGAACCTCACGCTCCTACACCGCTGAATTGCTATCGTGTATTCAATTCAATTTTTATGTAAGTGGAATTCGTACAAATAAAATCGAGCAATTACTACAGACTGCCCTCTCTCTGGTGTATCTGGTCGGGATGGGTTTTCACCGGTTCTCACCATGGTGGTTTAGTGTCGAGGAGGCGAGCAGATCACCGGCGGAGCCGCGCCGTTTTCGGCGGAAATAGCATAAATTGGTTGCGTTTCCTTTCAATTAATTGGACTCGTTGAAAATGATAAAATGGGATCGTGAAGAAGTGGCACAGTTTCTGGGTATCATGTGGAAGTATACAACTGCGCTGTCGTCTGATTTGATCGCATCTTTCCCTGTGCAGAGCGGGCGAGGGGAGTTGCGAGTTTCGCCTTATAAAGAAGAAATCGAGCTCACCCTTTTCGGCGGACGTTCTTCGGATGAGCAGCTCGCCTCTTGGCTGATGGTTTGTGAGCGCATCGATGTGCATGCGGATGTGAACGAAACCCCTTGTATCACCTTTTGGCCGCCCGCAGCGGGAATGAAGGTTTTTAGCTGGCTTGGGATTTACCGAGAGAAAAGTGGTTTCAGTCTTTTCACCGGAGCCGCTCGTGGATTTCCTGCCACCGCGGCGCTCAGTCCGAGTGCGAGCGAAATGGTGGGGCTGTGATCTTGCGGTGGAATCTGGCTTCTGGATTCGAGGACTAAACGAGGTGAACGCGATGCGCAGTCAAGCTCGCCCCTTACATTCGATTTCAGCGGAAATCGACCCGGTCGACCCCGTTTCCTGCGGCCGATTCCATCGGAGCCGCCGAGGATGATGTTGGATCTTCCGCAGACGCGTCCACTCGCCCTTAGGCACTCGATCCTTCGTTCTGTACGTGAGATTCCGCGGGACGATTGGGTTCGCCTTTGGGGCGATCAGCCCGAGGGCTATGACTACTTTTGCACCTTAGAGCATTCGGCACTAGGGCAATTCAAATTTTATTATATCTGTGTATATACAGCAGACCGACTCGATCTGATCGCACCAGTTTTTTCGGCGGATTTTGATTTGGGAATTGGGACCGAGGGACTAGCGGCAAAGTCGGTTCGTTGGGCGCGCTCGGTCTGCCCACGATTTCTTATCGAGCGAACCTTGTTCTGCGGATCACCCTTCGGCGAGCAAGGCGGGTTGGGCCTGACCAATGATTCCGCGCAACATCTGGCGCTGCTCGCGGAGTTGGAGAAGGCCATGGCTCAGCTTAGCGGGCAGGAGAGGCTTCGTTTTATCCTCTTTAAAGATTTTCCAACAGCGACTCTTGGGGCCCTCGATGCGTTGAGAGCCAACGGATATTTTAAAGGTGAGAGTTTTCCTAATATCGTGGTGCGGCTGCCCTACGCCACGATGACGGAGTATTTGGACAGCCTGAGCTACGCCTGCCGAAAAGACCTGCGGCGAAAGGTGAGAAAAACCCTTTCTGCGGGCAAAATGGAGGTCCGGGTAGTGAAGAACGTAGCGCCTATTATTGAAGAGATCTACGCGCTTTATCTTCAAACCTACGAAGCGGGAACGGTGCGATTCGAGAAACTGACCAAGGAGTATTTTTTAGCCGTGGGCCAGGAGATGCCCGAGAAAACGATCTATTTTCTCTACTATGCCGGCGGGAAACTGGCCGGTTTTAATCTTTGCTTTTGCCACGAAGACCAGTTGATCGATAAATTCATCGGCTTCGATTATGCGATTTCGAGAGAACTCAATTTATATTTCTACAGCTGGTACTACAACGTGGACTGGTGCATCCAACATCGCATCCGGCTATACCAGGTCGGGCAAACCGACTATGAAGCAAAAATACGCCTGGGCGGAGAAAAGGTTCCGTTGAGCTTCTACGCAAAGCATAACCATGCACTGATCAATGCAGTGCTTCGCGCGGTGGCCAGGCTCCTGGTCCCCCGCGGTTGAGCAGAGTTGAGTCTTTCTTTTAACCTTGTGCCATGACCCATCGACGCGGCGTTCCTTTCGCGGTCCTAGCGCTTCTTCTCCTCAACGAGGTTTTCGACGCCTTTGCGCAATTTTGTTTTAAGAAAACCGCGTCGTCGCAAGGAACTCCCTCGATCACCGATCTCAACAGCGCCTATGCGTTTGTGCTCGGAACCGTGGGGCAGGGTTATTTATGGCTCGGAGTTGGGGCCATCGCCTTTGTATTCATCAGTTGGATCGTGGTTCTGTCTAAAATCGACTTAAGCGTGGCCGTTCCTTTGACCAGCATCAGCTATGTATTTGTCGCCTTGGTCTCATTGATCTTTCTCCACGAGCAGGTCTCCGCGGTGCGTTGGGCGGGTATCGCCTTTATTCTTCTCGGAGTGACGGTCGTATCGAGAAGTTCGGAATCAGAGGAGGCCGGTAGATCGTGATGGGAAGTTTGTCTCTCATCATCGGTGTGATCGCGTTGTCGTGTGTCTGCGACACGATCAACCATCTCGGGCTGAAACGCTGCGCTGATCAGGTCAGGGTCGAAATCACCGGTGTTTCTTCCTTAATTCGTTTCGCGCTAAAGATTCTGACCATGCCTCTCGCCTGGACGAGCATCGCTTTTAGTTTTCTCTCCTTGTTCCTGTTTTTATACGCGTTGACCATGTCCGACCTGAGTTTCGCATTTTCCCTCGACAGCCTGCATCACGTTTTTATCGCGATCGCGTCCTGGGCGATTTTGAAAGAGAAAGTGGGTCTGCAGCGTTGGCTCGGCACCTTGTGTATCATCGTGGGAATTGTCCTCGTCGCCACGACCGGCCAGCATTAGAGTATCTAGCCAAATCAATCATTTTGTCGCATCGTTGCTCTTCTCTTTCGCTCAGCTCTTTGAATTTTTATTGGAATGAATAAACGTCGGGTTGTTGTTACAGGATTGGGCGTCACGGCCTGCAATGGAATTGGAGTCGATGCATTTTGGCAGGCCAATCGAGCCGGTCGTTCAGGAATTTCGCGGATCGATGCCTTCGAGACGGATGATTTCGCTTCCCAAATCGGAGGACAAATCCGGGGCTTTGAACCGGCGGCGTTCATGCCGGAAGCAACGGCGAAGCGAGTCGATCGCTTTGTCCACTTCGGGCTCGCCTGTTCTGAGATGGCGCTGACGAGCAGTCGGCTGCAGCTGGAGGCGGAAGATTCGGAGCGAGTGGGGGTGATTATCGGATCCGGGTTAGGCGGGCTCCTCTTTCACGAAGAGCAGATGGTGACGGCTTTCGATCGGGGCGCGCATCGCATCAATCCGCTCTCGGTGCCGAGAATCAGTCCTAACGCAGTGGCGAGTCATATCGCGATCCGCTATGGCCTGCTCGGTCCCAACCTCGTGATCTCAACCGCCTGTGCTTCCGGCGCGCACGCGATCGGAGAAGCGCTGCGAAAAATTCAATACGGTGAAATCGATCTTTGTTTTACCGGAGGGGTCGAGGCCCCGCTGACCCGATTTAATTTTGGCGCCTATTGCGCGCTCCGCGTGCTTTCTAAAAACAATGATAAACCGGAGCAGGCCTCGCGCCCGTTCGATCTAAAGCGCGATGGCTTTGTCATGAGCGAGGGAGGGGCGGTCTTGGTTCTGGAAGAGCGGGAGCACGCCCTTAACCGCGGTGCGCCGATTTTGGCGGAGTTGATCGGTTACGCCAGCAATTCGGGCGCTCATCATATGGTCATGCCGGATCCGGAAGGCGTTGATGCCGCGCGCGTGATGCGCGCCGCGTTGAAGGATGCCAATATAGAGTCGGTCGATTATATAAACGCCCATGCCACGTCGACCAAGGCGAACGACGCAGCGGAAACAAAAGCCATTAAGGCGGTGTTTGGCGACGCGGCTTATCGTATTCCCATCTCGTCGACCAAATCGATGATCGGCCACTCCTTGGGCGCAGCGGGGGCGATCGAGGCGGTGGTCTGTGTGAAGTCGATCGAGGATCAATTTGTGCCGCCGACCATCAACCTTGCTTCGCCCGATCCCGAGTGTGATCTCGACTATGTTCCCCAACAGGGCCGAGCGGCTAAGGTTAAAACGATCCTGACGAACTCGTTCGGTTTCGGGAATTGCAACGCGGCTCTCGTCTTTGCAGAAGCACGCTAGCGTTTATGAACACTCAAGAAATCGAGCAGCGAATCATCGCCCTTTTGGCTAAAAAACTCGAAGTTGATTCGAGCAAAATCACCGCTGAGACCCGGCTCGCAGAGGACCTCGGGGTCGATTCCTTTGGGGCGGTCGAGCTGATGTTCGAAATTGAAGAAGCGTTCGGTTTAAAGATTCCCGACAGCGAAATAGAGCATGTTCGTAAGGTGAGCGATATCACGGGCTACATTGTGAAATATACCGGGCAAACTCCTCCTCCAAGCTAACGGAAGGAGCGAAGGAGATCGACCATCCGCCGATTGGTGGAGCCATTGACCGCGTCGATTTCCGCCTGTGAGCGGTCCTTGGCCGTAAACTCGCTGGGATGGTCGAAGGTCGAGCACCACCGTTTCCACCGGCTGGTGAAATTCCCTGGGGAGTAGTCGCCCGTGACATCGAGTCCGATGATTTCGCAGCCCGCGTCGATCTCGGCCAGAAAGCCGAGCAACAGTTCAAGCTCCAGGCAGCCTTCTTCCCAATTGGTCAGTGCGTGCGCGGAGGTCAGGCAGTCCTTGTCGATGCTGATATAGACTTTTTTCCCCAAGAGTTTTTGTAGGGCCTGCGAGAATACGGCGCGAGGGGCGTTTGCCAGTTCGAACCAAGGCAGACCGCTCCAGGGCCAATAATGTTTGGTCGGGATCTTGTAGGGGAGGAGCGAAACGCGACCGCTTTGGGCACCGCGCCGATTGCCGGTCAGGATCGACGGAAAAGATAAATCGCTCGAGGCGTTACCCACCAGGAAGACGTGTTCGACCGCGGGATTCTCCAGCGCTCGACTCACCCAGGCCCCGCAGCCCCGCCGTGGAGGTAGGGTGTCCCAATCAGGATGATGATCGAAAACGATCAGGGAGAAAGGTTCGGTGAATAGCTCGAGGAGAAGCCCAGACACATAATGATAATCCCCCGATCCGATAAACGTGATCTCATGCTTCTCGGCCGAGTCGAGTCTCTCCCGAATAATATTGGCCTGACGGCGATCGGCCCAAAGTCGGGCCGCGCGACCGAGGTCGATGAAGGATACCACCCGAGGATTCGCCGCCTGGATAAACTCGGTCTGACGGGTGACGCTGTCGTCGAAATTTAAAATACGAACACCGTCGGAAAGCATGACTGCGAGTTCGGTCGGCCCGAGAGGAAAGTCCCCGTCGTGATGGCGGGGACTGCAGGAATTTAGTGGCCAGCGGCTAGGGCGCGTTGAAGGGCTTCTTCAAACAAAGCCATCGCGGTATCGATTTCCTTCTCGGTGATGTAGAGGGAAGGAGCGATGGTGAAGACGTTCTTGTAATAACCACCCACATCGAGGATCAGGCCCTTGCTCTTGCCCCCGGCGGTCAAGGTTCCACTCAGGCCGATATTCATCATCGCATCGACCAACTCGCGGTTCGGCGTGTATCCGTCCTTCTGGCACATCTCGATCCGCAGGGCCAAGCCGAGACCATCGACGTCGCCAATCTGCGGATACTTCTTTTGCAGTTCCCGCAGCTGCGCGAGGAAGTAGGCCCCGCGTTGCGTCACGCGGGTTTCAAAATCCTCCTCCTCCATCAACTTGACGGTCTCGAGCGCCACCGCCGTGCCCAGCGGGTTGGAGGAGAAGGTGGAGTGAGTCGAACCGGGGGGGAAGACCTTGGGCGAAATCAATTCTTCGCGGGCCCAGATAGCCGAGATGGGATTCAATCCATTGGTCAACGCCTTGCCGAATACGATCACGTCGGGCTTCACTCCAAAATTTTCGAGAGCGAAGAATTTTCCGGTGCGGTAAAATCCCATTTGGATTTCGTCGTCGATCAAGAGTATGCCGTGTTGCTCGAGGATTTTCTTCAACCCGGGAAAATAGCCTTCGGGCGGGACGATGTATCCACCCGTTCCCTGCACCGCCTCGACGAAGAAAGCCCCGAATTCGGATTTGCCGGTCTTGTTGACCACGCCGTAATACTCGGTCTCGAACAGCCGTTCGAATTGTTTAAGACAGAACATCCCGCACGATTCGCGCTTCATGCCATACGGGCAGCGAAAACAATAGGGGTAAGGGATAAAGTTCGCGCGGTCGCCGAAGTGTCCGAATTTTTCCCGATAACGGTAGCTCGAGGTGATGGCGGACGCACCGAGCGTGCGGCCATGGTATCCGCCCATGAAGGCGAAGGCCATCTGCTTCTTTGTATGATTGCGTGCGACTTTCCAGCTATCCTCAATCGCACTCGCGCCGCCGACATTAAAGTGGACGCGACCTTTTTCGCCGAAGACTGACTCCACTTTGCGAGCCATTTTGGCCGCGAGGAGAATTTTCTCCTTGTGAAGGTACTGGCAGGCCAGCTGGGGAAGAACGTCGATTTGATCCTTGAGCGCCTGATTGAGACGCGGGTTGGCGTACCCAAAATTTGCTGCCGAATACCACATTTGCAGGTCGAGGTATTCAGTGCCTTTATCATCGTATAGATAAATCCCTTCGGCCCGGTTGAACATGGTCAACTCGGTGGCGTAGTGGACGGTGTCGCCCCAGGAGCAGTATTTTGCTTCGAGCTCGAGGAGATTTTCGTCCTGCTCGTTTTCCGCAGGAGGAGGAGTGGGTGATGCGTTCATGAGAGAAAACGTTGTAGCTCCACGTGGACCGAGCTGAGATTTTTAAATTCGATCACGTCGGACCGGAGCGGTGCGTAGTGTTTATATAAACTGCCCTTGGCAAAGAGGATTTCGCAAAAGCGCGAAGCGCAAATATCGGAGCGCCCGTCGCCGACATAGATTTTTTTAGTGCCGGGAGGCCTGTCTCGACGAAATAGGTGGGAGGTTTTGCAATTCGCGCAGGTGCTGCAGATCGACTGGAAATAAGGAAACGTCACCACCGGGACCTCGCCGTCCAAGCGCATCTCGTTCGCCAGAATTGGGAGGGGAGGCACGCCGTTGTTTTCTAGGATTTTTTTAATGATCAAGGTGAAACTGTCGCTGACGATCACGGTGGGAACATGATGGCGCCGCAAGAGCTCCAGGATCGTGGGGAAGGCGGGATCGACGCGGATATCTTTAATATAATCGGAGAGCGTCGCCTCGGTCACACGAACCTGGGCGAGCTGCCGCTCAAGGCACTCCTTCGACCCGATCAAACCCGACTCCCATTGCTCCTCAACGACCTTCCATTCCTCGTTGATCGAGAAAGATTGGATGACATCGTCGAGGACATCGAAATCCGTGATCGTATTATCAAAATCAAAGTAAGCCTCGAAACAGGTGGCGGCGTTCATAGCGCCTGAAGGAAGGCTTGCATTTCGCGCGCGACCTTTTCGCGCTCTTGGTCTGCGGTGATGACGTGGTATGAATCAGTGAGGATCACGAGTTTTTTGACCGAAGAAGAAATGCGATCGTAGATCAGCTGAGAGTTTTTGATACTCGCGGTGTCGTCCTCCTGAGGGTGAATCAGGAGCAGCGGAGACTTGATCGTGGGCAGGAGAGGAATGACGCGACGAACCAAGCGACGTAATTGATACAGAAGCGACACGGGAAAAAAGGGGTAGCCGAATTTTCCCACACCCTCCATGTCTTCAAGGGTGGCTTTGCTATAATAGCGATGGACCATGGCACGGATCTTCTCGTTTTTGATTCCGTATGGGCTGCTTTCTTTAAAGTAAAAATTGTACTTCAACGGAGTGTAGGAGGCGAGGGGAAGAAGCCGATTGTACCAAGGCACGTTCCAGCCGTCGAAAAACAGAGTGGGCGCAAGGCAGATGCCGCCTGCCAATTTATCGCCAAATTCCTCCGCCAGCAGGAGGACAAAGAGAGCGCTCATCGAAAGCCCGGCCACGTAGATTTTACCCCCGCTCTCCACCGCTTGTAGAAAAGCAGTGCGCACGGAGCCGTAAAATGTCTCCCAGTCGGTTTTTTTGAGAACATGCAGCGGCTGCCCGTGGTTGGCCAGCCGCGGGCAAACGACGTTATACCCGAGTTTGTTAAAATAGAATGCGAGATAACGCATTTCGTTCGGGGTGCCGGTTAGCCCATGAACCAGAATCACAGTTTCGCGAAGCGTGCCGCGAAGCACAATTTCGTCGTTGGACACCTCGGGGAGAGTCTCCAAGGCATCATGGTGATCGAGGGAAAAAACCAGCGACATACGAAGGATTCGTGCGCCGGAACCTTTTAGTCGAAAAGGCAAACTAGCGACGAGAGGGCACTGAGTAGCCAACTCCATACTGCAGTCGAGACATCCTTCTACATTCTTCTCTAAATGTAATAACTTATATTACAATGTATAGTGTTTTTTCCTACGCTGCGCTTTTACCTCCTCAGAAAAAGAGTGTAGTCCAAGAACCTCGCCCGCCCCATCCTCGTCGCTCAAAACAGACCTGGACCGTGTCCGGGCGTGCCAAAAATATTCGAGTAAACTAAAATGTGAGCTCTGCCTGGAGCGTGCCGACACCTGGAGCCCGTGAATCTGAACGGCGCAGGAGTCGACCACCGTGGTCTTCGAAGCGAATGGTTTGGGCCCAAGCTTTTCCCAGGGCTGCGCGGATGAGGGCGTGTTGAAAAAATCGATACTCAAAGCCGAGAAAAGTGGGATATTCTTCGGTCCGCAGAATGCCGGAAGGAATCGAGGAGTGAGTGGCCAATCGAATGTCTCGCGATTTAAAACGAACTTCGCCGTAAAGGCTGAACCGAGCGCTGGCCCGGTAAGCGAGGCGTCCACTTTCACCGTCCAACGCGCTCAGCTTCCAATGGTCGTTCAGCTCCCAATCGATAATAGGAAAAGGAAGAACGAGCGGAGAGCCATTCATCTGCTCGGCGAGATTGAGCCCGAGACCTAGTTTGAAGCCAGCGATCGATTGATAAAACACGCCGACGGAGCCGCTCCAAAGACGGGCGTCCTTGAGTCGCGTGTGCTCAGCCCCTGAATACTCGATTTGAGGCGAGATTACAAAGGTCCAGCGCTCACTCGGGGTCACGAGGAAAGACGGCTGCAAATAAAAATCGAACGCGCGGGAAAGCGGAGACGCGTCGCCGGATAGAAAAGAAGAGAAATCGCTGAAGTGGAATCGGTCGATCTCGTACCCTAAATCCAATCCCACTCCCAGTTGGGGCGTGCCCGCGAGGGGAACAGAGAGATCAACTCCGGTGCTCGATCGCGACATTTGCCCGGCCCCCGCGGCCAAAGGTCGAGCCGCGACGGTCAACCCGTGCAGGTCTACCTCGACTTCGGCCTCCGACGGCTCCGCTCCGAGAAAAGAGGAAAACGTGCCTGCGAATAATAACCCCAGACTCGTCGCAAAGTGGAAAAACAGAGAGGTCAAGCGGCGACAAGCGTGCTTCATAAAGAGATCCATCCTCCAAATACCGGAGAGAATGCGCCGCCGGGTGCTTGGACAAAAACCATCGCTGTTTTTGTGCGCCTCCGGGTCACCTTTACAATGCTATTGTCGGAAGGAGCGTTCTGATCGAGATCCCTCTTGAGTCCACCGAAACCGAACATTGAGTGGGGGCGTGGATCGACGTGTAATTAAAATATCCTTACATTCTCTTTGTGGGATAAGTTTTATCCTTAGCCTAGGAATGTCGTCGCTGAGGGCCGAGGATCTGTCCAAAGCACGCGCCGCCCTGGAGCATGATGATTATTCGACTGCGCAGAACATCGCGGACGAGGCCTGTCAACAAACCCCGGACAATCCCGAAGCATGGATCGTGTTGGGCCACGCGCTCAGCGGACAAATCGATCATGCCAGTGTATTCAAAAAAGCAGACCTCGCGAAAAGAACCCTCGCAGCTTACCTGCACGCGGCGAAGCTCGCGCCCAAGAACACCGAAGTGCATACGTCCTTACTGGAATATTATCGTCAGGCTCCCGCCCTGGTGGGAGGAAGTCGTTCGAAGGCGTATGCCGAGGCCCGGGTTTTGATCGATCTCGACGCAGGCTTGGGTTTTGCATGGACCGCGCGTCTCGCAGGGGAAGATCATCGCACGGAGGAAGCGTTTCGCGCTTGCGAACACTTGCTGGAGATCGAGCCCAAAACTTATCGTGCGCTCTACTGGTTCGGCGCGACCTCTGCGATGGCCGGTCGGGATCTTGAGCGAGGAGAAGACGCTCTCCGCCGCGCCTTGCTTCTGGTCCCCGGGGAAGACGACCCGGGCTTGGACGAAGCCAACGTGCAACTGGGGAATCTATTAATTCAGAAAGGCGATAAGGCCGGGGCCATTCGAGCCTATAATACAGCGTTGACGATCAATGCGCATTCCGAAGAAGCGAAGGCCGGGCTTTCGCGGCTCAAGTAAAGCTTCGTTATATTGTGTGCTGAGGGCGTGGGAAATTATCTTTTTTAAAATCCATGCAGGGCTTTATAAATCCATTTGTCTGGCAGGGAGATCGAATACAATAATCGGGAAGGAAAAATGAAACGCTGGATCCTAAGCGGTGCAGGGCTCGTGATCTTCGCGGCGGTCGTGATCATTGCTTTGTTGCCGCGGATTTTGCCTGGAATATTGAGTCGGTCTCATCCCGATATCGTTTTTCGCGGTAGCGCGGAGGAGAAGGTCCTCTACCTCACGATCGACGACGCGCCGTCTCAGGCGACTCCAGAGATCATGGCGGTGTTGAAAAAACACGGCGTGCCTGCGACCTTTTTTATTATCGGCAACCGGGTGCATTCCGACGAGTCGTTGCGAAATATCATCGATGCCGGGTATTCACTCGGGCACCACATGCGAACAACCGAGCGGTGCAGTAAAATCCCGCTCGACCGGTTTCGCGATGACTTCAATTTCACCGATCATCTGCTTCGCCGGTTTTCCACTCCGGGCTTTTTTCGTCCCCCTTCAGATTTCGGCACGGCCGAGCAAAGGGCTTATGTTGGCTCTCGTGGTTATACTCCAATATTGGGCACGGTTTTTCCGCTCGATCATTGGGTCCAACGCCCGCGTGTCCTGGTCGCCCTGGTGCGGTGGCTGACGGTGCCAGGCGGAATCATCATCATGCACGACGGGGACCAACGAGGCCACACAACCGCGGAAGTTTTGGATGCAGTGCTGCCGAGTCTGAAAAAGGCGGGCTACACCTTCTCCAGCCTTTCCGACCCGTCTCTGCGGGCTCGCTAAGGGATCGGAGCGAGGCGTCGCAAATTGCCACGCGTGCTCGCCCGCAGGTTGTTCTCGGTCTTGGGCACGACGAGGGGCCCGCTGGCCCGAAGCTCAGCCGGGCCGTCACCAATTTGAGACACGATTCCGTTCTTGCCAACCTCCCGGCCTTTCGATTTCACCGACCCTGAACTACCCCCGACAGAATCTGTTGACGCAGTGCCCCACGCTTCGCTGCGGAAGCAAAATTCTGCGGTCGCTGCCCCCAGCTCGTTGCGCTTTTAAACCACTCCGCTCACGCCGGTCGCCGACCGTATATACGATTTCCAGTCCGCCTGCATCACTGAATAGACAGAAACCACATCCAGAAATGAAGACCTTGAAACTCTACAGACCGCTCCTTCTGCTCACCGCCTGCATTATGATGGTGAGCGTCTCCTCGGAGGCGCGCGCCCAGAAAAAGGGCGTTGCCGGTAATATACAAAACGCAGCCAAGGTCGGTGCGACCTGGGCTTATGACTGGGGCGCGGGTATGCCCAAAATGCCTGCTGGTGTAGAGTACGTTCCGATGTCGTGGGGTTACTACGGCGGAAGCAAAACCAGCACCGTCACCTGGGCGACGAATCTAAAGAACGCCGGTGCGAAACACCTGTTGACCTTCAACGAGCCAAACAGCACGAGCCAGTCGAACCTTTCCGTCGCGTCCGCCTTGCAGGGCTATAGTTTTCTCTCCGCCGGACCGCTGCCCTTGGTCTCCCCGGCCTGCACCGATGATAATGTGACCTGGATGCAGCAGTTTATGGCCGGAGTGGCGGCGCAGTCGCTCAACTGTGAGGCGGTCGCGGTTCACTGCTACCTCCGCGATCCTCACGCTTTCCTCACCTACATTGATGGCATTCATAGCCGATATGGGAAACCGCTCTGGATCACCGAATTCGCCCCGACCGACTGGGCGAGCCCGACCAGCGTCAGCGTGGCCGAAGTGGTCAACTTCATCAAAATTGCCATCCCCGGACTGCAGAGCCGATCCTATGTCGCGCGTTATTCCTGGTACTGCGGCACCCTCCCTGGACCCAACGTCCTGGGGACCGCCGCACTCTTCAACGCCGACGGCTCGCTGACCGCAGCCGGTATTGCTTATAGAGACGCCACGGTCACTCCTCCGACCAATACGACCAATCCGATCGCAAACGGAGTTTATCGTCTGCAATGCCGGTCTGACGGGCTGATGCTTGATAATCTCGGCGCGACGACCGACGGCGCCTTGGTCGGACAATGGGCCAGCAGCGGCAGCAATAATCAAAAATGGAACGTCATTTTCAGCAACGGATATTATAAGATCAGCTGCGTCACGGGTGGGAAACGTTTGGATACGCTCGGTCACACCACCGATGGCAGCACAATTGGTCAATGGACCGATGGCGGCAGCCCCAATCAGCAATGGACGATCGTTCCGACCGATTCCGGCTATTTTAAAATCATCAATCGCGCCAACGGCAAATGCCTGGATACCGGTTCCCAAACCACCAATGGCTCGATTATGCAGAATTGGTACAGCGGAGCCAGCTGGAACCAGCACTGGCGCTTTGTCCCGTAATCGATTTTAGTTTTTAGATTAATTCGACGACCGGCCGCGAACACTCGTGGGCCGGTTTTTTTGTAGGGGCGTCGCATGCGGTTGGTCTGAGGGAAAGAGGTGCGGGTGGTTTGGGCACCATCGTATCGGGAGTTTGAATAAAACGGCTGGCTGCTCTCCTGGGATCAGGATGGAGAATCGCCTTCAACGTATCTACCATCGCAATACAGAGGGCTGAGTTTCGTCTGGTTGGACGCAGGGCTTATTCCGCGCTGAGAACCGGTTGCTTGCCTTTGATCTCCTAGGCGAACAGGGTGGCCAACCTCGGTGCATAAAAAGCCTAAACAAAGCCGTCGGTTGTTCTGCCCGCCGAGGTGTGGACGGTCTGAAAGAAAGAATGAATACGATGAAAAAATATTGGTTATTTTTTGGTTTTTTATCAGCAGCGGTTGCGACCGCGTATGCCGTGCGTTCACCCGAGCAGCAGGTCCAAGAATTTGTCTTTGCCCTCCATAACAACGGAGATGTCGCTCAGGCGTTGGAGAAACTCTGTAAGGACTCTCCATCCTATGCTTTACACCCCGACCGGCTTCGCGAGGCCTCGACCGCGATTGAGGCGGTGCTCAAGGAGTTCGGTGCGGTTAAGTTCTCTCGTCTTTTGAAACGAGAGGATCTCGCACCCGTCCTGAAGCGCGTTTCGCTCGTATCCGACACCGCCGGCGGGCCGATTTTTTGGGGCGTGACGTTCTACCGGCGAGATCCGAACGTGGAAGATTGGTCCATCGTCTCGCTTCGCGTTTCTGGATCGGCGGAAGAGATCGTCAAATGATCCCAGTGGTCGCGAGGAAATAATAGACGTCGACTGCACGCGAAGCGACTCGCGGCCGAGCGAGACTATAAAAAACGCCGCTACAAAGCGTAGCGGCGTTGGCGTTTCTGGAAACCTAACTTACCTGCGGATTAAAATGATCTGACCATCACGACCGCCGGTTTTGAGTAGGTACGGATATTCAAATTATTAAATACCTTGGCCACCACGGAATAGGTTCCTGTGGGGACCTGAGTCCAGGTGAATTTATAAGGCGCAGCGGTCGCGGTTCCAATCAGTGTGCCGCCGACAAAAAAATCCACTTTCTTGATCCCACTGGGGTCGCTCGCCGTCGCGGATATCTGGATACTTGCGGGGGCCTTTGTCGCTGTCACCGCCGCGGGCGAGGTGAGGGTGATCGAGGGCAAGGACGTGTTGGGCAAATTGTAGCCCAGAAAAATAAAGGCCGGAGCCGAAACCGCGGTGCCACGGTGAACCACAAACGAGAAATAATCAGAGCCACCCTCTGCGGCGGCCGGGGTATAAACCAGGTTGGGCGGGGTTCCGGTCAGAGTTCCACGAACGGGTTTTGTCAGCAGCTCATAAACCAACGGACCACTGCTGCCCATCGCCACCGCGGCGGTGAGCGTGATTGCCTCGGAGTGGCCGAGGGTCAGCGCGTAGCTCCGAGGCAGGGCGATGAGGAGTTCTGAGCTCGTGGGCGGCGGAGAAGTGGGAGGCGGGTTGGTCACGGGCGGCGGTGGAGGTGTGACCGGCGGCGGAGTGACCGGAGGAGGCGGGTTGCCGGAATAGACCGCCGCGCTTTCGAAAGCGCCCAAGTCGGCCGCGGCCCCCAGGGTGGTGCGGGGGGCGTGAGTTTGCGGAGCGACGTACTGGTCGGTGGGAGTGTATCCACCATTCAACGTCGCGGTGTCGAGCAGCCCGGCGGTGTCGATGCTGTCGGCGGCGGAGGTGAGGTGATAATCCCCACCGGTCAAATCGACGAAACCGGGATCGTTTTGGCCTGCTGCGTTGCCGACGATCAAGTTGCTCATGCCGTTCACCGTTCCTGCGAAGGGATGGCCGCCCCAGTCGGGACGAGAGCCGGGACTGACCCAATTGACCCCGAGGTTGACCGCTGTCACCCCACCGCCGACCACAAAGTGAAAGGCGGAGTAAAACGATTGGAAGGAAGAATCTGTATAGAAAATATTATTACGGCAATCCACGCTCTCGAGGATGCTGGGTCCGCCCGAGTACTCGGGGCTGGTAAGATCGAAGGCGCCGATCGTGCCTTGATGGCTTACTACGGTATTTTGATAAAAGTGCAGAACGCCGCGATGGAGCTGCGAATAGTAGGCCGCCCCATTGAAGGCCCCAAACCAAATCAAGGCGGTGCATCCGACGGCCGATGGCTGCAGGGTGATGACGTTTCCATAGACAAAAACGTCCCGGTAGTTGGGCTGAACGTCGATGTATCCCGTGCCGCCTTGCGGATCAAGGATGGCGAAGATGTTCGAGGCCGCGGTGCTCGTCACTTCATTGTAGCGAATGAGGGTCCCGGACGAGCGGTCCTTGATCATGGTTCCGAAACAACCCGGCCGAAGAGGGCCGAAGCGATTGTATTGATAAACCGCGCCGACCGATTCTACGTAAATATTGTGTTCATGGTAACCATTACTCCAATACACCAAGCCATTGCTCGCGGTTTGGTTGTTGATGATCGGCTGGCCGTTGTCGTGGATGTAGTTTTTTTCGATCAGAAGATCCACGCTGCTTTGGGCCGCTCCGTTTTTGGAATTGGCGAAAATGCCGTTGCCGTTGAAACTGATTTCGCAACCACGGATGGTGAGGTGGCGGGCAAACTCGATGTAGATACCACAGGCAAACGGATCATAAATCCGCTTTGCGCCGCGTTGATCGGTAAACGAAATGGCGCCGGTTGGATCGTACAGTGCGCCTTGAATATTCAAGGACTCGATTGTGATATATTCCGGAAAGGTTGTGCCATAGACATAGCCGGTTTTTCGCGGCGTGACCAAAAGCACTCCCCACTGTTCAAAGTCGGAAATCGGAAGGCCAGCGCGGTTCGTTCCGGTGCTCCGAAAATCGACCCGCGGATCCATCACGGCGTTTTTTCCATCGATCACCGGAAGCGCGCCAGTGACCGGATCGGGAATGCCGCGGATGATAATGGGCTGAGCGGCGGTTCCGGCGGCCGAGACCTGAATGATTTCGTGATAGCCGCCCGGAGTAGGATAAATATTAACGATATCTCCGGGCTTTAATGCGCCCCAAGCTACCTCGGAGAGTTTGGTCAATGCAGAGGCCGGTCCGACGTCGTAAATGGCGGCGCGACTGATCAGTCCGGCCGCGAGGCTTAGGCTGATATAAAGAATTTTTTTCATAATGATAGAAGAACCTGGGATAGTTCTGATTACCGCAGGCCGCTTTTAATCTATCACGTCGCCGTACTGTTGGGCATCCGCCGAATGGCGGATACGCGCAATGTAATTGCTGAAGGATAGCAGGCCATCAGAGTCCTCAGCTAGGTAAACCGCCCTCGCTTCGCTTCCATGATCGCTCCTGAAACAAAAATATTTACAGGTCTTTGTGCCTGCTCGCCGTCGGGAGACCGAAGCGGCCTGGGCTAAGTCGGTAGACGAAGCATTCCTTCGGGACCCATGAATCCGGGCGTCACAATTCTTATTATTGAGCCTGAGCCAGCGCTCCGTACTGACTTACGAGAGTTTCTTATGACCGAAGGCTTCGTCGTGGTGGAGACGGACAACGGGACGAGCGGATTGACCCTGGCACGGGAAACGAAGCCCGACGTGGTGATTTGTGATCTCACCTTGCCTCAACTCGATGGATACGCGGTGTTGCGCGGTCTGCGGGCTGATCGCCAGATGGCGAGTTCCGCTTTTTTATTGATCGGTGCGCCGACGGGACCAGAAGAGGTGCGCGCGGCGATGAATCTGGGTGCGGACGATTTTTTATATAAACCACTCTGCTTGCCCGATCTGTTGCTCGCGGTCCAAACCCGATTGGCCCGACGAAATGAACAAGGGGCTGCGCGAGCGCTCACTCTACCCGGGCAGTTCGGGCTTTCTCCTCGAGAAGGAGAAGTGCTGTTTTGGGTCGCGCAGGGAAAGACCAATCCTGAGATCGCGGTGATATTAGAGATCGGCCGGGCAACGGTGAAAACCCACCTGCAAAAAATTCTGGAAAAAACCGGCACGCATAACCGGCTCGGCGCAGCCACGCTCGCGTTCGGCGAAACCGGAATTAAGCAGATTGCGTTGAAACGATGAAAAGAGACGAAAAAGCCGTGGCGGCGGAGCCACGGCTTAATTTATCACCCAAGCAAACGCTCAGTAAGTATCCAGAATGATATCGGTGCCGACAAAGGAGTCGTAATTGATTCCCATATCGATCCCGACAAAGCCTTGCCCATAGGTGCCATAATTATCAAAAAAGCCATACAAGTCTTCACGGAAACCCGTAGTATAATAATCGGGGGCAAGGGCCTCGAGGGTGACGCGATAGTTTCCTTCTGGGATATTCGTTAAGCTTGCCACCTGAAAGCCTGATTCGTCGTCAATGGTGGAAACGACGGTCGAAGGATAATAAGTGCCACCGCAAAAACCACCGCCAATATTGTGGGAGAAGTCCCAGATCTCCGTGAATTGCGCCACGATTTCATTCGTGTCGTTATTGATCACGGTGAGTTCGGCGTCGGATTGATAAGCTCGAAGGAGATCGAAAATCAAGGTTTGCCCCGGAGCGATATGGCCCAGATCCGTGCCGGTTCGGCGGACATAGAGACCACCCCCAGAGACAAGGGTGGCGCTGAGTGAATTTACGACGGCGAGGACAATGAAGAGGCCGACGGTAGCGAAGCGTTTTTGCATGTTAGTGAAGCGACTGCAGGATTAGGATTGAGGTTGCCTTTGAATCGGACCCATAGGTCGCCAAGAGCGATGAAGACTCCCGGCTGGCTTTGGCCCAGAAGGACGATTCGTTTTTTCCTCAATATTAGGCAAGAATAAGTCGAGAGAGATCGGTCCCAAATTCATGGGAGCATCGGGTTGACGGGGACATGTATTATCAAAAAAAAGACAAAAATATAAATTTAATAAACGCTATATCTTGAGCGGAGGGAAAATGAATAAAAAAGAATGATTAAGTCAGTGACTTAATACGATTTTAACTGCAGGGGATGATTTTATCCCAAAAGTGATATTTAAACCGCCGCTCCCGGAGAAGCCCTCGACAGGTTGACGATACTTTTAGCGAACCAGAGGATCCCACTGCGCTGGAATGATCACTGCAGAGAGGATTCTTCCGAGCGGCTTTCCGCAGGGGCGACCGGTTGCGCTGGGCCAGAAACACGATGCGCGAATGCCCCGCGTTGCGGTCAGCGGCGAAATAACCAGAGCAAGGCCGAAAATACGGCGCTGAGGAGCAGGCAGGTCACAATCGGAAAGTGAAAGGAGAAATTGTCCCGCGTATAATGAATGTCGCCAGGCAAGCGTCCCAAGCCTCCGCGGTTGCCGCCAAACCAGAGGAACAGGCCGAGGAGGACGATGGCCGTGCCGATTATAACCAGGGGTTTGCCGAGGTCGTTCATCATAAGAAAGGCCAATGTAGGCACCCGTGGCGCGGCCCGCAACGTTGGCCTGCCGTGCCGAGGGGGTAGGGCCCCAGCGCTCCGTCGACCAGGCGTAGGCGGGATTTGGGTGAGGCGACCTGAGCAGCCGACCGGGATAGGGGGCAAGCCTGCGAGGCTTGCCGGACCTTACTGTACAAATAACTACCCCTTGCTCCTGTTAATCGTCTACATTAACTGCCGTTACTCTCTCTCATTGTTTGCGGCGCTGGACCCCTCTGGCGTCGGGTCGACGGTCGTTTCAACCCTCACTGTCGGCTGACAGAGACTTAGTTGTTTAACCCCTATGAAAAGTACCCTGAAGGTTCTTGCCGCTCTCGTTTTCGGGAGTGTGGTAGCCACGGGCGGAGCGTTACGCGCGGCCCCGTATCAAATGGAAAACTTGGGTCGCGGCGTGATCGCGATGCGGACGGACAATTCCAATGTGTATGTCGGCTGGCGTTTGCTCGGTCTGGATCCCTCGAGTATCGGTTTTAATGTTTATCGGGGATCAACCAAGATCAACAGCGCGGTCATCACCTCTTCGACCAATCTAGTGGACTCGGGCGCCAATCTCGCGGTCGCCAACACCTACACCGTGCGTCCGGTGGTCGGCGGCGTCGAGCAAGCGGCCAGCGCCGGTTATACTCTGCCGGCCAACGCACCCATTCAACAGTACCTAAATGTTCCCATCCAAGCTCCGCCTCCTGGCAAGATTGATATCGACGGCTCGGATTATACTTACAATGCCAGCGATTGCAGTGTGGCCGACCTCGATGGTGACGGCGAATACGAGATCATTTTAAAGTGGGATCCCTCGAATTCGAAGGACAACGCCCAGGATGGTTATACCGGCAATGTCTTCATCGACGCGTATAAATTAAATGGCCAACGCCTCTGGCGAATCGACCTCGGCCGGAATATCCGGGCCGGCGCTCACTATACCCAATTCATGGTCTATGATTTCGATGGGGACGGCAAAGCCGAGATGATCTGCAAGACCGCAGACGGAACGAAAGACGGCGCGGGCGTCGTGATCGGAGACGCTAATGCGGACTACCGGACCAAAACCGGTCGCATCGGCCGAGTTCTGGCCGGGCCGGAATTTATCACCGTCTTCAATGGCCTGACCGGCAAGGCCATGGCCACCGCTAATTATACTCCCGCTCGCGGCGTGGTGGGTGACTGGGGCGACACTTATGGGAATCGCGTGGACCGCTTCACCGCTTGCGTGGCCTATCTCGATGGCGTTCATCCCTCAGCCGTTTTTGGTCGTGGTTATTATACTCGACTGGTTCGGGCGGCCTGGGATTGGCGCAATGGCCAGCTGACGCAGCGCTGGATTTTTGATAGCAATCATACGGGCGACGGAAAATATGCGGGCCAAGGCAATCACCAGCTCTCCGTGGGTGATGTCGATGGCGACGGCAAAGACGAGGTTTGCAACGGCGCCAGCGCGATCAATGACGATGGCACCGGCCTCTATGCTAACGGCCTGGGTCACGGCGATGCGCTGCACATGACCGTGCTCGATCCGTCGCTCGGTGGCCAGCAGGTCTGGCAGTGTCACGAGGATCCAGGCTCTTACGGGGCCTTCGGTGAAGAGTTTCGCGACGCCAAAACCGGCAAGGCCTTGTGGGGTTTCACCGGCTCTGGTGGCGATATCGGCCGCTGCGGCGCGGGCGACGTTGATCCCGCCTATCCCGGCGCGGAAGTCTGGGGCCCACGCGGTGGCCTCTTTACCAACAAAGGTGTGTTGATCAGCTCCACCACTCCTCCGGTGAACTTTATGATTTGGTGGGATGCCGACCTCCTCCGCGAAGGACTCGATGGCACCAAGATTTCCAAATGGAATCCGGCGACCAAGAGCAATGACTCGCTCTTGGCTCCCTCTGGTATATCATCGAACAATAGTACAAAAGCCAATCCTTGTATCACGGCGGATATCTTCGGCGATTGGCGCGAAGAAGTGATCTGGCGCACGTCGGATAACACCGCGCTGCGAATCTATACCACGACGGATGTCACCACTCACCGGCTCTATACTTTGATGCACGATCATCAATACCGCGTGGCTATTGCTTGGCAGAATTGCGCTTATAATCAGCCCCCCTGGCCCAGCTTCTTCCTCGGCAACGATATGGCGCCGCAGCCCGCCGCCAATATCACCTACGCCGGCGCGGTGGTGAATCCTCCCTCGGGGGACACCTACCAGGCCGAGGATGCCACGTTGGGCGGTGGAAATACGGTCGAGTCCGTCAACGCTGGCTTCCACGGCACGGCCTATGTCAACGCTTCTGCGAGCGGTGGCACGACGACCTTCACCAGCGTCGACGGCAATGGCGGTGGACCCAAGAACGTGGTCATCCGTTATGCGCTCGGTGCGACGACCGCTCGGACCGGCAGTCTGGTGGTCAATGGCGTGACCAAGGCGATCACCTTCAATCCGACCGGCGCGTGGACAACTTGGCAGACACTGACCGTTACCGTCGTCCTCAATAATAATGCGTCGAATACCATCCAATTTGCCACCACGGGTGGTGACTTGGCCAACATCGACGAAATCACCGTTCCTTAAACACTCTGCCTGATTCATGGCGCGGCCCTCGTGGCCGCGCCTTTTTTGTGCTCGTTATATTATACGCCGTGCCGGTGTCGAAAGAAACGTCGCCTATAAAGAGGAAGAACGCTCGTCGAGTGCGGTCACGGAGTCGGAATCAACCGGACAATTTCGCCCGGGCGTTCGCGGTGTTCGAGGGCCAAGTAGAGATAGCCGTCCGGCCCTGTCTCGATATCGCGGATACGCCCCAGCCATTTGAAGAGCAACTCTTGGTGAACGGCGTGCCCGTCTTTCACTTCGATACGGCGAAACTCCTGGCGCGCCAGCGAACCGACCAGAAGCTGTCCCTTCCACGCGGGATAGCGGTCGCTGGTACTAAGATGCACGGGGCAGACTGCGATCGAGGGCGTCCATTGCACGATCGGATCGACCATTCCGGGTTTGCTGGTGAATTCTGAAATGATCTCGCCGTTATTATCTTTTCCGAAAGTGACCACAGGCCAGCCGTAGTTCATTCCGGGTTGAATCCGGTTGAGTTCATCGCCGCCCATCGGGCCGTGCTCCGTTTCCCAGAGTTCGCCGGTTTGCGGATTAAAGGCGAGGCCTTGAGGATTGCGGTGCCCGTAGGACCAAATCGATGGATCGGCTCCGGGTTTGCCGGCGAACGGGTTGTCCGCCGGGATTTTTCCATCGGGTTCGACCCGGTGAACTTTCCCGCAGGGATTTGATGTATCCTGCGCAGCCATACGATGGCCGCGGTCGCCGATGGTGAAGAACAGCTTCCCGTCGACAAAGAGCAACCGACAGCCGTAGTGATCGTCGCCTCGCCAATAATAACGAGGCTCAGCTTGCCAGACAACCTGTTGATCCACCCACGCCCCATTGCTGATACGGCCCCGCACGATTTTGGTCATCGAGGTGCGGTACTCCTCGCCCGGCTCGGAATAGCTGAGATAGATCCAGCCGTTTTTTGAATAGTCCGGATCAAGCGCGAGGGAGAGGAGACCGGCGTCCTGGCGATACCAAACCTTTGGCACCCCTTGGATGGGGGGAGAATTGTGTCCTTGATCGACGAGCCGCAGCCGTCCTGCTCGTTCGGAGACAAGAAGCTGGCCGTCCGGCAGGAAGGCAAACGACCAAGGGGTCTCATATCCGTCGGCCACCGGTTCGACACGGAAGTTCTGCAGTTCGGTTATAATCAGCCTTCCTTTGCCGTCGGTCACCGGAAGGAGCCCGCGGGTCTCTTTCCCGGTGGGCGGCGATTTGATATAGGCGATCAACCCGGCGACCGTTTCCGGCGGAAAGGTGCGAGCAAAAGCGGGCATCTGAACTTCCGGCAGCCCGTTAATTATAATCTGCGCGGCCTCCTCGTCGTTGTGCGCCCGGCGCCACCTGCCGCCCCGAAGAGCGGGAACGCGTCCGCCCATAAAGCCCATGCCGTGGCAAGAGACACAGAATTGTTCGGCGACGTGCGAACTATCGGCGGCGGGCAGCGCGGCCGTGGCGAGCGATGCCAAGACGAGCGAGCTCAACGCCCGTCGCCATCGCGCGGATACGCGGGCGGGCGTGCCTCTGCGTCGCGCAAAGCGAGCGGGCCGGCGAATGATCATTTCTCGGACAGGTCCTCTCGTGACGCGCATAAGGAGCAACGGCTGCGCGCTCACCAAGGGGTTATCCGGCCATGGTGTCAAAGCGCCACGCGAGAAAATTGCGAGAGGGGGGAGCGGCTGGGCTTAGAGCCCACCGCCGGCGTGCGGCGCAAAACCGAAATAAGGCGCTCGTTCCTCCTGTCGCCTCAGTCTTGCTATGCGGCCATCGCACCTACGCCATCAATCAATCCGGGAGAAAGCGTGGTGAACAAAGAATCGACCAAATAATCCTGCACGGAGCGTAGCGCGTCGGCGACGCACTCAGTGATTTTCGGAGAGACAAAGGCTTCGACCTCGAGCTGGCCCGCGGCTTTGCAGCGGTGGACCTGAAGATTCATTCCATATTCACCGGGATGAAGATCGGCTGCGCTGTTGGTTGCGACCAAGGCGACACGGCCAAAGGCGTTTTGATACTGCAGTGCGAACAGCAGATCGGAAGAAAGCGTTTTTCTGTATTCGGCGGTTCGGTCGATGAACCCGCGGCTGAAGAGAGCGCGGCGGGTGTCGAGCAGGAGATTGACGGTCAAAAGAATTTGATGGTCCGTGGTCATATTCAGCGCCTAGCCCATCGGCCCGCGGGTCAAGGGGTAGAGAGGCTTTACTATAAATTAACCGCGATCGAGCGACGGCGTCATATCCTCGCAGGTAATTTCTTTCGGTCTGAAGAGAGGGCCTTGCTGGGATCGGAGAGGCGAACCGATTGTGGCTGGCTCTACGCTTCCTTTAAAAAGGCGAGGGCCGGCCGGTCTCTTTCGGATTCACCTGCGGGCGGGCCCTCTTGCCGGTCCTTTCTCGCCTAGGGCAATATCACTATATTATATAATGAATACCGCCCACTTTTAATCAGAATAATATTCAGTTAAGGGATTCTATAGATAATTGTACCTAAGCCCGGGCCAGTGATTCGGTAATGAGTATTCAATTACCTGATTTGTGAAGGTTTAATACCTTAAGGAGGGTAGAAGTCGCGGTTCTTTAGGACACCTGTCCGCAGTATAACCTCGCCGCGTGATCCCAATGCGCTTCCCGCGCGCAAACCAAAGGTAGGGCGCTACCAGAAAGGCAGGCGCATGCTTTGTTCTGAGATAGTTCCAGTTCGGAATGATATTGCATCTATAAATATAAAAAATATGTATCAACTAATTAGATACCTGGGTTCGTCTCTCGCCGCAGGAGTCTGCGCGCTTTTGCCATTCGGAAGTTTATCCGCGGCGACCGACCCGGGGGTGAGGTCAGGGGCGGCAGATGCAGGAGCGCCTCTCGCCGGAATGACCGCAGCGGAGCTCAACGCCTTTAGCATCGCCACCGAAGTGTTCAACGAAGCGGATTCGGTGAACGGTGCAGTTGTGGGCGAAGAAGACGCGGGGCTCGGGCCGACTTTTAATCTTAATAGTTGTGCGGGCTGCCATGCGTTTCCTGCGCCGGGAGGCACGAGTCCGAGAGTAAATCCTCAGGTCGCGATCGCGACCGCTCACGGCGCGCACAATACCGTTCCATCGTTTATTACCATCAACGGTCCGGTGCGCGAGGCGCGGTTCAAGCGCAATGCCGATGGAAGTCCGGACGGCGGCGTGCGTGGATTGTATGTCATCACCGGAAGAGACGACGCGCCGGTCGGATTCAACCTCGCTCAAACCAATTTCGAGAGCCAAGTGGCTGCGAATAATATTATTTTTCGTATTCCCACGCCGGTGTTCGGCGCGGGTTTGATCGAAGCGATCACCGACGAAACGATCCTGGCCAATCAAGCCCTGGACCCGTCGGGCAAGGCCGCGCTCGGGATCAAGGGCCACCCGAACCGTTCTGGAAACGTGGGAACGATCACGCGGTTTGGGTGGAAGGCGCAAAACGCGTCGCTCTTTATGTTCGCGGGCGAAGCCTACAATGGGGAGCAAGGTATCACCAACGATCTTTTTCCCCACACGCGCGAGCTGAGTGGAAAGACTTTCGTCACGGCGATGCCGGAGAGCACGATGGACTTGGCGACGGACGGAATCGGCGACCTCGAGCAGTTCGCGATTTTTATGCGATTGCTCGCCGCGCCCACGCCGAGAACTCCGCCTGGAGTCAACAACGGCTCCGTCGCCGCGGGAAGCAATCACTTCAATAAAATCGGCTGTGCCCAGTGCCACACGCCTTCGCTCTCGACCGGTCTCTGTTCAGTCGCGGCCTTGTCTAATAAACCGGTTCCACTCTATTCCGATCTATTGGTCCATAAAATGGGAAAGGGCCTGGCTGACGATATAACTCAGGGGGCGGCAGGCCCGGATGAGTTTCGCACCGCGCCGCTCTGGGGCGTGGGACAACGTATATTCTTTTTGCATGACGGGCGAACCAGCGATCTGGAGCAGGCGATCCTCGCTCACGCCAGTCCGGCGGCCGCACCCTACGCCGCTTCGGAGGCCAACCTGGTGGTCCAAAATTACCTTGGCCTAAATAATACCCAGAAACAAAACCTGCTGGAATTCCTTCGGTCACTCTAATGGCCCAGTCCTCCGTCGGCTGTATCCAACCCGCGGAGCGCTGAATCCGCCTCGCGTGGAAGATTCCAACCGGGATCTTCCACGCCGGGCTAAGCGGGAGCATGGCAAATAAAACGGCAGCCATTGGAGGGAGGGATGACGCGAGGTTTCTCTTCGCCAAAATCGAGTTTAAGGGGGCCCGGCTCCGTCCGGGCTGATTGGAGGTCAAAGCCCGGACGGAGCCGGGTGCTCCAGGATCTTGGATGAGCCGCTCCTCCTCCGTTTCGAAATCGCATTTCGCACTGGGAAGCCTGCCGCTCGACGCTCACACCGCCGCACCCGAGAAGACCTTACGAATGACGTTCTTTGGATAAAAATTCGTATAGTTTTTTCCCGCGCTCGTTGCGGCTCGCCTACGGCTGAGCTCTACGATTGGACCGCTTAGCTGCATCACGTCGTGAGTCGAAACCGTTACTTGGATTTATTGAAAGGCATCCTCATCATCACGGTGGTGGTGGGCCACGTCATTCAGTATTTCTACTATAAAAACGATTATCGGTTCTTTTCCGACCTACTGTTCAAGGCGATTTACCTGTGGCATATGCCGCTCTTCATGGGGGTGGCGGGTTATCTTTCGTGGAACGGGATAAAACGCGATCCATGGCCCAAGCTGGCTTGGACAAAGTTTAAGGCCTATATCGTGCCCATTTTCGCTTGGGCGATGCTCTTTAGCGCGGTCAAGTTAGCCGTCTACCATAAGATGCAACCGGGCTTGTGGTTGAGCGAAGTGACGAGCGGGACGTTTGGCGATTTCTGGTTTTTGTGGGCGCTTTATCTCTCTATACTGTTCACCAGCTTGGTTCGCTTGGTGGGACGATGGTACAAGGTAGCCTATGTGATTCTGCCTTGTTTGTTCTTGCTCCTGCCCGACGTGTGGCACCTGGCCTTGATAAAATATGTGCTGCCATTTTTCATGTTGGGATGTCTGCTGGCGGAGCAAGGGATCCCCGCTTTCGCGGTCTATAATCGCACGCCTTTATTATTGGTCTCGATCTTGGCTACGGTGATTTGTTTTTGGGCCTGGCGCGACACGACCTACGTTTACCTTTCGGGTTCGCTGGTGCGGCCGTTCAATGCCAATACGCTTGTTCTTCGCTACGTGGCGGGACTCTGCGGTTCAGCTTCGGTGCTATTGTTCGTCAGCTCGATTTGGGAGGCGATCCCGAGATATTTGAGCCGCTGCGTCGAAACTTTCGGCCGCGATTCGATCTATATTTATTTGATTCAGGGCTACCTCATCATTGCGGCTAACCACCTCGTCTCCCGGATCTCGACCTCGAGCCTGAATATCTATTCTCGGAGCGCAGGCGCGATCGTCTTGTCCTTCGTAATCTGTGTGGGACTTTGGGCCTTCAGCGCGTTGATCGCTCGGAGTGAAATCCTGGCGCAGGTCTTATTTGGAAAGTGGAAAGCGCCCGCGCCCACCCGTACACGCGTGAATCCTCCGCCCCGGATATTGCTCAAGCCGCATCCGGCCGAACCGCCTCAAAGCTGAGGCGGTATTCAACCGCCCACGACAAACGCGGAGAGGGGACAAAGGTGAGACGTTCGAAAGTGGGGAAGACGGCGCCACGATCAAGACGGGGAATGGAATCCCCGCCCGCTCCATTGCGACGGGAGACGTTCGTCAGGGCACGGTGATCTGGTCTATATTGCCGGAATCGCTGCCGGTGGTGGTGAACACAATCGTGTTTCCGGTCCCATTGTTGAGCGCGATATTGGCGCTGAGTATACCCCAGGTGGTCCATGCGCCGGTGGAGGCGAAGGTGATCGGCTGAGTCAGACCATTGACGGTCAAGCTGCACGTGCGCGCGACGGTGTCGCCGAGAGCATAGCGGATCGAAAGCGATTTAGGTCCGCCGCCGTTGCCGTTCACGTGACTCAGGGTGAGCGTGCCGTTGGTCGCTCCGAGGTTGACGTAGCCTGAACCGAAGAAACCGGAGTGGGTCGTTTCGACCTGCGAGCCGGCACCGCCGAGCACGCCGCTTTCGGCTTGAATCAGGGTGGGCCCGCCGCCGCCCGAACTTGACGACGAACTGCTGCTCGAGCCGCCGGATGAACTCGAGGTTCCTCCTGAGCCAGGCACGGTGATTTCATCGATATTAGCCAAGTCCTGGCCAGTGGAGGCGAGACGAATGGTATTGGTCGAAGTATTCAGCAACGCGACCGTGACGTTGAGCGTTGTCCAGGTGGTGAAGGCACCTGTAGGGGGAAAGGTGATACTCTTGGTCGTGCCGTTGACCGTGAGGCTGCCGGTCCGCGACGTGGTCCCGCCTAAAGCGTAGCGAATAGAAAGGACCTTGGGACCGCCGCCGTTGCCGGCCACAGTGTTGAAGGTGATCGATCCGCCATTAATCGAGGCATTGGCGTAGCCCGTGCCATGAAAGCCGCTGTTTGTTGCTTCCGCCGTAGTGCCGCCGGCGAGAATCGCGGTCTCGGCTTGATACGTCGTCGCGCCCGAGGAGGACGAACCGGACGAGGAACTGCTGCTGCCCGAGCCGGAGGAAGACGAGGACGAAGAGGATGAGGACGAGCTCGACGACGAGGAGTTGCCCGGAGAAGCGGGACCGTTGACCAGCACGGCAAACGTTTGAGTCCAGGTGCTGCCGTCCGCATCCGTGACCTTAAAGTCGAAGCGGGCGCGACCCCCGAATCCTGGATTTGGGATAAACCGAACGGTGGAACCGGACTGCATGAGGGCCGAGCCATTCACGATATTGGAAAGGGTGAAAACGGGGCTCTTGGTGAACCCAGTCGTGAAGCGGTGGAGATCGATATCCACGCTTCCATTCTTGGGTACAATGGCGTGTGGAAGGGAGAGGAAGTAGAGATAATCTTCGAGCAACGTATAACCGCCAGGCGAGCTCGGCAGGTACGCGCCGGAAGGCACGGGATTATTATTGGACGCGACGTTCGGGTTCGAGCCGATCGCGATCTCCCAGAAATCCGGCATGCCGTCCTGGTCGGTGTCAACTGGAGCCGGGTGCGAATTCAAGGTGCCAAAGCCTCCGTTCGAAGCCCCGGTGTCGGCGGCAGATCCCACGTGGTGGCGACGCTGGGTCACGAGATTGTTGATCAAAATACTATCCAACTCGTCGCGCAGAGTCTGGCTGGCGTCGAGGCGGAGCGGCCCTGCGGCCGAGACGACTTTTTTATACGCGGTCAGCGGATCGTCGATGGCGACCGGCAGACCATTGTTCGGGAATGGGGTCGGGCTTTTATCGTAGCTTCCGGAGGCCAGAGCGTATCCGGTCTTGGATACGTTGAGGATGCCGTCGCCATCGTTATCGAGAACACTATTATCCAGATAGAGATGGAAATTCGCCACGCCATTGCCGTCGAGATGCGCGTTCTGCAAGGCGACGCTGCGAAGGTTTCCCGGAGGACAAACGAAGTAGCAACCGCGCACATTCGCCTTCCAATCCGCGGAGTTGGAGGAATCGCCCATGATAAAGCCGATGTCCCAGTCGAACGTGACATTATTGATCCAATCGAGGCAGCCGTCCGGGCGAGCTTTCGGATTACGCGTATGATTGTGCGACCAGAGCGTATGATGCGAGGTGGCGTGGTGCTGATCCCACAGCCCGCCGCAGGAATGAGTTTCCATTCCCCAGGAATTCATCGACCACTGGAAGGTGAGATTTTCCGGCGGAGTATTGAAGCTCGAGAAGTTTTCATCATTGCTCAGCATCATATCGCAATGATCAAAGATCGTATTGCTCGCGGTGCCGTCGACGTTCACCGAGTCGGCACTGTTGCCGTCGCGGAAGCGAATAAAACGAATAATACAATCGCTCCGGACGAGACGAAACGTGCCGTTCTTCACTCCGATGCCGTCACCCGGCGCGGTTTGACCGGCGATCGTGACATTGCTCGCGTTGCAGGTGAGGGTGCCACTGATCGGGATGTAACCGCTCACATCAAAAACAATCGTGCGCCCCGTGGAAGGCACGCCGACAAAGCCATTGGCCAAAGAACCCGCGCCGCTGAAGTTGAGGTTTGTGACATGATAGACGTCGCCGCCTCGGCCCCCCTTTGCAAAGGCTCCGGCTCCTTCTGCGCTCGGGAAGGCGGGAAGTTGGGCGGAGGCGGGAGTGAGCCAAGTGTAGCTGGTGAGCAACAGGCCGGTGAGGGCTGCCGCCAATGAAGACCTCGGGCCGGACTTGAAAACGCGGCGAGGTGAGTGGGTAGGTGAATACATAAGCGATGCGATTGAACGGGGCAGTGGGTAGTGGCTGGCAGCGGTGGAGGGGGATGACTCCGCTGGGCTTCAGGTCGGGGTAGGGTTCCGACGAAGGGAATCGCCGGGACACGCGGAGGGTAACTCCCCTCGCGAGCCTGTAAAGGCGCGTTCTTTGTCTAATTATAGCTATATACAAGCCGCCCCAAGCTTGATTGACCGGTAGACGACTAAGCCGACGCCCTGGACCTTGAGGGCCTTAAACTAAGAAGGCTATCTGTCGCTTCTCGCGCGGGTTAAGGAAGATGCGTCCAATGCGCCACGCCTCTGGCGCGAGGTTGGCCAGGTTTCGGTCTGAAAACGTCGACCTCCGGCCCGAATTGTCGGCCACGCTACAGAGGCTGCATAGGGGGTGCAGCCTCTGCGGCGGAGCTTTCAATGCTCGGCGCTGTACGCGGCGAAACTATGGGGAAGCAGATGAATGGCGAACCGGGCCCGATGATCCTGAGGGCGGTAACGGCGGCGCCTCGGCTCGGCCGGTTCCTCCACCGGAGGTTTCGCGGTGAGGACCTGCCCACTCTGCAAGTCGTGCAACTTCGTGTAGCCTTCCGGCAAATACAAGACGGAGTCGGTCGCGTCGGGCAGATAAGATTCCACCACCAAGGTTTGGTTGTCGTAAGTGTATAAGGCGACCTGGGCTGGCCCGTCGAGCTGAGCGAACTGGTCTTTTAACAGAATATTCTTCATCGCGGTCAGGACCGGCTGGGGCAGACGATAGAGATCACCGAAGTCCTCCGGGATGGTCAGAATATAAACAATTCCGTGAGTATAACGATCCATCAGCAACAGAGGAAAGCCGTTGTTGCCGGTTTCTCCTCGAATCAAGGGCCAGGCGTCGTTCGTATAAAAACGAATTTGGGGAATGAGGATCGGCGCCTTGGCTGAGACCGGCGCGGCGCCCGCACCCGCTCCATAGGCAAAAGCGAAATCCCCCACGTTCGCTTTATGGTCGGTGTATTCCGCTTCGACGATGTCCTCAATGCCCTTGCCCTGCAAGGCATGGAGCAGGCCGGAGGTGATGACGACGTTTTTGCCCGCGTCCAACTGGGCCTTTATTTTCGTCACGATCTCCGGGTCCATTTTGGCCGCTTCGGTCAACAGAACGAGCGGAGCCGACGTAGGGAATTCTGGATACAATTCGATCGGGATGCCGGCCGTGCCGAGGAAATTGTGGAGAAAATCCTCGCCGAAGGAGTGGTGGGGCTTGTACGAGGCCAAGCCTACGGGATTGCCGAGTTTTCCGACAAAGGTGTCGGCCTGGAGCAATGCTTGCGCGGCGACCGAGGCCACGGTGATTTCGTGGCCGGCGTTGGCCGACGCTGCAGAATAGCTTTTGCGTAGCGCATTATAGTCGAGACTGGTGGGCTGATCTTCCCAGGGACGTGCCCCGGCATTGACCGGCTCGAGGAGCAGGGCCCAGTTGAAAAGGGTGATCTCACGGGCCTTTCCCAGCAGAGTGTCTCTGAGTTGTTCGGTGTAGCGGTCTATATAACGGAGCCCGAACGTATCCACCCAGCCCCCACCGTTGCCGCCCGGTTTGATATTTTCGAAATACCGCATGATTTCATAACTTTCGTACGGCTGCAGGTGCTGATCGGTGATGGTGGGATCGCGCGTCTCTGTCCCAGTATAAATTCCATCGAAAATCTGAGGCTCCTTGGCCAGGTCGAAGCCGAGACCTTGAAAATGTTCGTACCAATTGGGGTATTTAACGACGAACTTGAGTTTCGGGTTAATCGCTTTGGCGGGCTTGACCAATAGATTTGTCGCCACCTCGTCCATCAGTTCGAGGCGAAACTCGCTCCAGCTCCGGTTTCCCTTCGCCGCCACGTCGGAGGGAAACTTGGTGGTGACGAAGAAAAAGTCGTCGAGGATAATTTCATCGAAGTGACGGGCGGTTTTCTCCGTGATCGCGCGAACGAAATCGCGATCTTTTGGGTCGGTATAACAGTACGATTGAAATTGGCCGCCGCCCGTGGCTTCAAAGGTCATTCCGCCCGCGACCGCGACGCCGTGTTGGAGGAAGAAGGCCTTCACTTTTTCGAGCACCTCGTCCTCGGCATTGACCCGGCCGCGGGTGCTTTCGATGTAGACCTTGTCGATTTTGAGCTGCCGATTGATCGTGGCCCATTCTCCCTCCAATACCGTGAGGTCGGAAAAGCGGTTAACGAGTTGGACCGGTATATAGACCGCGACTTTGAAACTCTGGTAGTTGGCCGCGCAGCACACGCTGCTGAGCGCCCAAACCACCGCGAAGAACGCTGCTGCTCGATGGATGACGGGGTGCATGGATCCTGAACGTAGTCCACAACCGTTCCGCGTCCAGGCGCAGCGGAAAGTTTATCGCGCGGCCCTGGTTCTTTCATTTGATCTTGGAGAATCGGGCCGACAGTCGCCCCGCTGGGTTGACCGGCAAACCACGCCAGTCCTTCGTTGTAGTGATCATTTCCCTACAATGAAGGATGGGGCCCCGTGACCAAGCGGACTGTTTCGAGGGCAACCGATATGGTCGCCTTTATTCTTCCCACCCAGCCCGCGAGGTTTTGCCGGGGTGGGGTAGGGAGGGCCTCCGGCAGCCCGATGGGGACAGTGCAAGGGCACTGACATTTCTCGTCCCTGACCAAGAAGCCACTGTAGCACAGCGTTCGCGCACCTTGACGAAATTACCCAGCAGCGGGCGATCGTGCGGCAGAACCTTTATCCACATCATGAATACAAAAAACATAAGATTAGGCGTCACGGCAGTTTTCGCCGCGGCTACGTTGGCTCTCGGCGCGGCTGGCTGTAAGCAAAACACCGCGGGCAACTCCGACACCGGTAGTAGCACGGGCAATAGCGGATCGACGGGAGCGTCCGGTGCTTCCGGCACCTCGGGTTCGGGCAGCTCGACGACCTCCGGCACGTCGGGCAGCGGTTCAATGGGAAGTGGAAGCAGTACGTCCGGTACGAGCGGCAGCGGCACATCCGGCAGCGGTACTTCGGGCACCTCGGGTAGTGGTACTTCGGGTACAAACGGCTCGGGCACGTCGGGCGGTTCCGGGACCAGCGGTTCTGGAACGAGTGGTTCCGGCTCAGGAACCTGATGGTTCCTTTAGCGCAGCAAAACGGCGCGGCCTAACGGTCGCGCTTTTTTTGGGGGCAGAGCGAGAGAGGCGAGTGACGCCCTACGCGGGAGAGAGTGATGCGGGTGACGGAGCGCACAGGGGGGATCCTGCGAGGAAAGTTTGCGCAAGGCGTCGCTTCAACCCACCGGTCTCTGAACGCCAGTGAGATCGACAGATATCACCTGGATTCCCCCACCACCGGACCCTGTTTCGTAACCAAAAGGTGGTGACGAGCCGAGTGGGTGTATGACCGGGGAATCCTCCGCCTGCTCGACGATCAGGCCTCAGGCAAGTGGGGCAGCGGGCTCCGAGACTTCCTTCAGGACTTTGCCAGAAAGGCCGGCGTGAACATCCACCGCCAGATCACCGAGGGAAATCATTCCGACCACCACGCCGGCCGCGTCGAGCACGGGAAGTCGGCGGACTTGGTATTGCTGCATCAACGTGGCTGCTTCGTCGATCGTCTGCTCTTCCGAAATAGAGATCGATCCGACCGACATGGCATCGCGTACTTGCATGGTCTGAACATCGACTCCCTCCGCGACACCGCGGAGGACGATATCGCGGTCGGTGATAATCCCCACCACATTGCCGTTCTCGACCACGGGCAAGACGCCCACATCGTGCAGTCGCATCAAGCCAGCGGCCTCAACCAGGGGATCGTCGGGAGAGGTGGTGAAAACACCTCGAGTCATAATTTCACGAATTTTCATCGGCCAAAAACTTAGCTGGGCCGAGGGGAGAGAGAAATCCGGAGAAATGCTGGATTTGACTGGGACGTCTTCCGTGCCTTCTTCCCCGGAGATTCGCCCACCTGGCGTCACCACATTTTGGTGACAAGCGAGCGGGTCGATGATCCCAGCGGTTGAATTCACGGGATGGAGGCTGCGGTCGGGCTGCCATTTGGGCCGTCGCGAGCGGCGGAGAGAGCCACGGTCGGCGGCCTTCCGGTGAGATCGACGGTTTGGCTGTCCTCCGCCATGTCCACCACCTCGACCTTCATTGCTCCGGGACCCAGCAGCTCGTCTACCGTCGACTGAGAAAACGGCCAATATTTTAAACTCGCGTGAATTGTGACCGGTCCGGCCGCGTTGTCGGGGATGGGCACGTTGTATTCCACAATGCTATAACCGCCGGGCAGAATCCGATTGTCCGATATAATATGGGTCACTTTCCAGACCTCGAGTTCCACCTCGTTGTCCTCGGCGTCGCCGAGGTGAACCTTGAAATTGCGTGTGCCCTTTTCCGTGCGGCCTTCCACCACCCGTCCAGAGCGATAGAGCTCGGTGCCGTCCTGGGCTTTGACTTGGAAGTCGATCCAGACCTCTCGTCCCTCGGGAAATCCGGTGGGAAGCTTATGTCCCGCGCCGACATTAGAGACCTTGACTTTAATCCTCGCGGTCCGGCCGGCGACGATCGATTGAGGCGTATCGACAATTTGGATCTTCCCGGCTTTCTTCAACATTTCGCGCGACCGTTCGGCTGCCGCGGTCAGGCCAAAGTGATTTAAGAGGGTGAGATTTCCACCGGTGAACGTGTGCGCGGCCACGTCCTCGCGATCTTTGCCGGTCAAGGCCGACTTGCCTTTAAAACCAGGCATGTGGCAGCTCTGGCAATTCTTGTCGTTGAAATTATATGAACTCTCCTGCCATTCGTCGAAGGTCCGTTCGATTGGCGCGTGGGAAAAAGGGTGAGTGACATTGTGGCAGGCGCTGCAGAATTCCGAACGAGTATGCAGTTCGGAAAACGCGGTTTTATGATAAGGCGACTCGGCGTCTTTTCTGGGGCCGTATTTTTGCGGCATGCCTTCTGGATTATTGCGCGGAGTCATGACATAGGCGCCGTTGTCCATTCCGGTCAAAGCGGAGATATTATGACAGGACTCACAATCGACGCCGGGGAGCACCCGATTTTGTTTTACCGCGACCTCAATGGGTTCCCGGCTCACGTCGGAATTGATTTGTCCAGTGGTCAATCCGACCGGGCTATGGCACCCGGTGCAAAAGTTATCGACTGAGCCATTGGTCGCGACGCTCGCCCGCTTCAGCATCGCGCGGTAGATCGGATCCACCCAGGATTTCGACATGACCGATTCGCTCCATTGTTTATGGATTTCGGTGTGGCAGGCGCTGCACACCGCCGAGCTATCGAAGGCGGAGGGGTCTAAGTTCTTATGGGCGGTGCTGGCCCGATGGGGGAAAAATGGCATGCCCGCGCCCACTCCTTTGAATTCTTCGGCCAGTGGATTGCTCCATTTCGAGCCACTGCCCGTCATGAACGAAGGAAGCTCGTTCAGCGAGAGCGTTGCAGGGGTCGCGCGGGGTGTGTCGGCGTCTGGTGCGAAAGGCCGGCCGTTTCGTAACAACGCCGCCGATACAAACGCTTCCGGGGTAGTTGTCGTGGCGAGCGAATAGGTTGTGGCCCGCTGTTCAAACAGCATGACGAACATTCCAATGCCCAAAAACACCATGACTCCAATCCCGACCCCGCCGATCAATACTGCAGTGGCTGGAATTTCCGGTTTCTTCTCTTCTGGTTCGTTGCTCATATATTCTCCTCCGAGGGATTGAAATTGGGGGTAAGTGATGCGGGGCTTGAGTTATTTCTCGATTGAATGAAAAGGAGAGAGCCTACGCGGGATCTCCCCCCGCGTAGGCTTGGCGTCTTAGGAGGCAGGCCGTATAAAACCTGCCTCGTGAGTGCCGCCCCCTCTAACCTTTTCATTCCTACCGTTGCTGCAGAACACGACTCCACCGGTTGGTTTCGTCGTCCTCTGCTTTAAACACGCGATGCTATTCTCATCTGCTGCATATTGGGTTTTAGTGGTGTCTCTAGGGACGAGGCAGAGAACGGAAGCCTGGCCGGTTCTCTGCCTCGTGTGATGCACGCAGATGTTTAGTCACCGCGTATGTCAGGATATTAGCTGTAATTCACCGATCTAGTAGTGGCGAAACCACCCAATCGATGGAGATTCCTCCCGTTTGCAGGGTAGCCTCTCTAAAAAAATACAAAAGCCTGCAAATACCTAAGTAATCAGCGTGGATGAGGAGCGGCAGATTCTTTGTTATGTACAACAAATTGTAACTATATTTATCAATTCAAGCCCGCGCCACATTCTACGCTGTAGAAGGCAGGCGAGTACCTACTGAGCGCAAACTCACTCAGTCAGGTCCGCAGACGGTTTATCGGTTTTATATTACCAATACTAACGGCTGACCCCGGGGGGCCGCTAGGGAATTTTACCTAACGGGGGTTTAATGACCCAACGGCCTCAAACGAACCATACAACGGTGTTCTGATTATACATATTTGTTCGTGCCCGACGGGCTTCTGTCTGTAGGACCTGAGAGTACGGTTCCTAGGTTTGTCTCGCACTCTCTGGCCGTCCGCGCAACGCTTCTGCCGACTGCTTCTCGAAATGATTACCGCTCTTTTCACTGCGACCGTTTTTACGAGCGCCGTGCTTGTGCTGCTGATTCAGCCCGTGTTTGCCCGCATGACACTGCCCCTTCTGGGAGGCTCTCCGTCGGTGTGGAATACGGCCATGGTTTTTTATCAATTCGTCCTGCTCATCGGATATGCTTATGCTCACGTTTGTAGTCGTTTTTTGCGACTCAGGCACCAGACGATTCTCCACGGCCTTCTTCTTTTGTTACCATTCGGGTTGTTGCCGTTTACGGTTCCCGCCTCCTGGGTCCCACCGACTTCAGGTAGTCCGATACCGTGGCTATTAGCATTAATGTCGGTTTCGATTGGCCTACCGTTCTTCGTTGTCACCACCACGAGCCCTCTCCTTCAGCGATGGTTTTCTCGGTCCGGACATCCCCAAGCCCACGATCCTTACTTCCTTTATGCGGCAAGCAACGTGGGAAGTATATTGGCCTTGTTGAGCTATCCAACTTTAATTGAGCCGTCTCTCTCCCTTGCCCAGCAGGCCGCCGGTTGGAAGCTGGGCTACATCGTGTACTTCGTTTTGATGCTGGGCTGCGGTACTTATTTATGGCGTTCTAAGCATTGTTCCAAGTTGGCAGAGCCGGAAGTGGGTTTGGGCTCCACAACTGACAGAGAGAAAAAAGTTAGTTTTGGGCGAAAGGCGCGATGGGTGCTGTTGGCGTTTATTCCTTCCAGCCTGATGCTGGGTGTTACGACCTACCTTTCCACCGATATTGCAGTGATACCCTTGATCTGGGTGGTGACGTTGGTGCTTTACCTCCTGAGTTTTGTTTTGGGGTTTGGAGTAAAAAAAATCAGCATTCTCCGCCCTCTGCAGCGTATCTGGGCAATTATACTCGTGGCGCTTCTTTTTGTATTTAATACCAGTGCGGGGTATCCAATATGGCTGCTCTTTCCCTTGCATCTCATCGCCTTTTTTGTGGCGGCCTTGATTTGCCATGCGGAACTGGCCCAGGATCGACCGTCGGTCAGCCACTTGACCGAATTCTTTTTTTGGCTGGCGGTGGGGGGAGTTTTGGGGGGAGCCTTTAATGCCTTGCTGGCGCCTTTATTATTTGGAACTATTGTGGAGTACCCCCTGATTTTGCTCCTGGTTTCCCTCGTGCCAATTTCCACCGCAACGACCTCCGCGGTGCCGCGGCTCCGCCCGAGCGATGGCGTGGCGGTCTTGATTGTTGGAACCCTGGCTGGAGCGATCGTTTGGGTCATGAATTCGGATCCCTCGAGATTGGCCACCGCTTCTGGGAGTTTATTATTAAGTCTCCCTTTAATGGTCTGCTATTTTTTATCCCGACGTCCTCTCCGCTTCGCGCTTTGTACGGGAGTGGTTTTACTCGCTTGCAGTTTTAGAATGGGTGAAGAAGGGCGGGTCTTGCGTGTTCAACGGAGCTTCTTTGGCGTGCATCGTGTCACGGTCGATCCCGCGGAACGTTATCATATGTTGGTTCATGGGGTCACCTTGCATGGGATGCAGAGCCTTGATCCCGCTCGCCGGAATGAAGCACTTACTTATTATTATCGGACCGGCCCCGTGGGAGAGGTGATGGAAAAATACGCGGTCGACCCAAAGGCGAGAATCGGAGTCGTCGGGTTAGGAGCGGGTTCTCTCGCTTGTTACGCCAAGCCGAAACAGTCTTGGACGTATTATGAAATCGATGGCGCCGTTGTTTCTCTTGCCCGGGATGATCGCTATTTTACTTTTCTTCGAGATTCGCCTGCGGACTTGAGTATTGTATTAGGCGATGCCCGCTTGTCGCTTGCGGCCGACCCGGGCCGGCGTTTTGATATTCTGGTCTTGGATGCGTTTAGTTCGGATTCAGTTCCGATCCATCTGTTAACTCGTGAGGCGCTCGCGATCTATCTCCGCAGGTTAGGGATTCACGGAGTACTAGCATTCCATATTTCTAATGTATATTTAGATCTCGAGCCGGTTCTCTCCGCCCTCACCGGAGACGCAGGGCTAGTCGGTTTGGTATGCGAAGACACCAATACGTCGAGTGCGGAAACTGAGGACGGCAAATCTCCTTCCATTTGGTTTGTTGCGGCACGCGAGTCGGCAGACCTCGAATTGCTGGCTAAGAATAAACGTTGGCAGCCGCCCCGTCGTGACGATCACCTGAAAGTGTGGACGGATTCCTACTCCAGTTTATTGCGAGTTTTTCGGTGGCAAACCAGTCGCTAGTCTGGACTTTGGGCTTTCCGAGGCGAAGCCGTGATGCTGCTCGAGGCGCAGCGCTTCCTCATTGACTTGAGGACGGAAAAGTTTTGGTGACCGATCTAAATAATGACAAGTGATGCGCTTCAAGCCAGCGGAGGCGTTCTGCGATGCGAGGCGAACCTGGTTCGGGATAGTAGACCCAGAAGTTGGAGTCTACGTTTGCCTGCTTGAGATCCCTCGTTCTGAGGTAATCGGCGGCCCATTTTCTTTTCGCAGCCGCGACCGCCCCTGCATACTGTTCCGGCTTGAAATTAGACCAAATCGCGAGAGCGAGTAGGAGCCATCCCACTTTGAGGAAGCGGCTCGCTGCGGTGGATTTGGCGGGCGCCCATTCTTCTGCCGCAAGGGCAAGGCCACAGATGGAGGGCGTCATCAGGGTTATGTACCTCCACATAAATGCGCCTTCTATATTGATCGGCAAGCGGCCGATCGCCGTGAAAACCGAATAAGTAAGCGATGTGCCGGCAAGAAACCAGATCGTCCGGATTCGTGGACCGCTTTGTTTACGCCAAATACGAATGGTTGCGCCGATAAAAGCTAGAGTAACGAGCGAAAGGAGTAGCGCGCCCAAAAGGGTGGCTGGCCACGAGAGGCTGCGAAATCCTAGTAAGCTGGTAAACATCAAGGCGCAGAAACGGGGATAGTCCCACCAATTTGGAACGGGAAAACGCCAGCCTGGCACCCCTGGCGCCCACTTGTACCCGTGTGCAAATAACAGGATAGCTACCACCATGATCATGAGGATAGCCCTGCACGTACGACGTTGGTGCGGGATTGCCTGAGTGGGTCGAAACAGCAAAAGGACGGCCAGGCCGATCACCACGGGTGCGCTGCACGCTCCGTATCCAGTAAACAAATTCAGCACTCCGAAAAGGCTTACGAAGACGAATTGAGTCGTCGGATTTTCGAAGGACCAGCCCAGGGCGATCAGAATGGCCAGGAGCAGTGGTAAGATCATTGGAGCGACGCTGGGGGTCAGAGTCATCGATTCCCAGTGGATTGGACTGAGGAGCAAAAGAGGAATTCCTGCATCGATCCAGTGGATACGCCCTCGCAGCCGTGAAGTGAGGAAGACCGCAGAAAGCGCTGCGAAAGTAAGGACGCCCGCGGCGAGCCAGGAGACGGCCCGTACGTCCCATCCGGTGGCCGTGTAAAGGAACCATTCGATCCATCCTCCAAGGCCGAGGCGGGGAGGCCCGTGTTGATAAAAGAAACTGCTCAACGGTCCCTCCCCGTTAAATAGCGGGTTTAGATAATCCCACTGGTCATCGAAGAGGAGATCAACCGCATTGTCGGCCACAAAGCCCACCAGACGGGTGAAAGAAATCGCGAATGCAGCAAGAACCACCGCAGCGCAGAGGAGTGACTGACGGCTCTTAGGTTCCGACGAACGGATCGGCAGGGATACATTCAGCACGCGGCAGAGTTAACTGAGGCAGCCATTTTTTGGCGAGCTAAACAGCCCCGGTTTTAAGCTCCTGAATGTTGCCTCAGGGCCCGCGGGGTCGGGGTATATGGCTACACTCGTATGACATCCTTTGCAGAATTATAATATCGGAATGGTGGAACGTTTAGGGCGATCTCCAGCCGCCCTCGGTGGATATTTCCCTACAACCGCTCCCCTTTTTCGGTTTCCAATCTTACCGATTTATCCATTTGAAGCGGATCTATTCCCTGCGGCACACTCATTGGATGATGTTGTTTGGCTCACCCTTGTCTTCTCCTAGACGGCGATTTGTCCGGATGGGCTGGCTAATCCGCCTTTTTATATTGGGGGTCCTGAGCCTTGGGATCGCGACTCGGTCGGTTTTCGCGCACGATCCCTTTGACGGCGCTACGCGGGTGCTGGTTCACGACACGATTATCGAAGTCGAGATTACTTTCGGATCCGACGCGACGCGGGAGTTTCTTAAAGGCGCAGGGCTTTCGGGCCGTGAGATCGCCACGTTGACCCGGCCGAGCGATTCTTCGGGAGGAATCCAGCTGCCGGCCACATTGGCCTCGCATTTTTTTGAAGTACGGGCCGGCGGCGAATCGCTTTTGGCCAAAGCCTGTATGGGTGTGCCGGGCGAGGCCGAGACGATTTTTGTGGCGACGTATCCGCGCCCGGCGGTCCAAACGGTGACGATGGAGGCCCGCTATTTCTCTGGTATTCAATACATGCATACGGGGCCGTTGGTGGCGGGCGACGACAAGGGGCAACTCCTGGTGAGCGCCTTGCTTTCCCCTGCTCAGCCATCGGTGACGGTGCCCTTGACCGTGCGCGCCGATGCGGCCGCAAAAAACGGGGGAGCTGAGGTGGAGCAACCCCGATTCGTCGAATTCCTCAAGCTCGGCGTCGCGCACATTTTGACCGGGTTCGATCACCTCCTGTTTCTTTGCGCGCTTTTGATCGGGGTGCGGCAAATTCGGCCGATGTTAGGAGTGATCACGTGTTTTACTTTGGGTCACTCGATCACCTTGGCCTTGGCCGCGCTGGGGGTTGTCACTCTCTCCCCCCGCATCGTTGAGCCCTTGATCGCCGCCTCTATCATTGTGGTGGGAGTGGAAAACTTCATTCGTCCCACCATCACTTCAGATCGTTATTGGATGGCCGCCGGCTTTGGGCTGATTCACGGCTTTGGTTTTGCCAGCGCGCTCCAGGAAACAGGTTTGGGCAGTTCGGCACGTTCGATTATCATGCCGCTGTTTTCGTTTAATCTCGGGGTTGAGGTCGGGCAGATTCTCGTCGCGGCGGTGGTGGTGCCAGTGTTGTTGCTTTTGCGAAAGAAACCCAGCTTTGCGCGCTTCAGCGTGCCGGTGATCTCCGCTGTGGTGATTGTAATCAGTGGTTATTGGCTGCTCGAGCGAACGGTACTCAATCGATGAATACATCGGTTGCGTGATCGCGGCCTCGGCCGGATGCTCGCGGCAACGGCGTTAAGCCGCCTAGGTCTCCTCCGCCGAGCCGCTCTCCCTGCCCAAGGGTGTGGGGAAAAAGATGGAGAAACGAAGCTCGCCGGGCAGCTCGTGGCTTTCGCGACGAGCCCCGGCGAGGAGAGGAATTGAATGAACCGTGCGCTTACAAGGAACGAAGGAAGTTAATCAAGTCTTGCTGATCTCCGGCAGCGAGGTGATTGAACGCATCGACCGATTGATTGGCTTCCGATCCACCCGTTGACCCTTGGCGGTGGCGGTCAAAGCCTCCGGTCTGAGTGGTCGTAGCTGGAGAGGCGTGGAGTTTGATCGTCTCAACCAGATCCCTGCTTCGTCCATCGTGGAGGAAGAAGATACGCTCACCCAGACCCCAGAGCGGTGCGGTGCGGAATTCGCTTCCACCGGCGCCGCCTTGACGGACTTCGTCGGCCAGCTGTGACCCCATGTCGTGCACCAACAAATCGGAATAAAGCGTCACGGTTTTGTTCGACAACGCCGCGATGCTGCTCTGACCGGTGGTCATGCTCTCGCTGTGGCAAAGGATACAGCCCACCTCGGAAAAACGAGCTTTCCCGCGATTGACGGAATCGCTGGTCACGTTGGGCGGCAGTTTTTGGGTCGGTGGGGCCAGCAGTCGCATGAATATAGCGAACTGTTCGCTGTCACCGATTCCACCGGTCGCGAGATCACAGGTCGACTCCAGCTCAGGGCCTCCGCTCCACCCCGGACCGCTTTCGCGGGCGTTGGGGAAGAGATCGTTGGTGACGCCTTCTTCTACATGATAAGCTTCACCGGCGAATATAGTGAGGGACTTGTTTTGGGCCTTCCATCCGAAGCGGGTGATCGTACCGTCGTTGCCGCTGCGGTTTTCTGTGCCGGAAATTCCAAACTGCCTTTTGCGGTCTGCATTGGCCGCTTTGTTGGCAAGAATAACATCATCGGGGATCGCTTCGATTAAACCACCGCCGAAGACCGGGGTCGGGATGCGAAAGCTGACGTTGTTTCTCGCCAATTCCCCGGCGAAATCGGCTTGCACGGCCCGATTGGCGCTTGGGGAGTCCGAGCGCCCCGTGATGACGAAGAGATCATGGACACCCCCATCGGCCGATCCGTCCGCCTTTCGTTTGAAGCGCACCTCCCGCACCGGTCCGTCTTTCTTGATAAAGGAAGGCACGCCATTCTTGGCGCCGTGAAGGGTGGCGACGTCGACCTGAGGATTGACCTTGGGGCTCGAGCCGCCAGCAGCGGGCTGGGCATGGCAACCGACGCAACTATTCATATTAAAACCAGGTCCGAGGCCGGCATCGTTTTCTCCCGCGATGGAACCGGTGACGGAGACGGTCTCTTGAAAAACCTCTTTCGCAATATTAAACGCTGCGAGCTGTTCAGTCGTAAGGCCGTCGAGGGGTTTCCCCGCACTGGCCGGACCAGGGCGCGGACCCGGGTCGGTTGGGGCAGCGTAGACTGCGCCTCCCGCGAGAACCAGCATTGATGTATATAGCAACCGGGGAGCGTGAACTAAACTAAGTAACCGTGTTGGTTTTTTCATAAACGTAATCCGACAATAATAATATAATGGACCGTGTTATCTTCCGTGGATCGGTCGGGGATTCCAGTCACCGGCCTGATCCGGGTAGCTGCTGCTGTTAGATAATACGGACACTCTGCCCACGCACGCCGAGGTCAAGCGGGTGGGTGTGAAACGATCGTCAATTCAATAACTTGAAGCGTATCTACAAAATAGATACGATCATGAAGGTGGAACAGGCTTGTCTACAGTGATTTACCGCCTGCAATTAGACCGCAATTATTTGATAATATTATGCTAATACAATTGCTTGCGTTATGGCGGAGGCCAAAGCGTAAAGCGCGTGCGAATTTATTCCCCCGCAGGGCTGTACTTCGACTCGTGTGGAAAGTTGCAGCTATATGATATAGTACAGCATGGCGTGGGAATGTGCCGGGGTAGGGGCTTCCCACAAGCTGGCCAAGTATTAGCCCTGAAGCGAACGAATGGGGTAAGGGAAGGCGTTGTTAGGAGGAAAGCTGTGCGGTTTGTGTCATGTAGATGTAAGATGTTTGGGTTGGTCACCGTCGCGTTTTAAACCGAAGCGGTGGCTTTTAAGACTCCGGATCGCCACGGTCCGCGGCTCGGCTCCGACGGATCAACCGGAATCTAGCCCTAGTTTGATTTAGGGAAAAAAAGTTCCTTCTTTCCTAGATTTGTACGATAGATTTGTATCTGCAATGTATAGCATTGGCGAATATACGTGGGTCTGAATCCCTAGTTATAGTGAATGGCAGGAGCTTGAGGCGGATCGTGTTTTAACGAATATTATTGGCGACCCCGCGCATCACCCGGATTGGGCGGATGCACTTATGCCCTATGAAGATCTCTGATTGCTTCGGTTCTACGCCCTGCAGCCGGTTTGTCCGCGCTGTTGCCCGCGCGCTGCTTGTCTTGACCGCCTTAATTTCTCCCGCCGCCAAAGCGGATTATAGCACCACGGTGAACCCGTCGGTGAACTGGGGCAGTTGGGAGGGGTGGGGTTGTTCTTTGGCTTGGTGGGCGGCGATCTTTGGGCAGCGCGACGATCTGGCTGACATAATGTTTTCCACTAAAATCACGATGCTCAATGGGCAGAGCGTGCCCGGATTGGGATTGAACATCGCGCGTTATAATCTCGGCGCCTCGACCTGGACAGTGGCGAATGGCCAAAAAATGGTCGTTTCCCCTAATATCAATCCGACCCGTCAAATCGAAGGGTTCTGGATTAATTGGAGCAGCTCCGATCCGGCTTCAACGAGTTGGAATTGGGCGGCTGACGCCAATCAAGTTGCGATGTTGACCAAGGCGAAGAGTCGGGGCGGAAACCTTTTCGAGCTGTTCTCCAATTCGCCCATTTGGTGGATGTGCATCAACCACAACCCTTCTGGATCAGACACCGGTTCGGCCGACAATCTCCAAGCTTGGAATTATCAACAGCACGCGGTCTATCTCGCGACGTTCGCGCAGTACGCCAAGGCACATTGGGGCATCGCCTTCCGGTCAGTGGAACCTTTTAATGAACCGTCCGCCAATTGGTGGACGGCCACGGGTGGCCAGGAGGGGTGCCATTTTAGCGTCGGCCTGCAATCGACTGTGATTAACTTTCTTCGGACGGAGTTAAATAGTCGTGGATTGAGCTCCTCCTTGGTTTCGGCCTCCGACGAGAATCAATACGATCGTGCATTAAGCACCTGGAACAACCTGAGCGCCTCGGCCAAGTCCGCGGTGGGGCAGATCAACGTCCATGGTTATCAGCACGAGAAGGGCGATCGGTTGGGGCTCTCGGCGGCCGCGGCGGGGCGGAAGTTGTGGAATTCTGAATACGGCGACAACGAGGCGGTCGGAATCCGGATGGCGACCGATATCAATCTCGACCTTCGTGCGCTGCACCCCACCGCCTGGTGTTATTGGCAGCCGCTCGACGGTGGAGGCTGGGGTTTAATCCAATCGGATCTAAAGGCCGAAACCATCGGCCCGGTTAATCCCAAACTTTACGTGCTGGCCCACTATTCCCGGCATATTCGGCCGGGGATGCGAATCCTCGACGGCGGCGAATCCGGCACGGTCGCGGCCTACGATGCTACCGCGCGAAAACTCGTTCTGGTCACGCTCAACTATGCCACGGCTCAGACCGTCACCTATGATCTGTCGCGCTTCAGCGTGGCGAGTGGCCCGGTCAAGCGCTGGACCACTAATACTGGCGCGGGCGAGAAATATGGTGCGCACACTGACACCACGATCAGCGGGAAACGGTTCAGCGCGGCCTTCGGCGCAAACACGGTGCAGACCTTTGAAATTCAGAACGTCAGTCTATAACAACTCGGCTTGTTTTCAGCTTTGAGAGGCCGGCTTATTGAACGCAATGCGCCGGTTTTAGTTCGCGTGGCCGATGCGTCTGACCTTCGAGTTGCTTCAATAAATAGGGCGACCGCGAGGCCTACGTGCATCGCCAGATCTACGCTTTGGTCACAAACGGCCTGGGGTGCTGCCGCCTTGGCGTTGACCCCGCGTGACGCCGCCTTTCAGTCGGGAGGATGAAACGTGTTCTGTGTGTCGCGAGTGCAGTTTGGTTAGGGGCATTGCCGCTCCTCCGCTTGTTTGCGGAAGAGGTGCCCTCCAAGGGCGACCTTCCGGCAGCCACGCGGCTTGCTCAGACCATTCCTCCGGTGCTGCGCGCCGCTGCGGAGCGCGATCATATCGAGCTTTCCGGGCTGGGGCGGATCGGCGATGTGCCCGAAGTGGGCGATGCCGCGGTGGTGTTGATCACCGCGAGCAAAGGGAAAACTCATCAGCAGTGGTTGGCGGAGCTCCGCCGAGCCGAGGTCACGCCAAAAGAGCAAAAGGAGTCGGGCGGAAAAACCACGATCAAGTATCTCTCGTGGGGGTCGACCGTCACCTTCAGGTCGGAGCAGGAAGCGATCGAGTTGTGGATTGCCGGCCCCATAGAGATCAACCCTTCGACTCAGGCGGACGCTGATTTCCGAGCCCCGGTTAAACGCACCCGCATCCTTGTCCCGGGAGATTATTTGCGCCTCGGCTTGGATAATTCCGCGCGGGCCCAATTGTATATTGCCCAGCGCGGGCAGGAATTGAGGAAAACGGACCCCCATTTCAGCGAGGGTCATATCTACTCGTTGGACAAACCGATCGCGCCGGAAAAGATCGAGTTGGCCAAACCGGTCGCGGCAAAGATTGGTTTCACGCCAGAGATTGAGCGCTCCTGGATGGGTGGGGCGGTGGCATTACAGGCATTCTATGGAATTGCC